>Ga0123356_10000541_pt1 | contig 42114 bp, 13 predicted proteins | sample TergutEmb28metaG_2_FD_92546 | JGI IMG/M metagenome (GOLD analysis project Ga0123356, IMG submission 92546) | Embiratermes neotenicus P3 segment gut microbial communities from Petit-Saut dam, French Guiana - Emb289 P3 | ecosystem: Host-associated > Arthropoda: Insects > Digestive system > Gut ...
AAGACTGCGGCCGATTCTTATAACGTCTGTCTCAACAATTTTTGCTCTTATGCCAATGACTTTTTCCGGCGGTCAGGGTGCTGAGATGTACGGTCCTATGGGAGCAGTTACAATGTTTGGACTCACAACGTCCATGTTCCTTACGCTTTTAGTACTGCCGGTTATATACAGTATAGTTGACGGCGCGGCGCATGGGATTACGAGCTTTTTGAAGATGAAAGTGCTTGGGGAGACTCATAAGGCGAGACATTAAAAGAGGGGAGATTTTAGGAGGGGGGGCGCCCCCCCTGTCTCCAGCCCGGCTTCGCCGGTCTTCCGCCACCCCCCGTGCGGGGACACCCCGCAACGCCCCGCCACATTAACCCCCCAACCCCCCTAATAATAGGGGGGCTAAACACAGGAAAAGTCAAAATCAAAGTCAAAGTCAAAGGAGTTTGTTTGCGGGTTCCATTTCCTTTACTACTGGTTTTGACAGTGATAGCATGATTACGCCGTTTTTGAAGATGTTTACCATTCCGGTGGATTCTGATATGGTAATTGCTACGGCTTTGGTGCAGCTTGTGATTCCCGCCGCCGCTGCGTGACGGGCTCCAAACCCGCCTGGCAGCAGGTCGTGGGTTTCTGTTAATTGCGGGCGCAGATAGCTTCCCGCTGAGAGGATAACGCCGTCTCCTGTTATTATAAACGCTCCGTCTATCGCGGCGAACTCTTTTATTGTTTCTGTAAGTCCGGGGTCTATAATATTGCGTTCCGCTTCGCTGTAGCCTCTAAAGGGATTTATTATCAGCTGACGCACGTGGGCGTTTACAGAGTTGGTATCGCCTAAAACGAAGATTGTACCTATGGGCTTGCCCTCTCTGCCCTCTACCGCCATCTCTCCCGCTAATCCGATTATTCTTTCAAATACCTCCGGTTTGATATCTGAAGGCAGGAGATTATGCGCGGTTAAGAAGAAAAAATCGTACTCTGTGGCAATGTCAACGCATACTACCGTATCAAAGTCGGAACCTTTCGCGCCGCCCGATACGCATATTAGTTTATCCTCTTTGTTTACGAATCCGCGTGACAGCGCGAGCAGTATGCCTATTTTAAGCTGTCCGGTTCTGGATACCGCGATGGGGGGAGCCTGTACGACGCCTATTACTCTTTTGTCGCGGGTTAGATCAAATCTCGCTTTGTTGTTTGTAACTATTATAAGTTTGTTGCGTGTGCCAAGCTGATCAAGAAAGCAGTTATCCTTTACAACGTCCGCGAAGACCATAATAGCGCGCGCGTTAAAATCACGCGCGAGGTTCATTGCCGCGCCGATAATCGGCGAGGCTGTTTTACAGCGCGCGGCGCGGCGGCGCTCCTTTTTTTCAAACGCCCCTTTTTTAAGCGCGGCGCTTAAAACTCTGAGGTCAACCACAGTATCTTGCGACAGTATCTGCTCTCTTATCTCTTCCGACTTGAAAAAAGCGGCTAACTCCGCGAGAATCTCTATTTGACGGTTATTGTCCGCGTCGTCGCGGGAGACAAGCAGAACAATAATGTGCGCCGGAGCGTTTCGCGCCGCGTCGTAATTTATACCGCCTATGCTTCGGCCTACTACTATCGCAAACTCTTCTTTAATGGGGCAGCCCCTGGCGTGAGGCAGAGCTACTCCCTGACCGATAAAAGTTGAGGCGCTCTCCTCCCGCTTAAGTATCTCTTCCAATATCGGTTTTTGTTTGCTGATCTCAACCGCTTTACAAAGCGCTCCCGCCAGTTCACGAAATGAACCGGTTTTGTCGTCTGATACGATGTCAATAACCGCCGGCGTTGCGAGGTACTGTTCGAATGGCATTTTTATTTCACCGCCGCTGAAAAATAATCTATAATGTGAGGTTTACGTACCGTGATTTTTCCGCCGCTGATTTTAACCGCTTTAAGCTTGCGGAGCCTGTTCAAGCCTTCCTTTACAATCAGAGCGTCTGTAAGCGCGTCGAGCGTTTTACAGTTTCGTCCCGCTTTACAAACGGTATCTTTAATTTTTTTGACGTTCTCTTTTAAATCGCCTGCGTCAACAGGTTTATCTCCCTGTTCTTTAAGTATTGCGCAAATTACATGTATCGGCAGAATCCGGTAAAGAGACAAAAACTTGCTGTGAAGCTGTTCGCTTACTTTGTCAAGCGATACCCGGTGAGCCGCGAACTCGTCTCTCGCTTTTTCTACGCGGTTGGCTTCCAAATCTACCATAGACCTGACCGATACGGGAGTCTCGTAATCCATATAGATTGAGCCGTATGAGAGGGGCAGGCGCTTTGTTAGAAAAAACGGAATAAACGCCATTATATCCGCTCCAAAATAGTAAATACTCCCCAAAATCCGCTTGAGAAAATTGTTTGATTTTTTGCGGTACTTTTTGCCTTTAAGGAGCAGCGGAAAAAGAGGCAGATCGGGCGGGCAGTCGTAAGAGACCGCTATCGGAAAAAGGTAAACGTCTCTATCGGCGTTTAACGCCTGAGAGAGCAGCGCCGCGTTAAGTATGCCTCCCTTTATGTCAAGCATGGAACCGCTGTAGCTTCGCCCGCCTTCTGGAAAGACAAGCACCGCGTCGCGGTTCTCAAGCATGGTAACCACCTCCGTACAGAGCTTGCGGACGTAATTGCGCTCAAAGGCGCTGTCACGCGAGACGGTAAACGCGCCGAACGCTCTGAAACGAGGCCCTATGTAAGGCAGTTTTGTAAGATTATCTCCCGCCGCGAACCTCAAATTTTTAAAACCCATCTGAAAGAGATTGTTGCCTACAAAGAAATAATCCACATGGCTGCGGTGAGTGCTCACGACCATAAGAGGAGATTTTTGAATCTCCGACGCGTCAATCTGCGGCCCCTCAATACACACATGAGAGAAAGCTTTATTAAAAAACTTCCTTATGCCGTTACTGACTTCCGCAACCTGTGTATGATGTGAGCTCATAGTTTTTTCCAGTGCACACTGTTTTAAATAATTCTCTTCATCTCTCTTCGTATCTTCTCTATCCATTTCCGGCTTTCGCTGTTTGTGTTGCCTGCTCCGAAGATGTAGTGCAGGAAAATTAACAGACCGGAACTTGCGAAAAACATTGCGAAAGCTCCCGCTATGGGGTAGAGTTTTTTCTCTTTATGACTTTTTGTACAAAAGGGACGGTCAAGCACCCTGAACGCCTCTTTACTTACTATCATCATTTTTTCTATCTCGCTTGCGATCTTTTCCTGTAGTTTTTCTCTTAACAGCGGATCAAAAATAGAAGAGAGCTGCGTTTCAAGATAGGTAACGTTCTCTTTGGCGTCCGTTTGAACGGAAGTTCGTATATAATGGTTGAGAAACTCAAGGCATGACTCAAGGGTTTGATAGCTGAAAAGCGAATCTTTGCTTCTAACTGTCAGCTCCAAAGTTCCCTCTTTAACGCTTATATCCTTGCCGAATACCCCGCTGCTTACAACTCCCGCCAATTGATCCGGTCTGTTTAATCTGACCCCTTCTCTCCATGTACCGCTTGTCGTATCGAAGTGTTCGCGGTAGGTTTTCGTCAGCCATTTGTTTATGGCGTGAGCGTAAATATCGGTTGTCAAATCATATTTTTCAATAAACTGCGCGTTAAATTCGCGGCTGTTAAGGAGAAGCTGTATTCTGTCAAGACCCGGATTACCCGCTATGTTAAGTCCCGCAAGCCCTCCGAAAGCGCCGAGAGCGCCAAGATTGGGAGCCCGCCCGGCGTCCGACTCTTTAGCCGTGAGCACAGCCTGAGCGGTATAAACGGGGCCTTTCATACGCGCGGCTATTGTCCCGCCCGCGTATCCAAGACAGCAAAGAACTATTATAATAACCTTATATTTGACAAGTACATAAAAAAGCTCTAAAAGATTAATTTCATCTTCAGCGGCGCCGGTTGAAGGGTGCTTTTCCTGAGACGTCAAATCTGGCTTTTTTGTAACCGGTTCTTCTGTAAGCTCCACTCTCTAAACTCCAAACTAAAAACTAAAAAAGCTCCCCGTCTAATAAAAATAGTAAAAGCTTAAACAAAAATTCAAGTTCAAAACTAAGCACTGACCACTGAGCACTGAGAACTGACCACTGACCACTGCATACAGTGCTTCCCCAAAATGTACATACAACTGGTAGATTTAAGCTGTTTTTTTGTTAAAATGTTTTTCAAGTTCTGCTTGCGTACGGTTTTGTTTATTTTAGTGAAATCAACAACTTATCCACAAAAAAGTATTGACAATAGGCGTGATTTGTAGTATTATTGATATAGTGAGGTAGGATTGAGTGTTTGACAAATCGATAAATAAGCGTGTAAATTCTAAACTTTTAAAGTTAGGTTTGTGCGCATTTTTGTGTTTTAGGGAGAAGCAGCGGCAGATTGTAAGTTTTTGAAAGTTATTGCAGAAACCTGTAATAATTCGGCAGGACGGGCAGGGAAGCTTATGAAAAAGTTTTTTACAGCGGCAGTGATGTTGACGGCGATTTTGGCCGGCTCCGTTGGTATTGCGTTCGCGCAGACCGGCGGAACAATCACCGCTTTTGCCCCGCTTAATAACGATATCCGCTATCAGCGTACAGTTTCTCCGCAATTGCCTCAGACCGTTGCCGCAACTGTCAATGGAAAAACCGTTCAGGCGCCTGTTATATGGAGCGCCGAAGGATACGCCGGCCCCGTCACTGAGCCTGGTTTGTATGTCTTTTTTGCCTCCGTTGATTCTGTAAGGGCGCTCTTACAACTCGCGCAAGACGTTGCTCTGCCTAAGATTACCGTTATGTTACAGACCGCCGCTCCTGTTCAGCCTGCTTCCGGCGGAGTTGGAATAATGGGAATGTCCGCCGCTCCCGCGCCGGCAGCTGAAACCGGTTCGGCCTCCTCTCCGATTCTCATATCAAACGCCGCGCAGCTTGCCGAAATTGCGGAAATGACAAATATGGGGATGCTCGAACTGTTCATTACCGGTAATCCCGGCGCCGCCGCGCATTTCAGAATGACCCAAAATATCAACCTCTCAACTTACGGCAATGGCTCATGGTTTAACGGCGGCAAGGGGTGGATTCCCATTGGAACACAGGCCAATTCGTTTAGAAGCGTGTTTAACGGGGAGAGCCGTGTCGTATCGGGGCTTTATATCAACGATAACGGGTTGGGCGAGTTCGCCGGACTCTTTGGAAATGTTACCGGTACCGTAAGATATGTCGGGTTTCTTGACCCGTTAGTGAACGGGGCGGACGCGCGTACGGTTGATCCTAACAAAATAGCGGCGGGAACACACGGCCCTGGCGCGGCGGTGCAGTATAACTTTGTAAACGTTACGCCAAGACCTATTAACGCCGCGGTTATTTTGGTTACAAGCACGCACACATACAGCGGATCGCCGCAAACGCCGGTTTATTCGGTTGTATTAGACGGCGTAACGCTTAACCGCGGTACAGATTTTACCGTTGCGTTTACAAACAATACAAACGCCGGAACCGCGGGAATCGCCCTTGCCGGAATCGGCATATATTCTGGAACCGCGAACAGTACGTTTACGATAGGCAAAGCTAACCCGCAGGTTACATGGCCGGCGAACTTGACGGGTATATACGGGCAGGTGCTCGCTAATGTGGCGCTTCCTGGCAACGGCTCCGCGAATGTTGATGGAATATTTACGTGGACTGCCGCGACGGCTTCCGTTGGAGACGCCGGAACGCGTACGCATAATCTGACATTTACCCCGACAGACAACGCAAACTATAACGCGCAGACAAACGACGTATCAATAACCGTGAGCAAAGCCGACCCAATCGTTATCGCGTGGCCTACGGCGGCGACAATTACTTACGGCGCGGCGCTCTCGTCGTCTGCGTTAGCCAATGGAGCTCCAAGCGTTCCGGGTACGTTTGCGTGGACAAACGGAGCGGCTATCCCAACGGTTACAAACAGCGGGTACTCTGTAACGTTTACACCGAACGACGCTGCCAATTATAATACGCTTGCCAATACAGTGGCTATAACCGTAAACAAAGCAAACCCGAATGTTACCACGTGGCCGGCGGCTTCAACAGTTACTTACGGCGCGGCGCTCTCCGCGTCTTCATTAACCGGCGGTGTTGCCGGTGTTCCGGGTACGTTTGCTTGGACAAACGGAGCGGCTGTTCCCACCGTTGTAAACAGCGGGTACTCCGTAACGTTTACGCCTGCCGATACCGATAATTACTACACAGTGGCGGAGACCGTAAACATCACCGTAAACAAAGCCGCCCCAACCGTTACATGGCCAACGGCGGCGGCTATTACTTACGGCGCGGCGCTCTCAACCTCCGCGTTAACCGGCGGCAGCGCGAGCGCGGGGGGAGCGAATGTTCCGGGTACGTTTGCGTGGACAAGCGGAGCGGTTATCCCAACGGTTACAAACAGCGGGTATGAGGTAACATTTACGCCCGCAGACGCCGTCAACTATAATGTATTGACCAATATCACGGCGATAACCGTCCATAAAGCCGACCCCGTTGTTACGTGGCCGTCAAACGCCTTTACGGCGGTTTTTGGTCAGACTCTCGCTGATGTAAATCCGCCGCTTCCTGGCAACGGTACCGCAAGCGTGCCGGGTACGTTTACGTGGACTGACGCGGCGGCTCCCGTTGGGGACTTTGGCGATCAGACGCATAGTGTGACGTTTACCCCAAGCGATCAGGCCAATTACAATGCGCTTACAAATGACGTAACAGTCAATGTAACGCGTTCGCGGATTATCTCCGCTTTTATTCAGGTAAATGAACCGGTCAAAGACGGTACGCCGGCAGCAAGCGCGGCAATAATCGGAGACGCTAATTTTAACGTGACCGGTGTATCTTGGAGCCGGAGCGTAAACAATACTCCCCATACCGGACTTTTTCATGGCGGCACGGCGTACACGGTTTCTGTAACGCTCACAAGAGTAGACGATAACTACGTGTTTGATTTGAGTTATTTTCCGGAAGGGCAAGGGATAATACTCAGCAACGCGACAATAAACGGCAATTTTACTTCCGTATCAAACAGAAGCCCCTCTTCGATAACGCTTTCATATACATTCGATAACACCGACAACCCTGAAGTAACAGGCTTATCGGTTGTCGTACAGCCGGCAAATCTCTCATACATAAGCGGCAATACGCTTGATTTAACGGGACTTAGGGTGAGGATTGAATATGAAGGAGCCACACCTCCTATTTACGTGAATTTCGATGAATTCAATTTACATCCGATAACGACATCGCCGGTACATGGTACGGTGCTTGACCGGCCGCTGCATGACGGTACTCCGGTTGCTGTGATATACAACAACAGCAGCACTATCAGAGATAATACGAATAATCTAATTGTGGCGCCATTGTCATTAGACGTGCCAACTAACGCCGGCTTAACCTCAGCCGGACGCGTGACCTTTGCGTGGGGCGCAAACAACGCCGCGGCGGGCGCGACGCATACATTTACACTATATAGGAATAATATTGCGGTTGGCGGATTTGTGGATATTCTCGTTGAAACCAACACTATTCCGGCCGGTATTGTAGATAAAATGCTTGAGGCCGCAGGAGCGTATACAGTCAGGGTAAAAGCTGTTACCGAAAATACGAATTATAACCCTTTAATAAGCGGCGAATCTCCGGCAAGCGCGCCTGTGAACGTCTACTCGGTGGCCGTTAATATTACATCGACACCGAGCGCTGCCGATCAAGTAACTTGGGAAATCGGCAGCCGTAATTCGCCGGCGCCGTTGACGGCATCGCCAACGCCGCATACGATTTTCGCCTTTCAAGGCGATAACATACAGCTTAACGCGCATCCCGCCACTGTTCAGCGCAAGGTAACATGGAGCGGCGCGGGAATTGGAACTGAAAACGATATTATCCGCAGAATATTAAATATAGCGGACAACGCAAGCGTTATCGCCGCTTTTACGGGTAAGAGACCGCAGGAGATAGGCCCGTCAACCTACATTCTCGAAAAACCGATAGTCGGTCTGCCGATAGTGTCAATTAACGGAACGTACACGGCTCACGACGGCGGCTCACCCGGAGCGCATACCTACCAGTGGAAAATTTCTAATACACCTGTCTATGAGGACGGCGTAAATATTTCCGGCGAAACGGAACGAAATTACACTCCAGTATCCGCTGATTTTGGCAGATACGTATGGGTTGAAACCACGCCTGTAGGTGACGGTATCATGGCAGGAACCCCTGTACCGGGCGCGATTTTGCGGGTGGGTGTAGAATTGCGCACAAGCGTAGCCGGCGGCGGCGGCGGCAGCGCGGTGATTAATGGAAAAGTTATAGATACAGTTTATGGTTTGGCAAATATACAGGTTGCCAAGGAAACTCCCACAGATTTAGTCGCGTGGACGGTAAATCCGGATGAGGGAACATTCGGCGCTCCAAATGTAGTATCTACAACATATACACCCCATACCGCGCCCACGCTCGGAACAATGACCCTTAGAGCGACGCTGACCTCCGCGACATATACGCTTGCGCTGTCGCCGGCAATGCACACATTTCCATCAATGATTTACGGTGATCCGCCTCAGCCGGTAGATAGACAGGTTTTCACACTCACAAACTCAGGAAACAGCGGCGCGGTAGTGACCTCCATAGTGTTTAGCGGTGAAAACGCCGGTTCGTTTACATTCGACGGCAATGATGTTTTAGATACGATTGACGCAGGCGGCGGCACCGCTACTTTTAGGGTGCTTCCCAAAAACCTCCTGCCCGCCGGAGCGCATAACGCGACCGTTATCGTAACATACAACGGCGGAGCCGGAACCGCAACGCAAACAGTAACGACGATTGTGACGGTTACGGTTAATCCCGCGCCGCTTAACATCACCGGTTTTAGCGGTAATATCAGCAAGCAGTACGACAATACAAACGCGGTTTTGAGCATGGGCTCTTTGTCGTTTGTAACCGGCGGTTTGAAATACGGTGAAACAGCAAACGTCGGCATTTCCGGCGTTAATCCAACTTACGCGGGGATATTGGCGGGTACTCATAGCATCATCTTTGGCGGCGCTCCCTTTACTGTTGTCGGCAGCGGCCTCAATCCCGCAAATCCAAGCAACTACATTGTTACACAGCCTTTCGGCGTAACGGGCGATATTACCCCCATAAACCCGATGACTCCTCCGCATAGTCCTGCTGTCGCGTCCGCGCCGAACAGCGTAACGCAAACTACCGTTGTGCTCGCGGCGCCAACCGGAGGGCACCCCTTACATTCACACTTCAATTTGGAGTACGGGTGGAGCGGCGCGGCGGCGGATGAACCCGCTAATTGGCAGACCGGCTTGACTTTCGGCGGCCTTGACCCTGGCTTAAATTACTACTTCTTCGCGCGGTACGCAAACGACCCGACTAAAAACGCCGCCTCTCCGCCAAGCGCCCCTCCTCTCCATGTTCAGACGGTGTTTTTATCTTATGGCGCGCCGACAAACGCCGCCTTAACAAAAACGGGAGTGGTAACATTTACGCCGGGCGCCGGTAATACAGACGCGGACGCGAATACGGTATACAGATTAAAGTTATTCAGAAACGGTACGCCTGTCGACGGATTTAATCCGGAAGTTACAAACGGCGGAACTTTTCCCGATGTTGTGAATAAAATGCTTGAGCTTGGGAACGGAGATTACACAATAACCGTAACCGCAGCTACTACAAACGCGTTCTATAATCCTTTAAGCCAGGAATCTGCTAGAAGTCCAGACGCGGACGCGGTGAAGCTCTATCGGGTGAACGCCGAGATAACGGGTAATGGCGTTGATAACGTAACTTGGGCAACCGGAGGCCGTACCGCTTCGCTGTCATCAACATCGCCGCCAACAACATATCCGATTTACGCCTTTGAGGATGACGAGGTCAGACTTACGGCGGCGCCGGGTACAGACCGCAGAGTGACTTGGGGCGGAGCCGGAACTCCAAATACAAACGTGAACCTGCGTACAATTCCGATAACAGGAACCGCGTCTACCGCGGCGGTTACTGAGGTTTCAGCGTTATTTACCGACAGGCAGGCGCAGACTATAGGCCCGTCAACCTACAATCTCAACAACACGCCTGTAGTCGGCAATCAGATAATAGCGACAAACGGAGCATACACTGAAAACCACGGCGGTCCGGCGGGAGAGCACCGGTATCAATGGATGATTTCCGATACGTACAATCAGGCAGCAGGTACGCCTATTGCGGGCGCGGCGACAAGGTATTACACTGTCAAGCCGGAAGATTTCGGCAGGTATATATGGATAGTAACCACGCCGGTCGGCGATGGCAGTTTGGGCTCAACAGATCTTGGCGGCGGTGTAAGGGGCGGAGCTCCGGTACCGGGTCTGCCTCTGCGCGTGGGTGTGAAATTGACCGCGGAAGTAAGCGGAGGGGGCGGCGGTACCGCGGCGGTTACTGCGCCTGGCGGAGCCGGTTGGAGTCCTGTAAACGTCTCTTCCGGCGGTGTGATAGTTTATGGAAACGCGGATATCGCGGTTACCAGAGCCGAAGGTACAGATTTGGTTATGTGGAGCGCGGCTCCGAACGTTGGAAGTTTTGGCAGTACTACAGCCGCGTCTACAACATATACTTTGCCGGCAGTATCGGCGATACCTTCCGATAACGGAACAATAAACTTGCGCGCGGCGCTTACTGCCGCGACATATACGCTCGCGCTCTCGCCGTCTCCGGTACACTCGTTTGGTACTATTGTATATGGTGAACAGCCGGCGGCGGAAACTTTCACAATCATAAGTTCAGGAAACAGCGACGCGCCTGTGTCAATTACTATTGAAGGGACAAATGCCGGATCATTTGCGATTGGAGCGGGTGATAATACAACTCCGACGGTTACGGCGGGCAGCAGTAACACGACATTTACGGTACGGCCAGAAGCCGGTCTGCTCTTTGGAACGCATACCGCAAGAGTTGTTGTGATATACACCGGCGGCCCGCTTTCCGGTACAATAGCGGCGTCAACAGATTTGAGATTAACGGTAAACAGAAGAACTCTCACCGTAACAGGCGCGGCTCACACGAAACAATACGACGGTACAGCAGACGCAGCCGGTGTGACCGTGACGCTTGAAAACATTCTTCCCGCCGATGACACGCCGGGACTTGTAGATAATGTCACGGCCGCTTACACAAACTCCGCCGCCGGAACAACAACCATAAATGTTACCGCTGTAACGCTCTCAGCAGGCTTTGACACTAAATACACCGTAACTGTGCCGGTAAATAACTTAACTGTGGCCGAAATTACCCGCATAACTCCTGCCGCGCCAGACGCGCCTGGATTTGGCAGCAGTTCGCAAACGACTATTACACTTATAAAGCCGGCCGGCAGCCTCCACGCCTTAGACCATCTGCTAACGCTTGAATACGCGCGCAGTGAGGCTAACGCCGTGACCGCCGCGCCCGATAACGGCACCTGGCAGACAGGGCTTACGTTTTTTGGACTTCAACCGAATGCCGAGTACTATTTCTTCGCGCGGTACAGATATGACGCGAGTAAAAACGAGGCGTCAGACCCAAGCGATCCGGCCGCTGTTCCTCCGCCGCCCCATATTACTATGCCCTATAAGACCGGACACATAGCCTTTGGCGCTCCCACAAACGTGAATTTGACAAAAGCGGGAGTTGTTACATTTATATCGGGTATTGGGAATGTGGACGCGAACGCGGCGTATACATTCAGGTTATACAGAGACGGTGTTTTTGTTCAGGAGTTCGCAAGCAGCGCCGCCCCGTCCGACATCGCGGCTAAAATGCTTGAAGCTGTCGGCGCGTACAGCGTCACGGTAACGGCAGCTACTACAAATCCGCACTATAACCCTTTAACCGCCGTATCCGCTCCAAGCGCCGTGCCGGTGAACGTCCGTTCGGTGGCCGTGAATATTACGGGTGACGGTACAGATAATGTAACTTGGGAGATCAGCAGCCGCAATTCGGCGTCACCGCATACATCGTCATTTACTATAAACGCGTTTGACACCGATAATATTACGCTTACTGCGGCTCCAAACGGCGCAGACCGCAAGGTGACATGGAGCAGCGCGGGAACCACGCCGTCAACAAACAGAAATCTGCGGACTATTATAAATTTGTCGGCAGACGTGACGGCAGATGCTGTATTCAGTCCCAATATGCCGCAGTCTATCACTCCGTCAACCTACAGCACTCAAACGCCTGTAGTTCATGAACGGATAACATCTTATGACGGAACATACACGGCTAACGAAGGCGGCGCGGCGGGGACGCATCAGTATCAATGGTACATTTCGGATAACAGTGACGGTTCAGGCGGGACGCCTATTGCGGGCGCGGCCGCGGCTGCAAAGGACTACACACCGGCCGGCGGGGATTTTGGTAAATATATATGGTTAAGAACCACGCCGGCAGGCGCTATTGCTGAATTGCCCGGAACTCCTGTAGACGGCGCTATTCTGCGCGTGGGTGTAAAGGTTATTGTAAATGTAACCGGAGCGGGCGGCGGCAGCGCGAATGTAGATGGAGCGGCAGGCGTATATCCCGGCGTGATAATCTATCCTGGAGACGCGAATATAAATGTTATTAAAGTTACCGGCACGGATCTTATTACATGGACGACAAGTTTGGGCGGCGGAACGTTCTCCTCTATAAACGACGCGTCAGCGTCTGCGGTATTTACACCGGTAACAGCGCCTCCGCAGTCTGTAATAACCCTTAACGCCGCGCTGAGAGCCGCGACGTATACGCTCACGCTCTCACCATCGCCGGTGCACTCGTTTGGTACTATTGTATATGGTGAACAGCCGGACGCGCATGAGTTCACAATCACAAGTTCAGGAAACAGCGACGCGACTGCAAGCATAGCGCTTAGCGGCGCCAACGCCAGTTTGTTTATGCTTAACGGCGATCATCACCCAATAACAGATATAACAGTCCCGGCCGGCAGCAGTACCACAAAATTTACGGTACGGCCGGTACATCCAGACCAAGGTTTGATTGCGGGAGTGTATAATGCGATAATCACCTTAACTTACAACAACGGCGCGACCGCGATAACGAACGTGACGCTTACTGTGAACCCCGCGCTCATCACGCGTGCCGAAATTGCAGGTATTACTCCTCCGGCAACCGGTCAAATTCCGGCTACAAATGAGCAGGCTGTAACTATAACCGGCAGTGATCCCGAACACAGTTTTAATGTTACATCGGTAGCGTGGAGCGGCCCCGGCGGCGTTGTTCCGTCTCGGTTTTTGGGCGGTACGGAATATACCGTAAACGTTACGCTTACAAGATCGAATAATAACTATACGTTCTTAAGCACCGTTGGAGGCGGGATTGACGTAACGGGGAACATATCCATAGACGATGAGCCGGCGGAGGTATTGTATATAAGTCCCGACGGCGCGACAGCCGTTCTGTCGTATAAGTTTGCCGAGACTACTGTAGGAGCTGTTGAAAAAATAGAGGTTATTACACAGCCGTCAAAACTCTCGTACACGCACGGTGATCTGCTTGATCTCACAGGGATTGTCGTAAGGCTTACTTATGATGACTTTACAACCAAAGATGTAGTGTTTAGCAATTTTACCGCAGAAAAGATAACGTCGAGTCCGGCACACGGCGACTCGCTCACCCATGCGATGTATAACAATCAGGCGGTTGCGGTGATATATGACAACTGGGCAGCCTCGGCTAATACGGCTAATCTGACCGTAAGCCCCGAACCTTTAGACGCTCCTACCGTCGTTGGCCTGACAGAAGAGGGAGTTATAACATTCACGCCTGGCGCGAACAACGCGGATGCAAGCGCAACGCACACATTCACGCTGTACAGAAACGGCGCCCCAGTTACCGGATTTACAGGTGAAACCGTTACAAGCGGCAGTACTCCAACCGGCATAGTGCAGGAGATGCTTTCGTCCGCCGGCGCGTATACAATCAGAGTAAAAGCTGTTCCCGCGAATACCGACGGTTATTTGGAAAGCGCAGAATCTCAGGCAAGCGAGCCGGTGAACGTCTATTCGGTGAACATGGTAATAGTAAACGGCAACAATACAGACGCGGTAAACGGTCAAACAGCTACTTACACGGCGTACGAATTTGGCGGCGAAGACGTTGTGCTTGTGCTTACGGCCGTTCCAGAATCCGGCGCAAACCGCAAAGTGACATGGAGCGGCGCCGGAACTACAGACTTAATAGCAAACGCGAACTTGCGGACGATTACAGGCATATCTGTAAACCAAACTGTAGTAGCGACATTCTCCGGCATGACGCCGCAGACTATTACCGCGTCAACCTATAACACTACCGCGCCGATAGTTGGTCAAACGATAGAAACAACCGACGGAACAACATACACGCCTAATGACGGCGGTACGGCGGCAACGCATACTTACCGTTGGTACCGTTCCGATAACATTAGCCGCGGCAGTCCGCAATTTATTACCGGCGCGACTACACAGAACTACACAACGACAGGCGAGGATTTCAACAAATATATATGGATAGAGACTACACCGGTTGGCTCTGTTGGTTTGGCCGGAGTTCCTGTACAGGGCGGAGTTCTGCGGGTTGGCATTGAGCTTAAAACCGCCGCCGCCGGCAGCGCTACTGTGTCGGTGAACGGGCAGGACGCGGCGGCGGGTGTGATTATCTATGGTCAGGCGAATATCACGGCAGGTAAAAACGCGGCGACAGACCTTGTTGTGTGGTCGGCAAGTCCAAATGATCAGGGGACAATCGGCGCTCCGGCTTTGGAGTCTACAACATATACGCCCGCGCCGCCGTCCGCGTCAACATCTGGAACAATAACTCTGACGGCAGAGCTCATTACGGCCGCCGCCGCGTATAATCTTGCGCTCACACCCAATCCGGTGGAAATTGATGACGCTGATTTCGGCTACACCGCCGCGTCTCTGGCCAAAACGGTTACAATTACAAATTCAGGCAGCAGAGCCGCTTCTGTGTCAAACATAACACTAAGTCCAACCGGTTTGTTTACACTTGGCGGCTACACGCTGCCTATTACAGTACCGGCAAATAACGGTACAGAAACCTTTACCGTACAGCCTGAGGCGGGATTGAATGTCGGAACGCATAACGCAACCATCACCGTGACATATAACAATGGCGCAACAGCAGCGGTTCCGGTTACGTTTGAGGTGGAACAGGCCGACCCTGTTGTCAACTGGCCGGCAGGTTTAACGGCGGTTTATGGACAGACGCTCTCTAATATAACGTTAAACGGCAACAGTCCTGGTACGCCTGGTACATTTACGTGGACTACTCCTGGCGATCTTGTTGGAGATGCAGGTTCGCGTACGCATAATGTTACGTTTACACCTGACGTTACAGCCAATTTCAAAGAGGCGGCTAATAACGTAAATGTAAACGTAACCCCCGCGCCGATTACCGCCGTAATGGTAACCGTTACAGCGCCCGCTTTTAACGGAACGCCGGAACTAACCGCGTCCGCTGTAAGCGCGGTCGGATTATTCGCGCCGGACGTTGTTGGAAGCGCCGTAACGTGGACTCCAGATCCGGCGGGCACGTTTAATCACAGCACCGATTACACCGCGTCTGTAACACTCACAAGACCAAACGCCAACTATGAGTTCGTTGGATTTGTTGTTGGCAACAGAGGGCCAAGCGCGCAAATCAGCGGCACTTTAAACGCCAATAACGCTATTATAACAAGCAGCGCCCCCAACGCTATAACGCTTGAGAACGTATTCCCGCAAACGTTGGAGAGGGTAGTTACCGGTATAGCAATTCATACACAGCCCGCAGCGCTCACGTATACTCACGGCGCGGCGCTTGATCTTGCGGGACTTGCCGTAACTATTTCATACAGTACCGGCGCCGGCGATGATCAAATAGTAGATTTTGCCGATTTTGGGGCGCATGGTATAACTACAAGTCCGGTAAATGGCGCGGAACTCTCAATATCATCGCATAACGGTCAGCCGGTTACAGTTACACTCGGCGCGTTTACTGCCACTACAAGTAACCTAACCGTAAACCGCGCCCCTCTTGACGCTCCAACCGCGGTCAGTTTGACAAAAGAGGGAGTTATAACATTTACAGCCGGCAGTAATAACGCGGCGGCAAGCGCAAATTACGAATTTACATTGTATAATGACGGCAGTCTCGTCAGCGAATTTGAAAATCGATTTGTCGTCTCTGGCGTCTCTGGCGTCCTTGCTGTCCCTAGTATTGCAAGCAAAATGCTTGAAGCCGCCGGCGCGTATACCGTAACGGTAAGAGCGCTCAGCTCAAATTTGAATTATGAAACTCCAGGAACCGGCGCAGCTCCGGCAGTCGCGGTATCCGCTCCAAGCGCTCCGATTAACGTATACTCTGTGACCGTAACGATAGCGGGCGGCAATGGTACAGACGCGGTAACCGGCAATAACGGAACCTATTTCGGCGGTGAAACCGTTACGCTTACCGCGGTTCCAGATCAACACCGCAAGTTAGTAAGTTGGGCAGGCAGCGGAACCGGAACCGAACTTACACGCACAATTTCGGCGATAGCCGCAAACGCGAGTGTCACGGCGACATTCGGAGACAAGTCCCCGCCCTCTATTACTATAGCTTACGATAACAGTACGCCGATAGTAGGCGACGTGATAACATTCGCCGAAACGTACACGGCAAACGAAGGCGCTTCGGCGGGTACGCATACCTATCAGTGGTATCGTTCCGCTGCCGGCGACGGTGTTATTGCCGGCGCTCCTATCGCAGCGACAAAGAATTACACCGCGAAGCCGGAAGATTTCGGTAATTATGTATGGGTAGTAGTTACGCCCGGAGACGCTAACGGCCTCACTGGAACGGCTGTGAGCGGTACGCCTCTGCCTGTGGGCATTAGACTTTTCGCAACCGTAACCGGAGGCGCCGGCTCCAATAACGTGACTCTTAACGGTACGGAAGCCAACGCGGTTGACGGCGTTATAGCATATTCAGGCTCTTCTGTGCCCGTCACGGTTACAAACACAGCCGCTTCAGATATTATCGTGTGGACAACAAATCCAAGCTATGGAACATTTGGCGGCAGCACGGCGGCGACAACATATTCACCTGCGGCTCTGTCAACGCCGCCCCCCGCGCATGGAACAGTAACGCTAATTGCAACGATTACAGAAGCGACATATACGATAACGCTTTCACCGTCGCCCGTGCATACGTTCCCGGCTATTTCCTACGGAGATACGCCGCCGGCATTGCAAACTTTTACAATCTTAAATTCCGGTAACAGCGCCGCGGACGTGACAGTCACAATCGATGGAGATGACGCGTTTGATCTTAGCGCCTCGCTGCCAACCACCGTTGCGGCGGGCGGCAGCGCGACATTTACCGTACGGCCCAAAGCCGGTCTTAACGCCAAACCCACACCGTACAGCGCGACAATCAGAGTGACGTACGCGGGCGGTGAAGCGGCGTCAAACGTCTCGTTTACGGTAAATCCGGCGCTTATTACCTCCGCCCAAATTACCGGTATTACCGCTCCTGTTACAGGCGCGGCTCCAAGTACAACTCTTCCGACAGGCGTGGATGTAGTTGGTCTGCCCGCCGGAAGTTTTACGGTTACTTCGATGGCGTGGAACGGCACTCCCTCTGTATTTTTGGGTGATATGCAGTATACCGTTACGCTTGGGCTTACAAGAACGTCAAATAACTATACCTTCATAGGCGCCGGCGGACTTGGTACCGCTTCCATTAACGGACAAACAGCCAGCGCAAGCATAAGCGGCGACGGCGCAGCAGCAACTCTGTCATATCAGTTTGGCGCAACCGCCGGAAGAACGGTTACGGGCATAGCCATTCACGAACAACCCTTAAAACTCTCATACCTGCACGGTGAAGCGCTTACCCTCACAGGGCTTGTAGTACAGCTTACGCACAATGACGGTACAACGAGAAATGTGGCGTTTGGTGACTTTGGCACAAATAATCTAACCGCGGTTCCCGCAAGCGGTACAGCGATGGATATTTCGCATAATGGTACTCCGGTTGCGGTGACATACGGCGCCGGTCTTAACGCCAATACAAATAATCTAACTGTAAACGCCTCGCCTCTCACCGCTCCAACAAGCGTTGCCTTAACAAAAGAGGGGCTTATAACATTTACGGCAAACACCGGCAATCCTGCGGGTACAACTCATGTATTTACGCTGTATCATAATAATACGGCTGTTACCGATTTTGAGAATATTCCTGTTGTCTCTGATGTCCTTACTGTCCTTACCCCTAGCATTGCGAACAAAATGCTCAGCGCTCAGGGCGCTTACACAGTCAGGGTAAAAGCCGTTACTACAGAGACCGGTTACGCCTCAGCGAGCGCCGAATCTGCTCCGAGCAATACTGTAAACGTTTACTCTGTAGTGGTAACGCTTGAAGGTGTATCTGCCGGTGATGAGGTAACTTACGCAATTAGCAGCCGTACAGGGGATCAGATGTCAACATTTACGAGAAACGTGTTTGCCGGTGAAGAGATAGTACTTACGGCAGTTTTGGGCGGCACAAACCGCAAAGTGACATGGGTTGGTACCGGAACTACAAGCTTGAATGTACATACAATTACAAATATATTGGCAAACACGGCGGCTACAGCGACTTTCGCCGACAAAGTGCCGCAGACCGTTACCGTGCCGGTTTACGATAAAAGCACGCCTATAGTCGGTGAATTAGTAGGAACATCTGATGTCGTATATATTCCTAATGACGGCGGCGCTGAAAATGTTGGCGCTCGTATTTACCGGTGGTGGCGTTCCGATAACAGCGACCGTACGGGTAATACGGCAGAAATTTCCGGTGCGACAATCAAGGACTATACAACAACAAGAGATGACTTTAACAAATATATATGGTTAGAAATTACGCCTGTTGGGCAGGACGCCGGCTTAAACAGTATTGCGGCGGCAAATCCGATACGGGGCGAGGTTTTGCGTGTGGGTGTTAGACTCACTGCGGCTGCCGTGATTAAGATTAAAGTTGACGGTGATGATAAAGACGCGTCATTAGGTCTGGTAGTTTACGGACCGGTGGGCGTAGAAGTTCCCAATACGGGTTTTGTTACCTGGTCGGCAATTCCTGATGTGGGATTATTCTCCGATAAGCACGCGGCGGTTACAACATACACACTGCCTGCGACGGCAAGTATACCCGCTGACGGAAGAATAGAACTCGCGGCGGCGGTTGCGCCCGCAGTATTTGCGCTTGAAATGTCGCCGGCTCTGCCGATAACATTTGGCCCCATCGTCTACGCCGATCCGCGTCCGAACGCGCAAAACGTCACAATTAGAAATACCGGCAACATTGCGGTTACCGGTATATCCATAGCTATTAACAATACAAATTTTATATTAAGCCATGAAGCAATAACAACACTTGAGCCTGGCCAAGACGTTATCTTTACTGTACAGCCGAATGCGATAGTTGGCGTCGGAACGCATAACGCGGTTATATCCGCTGTAGACAACAACCCAACGCCAACCGAAGCAACAGCAAGCGTGACTATGACCGTTACCCCCGCTCCGCTTACAATTACCGGTTTTAATATCACCAAGCCTTACGACAATCAAAATACTGTCACCGGTTTGGGCGGTCTTTCATTTGTCGGTTTGAGAAACAGCGAAACCGCGTCTGTTGGAACTACAGACGTTACCGCCGCTTATGCGGATATATTTGTCGGCACGCATAATATCACTTTTGGCGGCAGCCACTTTGCTGTCGGCAGCGGCACCGCAAACGCGGCAAACTATGACGTTACACAGCCTGCCGGCATAACAGGCGTTATTACCATAATAACGCCGACCGCGCCGGCCGCGCCCGTATTAGAGGACAGTACGCAAACAACCGTTACGCTGACCGCGCCGGCTGCAGGCCACGCTCTGCATAATCATCTTACGCTTGAATATGCGATGAATACAAGCGCTTCTGCGCCTGGAACCGGTTGGCAGACCGCTTCGGAAGGTGGTTTGAGCTATACCGGACTTACTCCAAATACCCAATACTATTTCTTCGCGCGGTATCGGGAAGACCCGACTAAAAACAACGTGTCGGCGGCAAGCGCGGCTCTTGCTGTTACGACCGGCGCGGCGTCTATTGTTGAGCCTCAAAACGTGGTATTAAATAAAAACGGAACAATAACATTTGACGCTCACGCCGATAATCCGGCAAGTACAACGTACACGTTCACGTTATACAGAAACGGCGCGGAGGTCTCAGGATTTATAAATAGAGATGTTGCAGCCGGCAGTACTCCTCCCGCTACTATTGCTGACGAGATGCTCAGGAATACCGGCGAATACACAGTCATAGTAACGGCACACGCCAATGATGCGCGTTATTCTCCTTCAAGCATCTCATCTGACCCAAGTCCTGGGGTAAACGTTCATAGAATAGATGTGACGCTGTCGGGTGTATCGGGCGATAACGTGACTTACGCGGCGGGCGGCCGTACTTTAGAAACATTCGCGTCAACATTTACAAGAAACGCGTTTGAATACGATGAGGTCGTACTCACGGCTGTTCCCGGTGCAAGCCGCAGGGTTACATGGGACGGTCATGGAAATACTTTAGCTCCAGATACAAACGTACGGACAACCATAATATCCACAGGAAACGCGGCGATAACGGCGGCGTTCACTCCAATGCTGCCGCAGACCATTACAGCGTCAACATATCCCGGTACGCCGATAGTTGGTGAATTGATAACCTCAATCGATGGAACGTACACTGCACGCGATGGCGGTGATGAGGGTACGCATATCTACCAGTGGATGCGTTCGGATAACAGCAATGGTTCGGGAGCCATAACGTTTCTTGCCACTACAAAAAACTACACACCCACAGGCGGTGACTTTGGTAAATATATCTGGTTGGAAACTACACCAGTTGGCAGCGCCGGCCTTACCGGAATGAGGGTAAGCGGTGATACTTTACAAGTAGGCGTAAGGCTCACCGGCGCGGTTACGGTAGATGACGCCAGTTTGACGGGGTCGGCGGTTACGATTAACGGTTCTGCCGGTGAAGTAATAGTTTACGGAATGGTGGACGCCATAGCGGTTACAGTGCCCCCCGGTTTAGACTACTTTATCGCGTGGTCGGACAGCTCTTTAAATGCTTCAAGTAACCCGATTCCCGCCGGCGGAGCGTTTGGCAGCCATAACGCCTCCCCAACAACATATACACCGGCAGCGGCGCCCGCGCATGGAAGAATAATTTTAACCGCCGCGCTCAAGATAGCGACATATACGGTAGAGCTGTCGCCGTCGCCAAGACACACGTTTGTGCCTATCGAATATGGCGACGACCAACCGGCGGCGCAAACTTTCACAATCACGAATACCGGAAACAGTCCGGTATATCTGAGAGCGATTGAGCTTGACGGAGGCAGTGCCGCTTCGTTTACTAAAACCGATACGGAGGCAAGAGCGCTTGCGGCGGGAGCTCAAACGACCTTTACAGTACAGCCTTTAGACCTATTGCCCGCCGGAGCGCACAATACAACCGTTAAATTGACATTTAACAACGGTTCGACTTTAACAGGAGACGCGAGAACCGAAATAACGGCAAACGTGAATTTTAGAGTGAACCGCGCTCCGCTTACCGTAACCGGTATCAGCGTCTCTAAACAGTACGACGGCACAGACGTTGTAACCAATTGGGGAGCGCCCGCGTTTGACGGCTTAAAAAGAAGCGAAACGGCGGAAGCTGACGTTACAGGTCATATCGCTTATGTTGGAACGTTAGTGGGTACTCACCTTATTATCACGTCAAGCGGCAATAACTTTATATTCAAAGACGGCGTTGGTAACGCAAATCCGGCAAATTACATAATAGCACAGCCGGTTGGTATACAGGGTGTTATTACCATAGCCGACCCGGTTGCCGCGCCAAACGCGCCGAGGCTTGACAGCCATACGCCTACTACCGTTACGCTGACCGCGCCGGCGGCGGGTGATCCTTTGCATTCGTTCTTAAAGCTTGAATACGCTTACAGCGATATAGACAACGCCGCCGGTATTCCGGCTATTAGGTGGCAGGAGGGATTAACTTTTACAGGTCTTGAACCAGGTAAACAGTACTTCTTCTTCGCGCGGTATAAAGAAGATGAACATAGAAACGCAGTATCGCCGGTAAGCGTCAGTCTTCCGGTAACAATTCCTGGAGTAGCTTTAGACCCGCCCTCCGGCGTAAGCTTGACAAAAGGCGGAGTGCTCTCCTTTACGTATGGCGCAAATAACGCGGCGGCAGACGCAACGTATAAATTTACTCTGTACAACGGCGCCTCTCCGGTTACCGAATTTACAAACGCAATCGCCGTAAATGGTGTGGTAACCGGTCTTGCGGCTCAGATGATTTCCGCTCCCGGCGCGTATACGGTCAGAGTAAGGGCTAACAGCGCTCACAGCGGCTACAGCGCTCAAAGCGACGAATCTAACCCAAGCGTACCTATTAACGTTTATTCGGTAGACGTTGTTATGGTAAATCGTACTACAGACCTGGTAAACGGCAATGCCGCGCAGTTTACGATTCTCGCTTTCGGCGATTCAACCGTAACGCTTACGGCAACCGACACACGCAAAATGACGTGGTTAAGTAATCCTCCCAATACCGGAATAGTAACCGGCGGAGTACCCGGAAACATCTACACAATTCCGGCGATAGCAACAAACGTGATTGTAACGGTTACATTTCAAGATAAAATCGCGCAGACCATCACCAAATCTACATACAATAATCCCGCGCCTATTATAGGTGATTGGATAGTATCAACAGACGGTGATTACACGGCTAACGACGGCGGCGCGGCGGGTACGCATCAGTACAGGTGGATGCGTTCTGATAATGAGAATCGTACGGAAAATGTAACGTACCTTACAGGCGGCGGTTCGGGAGATTTTCGTACAACGGCGGGCAGTTACAGGCCGGTATCTGCGGATTTTGGCAAATATATCTGGATAGAGACTAAACCCGTTGGAAGCGATCCCGCCCTAAACGCTATTGCTGAACCGGTACAGGGTGATGTTTTGCGCGTTGGCGTAAGACTGGTTGCGAATGTGACCGGCGGAGACGGCGGCAGCTCGGCAATCAGCGCCGCGGGTTCGGTAGTTTCTGATCCGGGTGTGATAGTTTACGGCGCGGCAGTTATAACCGTCACTAAAACTGACTCAACCGATTTAATCTCATGGAGTGCAAACCCTGATCATTCGACGGGATTCACTAACGAAACCCCAACGCTGCCGAACGCCGCGCTTCCAAAAGTTATGTCTGTAACATACACACCGCCGGCAGCGCCCGCGGGCGGAAATATAATATTGACGGCGGCGCTCACAAGGGCGACTTACCGTCTCGCGCTTGATCGATCGCCTGTGTACACGTTTCTGCCCGCCATAAGTTACGGCGACGCACAGCCGGCGGAGGAGGTGACCTTTACCCTCACAAACACCGGCAACAGCATGGCGGCTGTAACCTCCATAGAGCTAAGCTCAGGCGCTTCGTTTACATTGGGCGGTAATTTAACTCCAACGGTTCCGGCGGTGGGCGGTACCGCGGCGTTTACGGTACGTCCAAATAATGGTCTGCCTGCGGGAACGCATAACGCGACTGTTACCGTAACGTATAACAACGACCAGGTTGCGGTTACAAACGTCTTTATTACCGTAAACAAAGCCGACGCGCCTGTTACACGGCCAACGCCAACAGCCGTTTACGGCCAGAGACTCGCGGAAGTAACATTAGTAACACACGCAAGCGATAACGGTATTTGGACGTGGATGAATCCCGCCGATACGGTAGGTAACGCAGGCCCCCGGACACGCTTTGCGCGGTTTACTCCGACCGACGCCGATAATTATAATACAATGAACAATGTTAAGGTAACTATTAATGTAGGCAAAGCAAATCCGAACGTCTCCTGGCCTACTAACCTTACCGCCATACGCGGCCAAACACTCGGTGACGTACCGCCCAACGCAGGCAACGGCAGCGCGTTAGGTGTTGATAATCTGCTGATTACAGGCACATTTGACTGGACTGCCGCACTCTCAACAGAAGTTGGTGACGTTGGCGGACATACACATGAGTTGAAGTATACGCCAACCGGCGCTTTCGCCGCAAATTACGATGTAGTTACTAATAACGTAGTAATAACAGTAGGTAAAGCCAACCCAACGTACATTGCCCCGGTTGGTCTAACCGCCATTTTTGAACAGACGCTCGCCGACGTATTAATCGCCGATTATGATAATAATGGCGTCAATGGCGCAGGCACTTGGACATGGATGAATCCGGGTACGTCTGTTACAAACGGCGGTAACGTGGGATTTCATATACATAAAGCGCGGTTTACTCCTAACGATCTGCATAATTACAATGTGATAGATGATATTGACGTAAACATTATTGTCAGTCCAAAGCCGATAACGTTTGCCGAAGTCTCCCTATTGCCGCCCGCTACAGGTGTAGCCGTAAGCAATACAGTAAATGTAATAGCCGGCAATTTTGACGCTTCGGTAGTGTGGAGTCCAAGTCATATTACGGCGATTGGCAACACAATATACACTGTAACCGTAACGCTTACCGCAAAACAAAACTATGTGTTCGCTAACACTCTTAATAATGTAACTTTCAACTCGCCGCGTACCGAGAATGTTTTGTCCAATAACGGAAATGTCGTTACGTTTCAGCATGTGTTTCTTGCAACAACCGCCGGAACAATTCAAAGCGTACACATTGATCAGCCGCCGCATCTCTCCTATACGCACGGAGGTGAGCTTGACTTAAACGACCTGCGGGTTAGAGTTGTATATACCGACATGGTGTTGGAAGATGTAAGATTCATAGACCTCGAAGGTCTTGGCATAAATATGAATATGGCGCACGGCGCTCTCTTAACGCGCGCAAACAACGAACAGTTATTTACAATCTTTGCCGGAGCCGATGAGCACGCGGTATCCCTGCCATTAAAAGCGTCCGCGGGGCCTTTGGTTGTTAATAACAACAGGCTTTTGACAGACGCTAATATAATTATTACACTGCCGGATGGACCGTATGTTTACAATTTGTCGCAGCATACACCGGCGCCGGTTGTAACCGATATTGTAAAAGGCGTTGACATCATAAAGCCAAGCGACTATACCGTTACTTACGAAAACAATATAAACGCCGGAACCGCTATCGTTAGAATTACCGCAACTGGAGCCGGTAACTATGAGGGTACTAGGGTTGTAACGTTTATAATTGATAGAGCTAACCCATCTGTTACGTGGCCTACAGGCTTAACGGCGTCTTTTGGACAGGTGCTTGGTAATGTGTTACTGCCCGCCAACGGTACAGCGTCTCCGGCGGGAGTATTTTTGTGGACTAACGCCGAAACTCCGGTTGGAAACTTGGGTTCGAATAATCACAGCATGATATTTATTGTACCGGATGACGCCGCTAACTATAACGTTATGAGGCGTGATAATATACCGGTAAACGTGGGCAGAGCTAAGCCGATTGTTATTACTCCGCCGACAGCGACTTGCAATGCCGCGCAGGCTGAAGATTCGCTGTTGAGAGCTCTCAGATTTTCGTTGCCTCCGAGTTGGAGAGTAGATGGTGTGGGCAGTGATGTGAATCTTACTGGTACATGGTCGTGGGTTGATTCAACGGAGCAGGTGAACAGAAACGGCGTTTTTCGCGCTGTATTTACACCGACCGGCGCTTTTGCAACCAATTATGGCCCAAGTGATCCTGTGTTTGTGCAGGTGACGTTGCCTACCGGTTCCGGTACATCAAGTGATCCGTTTTTGGTCTTTAATGAAGACGATTTGAGGATGGTGGGCAGAGGTGATTCTTATCATGGCGGAGTTTGGTCGCTGTCGGCGCATTACAGGGTAATGAGAAATATTACAGTAATGTCTGCATGGTCTGTGTTAGACGGTACCTTTTCCGGTGCTTTTAACGGTAACGGACGTATTATAAGTAATATGGTGCTGATTCTCGGAGCATCTCCTGATAGAGGTGTATTGTTCCAACATGTTTCCGGCGCAGTGAGAAATCTTGGGCTTGTTAACGCTAAACTTACCGCCCTTACAGGAGGCGGTACTCACTTTGGTCTGTTGACGGGAACTTTAGAGGGCAGTGGTGTTATTGAAAACAGTTTTGTTACCGGTGAAATTGCAATTACCGTTGATGGCACTAATTCAACCACTAATAACATACGTATAGGTGGTATTATAGGACGCGTTAGTTCAGGTAGTAATACAGCACCGCCTGAGATTAGGAACTGCTACTCCAATGTCGAAGTTAGCAGTTTATTTTGTAGTAATCAAACATGCGCTAGTCCCATTCCTGGTGGCGGCAGCGGTGGCGGTCAATCATCATTCGGCGGCATTGCAGGAGAGAACACTACTGATTGGAGAATTTCTACAGTTAATCGTGCCGGTACTATTGAAAATTGCTATGTTTTCGGCAGTATAGTGGGCAGTCATCGTGTCGGCGGTATAGTTGGTAACAATAGTAACGGTATTATCCGAAACAACATAGCGTTGAATAGCTACGTTAGAGGTGGAACGGTGAGTGGAACGGTAGCTACTGTTGGGCGCGTAGTGGGCAACAGCAGCGGCACCAATGCCTCTCTCGCCAACAACCGTGCTTGGAGCGGCATGGATATTCGTGCCGGTATAGCAGCCAATGGTACCGGCGGAGCAGCCAAAACCTTGGCTGAGGGCTTAACCGCAGTTGACGGTCTCGGAATAACCACAGCCCAAGCAAAAACACAGACTACATGGAGCACTGCTCCCACTACTGGCGCAGGATTCACTTTCAACGCCGCAACATGGAAATGGGACGCCACCGGCACCCACGCCCCGCGCCTCTCTACCGAAAACAACCCATGGCCATATCATTTAATAAACTGGCCGACAGCGTTTCCGATTGCTTTTGGCAATCCATTATCAGCATCAACATTAACCGGAGGCAGCGCAAGCGTTCCGGGTACATTTGTGTGGACAACTCCTGCAACCATACCTAACGCAGGAACTTCCACGCATTCCGTAACGTTCACGCCTGCAACTATAACGGCTCAAACTCCGGTAGTTACAGGTACAGTGGCAATAACGGTAAGCAGAGCCGTACCAAGCGTTACATGGCCGACAAACCTGACGGCAATTTATGGACAGACGCTTGCTAACGTAAATCCCGATGCAGGTAACGGAAGCGCTTCTATGCCCCCCTCTGGAGGTAATGTGCCCGGTATTTTCTCGTGGCACGATGCCTCTACAACTTCCGTCGGAGCAGCAGGTACGCGGACGTTTAGCGCGAGGTTTGCTCCAAATGGCAGCAATCATGATACTATAAACCATACCATAACAATAACCGTTCATAAGGCCACACCAACTTTCTTCACATCGCCGACAGCAACAGCGATTAATGTTGGTCAGGCATTATCGGCGTCTGCATTGACCGGCGGTGTTGCGCGCACTCCAACAACAGGAACAACAAATGTTGCGGGAACATTTGCGTGGACAGACTCGGCGGACGTTCCGTCTGCCGGAACATCACCTAACTTCACAGTATCACGTTCTGTGACGTTTACACCGACCGACGGCAATAATTACAACACCGCTTCGGCAAATATAAACGTGGTAGTGCGTCCGCTCGGCCATGCTGATAATCCGTTTGAGATAAGTGACCAGGCAGAATTAGAACTTATGGGACGCGGTACCGGCGGCCGGACGCTCTCGGCACATTACAAGTTGATGGCTAATATCACGATGACGTCACACAACTGGGTGCCGGTTGGCGCGTCGAGCTCAAGTCCATTTACCGGCAGCCTTGAGGGTAATGGTCATTTTATTAGAAATCTCACAATTACCAGCTCAACCGCTAATAATACACAGGGTCTATTCGGCTTTATAGGTACCGGCAGTAGAGTGCAAAATCTTGGGCTTGATAATATTACTATTAATGTTACCGCCAATAATGTTGCACAGAACAATGGCTATGGCGGGATTGCGGGAGCTATGTCCCGTTCATTTCCGACAAGCGGAGGTGCAATTCCAATAATTTCAAACTGCTATGTTACCGGTACAATTACTGTTAACAGAACCGGTGGAGACTTGTTGAGAGTTGGAGGTATTGTTGGAAATGTTGGTACCGGCGCCGAAGTTAGAAACTGCTACAGCAATGTTACAATTACAGCCAATGGCGGAAATAATGTACAGGCCGTTGAGGTAGGCGGTATTGCGGGTGTTAACGCCACAGCAAGCAGTGTTGTTGAAAATTGCTATGCTTTTGGCACTGTAGAGGGCATAAGCACCGGCGGCGGCGCTGTAAGTGCCGCCGGTGTGGTTGGGAATAATACCGCAGGTGCTACAATTCGGAACTGCATGGCATTGAATTCGAGTGTTACGAGGACGGGAACTGGCACTGCCGCTCGTATAGTGGCTGCCGGCACTGGCGCAAATACCACCAATAACTATGCCTGGGGTGATTTGAGGGTTAACGGCGCGCGCATAACCACAGGTACACTTACAAATATAAATGGTTCAAGTTTGACTACAACAGCTATCAAAGAGCAGCAGAACACATGGGGTAACGCAAGCGGCAGCATAGGCGCGAATTTCCGCTTCGGTACTACTGTTGCTAATCCTTGGAGATGGGACGGCGCCCATACCCACGCTCCGCGCCTATTTACCGAAAGTAACTTGTGGCCTTCTTATTTTGACGGCCCTGTTAAAACGGATCCGACTGTTAATTGGCCTACAAATTTAACAGCTTTTGTTGGTCAGACGCTATCTCAAATTTCGCTTCCTGGTAATGGCACCGCAAGCGTGCCGGGCATGTTTGCTTGGACAGACGGCACGGTTTCTGTTGGAGCAATAGGCACTAGTGAGCATACTTTGACATTTATTCCTAATGATGAAGATAGTTATAATACCTTAACTCATGATGTGAATATAGTAGTGGCTGATGCGGGGCCGATTGGATCATCACCTGGTAACCCGTTCGTAATCTCTAGCCAGGGAGATCTCTATAGAGTTGGCAGAGGTGTTGCGCATACCGGCGGAACGTGGGGTCGTGATAATCATTACAGGCTTGGGGGAAATATCACGATTGATTCAAGCTTGGCATGGACTCCGATTGGCGGAACACAAAATGACCAACAATTTATCGGCAGTTTTGATGGTCAGGGTTTTACCATTACTAATCTCAATATAAGTTCTACTCCTAATCGCCATAGCGGTATGTTCTCTTGGATTGGCAGCACCGCCAGTATACGAAACCTTGGGCTTATAAATGTTACTGTTAATACTAACCCAGGTAACAATTCTGATAATGGTTTTGGCGGATTAGTAGGATTTATGAACGGCGCTAATACTGTAGTAGAAAACTGCTATGTTACCGGTCAAATAACTTTAAATAGTACTAACAATGCTAATAATATTAATGGCGGCGGTATTGTGGGAAGAAATTTGGGCACTGTTAGGAATAGTTATTCTGATGTTACAATTATCATTACGAGCGGCGGAGAAGGCAGAGGTCTCGGAGGTGTTGTAGGACGAAACGAAAGTGACGGTCGTGTTGTAAATTGTTACTCTTTTGGCAGCTTACGAGGCAGAAACGATGTTGGCGGTATAGTAGGTGATAACCGCGGTACGCTTGAAAACAGTATAGCGTTAAACGTCCGTGTTACGGCTGAACAGGGCACTGCTGTGGTTGGGCGTGTGGTGGGTGCTAACAACAGCGGCACTCTTACCAATAACCGCGCGTTGACTGCCGGTGCGGCATCTACTGATAATATGGATATTCGATACAACACAACTAACACCGGTACCGGCGGAAATGCCAAAACCATAGCCAGTAACCTGACCGGTGCAGACGGTCTGACAATAACCACTGGTCAAGCGAAAACATTCTTGGTATGGAGAGATAACGCAAATTTCAACTTCGCCCCTACATGGAACTGGGACGCTTCAGGCACCCACGCCCCGCGTCTCACAACGACCGCAGTCAACCAGTGGCCGGCTCATTTACCAGGCGCGGTAACCAACAGCAGTGGTCAAATTCAACAGGCTCTCATCCCAATGGATTTCTTCCAAGCCCCCGCGCCTCCAGTATGGCAAACCTGCGGCGCGCCGGACGACCCTTGCGTCATCACTACACCTGAGGAGCTTGCCGGTATCGCAAAATCGGTAAGCGCGGCGGAGTCTAACGACGTTGGTCCGTACGCGGATATTTATTACGTACTTAATAACGACATAGATTTATCGCGCTATGACAATCACCAGTGGGTTCCGATAGGTTCTTTTGCGAATCCGTTCACCGGTAATTTCAGCGGTGCGGGTTACGCGATAGTGGGTTTGCGTATAGCAAATTCATCTCTCGGCGCGTCTGGTTTGTTTGGTGTAGTAGACGGCGGTACAATTGAGAATGTGGGCATGGTTCAGACGAATATCACCGGCGGAGATAATACCGGCGGTATTGCAGGCCGTATTGCGGGCGGCAGCGTGCGTGATGTATACGTGACGGGCAATATTCGCGGCAATGAAAATGTCGGCGGCGTCGCAGGGGCAATCGCAGGGGGCGCGATATCAAACGCGTATTCCACAGCGTCAATCGCCGGAGATAATAATGCGGGCGGTTTGGCAGGATTTGTGGACGGCGGCGCCATAAGAAATTCCGCCGCGTTGGCGCAATCTGTCAATTCTGCGCCCGCAAACGCAGGCCGCATCGCAGGCCGCGTTTCAGGCAATTGGGCATTAGAAAACAACAGCGCGTTCATGCGTATGACAAACGCAAACGGCGACACGGCGTGGTCGGTGTCTGGCAAGGTTCATAACGGTGTGCACGGCGCGAGCGTTAACGGCGTAACGGCGGTTAGTTCGTTGTTCTGGACAGGGGTTTGGGAGGATCAAAGGACGTCAACGCCATCTGCGGGCGATGCGTTAGCGAGGTCTTTTGGGTCTTTGTCGTCTTTTGAGTCTTTAGATTTTAACCCCGACAAATGGTACGCCCCAACAGGCCGTTTGCCTGTTCTGCGCGGCGCGGGTACTTTCCAGAATGGCGGCGCTCCGCTTTACTTGCGTGACCGGAATATGGTGTTTGTAAATGTAGAGTCTCCTCTTGAGCGTATTAGAACTGGTGAGGAGGTTACGCCTGTTGTTACCTGGGGAGTTGGTGACGCTGTAGAGGAGCTTGTTAAGGGTGTGGATTACACTATAGAGTGGACGGGCGGCGACGGTATTGAGGCGGGTACGGGTACGTTTGTGCTTACCGGTATTGGTAATTACACCGGTGTTACGGAGCCGCATGAGTTTCTGATATTTGCGCGCATACCTTATGGTTTGATACCTGCGGAGGGCAGCGGCGGCAACAATGATATGGGTCAGTTTGGCGGTTATGTGACGCCTGGTCCTAATACGGTTAATACAGTGCGGGTTCAGGTGGTGGATGGTTTGGGTGATCCGCTTGTTGATACGTCTGTAGTGGTTACGATACTTATATACAACATAAACGGTCTTACTATAGAGAGGGATGTATTTACAGATCCCGCTACTGGTGTTGCCGTGTATAATTTCGTGCTTGCGGACGCGCCTGACGGTACGGAGATTCGTTTTGACGTTCGTATGGAGCTTGAGGACGGCAGAACGATTGTTGAGGAGTGCCGGTTTGTGGTGACAAATCCCGATTCGTCAACGCCGCCGGATCCGGATCCTGTAGTCACGGCTCCTCCGCGTGTTGTGCCGCCGCAGAATACGGTTGAGCCTGTAATACACGCGCCGCCTGCGGCACAGGGATTTGCGGCGGGTCCGAATCCTGTTGTGAGATCTTCGGGCGGTGTGAATTTCTTCCATACGACGGGTATGATAAAGAGCGGAACATTGATTGTACACGACGCGCTTGGAAACGTGGTAAACAGGATTATCCTGAGGGCAGACCGTCCGGGTAACATGTCCCATACGATTGCCGATAGTCCGCGCATAATAGCGTCATGGAATTTAACGGACGACCGCGGCCGTTCGGTACCGGAGGGAACATACATGGTACGCGGCGTAATAGTAACAACGGACGGCAAGCGCGAGCGCGTGGCGGTGTTGGTGGGGGTTAGGTAATGGGGGCGCTTGTCGGGGTGTAGGAATTGGGGTGTAGGAATTGGAGTGTAGGAATCGGAGTATAGGAATCGGAGTATAGGAACCACCCCGCCCTTTGGGCACCCCTCCAGAGGAGGGGAATTTTTCCGGACAGTTCCCCTCCTCTGGAGGGGTGCCCGAGAGGGCGGGGTGGTGGCGCAAAGCGCCGTGTTTTGTGTCTTTGCCGTGTTAGTCTGTTGCAGTGCTAATGATTAATATGTTTTATTGAGGGATTCGAATGTTTATCAAGATCATAAAAAAATACGTATCAATTCATATAGTTACAGCGTTATTGTTATTAATATCAATCGCGTCCGCGCAGACGCAAAATGTCATACGTATCAATAATATCGCCGACTTGCAAAAGATTGGAACTTCTTCCGATTTTCCTTCCAACGGTTTTTACGAACTCACCGGCAATATAGACGCGTCGTCAACGCGGGACGGCGCGGGTTTTGCGCCTGTTGGTACTGCTTCGGCTCCGTTTACCGGCAGCTTTAACGGCAACGGCCGTACTATTAGCAATCTTCGCATTAACCGTCCGTCAAGCGGCAGCGTTGGTTTGTTTGGCGTAATAGGCGAGAGCGGCATTGTTCGCAGTGTTGTAATTGATAGAGCGGAGATTATTGGCAGTCATTCGGTTGGAACTGTCGCTGGTTTGAATTATGGAACTATAGAGAGATGTTTCGTGAACGGCGGTTCTGTTAGGGCGAGCCGTCAGGAGAGTAACGCGGGCGGTCTTGTTGGTGTGAACGGCGGGGTAGTTAACAGGAGTTATTCGGAAGCCGTTGTTGACGGAAAGGATAACGTCGGCGGTCTTGCCGGTTTCTTGACCATCGCTTCGCGGGGTGTTATATCGCAGTCTTACGCGGTTGGCGGTGTAACCGGTACCGGTCGGGTCGGCGGTCTTGTCGGGCGTGTTTTTGGCGGTACTCTTTCTGACTGTTACGCCGCGGGCAGGGTGACGGCTGCGGGCAAAGGCGCGGTTGGCGGGCTTATCGGCGATGATTTTGTTTTATCCGCTCCGTCGAGTGTTACTTGGGGTAAGGATAATAACGGTAACTATATCACAAAGGCGGTGATTAACCGTTCTTACTGGGATAGAGACGCGTCGGGTCAGAACGCTTCCGCCGGCGGTACTCCGAAAACTACCAGTGATATGAGGAGACACGCTACTTTTGACGGTTGGAATTTTCTTGACGTTTGGAGTATATCGGAGGGGGTCTCTTATCCGCGTTTGCAATTTGGTCTGGGCGGAGGCAGCGGGCCTGGAATTATAGATAGAAATTCGTGGCTGGTCACTTACGAAGCCAAAACCGGCGGGTATCTGCAGCTGAATGGTATTTCGAATCCGGTGCATCTTTATATCGACCCGGCGGTTCCGCGCGATACTTACGGTCCGCGGGTAACGGCTGTGGCCGATGATGGTTGGCGTTTTGTAAAATGGAGCGACGGATCGACAGATCCGGAGCGCACAGATTTTGTGTCGAGAGATATTACGCTCTATGCCGAATTTGAGGTGAGACCATGAGGAATATAATTTCGTTTTTCCCGCATACCGAAGGGATGCAGCGCCCGGTAAAAATTCTTATGCTCATGTTTGCGTTATCATCTCTTGCTTTTGCGCAGGTAAAATTCGCTCCGGCTGTAATCGATTCCACAAAATCGGAATCGCTGCCTGTAGAGGGGCGTTACGTCGTGCAGCTTATTGCAATTCCGAATAAAACGGTGGCCAACAATATGGCCGAAAAGCTCAAACGCGAAGGTTATCAGGCTTACGTAATGCCGGTTATAAATCCGACTCCGAAACTCTCCGGCAAACACTACCGTGTACGCATAGGCTGTTTTACCGACTCTACATCGGCGAAAAATTTCGCGTTAAGGGAGCTTGTGCCGCTTGGGTACGAATACTGGATAGATTCCAAATACAGTGATAACCTGGGGTTTTGCGGCGAGGGCTTTGATCCAGACGCGGATTATTCGGATTTGCCGCCGGTGGTTATTCATCTTGAGATGGGAATGAAAGCGCCCGAACCGATAATTGAAATTTCCGAACCGGAACCGGAGCCTGAGCCGGAAGAGATTATTGACGAACCGGAACCAGTACCTCCTGTCAAGCGCAAAAATCAAATAGGTCTGCGTCTTGCGGCTAATCTCTCGTCCGCAAAGGGTATGAGCGTGCGGGTACATTATTTTGATTTTGACAATATGGAAGAGAGATACACGGATTACCGCAGCAGTTACGGTTACATAGGCGGTATTGGATATGAGATTCAGGTTCCCATTTTTTACGGTTTGTCACAAATGCTTGCGCTCTACACGGCTCCGGGTTTTGCTTACCGCGCCCCGTTTAGTTCTGCGGATGATATAGCGTCTATAAGCGAGTTCGCGCTTACGTTTCCTCTGATGTTTGATCTCAAATTCGCGGACACTCCCCTGCACGCTTCTTTCGGTGTGCAGCTTGACGTACCGTTAAGCGCGAAGACAGAGCGTGAGGACGGTAAAAAGTTTGACTTTAAGGAAAGAGCGTCTGTAGATTTCGGTCTTGCCGCCGGATTAAGCTATTACATCACGGAGAATATTTTCATTGACGGGCGCGGAGTATACGGTCTCACGAATTACGCGGGTAAGGGTAATGGGAGTTTATATCAGTTCAGTTTTGGTGCAGGGTGGCTGTTTGGTTTGTAAGGGATAATTTAATTTTCGGGTTGTATGATTTTAAGATTGATTTTCAGATAAAATTGTGATATATTATTAGTATGCAGTGGAAAACACTGCTCTTCCCTTAAGTGGGTTTACCGCTCTCGTATGAAACATACGAGGGCTAATTTTTTTTGAGGAGCGAAGGTGAAAACATGAAAAATATAAAAAGAGGGGAGGAGGGGGGACGACCCCCCTGTCTCCAGCCCGCCGTTGGCGGTCTTCCGCCACCCCCCGTGCGTGGACACCCCGCAACGCCCCGCTGCCTTAGCACCCCCAACCCCCTCAAGGGGGCTAAACAAAAGAAAAATCAAATAAAAATAGACACATACGCGCGTATAATCACAATTAAAAAATGGCAAATATTATTTTAGATTGGTGCGATTTGTTGTATCTTGTATACGTCCGGCTTTCCGGCTTTAGCCCCCCTATTATTAGGGGGGTTGGGGGGTTAAGGCAGCGGGGTGTTGCGGGGTGTCCACGCAGAGGGGGTAGCGGAAAACAATAATTGTAAGGGTTGAAGATTTTCAACCCTTACAATTATTGGTTGGAGCGTGGGGGAGACTTCCCCCCTTGTTTTATCTTTTTTTATTATTTTTATTTTTTAATCTTTAATTTTTTAAAAGGAGTTCTCATGGCTAGCATCAACAAAGTCATTCTCATAGGAAACTTAGGCCGGGATCCGGAAATGCGTTTTACCCCTGCGGGCAAGCCGGTTACCAACTTTACAATTGCGACAACTGAGCGCTGGACAGATAAGAGCGGCCAGAAACAGGAGCGTACGGAGTGGCACAGAATCGTGTTTTGGGGGAGACAGGCTGAGGTGGCTAATCAGTACCTTAAAAAGGGGAGCAGCTGCTATGTTGAGGGGCGCCTCACAACCCGCTCATGGGAAGATAAGGACAAAGTGAAGCGCTACAGTACGGAGATAGAGGGTCTCACGCTTCAGCTTCTCAGCGGCGGCGGAGGAGGCGGCGGACGGGGAGACTATGCTCAGCCGCCTGTAGACGACTATTTCGACTCGCGTCCCGACCCTGTAGAACAGCGCGGCGGCGGCAGTGAGCCCGATATCGGCGGGGATGATTTGCCGTTTTAGTATATGAGTATCAGTATAATTATCCTTAGTAGTCTTTGTGTTTTTTTTATGGCGGTTTCGGCTTTTATTTCCGCTTCCGAAACCGCTTTGTTTTCTATCCCGCGTGAGCGTATTGGTACTTTTGAAAAGCATGAGATGCGTTCGCGCCGGTTGATTTATTCGCTGCTTGCCGATGGCCAGAGGACGCTCATGATGATCCTTTTGGCCAACATTTTTGTAAATCTCACTCTTGCGGGTCTTATTAACTCTCTTATGGCTTCGCTTTTAGGCCGCGACGCTGCGTTTATTGGTTTTCTTGCCGCCACTGTGGCTATTATCGCTTTTGGCGAGGTGCTTCCAAAGAATGGAGCGCTGCGCAGAAATGAAACTATTGCGGCTTTTGCCTCTCCTGTCTGGCATTATCTCAAAATTTTCTCCTCCCCCCTGCTTGACTTTTTTCAGAGGATAAATACGTTTTTTATTGAACGGTTAAAAGTTCATTTAAAGCGTCCCTCTCCTTTTATTACAGTTGACGAACTAAAATCAGCCGTGCATAATTCGCTTAAACAGGGGGTAATTTCCAAATGGGAGCAGAGCGTTATAACCGGTCTGCTTGACCGCGGCGCTCAGCCTGTCAAACGTTATATGCTTCACCGCTCTCAGGCGCTTCTTTTGCCGCAGGAGTGTACCGTTTTGGAGGCGGTGAGCTCACTCACGCGCAGCGGGCAGACATGCGCGCTTCTCACACGCGGCGGGGGTGACGGCCGTATTGTCGGCCTTGTGCGTTTGCCGCGGCTTTTGGCCGCTTCTCCCAAGTCCCGCTGCCGTAAGTTTGCGGTCTCTCCTGAGTGGGTGCCTGAGACTCTTGAGGTTGCCGATCTTATAAGCTTTATGTTTGTTCAAAAACTTAGTATCGTATGCGTACTTGATGAGTTTGGAAGTTTTAGCGGCCTGTTCTCTCTTTCTGAGGGGCTTAAAAGAGTGATGCAGTTCCGTACAGAGCGTCCCGCTCAGGAGAGCGCGGGGCTTTCTACCAAAGTTTTTTCCGGTTTGCAGGAGATTGAGGGGATGGCTGAATGGCTGCCGGAAGCGCTAACGAACGAGTATTCGGACGTACGCACGCTTAACGGACTGCTAACGCGGCATCTCGGAAGAATACCAAAAACAGGCGAACGCTTTACTGTTGATGGGTGGAACTTTTATATTATTAATTCAGGACTAACAAAAATAGAATCCGTACTTATTAGGAAGAGTGAGTAGTTTAGAGCTTAGAACTGAGCGCTAAGCACTGAAAAAAAAGGAACAGTATATGAGTATAGAAGTATTACTTATGACGGTGCTTGTCGCCTTAACTATTATCGCGTATATGATCGCTATTAACTCGCGCGGACTTTGGCGTCTTATGCTCTCCTTTCTTTTTGCGAGCTGTATGCTTGGAGGAACAGTTTGGGTTATTGTGGAGCATTACAGCGCGGGGTCGAGAGCGGCTATGCAGAAGGAGCGGCGCAAGTTTGAGAATGAAATGCAGGCCGCGGAGGAGCGTTTACAAAGCAAAGAGCGTTCAGGCAGCGCTTCGATAGTACTTGCTCTCATTTCGCAGGCTAACAGTTACGCCTCTTTTCTTATACGGGAGAAACTTCACGATCCTGATTTGAGCCACGGGCAGTTAGTCGCTCAGGCGGTGCAAACGCAGCAGCAGATTGAAAGACTGCAAAATGAGATCAAAGGGTCTGCTCAGGTTATTAATCAATTCCCCGAAGCCGCTCAGCTTATAGAGAGCGCTATGACGCATATTTCAGAAGCAGGCCGGCTCTACCGTCAGTATTATTACGCCGAAAACAGCGCGGCGGAACGCGCGTCAGAGCGTCTGCTCCGTCAAAACGCCCGCAGCGCTCAGGACGCGCTGACAAGGGCGGCTTCGAGCGTTCGGTGAAAGACTCAATATATAGAATCTTGGATGTAAACTTCAACCGTTTGCGTGAAGCTCTGCGGGTTATTGAGGAGTTTTTTCGTTTTATATTGGAAGATGAGAAATCCAGTATTGATTTAAAAAAGATGCGGCATCTATTGACAGATATGGAGAAGCGTATCGGGCATGAATTACTTTTAGAGAGCCGCGATATTGCGGGAGACTGCTTCGCGTTTCACACAAAACCGGAGGAGATGAACCGCACAGAGTACAGCGATGTGCTCAACGCTAATTTTAAACGCGCGCAGGAAGCGAGCCGCGTTATTGAGGAGTATTCAAAGTTAAGCGGCGCCAATAATGTGAGCGAGAACGCCAAAGAGATACGGTTTTCACTTTACTCTATCCAGAAAGTAATCGCGCCCAAACTTTTGAATAGTGTTAAAAAATAACAAAACCAATTTCCGCTCACTGAGCACTAAGCACTGATCTAGTATCAAGGATAAAAGATGCCGCGAAAAAAAATTGAGAAAGCTCCGTCAAACAGTGACGGTTTCGATATTGACGGTGAAAAAAAAGAGGTAATTAAACAGGGAATCTGGGGATTAGTTTACCTGTCAATAGGGATATTGGTACTTATATCGATATTGTTTTACTCTCAAAAGCAGCTTGCCGGCGGTGACAATGTTCATCTGCTTGGGCCTTATCTCGGAACAAGCTTAAGTCTCGGATTGTTTTTTCTTTTTGGACGGATTCCCGCGTTTCTCTTTGGCTCCGCCGTAACGTATATAGGATGGGCGAAACTGCGCGGTAATCCTTTGCGGTTAAAATTGCTTTTGTTTCTTGCGGTTCTTTCTGTTGAGTTGTGTCTGCTTCTTGCTATTCGGTATATGCCTGAACTTGGCGGCGGAGCTTCGATTGCGGCTGATCCGCAGAATATTCGTTTTAACTATACAGGGCTTTTAATGGCGCGGGCTTTGGTGCCGCTTTTTGGCGGACGGGTTTTTGGCCCTTATTTTATTACGATAGTTTTAATGATAATAACGTTGATGATCGGCTTGCGCATACGGCCTCAGGCAGCGGCTGCTTTTATCTCAAAATGGGCGCTTTACGCGTGGGAGTGGATTAGAAAAACAGCCGCGGATTTAAAGGCGGGGATTGAGAGTTCGCCGGATATTGTTGAGGAGTCTGACGAGTCTGATGAGGTTTTTGAAGCGGCTCCTTCTGTAGAGGTACAAGAGGAATCTGAGGAAACTTTTGAACAGGCGTCTTTGCCTGTGTATACCGAAGAGGAGAGCGCGGCTGTGGCCGCGGCGGCTCAGGAGCAGGCGGACGCTTTTACCGCGGCTTCGTGGCTTGATGATCTTACTTCCGATTCTTCTGGAGAGGAAAAAAATCACCGGCAAGATCAAGTTAATAAAAGTTTTAGTTTTGACAAAATGGAAGACGAGCCTATAAAAATCCTTACTATAGAAACTGTTGACGTTGAGCCGCAGATGGATGATGATTTTGATCCTCCTCTTGTGGTTGACGTTAATGATAATGAGCTTGACTATGGCGACATGTCGGAAACCGATACGCGTGAGTTTGATTACAGCGAGCTGAACGAAGAGACCGGCGGCGGTGAAATTGATTTTGAGGTTGGCGGTGATGAAATATTTGAGGTGAATGAAGAGGTTAAGCTCTCAAAACCTTATGAATTGCCGTCACCCGATATTCTTGAGGATCCGCCTCCGCTTTCCAAGATGTATGATGAGGAGGAGATTCACCGAAATTCGGCGGTGCTTGAAAAAACGCTTGAAAGTTTCAATGTAAAGGGTAAGGTTCGTTCTGTAAGTCCGGGGCCTGTTGTTATCCGTTACGAAATAGAGCTTGCCCCCGGTGTTAAGGTTAATAAAGTAACCGGACTTCACGATGATATATCAATGGCTGTGGGCGGACAGAAGATCCGCATTCAGGCTCCTATACCTGGTAAAGCCGCTGTGGGTATTGAGATGCCGAACGGTAAACGGCAAAACGTTCACTTTAAGCATATTTTGGTTTCAGATACTTTTAAAAAAGACAGTTCTAAACTGCCGGTAATCATAGGGTCAAATATTTCCGGTTTGCCTTACGTTACGGATATCGCTAAAACGCCCCATCTTCTCGTTGCCGGACAGACAGGATCGGGAAAGAGCGTTTGTATGAATTCGCTTATCTGCACGCTTCTTATGACTAAAACTCCCGATGAACTGCGGCTCATTCTCATAGATCCTAAACAGGTGGAGTTTACTTCGTACGAAAAAATCCCCCACCTTTTGGCGCCTGTTGTGACTGAACCCAAAGAGGCTGTGAAAGCGCTTCAGTGGGGCGTAATGGAGATGGAGAGGCGCTATTCGCTTTTTGTGAAAGCGGGCGCGCGCAAGATTGATGATTTTAACGAAAAGTTTGAATCCGGTAAACTTGCGGGCGTTGTGGCGGATGAAGACAATAAACAGATGCCCTTCATCGTAATCATTATTGATGAACTCGCGGATCTTATGATGACCGCATCTAAGGATGTAGAGGGGCTGATAAGCCGCATCGCCGCGAAAGCGCGCGCTGCCGGTATGCACTTGATTTTAGCTACTCAGCGTCCGTCTGTAAATGTTATTACAGGTCCGATAAAAGCGAATCTGCCGTCAAGAATAGCGTTTCGCACCGTTCAGTCTAACGACTCACGAACGATTCTTGACCAAAACGGCGCTGAGGAACTTTTGGGGATGGGCGATATGCTATTTTTACGTAACGGAGCGTCCGACGTCGAGCGGTTTCACGGAGCGTATATACCAGATCTTGATGTAGAGAATATTGTAGAAGCGATAAGAAGTCAGCAGGTAGAGATTGAGACAATAGGCAGTTTTAACGATGTAATTGACGATGGTGAAGAGGGCGGCGACAGCGGCGGCGCTCCGGACGACGGCAAGCGCGACGCGTTCTTCAAGGACGCGGCGTATCTCATCGCTTCGATAGGTCAAGGGTCTACCTCTCTTCTACAGCGCAAATTCGAGATAGGCTTCGCCCGCGCCGGACGTCTTATGGATCAATTAGAAAGATTCGGCGTAGTAGGCCCCGCAAAGGGAAGCAAGGCAAGAGAGGTTCTAATGCGCACTGAGGATTTGGATGATTTATTTAACAAATAGAACTGAACACTGAGCACTGAGCACTAAAAAAATGAGCACTAAAAAAATGAACCCTTATCTACACGCAGCCCTATTATTATTATCCGCCGCACTCTTTGCCTCCGCTCAGGAACCGGCTGTCATGGCTCTTGTGCGCAAAAATTACAGCGGAAAAACCGCTGTAAACGCTCAGTTCGATTTGACAACTTATTGGAGTATTAGGGAGCGGGAGGAGAAGAAGAGCGGTGAGCTTCAGCTTGCCGCGGGGGAAAAATTCAGGGTGGTTTTGGGACGGGAAGTTTTTGTGAGCGACGGTAAAGATTACTATCAGTTCAGCGAAAGAAATTCGCAGCTTATCATAAGAAGTTTATCGGATATAGATCTCTCTTTTCATCCGTCCCGTATGCTCTCTTCGTTTCTTACCGGGCGTACATTTACAGAAAAAGGGCGCGGCGGCGGCACGGTTGAACTTGCTTGGAGCGGTAAAGCTTCCGACGCGGGCGGTTATAAATCAATAACCGCTTTTGTAGAGGAAAAAACCGGTATCATAAAGACTCTCAGGCTTGTTGATGAAGATGACAATATAAACACTTACGTGTTCAAAAAAACTGTGTTTGACAAACCGCCGTCAAATAATGTTTTTAGGTTCAGCCCTCCCAAAGGCGTTGAAGTTATGGACATGAGAGAGAGATGATGATTCCTCATATTTTTGTGTTGATATTTTTAACCGCTTGCGCGGGTTACGGCCAATTCCGTGAGGTTGGTCAGTTGACCAGTAACAATATTACGGCGCTTGCCGGAAACGGCGATACAGTGTGGGCTGCTACTGACCGCGGGCTTAATTATCAGATATCGCTTGATGATAAAAAAGAGTGGCGCGGATTTGAAGCGGATAACTTCGGCGGCCGTTTCTACGGACTCGGTTTTGGGGGCGGCGGCGCGGCGGCGCTTGTTCGCGGTGATCGGGATTTTGCAGGTATTGGTTTTTGGCATTTCGACCACAAAAGCGGCAGGCAGCAGGTGGGCGCTTTCACTTTTAGCCAGTTTTCCTATTCCAGGGAATTAGAACAATGGCCGGCGGAACCCGTTGGAGGGGTAATTTTTTTTGACAATAAATTTTGGGCTGCGTTTAAAGACGGCGGGATGATTTGCTATGACCCTGCGTCCAATGAAGTAAAAGCT
>Ga0123356_10000542_pt1 | contig 42075 bp, 30 predicted proteins | sample TergutEmb28metaG_2_FD_92546 | JGI IMG/M metagenome (GOLD analysis project Ga0123356, IMG submission 92546) | Embiratermes neotenicus P3 segment gut microbial communities from Petit-Saut dam, French Guiana - Emb289 P3 | ecosystem: Host-associated > Arthropoda: Insects > Digestive system > Gut ...
ATTGTAGTTTTATGGCATCAAAAAAATGCTATTTTTGCAGCCGTTTTTCAAGTGCGAAAAACCGGTCCCTTAGCTCAGACGGTTAGAGCATCTGACTCATAATCAGGGGGTCCTTGGTTCGATTCCAAGAGGGACCACAAATGAAAATAAGACAGTTACAAAAACCCTGTAACTGTTTTTTTATTGCTCCTGAACAAATTTTGAACAAACAAATCGTCTCAGTTAGTTTTTCAGGATGATTTCCTATTTTAATTCAAACCGTATTCCCGATATTTTTTCATAAAAATTGTTAAAAAACCGCAACCATTGCAAATTAGTGGATATACATTTTATAATGAGGGGAAGATTCCCCCCTCAGAAATAATATAAACACACACACACCATGTACAAAACAAAAGAAGAAAGATTGTATTTTTTACAAGATTATCAAAATTTTGATGACATTTATTTAAAACACAGAGACGCAAATTTCAACAAAGGTAATCCACGAAAATATATCAGATGTTCAAAAGAAAGTATTTTAAATTCCAAAATTATAATTTTTAAAAATCAAAAATTCAATTATCTTTGTTTGGACTGCGACAAAGGTATTAGCAAATTAAATGATGAAATTATTGATTTTCTTAATCAGTATAACATAGTTTATTTTATCACACAGGGAAGTTGGACAGAGGGAAAACCGACAGACTCGGCAACGTTATGTATTCAATATAAAAATTTCAACAACGAAATTCGCAAAAAATTGAACAGACTTTTTATAGTTGTTTCGAGACTTGACGGTGAAATGACATGTGATCCGTTGGCAATTGGAGATCAGATGAAATCGGTTTTCACATATCAAATGGAAAGTAAGTATTACAATAGAGAGGGTGGAAACGTTTTTGATTTAGAGAGATTGAATGAAATTGCATATTCACATTTTAATAAAAATTGGGATGAGGTAAATCGTTTGGCAAATCAATATAGAAGTGAATCGTATTATCAGAAATATAGAGCAATGAGAGAGAAAGATTTTGAGGGTATTTGTTTTAGCAAGTTGGAAAAGTATTATCAATATATGAGCAAACACAATTACAATAATTGGTTATTTATTCAAAAAGAAATTGATGAAGATTTTAATTTGATAATGAAAAAATACAAATCACTGCCATTAGCAAAGAAAATACAAACCGTCCATAAAAAAACATTAATTAGAGATTATGTTTTGATAAATTGGTGTAAATGTGATGGTTATACGGAAGATTTAAAATTTTTTGCCGATTTATTGAAGAAAAAATTTAAGATAACATCAAAGAGACAGATTTACAAAGTTGCGAAAGAAAAAGAAATACAACCATTCAATATAAGTTCCAAGTATTTAGATTATGTTTCTTTGATTAATGACGAACATTTAATAACAATAAAAGACAAATTAAACGATTGCAAAACAAAGACAAGAAAACGTATAAAACCAACAAAGAAACACAAAGAACACAAAAACAAAGGGAAAGTTACAATGTATTTTATAGAGAAGAACGGAAAGATTAAAGAAGTAAAATCAAATGAGAAGTCTGCATATTTAAAAAGAGGGTGGACGATTGTTGTAAAACCGCAACTTTTGCAAAGAGACGAATATACATTATAAAGGGAAACCAAAGAAAAATTATTGTATATTACACACATAAAATAAAAACATATCAATTATGAGAACAACAGATGAAAAATTCGTTGTACAATTGACGGTACAACAATTAAAAGAAATTATTTGCGAAGTAATCGCAACATCATTCACAGCAAACACATTGCCAAAATATGAATCAACGGCAACGGAACGTGGCAAAAAATTGACTGGACTAAGAGAATTATCAAAACACATCGGTTGCGGTGTGAATAGTGCATTAAAAATCAAAAATGAGGGGAAAGTTCCATATTCAAAAATTGGCAATAGATTTTATTTTTATTCAAATGAGGTGGATATTGCATTACAACATACGGTATAGTTTTATCGTATTTTTAATTAATACAGTCAAAAAAATAAAAAGAATACAATGAAAAAACAGTCAAAGAAAAGTATTGATATTCATAACAAGGAAAGAATACCCGCAATAGAAGAAAGAAATATTGGTGGTGTGGGAATAAGATTGATGTATGATACCAGAAATTACAAAAAAGAAGATAGGTGTCTTATTGCCGTTTGTGTAACATATTCATACAAAAGATGGTATTATCCAACCGGAACGAATTCATCCCTTGATGACTATCTCCGTATAGTAAATGCAGGAACACAGGGAAAATGGTGTGAGATGAAGAAAGATTTAGTTCGATATTTTAATTATGTAGAAACGGCTGTAAAAGAGTTGATTACAGACGGATTTTCATTAGAAAAATTAAAAGAACGTATTGGAAAGGGAAGCAAAATTGCCAAAACAGATTTATTCGGTTATTGGGAGGAGATTGCCGAGACGAAACGAAAATATAGAACAAAACAAGGTTATTTAGGTTCATTAAATTCATTCAAAAAATTTCGCAATAATGTGAATTTAATGGTAGGGGATGTTACCGAGACGATGATTGAAGATTGGAAAGAGGAAATGGAAAGTATAGGAAATGGGAATACGACACAAGCAATTTATTTGCGAAGTTTAAGAGCAATTTTGAATTGTGCAATAGCAGATAATATTATTACGAAAAAACCAAAAATCATATTTCCTGTAAGTAGCAGACGGACAGATAATTTCATTCCTGTAGCAGATATTTTGAAATTAAAATCGTTTGTTGCTCCTGATGATTGGACAAATGCAGAAAAAAAATGTATTCAGAGAGCAATTGATTGGTGGTTAATATTATATTGCTGCAATGGATGCAATACGGTTGATTTGGCAGAGTTAAAATGGAATGATAATTATTTTTATGACAATGAATTATCGTTCATTAGAAGTAAGATAAGGAGCAAAAAAGAGATAGAGGTAAAAATACCAGTTATACCCGAATTAAAAGAGTTATTGAAAAAATACGGTAGTATTCCCGAAAAAAACAAATTAGTATTTCCTCAAATTTTAAGAGATGCAGCAACCGAAAAACAAAAGGTTGACCGTATTCACGGTTTCAATAAAAAGATGATTAGAAAATGGTTAGTTTTGCCGTGTGAAAAATTAGGTATTAGAAACATTGGTGCACAATTTGCCCGAAATTCGTTTATTACGACCCTCACACATCACGGAGTATCAGATAGTTACATTGATCGTGCAGTGGGACATACGGATAACCTTTTGCGAGGTTATCAAGGTGGGTTTTCAAAAAAGAAACGATATGAGTTTAATAGTCAATTATTTATAGACCCTGAATTAGATTAATACATTATCGCTATATTTATGCAATTTTGCAAAAGAAAGTAGTTTGTTGTAATTATTTTCGGTTGTAATAATTGTATAGGAGTTTGCATCAATTTTAATCGGTTTTAATTCCCCACGACAGATTAGGAGTATCATTTTATCCAACATGGCAATTAGTCCATCGTCGTTTTTAATATATTCATCAGAATACAAAACATATTTTTTCGTTGCACCCTCATTGACATTTTCGTTAAGAAAATTATCAAATGTTGTATATCCTTTAATCATAGTAACCGTATTTTTTGTATATATCCCAATTTAAAATTTCATGTATTTTTGCACCCTGATTATAAACGAAAATTTATTGCATTATGACGTAGAAATAGTCTGAAAAATTTAATAGTGATTTGCTATTATTCTTCCATCCAATTACGACATTAATTTATTCTTTACGGAATGATTTTGTAAATCATCAAAAAGATGAGGAACAATTTTGCTGAAAGATATGTGTCGTAACATGGATGGCAGCAAAATTTGTTCCTCACTATTTTTTAATAAGTTTCAATGTGAGTACAAAAATAATAAAAAAATAAATGGAGTTGCCGATAGCCAAAAGTGGAGGCAAAATTTTAAATTTATACAATATGGTAACGTTTTATGTAGTAAAAGATTATGAAACACCGGAACATGCAGGTGCAAGTGGTTTATTTCAATTGATTACAGTTAGTATTCATCGTGATGATGATGAAATTGATGATGTAACAAATGAAGTTGATTCGGGTAAATTTTTTAGGGATGATGAAGAATTAAAAAAATATTTTTCAAAAGTATTTGAAATAGAAGAGGATATAATGATTGCGGAAGACTAAAAAAATTGTTGAAAAAACCGATTTATTCGGTGTGATGATTGGTGTTGTGGGTAGGTATGGAGTCAGCAATGAATGATGTTGTGTGTTTAAAACATGTAAATTACATTTGTTTGTTGTATTACAATATGTTAGCGGACATGTGTGGGTAAGTGATATGATGTAACGACGTGCAAAAAATTATTATTGATTTAAAAAAAAAAAAAAAACGATGTATAAATGATATCATAATTATTGATATTCTTTATTATTAAATTCTAAATAACAACACAAGTCATTGAACCAAAGCAAATTATTTTTTATTTTGAATTTGGCGAAAATATGAAATTATCAATTTAAAAACGAACAATATGAAAAAGAGAAGGAAACAGTTTGACTTGGAAGTTCAAAACGTAGGTGATGTTTTTTGGATCGGGTACACAAAGACACCCGAAGACTTACACTGTGATTTTGAATTTAACTTCCGTCAGGGACTGTTTCCTTTTTATTTTAAGGTTGCAAAAATAGGAAATTATCAATTAATAACAAACAAAAACAAAATGGGAGTGTTTCGACTGAGAACCCCCTTCGAAGTAGTTAACACCTCTCAGTTACAAGACTGTAACTTTTCATGGAACAGTGCAATGTTTTATAGTTTAAGTTCTGTTTACTTTACTCCCATGTTTTTGTTTTAATTTGAAATGCAAATGAAAAAACCGGAAATTTTGTTTTATCCAACAGGTTCCACGATGTATTTAACACATTTGGGCGAGACCTTGATAATCTGCCAGTTGTGCGCAACCATAAGGTTGACAAAATGGAAAAAAAACCTTTGGTTTCCATGTTTCCGGTTTAATTTCATTTGAATTTGCAAAAATAGACATATTAATCAATTAAAAACAATAATTATGACAAAAACAATTTTTAAAATTTTATTTCTGTCCACCCTACTTTTAATAGGGGTAATAAACACGAACGGACAAACGTGGCCACCTGCAGGAATGCAAGGTGACGGACTAACCGCAGAAACTGCATGGGAAATCACCACACTAAGTCATTTATTTGCACTATCCAATCATGTGAACGATTTTGATAATCAAACATCGGGTAAGTATTACAAACTGATGAACGATATTGACATGTCGGGTATTTCATTTATCCCAATAGGTGGAATGCAGTTTGAGTGGACCTATACATATACTGCATTTCGTGGAAATTTTGACGGTAACGGTAAAGTAATCAAAAATCTAACTATCAATAGTTCATCAGACAGGGTAGGATTATTTGGACACGTTGCCAGCAATGCAACATTTCAAAATCTCGGTTTGGAAAACGTCAATATCACAGGTGGTCAATACATAGGTGGATTGATTGGAACGGTCGGTGCAATGAGAGGGCAAGCAACAACAACAGGAAACATCACAATCTCAAACTGTTATGTTACAGGCAAAGTCACAGGTACACAATCCGTTGGCGGTCTCGTTGGGTACGTCGCACCCAATTCCACATGCAACATAACCAATTGTTACACTGAATGTAACGTAACCGCCAACAATTTTGTAGGTGGACTGGTAGGTGATAGTCGCGGCGACATTTCCTATTGTTACACGACGGGAACAGTCAAGGGGAACGGAACTGAGTACATTAATGCAGTTGGCGGTGTAATCGGCAGGTATCTTTCCGGAACAGTCAAAAACGTTGTTGCCGCAAATGACACCGTAATCAATTATGGTATAGGTATTGTTGGTCGTGTAATCGGTAGCAATCAAGGTACGACACCCTTAAATTGTTACGGTCTCACGACAATGGTAATCGCAAACAATAACGGTGTCAACGGTACTAACGCAACAATCACCCAATTACAGTCCCAATCCTTTTACACAACCCCATCTAATTGGAACACATCCCCGTGGAATTTCACAACAATCTGGACAATCTGCAATGCCAAATCGTTCCCTTATTTCCAACATCAAAATAAACCTTGCCAATACACCATAACCCCATCGGCAACCGCAGGTGGTACAATTTCCCCAAACACCCCACAATCCGTACCGGTAAACGGAAACATCACGTTCACGGCAACCCCCACCGGCAATTGCAAAGAGGTGGATGTGTGGAAAATTGACAACACGGTGGTGCAAACAGGTGGCAACACCTACACAATCCAAAATGTGCAATCCGACCAAACAATTTCCGTTTCCTTCAAAACAATAATTTACACGTTAACACCGTTGCCGGCAACGAATGGGACAATTTCCCCGAACACCCCCCAAACGGTAGAATGTGATGGATCGCTAACAACAACATCTTTTTATGCGACCCCCAATACAAATTATGAGGTGGATAAATGGTATGTGGACGATGTACCCGTTCAAAACGGTGGCAATTCATTTGTTTTTTACAACTGGACCCTCACTGCTAACCACACGATTGAGGTAACGTTCAAATATGTACCACCAACGTACACCGTAACGTTTGCATCGAACGGTGGCAACGGCAATATGACACCGCAAACGTTCACAGAGGGTGTACCGCAATCACTTTCACAAAATCAATTTTACCGAAACGGTTATGATTTCAAAAATTGGAACACATCGGCAAACGGCAACGGAACAACCTATCAAAACGGACAAACGATAACCGTTTCCGCAAATATGACCTTATTTGCACAATGGGAAACAACCCATATTCCCGTAACGAATATAACGAACGTTCCCACAACGGCAACCGCAAACGTTCCCTTGACCCTTACAGGAACAGTTGTACCTTCAAATGCAACCTATAAAACAATCGTTTGGACGGTAAAATCGGCAGGAACGACAGGTGCAAAAATCGTTGGTAACGTTTTTACGGCAACCTCATCGGGAACGGCAACCATAACGGCAACCATACAAAACGGTATTTCAATGGGTGTCCCATACACAAAAGATTTCACAATAACCGTGAATACCGATTTTGTGAAAGTGACTGATATAACGAACGTCCCCACATCGGCAACCGCAAACGTTCCCTTGACCTTGACGGCAACCGTATTACCAACCAATGCAACAAATCAATCAATCATTTGGACAGTGAAATCGCAGGGAACAACCTCCGCAACCATAAATGGCAATACGTTTTTGGCAACCTCATCGGGAACGGCAACCATAACGGCAACCATACAAAACGGTGTTGCCGTGGGGACTCCGTTTACCAAAGATTTCAACATCAAGGTGGACACCGTTGTTGGTATTGCCGAAAACACCCTCATAAATTTTCGGGTATATCCCAACCCGACAACCGATTACATTACAATTGACAATGAGACTAATTTCACACAAATGGCTATCATTTATGACATCAGAGGGAGTATTGTAATTTCGGCAATAATTTCCCCATTTGACAAAACCAAAGTGAATATGGGACATTTATCGGTGGGAATGTATGTATTGAGGGTAGGAAATGAAACGATGAAAATTTTAAAGGAATAATTTGAACAAATTTTGAACAAGTAATTTGAAGACATTGTAAGAATAGAAAACATAATTTAAAACGAAGTTATGTTATAGTCAGCCATTTAGTAACAATATTAACCACAACAGAAGACACACAAAAACAGGAAAAAACAAAACTGATATAACTCATAATCAGGGGGTCCTTGGTTCGATCCCAAGAGGGACCACTTTTATCTGTTTAAAATTAGAAAAAATCGTTGTAAATCAGAATACAACGATTTTTTTGTTATCTCTTTAACAGCCAATCTACAATGTTGATATGTTCAATCCCTTCAATTTCAGAAGTTATTAGGTCAGTAGAGATAATATATTTTGGATAATTATCGTCAATAGATTTTAATGGACGGATTTCTCGCTCTGCTGTTTTAGGATCGGACATAGACCAAGTAACTTGATAATATTCAAATTTATTCAGTGCATTTTTTACAATGAAATCCACTTCATACGCTCCAACTTTTCCAATCCAAATCTGATAACCTCGCCTGTTTAATTCTAAATACACAATGTTTTCTAAAATATGTCCTACATCTTGATATTGAAATTTTCCAAGCTTTAAATTCCGAAAGCCAATATCTACCAAATAGTACTTTTCTTGTGTTGCAAGTTGCTGTTTACCTTTAATATCAAAACGGCTTACTTGATAAAAGACGTAAGAATTTACTAAATATTCGATATATCTTTCTACTGTATTGTGATGTATGTCTTGTTTATCTTGTTTCATTGCTTTTGAGATGCTATTTGGCGATACAACACTTCCAATTGCACCCATTAAGAATTTTGAAAGATTATCAAATCCTCTCATATTCTGAATATTATATCTCTGCTTAATGTCTTTCTCTACAACGGTGCTGTACACGTCTTGAATATACCTGTTTTGAATATCAGCGCCTTGGCTTCGCAATAAAACGCCTTGTGGCAACGAAGTTTCATAAAGGTAGTTATTAAATAATTCATATTTATTTAATGCCGTATTTTTTTGACTTTCAAAATATTCGCCGAATGAAAATGGCAAAATATGTATCGTAATGTAACGACCTGACAACAATGTTGCAATTTCGCCCGACAAAAAATAAGCGTTTGAACCTGTTACATACAAATCAATAAATTTCTCAGTATATAAGGCATCTATGAGTCGTTCAAATTCAGGAATTTGCTGTGGCTCATCAAGAAAAATGTAATTCATATTTTCTTTGTCCGTTTTGGAAAAAATATCTTTGTAAATATCAAGCCACGTGTATTCTTCCGGAAAAATCGGCTTTTCAAAATTATAGCATTGAACTCTGTTTGTTGGCGCTCCTGAATCAATAATTTGTTCAGCAAAAATTTCTAACAAAGTGGATTTACCCGAACGTCTTAATCCTGTAATAACTTTGATAATATGCTCGTCTTTCAACTTTTCTAACTGTTGAATGTAGTTTTTTCTATTTATTAGCTCATTCATATTTATTTGATATTTAATTATTTAAATGCAATTTTATCAAAACTTCGTGTTTTTAAAAGTTTTGACAAAGATAGTTTTTTTTCAACCATAAAAAAGGGGCGCAATCTGCGCCCCTACGTTTCGGCATTTTAATGCCGCCTGTTTCGTTAATGATTACTTCTTAACAAAACTCTTCACTCCCGTGCGGTCTCCTTCTATTACACGAATGAAGTAAGTTCCTGCGGAAAGTGTAGTGATGTTGATGTCGAATATAGCTTCATCGGTTTCATATTTGGCAATATGCATACCCATGGCGTTATATACTTCAATGGTAGCCGGCGCCGTAGCAGTACGTTTAACGGTAACTTTGTCGGTAGCCGGGTTGGGGAATAGACCGAAAGTAAGATCGTAATCGTTGATACCTAATGGCAATTTAACTGGTACAATCATATCTTTATCAGCAACAATTACATTGCCGGTTTGTGTAACATACGACAGTGCAGAAACTACCCATGGATATGTTCCGGGAGGTAAATCTTCAACTACATTACCTTCAATTGGTTCACCGTTAAATTCTATGAAAGCATCCGGTATTGGATTTCCTTCCATATCTGTTACCTCGAATGTTACTTTATATAAACCACAAGCAGGATCGGTAATGGTAAACGGTATGGTTGCCATTGTAGATTCGCCGCAAGCAAATACTGAGGTAACACCGGCTACGTGATCGCCTTTCAGTACACCTGTAAATGTATATTCGGTTTCTGTAGTTTGGGTTACAAACTTACCATCTAAATATACATTGTAGCCGAGGAAGGTCTTCGAGTCGCTGCCTTTGCCCGGGAAGTCAACAGAAATATCATCTAACATAAAGAACCATGAGTCAACGGAAACTACATTAATAGCCAAATATACATCTTGACCTGCATAAGCAGTTAAATCAAAACTATACTCTGTCCATGTATTTTCCGGAGCTGAAATATAGGCGTCATCTTGTATGAATGTAAATGCTGCCGGAACCGGATCCGTTGTTGACACTCCTACTTTAAATCTTTCTAACTGATATACACCTGCATTCGTCCGATAAGATTTTGCCCAGAATTTTAAATATACACCTGCAGCAATCTTCATCTTTGGTAATATCAACCAGTCATCTTGCCAGTATCCGGCATTATCGGAAGACCATGTTGTCAGATATTTATTTCCACTATGCGGCTGTGCATCCGCATCAGCGCTTAGAGCCGTTTGAGATGGATTAAATACCATATACGATTTTGGTACTGTTGCATTTGGCCAGTTAGCCTGGGTATGACTAAATGTATTTGCCCCATCAACATCAATTAAAATATAATCGCCAATATCTGCAATAATGAAATTTTGGTAGCTTTCCATATCATCATAGAAAGGAGTGAACTGAATTTCATTATTCCATGTAAAGAGTGCGCTACAGCCATCCACGTCTATTTCTAAACGTACCGGCTCTGTTAATTTATCAAGTACATTAGAGAACGCAGGATCAGACACTACACCACCATGGTAGCAAGTTCTTACTGCATATCTGTACATTCCCGGAGCAGCGGTATTCCAACTGTAATCTACAAATCTCAGGTCGGTTACCGGGTTGTTGGTTAATGTTACCCATGCAGCTTGGTTATTTTCTTCTCCTTTTACAAGACGCCATAGTTTGTAACCGATAGGACCAAGCGCTTTTTCGCCGCCGCGCAACTTAGAATCATCTGTAACTACAGGCCCTTCCGACGGAGTGCTAATAATTGCAGGACCTTTCGCTAACGTAGTTTGCATGCTTCCTTCCTCTATATTGGCAGAGCGGCTGGCTCCTTTGTTGGCAACATAGCCAAACTTGCCGCCATCTGTTCCAATAGCGCGAATCATACAGTTTTTAAAGATGCTGCTCTCTCCAAACGGACTAAATGGGTAAACTGCACTTAAACTGTAATAGTTTCCGTCTGTTACGAAGGGCCATTCAGCGTTAGGAGCATCTGTTCCTACACTGGTAAAGCCACCATTAGAAGGACTTACGCCGATGAAGAATCCATCAGGACAAGCCACAGGCTCCGGAAATTCGTATTCACACCATTGTAAAGGAGTGTTCGGAATATTCAGAACTTTAAATATTACCTTGTTTCTATCAGGAATATTGTTGGTTAAACCAAGTACCCATAAATCGTAAGCCGGTTGAACTACATTGGTGGTTGAGTACCAACTCATACTGAATAGCGTTGTGCTTTCTCTATGTACAGAGCCTATCACACTTTCGCGCGTACCTACCTCGGGGAATCCTATTTGCTGATCGTTAATTCCGCTATCATAACGGAACTCTTTCGTTGGAAGTGCCGGCGTTCCCCAAGTAACTTCTGCATAACAATCTTCAAAATAGTTGGCTTCTACATTTCTTGGTTCTTCAGGTATTTCTAATAAGATAATCGGTAAGTTGGTATTTCCAATAATATCTATGGTTGCGGTATAAGGTTGGAAACCTTCTGCCTCAGCATAAATTGTATATGGGCCATCGAAAACAAACGGGAATTCAAATAAACCTAACTCAGGGCCGGACTCGGTTTCGTAGGTGTTACATCCACCTTCCAATTTCAATGTAGCGCCGTTAATGAATGTTTGTCCATCGGCAGCTTTCACTGTACCAAATACCACACGGGTATGCAGGGAGAAATTACGTACTGTACTCATATTGGCATAAATAGTAACATTAGCCGTTGCAATAGCTCCGCAGAGATTTGCTTCTATAGCGTAGTTGCCCGGTTTCAGGTACAGGAATCTGTAGAATCCGTCTGCATTGGTCATTGCATAAAGTGCAGTACCTGTAATTTGTACTTTCACGCCTTCTATCGGAGCGCCTTGGTCATCGCTTACAACTCCGGATAATGAGCCCATTCCTTGCATGTTGAATGTAAATCCGGCATTCGGGAGGCCTTGAGTCAGGTCGAGTGTTCCGCCGTTACCGGTTGGATTCAACAGGTCGAACTCAGCGCCACCGGCATCATCTTTGTAAAGCATTCTTGAACGTCCTGCGAGAGGAGTGCATTTGAATCCATCGGTTGAGTTGCCGTAGCCACTGTCGTATCTTTGAGAGTAAATTACCAAAATTTTACCGTTATATTCGTACGGCGTAGCTAATGGAATATTAAAGGTATATTTTCCTGTAGGGAAGCTTCTTATGCCGTCATATACTTCTGTAAAGATATTAGGATCTACCCAGCCGGCATTCAGGTTATCAAGATTATCCACTTCACCTATCCATACGCGAATTCTTACACTTTGCAAATTAGTGCCGGTATGGTCAATAGATGCTTGATAAGCAATATTGTTGATAATACCGCCATTGGTTCCAAATTCGTGTGGGAAGTATATCGATTGCGACAAACTCTTACGATAGTAGAGGTTGTAAGGCACTCTTCCTGAGTTATTTGTTGCGTTTGGATCGCCAATCTCGATGATAACCGTACCTTCAGGACTCACTGTTATTGGGAATAGCGGGGTTGTGTTATTTCCAAGGAACATGTCGCTCTCAAAATCCACATAGCCTTTAATATTTAGTATTCCAACGTGCGCTGCGGTGAAAGCATCTACCGGAACTGTATATTGACCAACGGCTTCAGGAGCTAAGAATGTGGTGATTTCGCTTTCTCCCAACAATTCATTGTCTTCTGTTAATACTTGAAGTTTAAAGTTGGTTACAGGGTTAATCCCTTTGTTCTTAACAGTTATGGTATAATCATAACTGTTTCCTACAGTTGGATTAGGTCCGGCAATTGATATGGCTTCCATATCTATATCAAAAATGCCTTCCAATTTTACTTCGTCAACATAGAGGTTAAATTGATTAGCAATAGAATAGCAATAATATCCCAGATGTAAAATTCCTGCAGGAAGAACTACTACAAATTCTGCATTAAGCATATTTCCGCCTGTACCGCTAATCGCTGTATAGTCGTGTATCACATTAGTTTGTGCAGCAACGGTATTGCTGGCTCCCCAAGTTACGCGCAATCTTTCCAGGTATGAAGTGGAGTTGGTGCCATACTTGAATGTCAGTCTGTATTCTCCTGCGGCAGGTACCATAATCGGAGGTGAAATCATCCAGTCGTTGGCAGGAAGTGTAGAATGCCAGGTATATTGTGCCAAACCGTTGTTGGGCGGAGTGGTAGTTGGCGTAGTACGTGTCCAGGTATTACCGCCGTTCAAATCAATTACTGTCCATTCGTTGAAAACAGCTTGTGTTTCAAAGTCGCAGAAATAAGGAATGGTGTAAGGTTCACTTGGTAAACACACCTCATTCGACATCCCTGTATAGAAGTCATTCGGACAAAGAAGTTCCACTTTATAACAAGCCGCATAAATAGGGCCGAGCGGATCTACATAAGGGCTGGTAGCGCCTGTCATTATAATAGCGCCATCGCGGTAAATTCTTCCGGTAACTCCGGGCTCATTCGTCCATGAAATTCTATTGCCACCGGCAACGCGGGTAACAGCGATTACAGCAGGATCGCAATCGGGCACAAATACACAAGGCAAGTCTATCGTTTCGCAAACAAGTTCAGACTCTTGGCCATCGGGGCAAATTGATTTCACACACCACGTATGTCCACCTACCCAAGGATCGAAATCATTATCAATGTACGATTTTTTCTTTGTGGTGGCAATATGATCGCCATTACGGTAAACCATATATTCTAAGTCGCTGCCCGGGCAAACCCTAAGTCTGAGATTAGCTCTGAATTGAGTTCTTGTCATACTTCCTGCAGGCGCTGCCGGATTTATCTGATTGTAGTCGTCGTATGCGTAGATGGTCTTATATTGTGTAAGGGTACCTCCTGCCCAACTACTGGAGAACCAACCGGTACCCATGGTTTGGTTGATGGCAATTACAAGATTACCACCGTCATATTCAAATGGTTCTTCAAAATCTATGGAAGTCCACTGGTCAGCTGCATTAAATGTAACCGTACCGCTATACATTAATGTCAATTCGGAAAGCGGAATAAATTCGGATGCAGTAACCGGAGTACCAAATTCGCTTTTGGTCGTAGTTCCTATATAAACCGCCACCGGAATAGTTTTTACCGCATTAACTCCGGTAGTACGATAGCCAAATGCTACCCCTGAAATGAGCGCGCCTACAGCATCTCCAATTTCCGACTCATTATAAATGGTTTGCGTATAGGCATTATTATAAGTTGTATATATTGGTGAACCGAGGCCTGTTGTAGTACCGGATGGAACCACTAAGCCTTCGCATTCGCCCATATCTTCAGTTACCGTTATAGATTGACATACGCTTTGCGGCCCACAATCTTGTGAAGGAGGATAGATAGCTCTTACACAATAGCTATGCTGTCCGGAAGGCGCGAATGAATGGGTGAAAGAAGTAGTATTTACGGTTTCTAACAGCGTTCCGTTGAAACGTACTTCATATCCTGTAGGTGTGCCGGAGGCAGCCGTCCATGTTAAATTAACACTTTGACCTGGAGCTTGAGTAGCCGTAAGGCCAGAAATTGCGGGACATGGGTCTTTGCCTGCACCTGCTATAACAAAAGATTCAACACTTCTCTCTGCGGGGAAAGTTCCGAGAATAGTAAAAGCGCCTGTTGCTTTATTAATGGTGCGCCACTGTGTTGTATTGGTTGGCAGATCTGGGCTGCGGAAAGCATGATACAAGATACCTGTTTCCGGATCAATATTAATATCCTGAATCCAGTTTCCGGCCGGATATGTAGAAATTTGGGTAAATGCTCCGGTTGTTAAATTAAGCGTACCAAAAGTTGATTGAGTTACGCTGAGGTTCAATGCATAGCAAGTTCCGTCAACATCAATAGCAATATATCTAACTGCATCAGTTGTTGATATTTGAGTAAATATACCGGTTGCAAGGTCAATCGTTCCAAATCGGGCTGAGGGCTCAGGAAACTCTGTAGCATACGCTATACCGGTAACAGGATTTAATGCCATACTGATACAATCGGGCACCTGGGCGTTATTGGAGTTAATGATAACAGTTGCTCCGGTTTCCGGATCCATTTTTCTATAAGAATTAACGTATGGAGCGCTGCTGGTACAAGTTACTATTCCTATTTGACCATCTGCAGGATCATAAACCATAGCCTGATGAGAGAGCGTGATGGCTACAAGTGGTGGCACCGGTGCGTTAAAATCGCCCAGTGTGGTTAAAAATGCAGCGAAAGGAGGAGTGGATGAAGCCGTGGTATATACGAACGGAGAGGTTTCGCCTCTAAACGGAACAGGCGCAACGAACTCTGTTTGAGGAGTAAATGTCATGGTTCCTGCCGGAGCGTGTCTTTGCGCAAGACTGTTTGAAGCGTTATTTTGTTCTAATGCCAATCTATCCGCCATTACTTGCAGTTCGCTTTCCGGATCTACTTTAGGCGCTGCTGTTGTAAATTCAACAGGATCTTCAGTTCCTTTTCCTTTACCGGCAACGTTCCATGTTAATATCGCGCTGCAATCGTTGTCCACGCGGTCGTAATCTACTGTAAAATTAACGATCGGAAGCGCTTCACACTCATTTCCTTCAACGCAAATTGGTTTTGAAACTTCCACCGGCAGCGATTGGTCGCCTGTTTCGCAAGCCACAGTTACCGACCAGGTGTGAGGTACATTGTTGTTGAAAGATGCGGTATAAGTAGTGCCTTCGTGATTTGCAACAAGAAGTGCGCCGTCTAAATATATATTGTAGGTAACATCTCCGGGGGTAGGACCATCAGGACTGGTTATTAAAACATCATCAATAAATGCGTCATCGCCATCCCACTCATAAGTAAAGTCATGGAATCCCAAATAGTAGGTTCCGCTTGTTGTAGGTGTAAAAGTGTAAGTAATTTGCGTCCAATTGGCAAAGTATACATTGAGATTTTTATACACTTCCACACCGCTATTCATTGCTGAAATGGTTGGATTTTGGGCTATTTTTACTTCAAAGCGATTTCCATCACCGGCATTATATCCCATCAGCGCCCAAAAACTTATTGTATAGGGAACACCTTGTGTTAGAGCAACACCGGGGCTAAACATCCACGCATCTTTATCAGCTTCGTCATCCCACCAGCAAGCAGCTGCTTGGTCTCCGGTATATGCTTGCCAATCATCAACAAACCACCACCAGCCATCGCCAACAGATGTTTCTGTCCAGCCGTCCGGCAAATCAAAAACATCAGCATCTTCAAATCCTTCCGAAAGAAGAATGCCTTTAGAATAATTAGGAGCTAAGCCGGGTGTATTGTTACGTTCAGCTCTTTTTTGAAGTATCGTTTCTTTTTTTACCGATTTTTCTTTTTCGCTTTTCTCAACCCGAATATAATCAGGGTTTGTGGCGCCTTTTCCTTTCGCCGGCGCCGTCCACGACAATGTTGCAGAATTACATGCATTGTTGTAAGCAACGGTTAAACCTGTTGCGGGGTCGCAATCGCCTGATGGCGGTTGGCAAATTGGTTTTGCTACTGTTACCGGATCTGATTCGCCGCCATCTTCGCAAACTACTTTCACCGACCATGTATGAGGTACATTGTTTTCGAAAGTTGCGGTATAATTAGTGGCTGCAGTTGTGGTAAGTAGTGTACTGCCTCTATATACATTATATGTAACATTTCCGGGGGCAGTTCCACCTGTTATTTGTGCATATCCGTTTCCTGAGGGGTCTGGGTTCGCCACAAAGTTAGGTTCGCCGAATTTGATGGTAATTCCGTTTGTAACTCCATCAATATTTCCGGAGCCTGCGCCGCCGCCGCCGCCCCAATGTCCTGCGCCGCCGCCATACCAGCCGCCGCCGCCGGCACAACCGCCTAAACTACCATTATAACCGCCGCCAGTTCCAAAACCGCTGGGGGGTACATTATAACTGAGCATCTGTGTGGCACCTGCGCCACCGGCTGTTTGTGTGCCACCTTGTCCGAGATTTGCTGGTGCTCTGGAAGAAGTACCGTCGCCGCCGGTTAAACCGCCGCCGGCGCCACCATGACTGTTTACATATGAATTGTAACCGTCGGCGCCACCGCCACCGCCGCCAACAATGATTCTGTTGGCATAAGTGTCGTTTTGGGTGGTTCTTATATCTGTTCCGCCGCCGCCGGTACCTCCGTCGTTACCGGCAGAAAATGTTCCTGTAATAACGCCGCCACCGTTCCAGCCGCCTGCAGCCGTTCCGGGTCCTGTAGAAGTACCTCCCTTTCCGCCAACATAAACATAATAGGTTGTGGGCGCTGTAACATTAATCGTTCCTTTTGAGTATCCTCCCTTACCTCCTGATCCATGTTTGGCATTTCCGCCATCGGCGCCCCAAACTTCAATTTCGTAAGTTCCGGGTTGCAGCTCTACGGGTTGCGGTGCGCCTGTGTAGGAGAAAATTTGGGTGTTCGTGCTTTTGCCGGCCGGGGCTGTCCACGACAATGTCGCAGAATTACAGTTTAAGTTGTAATTAACAGCTAAGTTTGTTGCGGGGTTGCACTCGCCGGGCTCATCTCCACCTTCACAGAAATTGAATTTTATATTCGGACGGTTGGTGAGTCTTGTTCCGGTACCCGGGGCTGTTGGATCATAAACACTGCCATCTCTTCTTGCGTGTATGGTTTTTTCCCCACTGGTAGCTGTTCCGTTCCAAAGCGGGGTGGTAGTGCTGCCTATATAAGCGTTAATTCCATTTTTAAAGTTTACAGCTACTACAACATTATTGCCACTATAAACAAATGGAACATCAAGTTCAATATATATCCAACCTGCTTCACATACCACAGGCCCGTTATATACTAATTCCATATCAGCCGGCAACACCCAATCGGTAGTGGAGGCAAAAGTGGTCTTGGTGGTATTTCCCAAATAAATATCCACATTGGGGAAAGTAAAAGGCGTATGAATATATTGGAAGTTGAGCGCTGTGATTTCACCTGAACTGCCATATCCAATCTCCGCAGCATCATATATTTGTTGCGCGTATGAAAAATAGTTGAACGATCCTATTGGAGCTGCAGGCATTCCTACTGTTCCTTCGCCCACTTGATAGGGCACTTCGGTTTCTTGACAGGTATGATATTTGCAGGGCTCCATAGTTGCGCTCATGGGGTCAGATTCGCCCTGTTCGCAAACCATCGTAACGGCATAAGTATATCCTAAATAAGGATCTGCTGCTTTGTCTCTCCAGTGGAGTTGTTGCGTACCGGCTTTTATAAGACCACCATCGCGGTAAACATTATATTCGGTAGGGATATATCCCACACCGGTTCCGTTTATCACAAATACAAGTTCAAATTGATTGCCGGTGGTGCCATCTACGCAACGTTGCCAATCCGCACCCACTCTTTGAACGCCATTTCCGTTTTCCTCAATGCCCAACACGGTAACAGGAGGAATCCATGGGCCTGAAGCCAAAGAGCCTGAAAACATCATCTCAATCCAATAAACGCCTCTTTGCAATGTTAATCCGTCAATATCAGCCACCACTTTCATCAATCTGCGATCTGTGTTGGTAAGAGCGGCTAATGTAGTTCTATTAACATTAGAATACTCGGTACTAATCATACGATTGGTCGTCATATCCCCCCAAATTATCGTTCCGCCTTCCATGGGGGAGGCGTCCCAAATTCTTACAAATACGGCGGTAATCGTAGAGGTAGTAGAAGGCGCCGAAGTTTGATACACGTAGAAATCAACGGTTTCAATGGTTGACTCTCCACTAAAGATAAAGTCGTCTGCTACTGAATAATTACTCGTAGAGCTTGCATTCATACCATAAGTGGTGCTATACGGATCGTTTATAGCACTCGCATCTGCGCCTGCTGCACCTGCTCCCGGGTGTGTAATGAATGGGCCATTGTCGTAAAGAACGCCACTTCTTGGGTTGCTATATCTCGGATGTTCCGGCGTTACGATATTCAAATTTGCTAATTCTTCTTTAGAAAGTTTTTCTGCTCTGTCTTGGCTCAACGGGTCAACATTTACCGGAATAGACGGAGTGGTTTTCATTGGGTTTGTATAAATATTAATACCTCCGCGTCCTGTGGGAGGTGCCCACCTGGGCACAAAGTTACCGTCGTCGCAAACAACGGCGAAGTTTTGTACAGGGGGACAATCGCCTCCGCTTGTAGCTTGGAAATTAGCCGTATAAGTAGCGTCAACAGTAGCATTAAAAGTAAGCGGGTTGGCAGTAGAGCCGCCCGGAGTCCAACTTGCAAAGGTATAGCCTAAGTTGTCACTTGCGGTTAAAGTAACGGGCGCACCTACGGCATACGTGCCGCCACCGGTAACTGTGCCTGCACCTATAGGGTTAACGGCGGTGGTAATGGTTACGTTGTTGGCAGCTTCTGCTACCGTTCCAACAATATTCATATTACCGGTAATGTTTTGACCACCCAGTGTGTACCAGCTTGTACCGATGGCAAAATGCCCACCATTGGCATTCCCCGGAGTGTTTACAGAATATGAAAGGGGATAAACACTTGCTGTAGAAACGGTATTTACAGTGTAACCAATAAAAGTATTGGTGCTTTGTAAGTTATAAGGAGTAGTTAATATTATTGTATTCCATCCATTCACAGTGGGCGTGAAAGGCTGCGTATATAAGTTAGCGCCTGTAGTTGAACTTCTTACCCAAATAGAACAATCTGTGAGATCTGATGGATCTGCAGAAAGATAAACGTCTAAAGCTGTAAGTTGTTTTCCAACAAAGGGCGTCATAGCAGCTGCGAGATAACCTATAGTAGCGTGACAGGCAGATGGATTCACTGTTGCTCCGTACGATCCATTGTTATTATATGTACAATATCCCATAGGTTGTATTGCGTATATTTTTTGTGTTAACGGGTCAGAAATATCATTTCCGGCAACTGCATCGCCTGAAAGAATAACTTTTCCTTTTACTGTGAGATCACCTGCAGTAGTAGGCGTATATGTAACATTAACATTTGTAAAAGCGCCTGGCGCCAAAGCAGTAGTAACCGGTGTTGAGCCTATAACAGCATTGGCGGCGTCGAGGAGTTGAACCGTATAATTACTTTGTGATGCTGTGCCCGTATTCCATACCGTAACGGCATAAGTAGTTTGGGTGCCTACCCATTTTAGCGCCGGAGAAGCTACGATAGAAGCAGCAAGGTCGTTGGTGGGTAATGCGGGTGCGCCTGAAACGTAGCCTTCAATTACCAAATTACCTGCCGTAGTAAAGACATTCCAATTAGCTCCTACTCCATTAGTATTTGGAACAGTGGCTCCAATAATGTAATTTGCTCCACCCGCTTTGTAGGTATCTCCTGTTGTGGTAAGAGGCATAGGGCGAATTTCGTTAGTCGTTCCTGAAGTAGTAATATGCGTTACTGAAAAACCAAGAACCAAACCATTTGTAGTTAGCGTGTATGGAGTTGTTAGTATAACATCATTCCATGCGCCCGGTGCTACCGTACAACTTTGCTCATAGAGAATAGCGCCCGAAAGTGAATTTTTTATCCAAACTTTTCCACTGCTGGGTACTAAACTGAGATTTTGTGAAGCTGCCGGAAAGTAAAAGCTGATTTGATCCAGCACACCTCCCACATAGTTGTACATTTGTTGGGAAGTAAAAGAAATACAACCATGAGAATAAAAAGTACCCACACCAAAATTGGCGTTACCTAATCCGGCAAAAGTGGTACCGGCATAGTACTTTAAAACATAATCCGCTCTCGAAACATTTTGCTCCGGAAGGATTTGTTCTTTTCCCATTGTTACATGATTTTTTGGCACAAGGTTCTGTGCACTCAGATAGCTCACACTTGCCATGAAGATGAGAGCTAAGAAAAAGATAATTTTTTTCATAATGAATAAATTTTGGTTAATAATTATTTTGGTTTGATTTTTATGTGATTTTTTAGTTAGCTTCTTTATTATATAATTAGCCTGCAAAAATACATTTTTTCATATATTAACTATTGATTGTTGATTTTTTTGTTATTTGTGGATATTTTTTTTGAGGGTAAAGATTGAGCCCAAAGTAAAATTGAACCGGAGAAGTCGAAAAAATGCCTAATCCCGAAGAAAAAATGCAAATTGCAGATAAAAACTGCTTATTTTTCGTGTTTTTTAACATATTGATTATTAGTAAAATAATTTATTGAAATTGATTTTTGAACGATTCTTTTTATATTTTTGCCGCGTTAATGAAATATTATAAAAATATTAAATGTATGAAAAATCAAAATCCAATCCCTCCAGCCCCAACTTTTGAAAGTACATGGGCATCGTCACGAAAAGCCAAATGGCAAATGCTAAAAGCCGAACAGCAAATGAAAGAAGCAAACCGCCGAATGAAAGAGCAAATGCAAGAGCAAATGCAAGAGACCGGCCTCAAAATGCAAGAGACCGACCGCCGAATGAAAGAACTGCAAAAATTAATGGGCTCCTGGTCCACCAATCACGGCTCATTTGCTGAAGAGTATTTTTTCAATGCTTTTGAAAACGGCAAGCAAGATTTTTTCGGAGAGCATTTCAATAAAATTAGAAAAAAGGTAAAATATGTGGAGTTAAATCTTGAGGATGAATACGATATTGTACTGTATAATGACAATTCCGTAGCCATTATCGAAGTAAAATACAAAGCGCATGAGAATGATATACCCTCTGTGTTAAAAAAAGCAGAGACATTTAGAATATTATGCCCCAGCTACAAAGATTTTAAAATTTACCTCGGTTTCGCTTCCATGAGTTTTTATGAGGAATTAGAGCAGGAATGTATCAAACAAGGCATTGCCGTAATAAAACAAGTGGGCGATACGGTGGTGATTAATGATAGTCATTTGCGGGTTTTTTAATAAATCAAGGCAAAATCTTATTTTAAACTGCTAATATTAAGTATTTTACAATTTGTTTTTAGAAAAAAAGGTAACTCAGGTTTTTCTAAGCAAAAAAAGTATATTTTCGCCGCCTCATTCAGCAGAAACGCCGCGTTCGTCTAGCTGGCCCAGGACATCAGGTTTTCATCCTGAAGATCAGGGGTTCGAATCCCCTACGCGGTACAAAATGAAAAGCCAATTATTTACAAATGAAATAGTTGGCATTTTTGTTTTTATGGTTTTGGCACGTATTTGGCATTTTATCCGTTTTTGCTTTAGATTTTAATAAAAAAGAGAAAACCGGAGCAAACTTAATTACCCCGGTTTCCCACAACCATGAAAACAAATATTACTTTTTAGCTAAAAAGTCTTTTACACTGTCGGTTTCCATAACCGCTTCTTTGAACGTGTAAGCTCCGGTTTTCGGAGAGCGTTCCATTTTGATTACGCGGGTGTAAGTTACTCCACCGGCTCTTTTTAATGTTGCAACTGTCTTCTTTGCCATAACTCAAACTATTTAATTTCTTTATGAACCGTTACTTTCTTTAAATAAGGATTGTATTTCTTCAATTCCAATCTCTCTGTAGTGTTTTTTCTGTTTTTGGTAGAAATGTATCTCGACATTCCGGGCACGCTGCTGGTTTTTTGCTCAGTGCATTCCAAAATAATTTGTTGTCGTGCTTCCTTGTTTTTCTTTGCCATTGTGCTACTCTTTTAAAAATAAAAAGACCTTTATCAATTGTGGGCGCAAAAATACACTTTTTTATATACCAAAAATCAAATGCCCTTTTTTATTCTTAAAACAACTCTAATATACTAATTTTCAATTCCTAATTCCTAATTCCTAATTCCTAATTTACCAAAAGTTTCCAAATCTCATCCTTCAACTCCTGCAAATTCTGCTGCCCAACCGACGAAATAAATACAACCGTAATGTTTTCCGGAACCTTTTTTTGAATCGCTTTCAATTCTTTTTCCGTCAGCAAATCACATTTCGTAATAGCAAGCATCCTTTTTTTATCCATCAATTCGGGGTTGTAAGCCTTGAGTTCATTCAGCAATATCTGATACTCTTTTTTAATATTCTCTGTGTTGCATGGAATCATAAAAAGCAGTAAGGCATTGCGTTCGATGTGGCGCAAAAACCGAAGTCCCAATCCTTTTCCTTCCGATGCGCCTTCAATAATTCCCGGAATATCTGCAATAACAAACGATTGGTGGTTGCGATAGGCGACCATTCCCAAATTGGGGCGCAACGTAGTAAACGGATAATCAGCAATTTTAGGTTTTGCATTAGAGAGCACGGAAATTAACGTTGATTTTCCCGCATTGGGAAATCCTACCAATCCCACATCGGCTAATACTTTGAGTTCTAATATCAACCATTCTTCCATACCTTCTTCGCCGGGTTGCGCAAAACGCGGCGTTTGGCGAGTAGCCGATTTAAAGTGCACATTGCCCAGTCCGCCCCTTCCACCTTTTAATATAACGAACTCTTGTCCATCTTCTAATACTTCACCAAAAAATTCGCCGGTTTCGGGATGTTTTACGATGGTGCCTAAAGGAACTTCTACCACGGCGTTTTTCCCGTTTTTTCCAAAACACTGGTTTGAGGAGCCGCCGCCGCCGTCTTCTGCAAAAATATGTTTGGTATAGCGCAAGTGCAGCAACGTCCATAAATTCCGGTTTCCTTTCAAAATAATGTCGCCGCCTTTGCCGCCGTCGCCGCCATCGGGTCCCGCTTTAGGATCTTGCGCGGTGCGTTGAAGGTGCGCCGAACCAGATCCGCCTTTGCCGGAGCGGAAGAATATTTTTACGTAATCTATGAAATTTTCGTTTGGCATAAAAACCTTTCGTTTATTTAAGATTTAAGGATTTAAGGATTTAAAGCTACGGTTTCCACATTCCAACTTTAAATTATTAAATCTTTAAATCTTTTAAATTTTCCTCGACCCCGGCTTCACATAAGGAATCCCTTCCTTGCAAAGTGGACAGTTTTCCGGCTCCCAACTTTCAATGTCTAATTTGATGGCATCGAAAATGGGGTATTCGATGTTGCCGGTACTGCGGTTGGCAATACAAGCAATTCCTACGATTTCTGCGCCGTATGGTTTCAACGCCTCAATGGTTTCTAAGGATGATTTTCCGGTGGTAACTACGTCTTCGGTAATCAGTACGCGTTGCCCGGACTGTATTTCAAAACCGCGGCGCAATACCATTTTCCCGTCCTCGCGCTCTGTAAATATCGCCGGCACGCCTAATTGGCGACCTAATTCGTAAGCTACAATGATGCCGCCCATGGCAGGCCCCACTACAATGTCCACAGGAGTGTCTTTCAATTTTTCAACCACAACCGCCAAAACTTTCGCTGCTTTGTCCGGATATTGTAATAATTTGGCACATTGGCAATAACGGCTGCTGTGTCTTCCTGAAGAAAGGAGAAAATGACCTTCTAAGAGGGCTTCAGATTGTTTTAAGTGTTCTATAACCATAATGTATTATTTAAAAAGGAGGTGCTTTTATTTTACAACTATTTTAACGTTTCCGGTTGAACCATCTAAATAAGAAATAGTAAAAATATAATTGCCCGGAACGAAGTTAGAAACATCTATAGAGGTTTTCGAGTCTATAGCCGGAACTACTTTAATAATTTGACCGATAGAGTTAACAATTGTGATTTTTTCCATACGCACCCCTTCAACGTGAATAACTGTATTCGAAGGATTTGGATAAACTTTCAACGGGTTGGAGTGCTCTTCAATTCCAATAATTATTGTGCACGCTTCGTTTGAAGGAGCTGATTCAACATCCTCATAAGTCGCTTTAACATAGTAACAATATTGAACATCTACTACTACCTCTGTGTCAATGTATTGTTTATCAACAATATTAGATGCTATTTTTTCTTCATCTTTGTAAATGTTGAACAAGATTGAATCATCCTCGTATTCCCATATAAGTTCAATTTCTTCTTGTTGTGGATTTGCAGTTAAATTTATTGGAGCTGCCAATATCAGTACATTAATTGAAACTTCATCAGAGATACAGTCGTTAAGATATTCAACTGCTACTGAATAGGTATGATTGCCGGGAGGAGCGTTCTCAAAAAAACTTTCGGTTTGGATTGAACCAATAAACTCATCGTTGCGAAAAACATTATAGTGTAAAATTTCCAAAATTAGTTCAGGCGCACTCCATGATAACGTAACGGCATTCCCATCCACACTTGCAATGAAATCGGTTACTGCATCACAAATACTTACAACATGAACACTTTCACATATCATTGCTGACTCACAATATCCTTCATCATTTTGATACACTGCAACAACACAAAAGCTATAATTACCTTCTTCCGGCGCTTGAAAAGTAAACGATTCTTCGGTAACCATTTCTGGAGCCTCTTCTCCATTAATATAAATAATGTAACCTACCAAATCATTGTCATTTTCCGGTCTGTTCCATGTGATGTTTGCAACTTTGTCGTAACTTAAGGTGCAAGCCAAATTTGAGATTGGACTGCCACAGCTCTTAACAGTTAAAACTGCTTCGTAAGCATCCACCCTACCGGATCCGAAGATATTGCCTTTGGGTGAAGTTGCATTGGGCAAACGTACTGCAGTGGTTTCTAATATTTCGCAGATTTCTGCCGGAGTAAGATTCGGATTTTTTGATAACATCAAAGCCATAACTCCTGCTACGCCCGGCGTTGCCATCGAAGTACCACTCATGGTATTATAGCCGGAATTATTAGTATAATGTAATGATTTTATATCTACTCCCGGCGCACACACATCGGGGCGAATTAAGCCTATGCCGGGGTTATAAGGATAATCGCCATATCCTGTAACCGTTTGCCATTGCACCGGACCTCTCGACGTGAAGTTTGCGGCGGCATCATTAATATTTGTAGCGCCCACACATACAACGGCAGATAACCCGCCGGTAGTGGTTTGGTCGGGATGTAACCACGGTGGAGGGCAATCGCCGGGGGTTCTTACATTTTGAGGAATAGGATACTGCCCCATCGATTGTCCCTCATTACCGGCAGCAACAGAGGCAACCACTCCGGCTTCAAGGGCATTCACCATAGTATTTCGATATTGTAAACGAACAGAAACAGCCGGATTAGCCCAGCCAATTGACATACTGAGTACATGAGCGCCTTTCTCAACTGCAAACTCAATAGCGCTAACTACATAAGATGGAGTTCCGCCACCTTGGTTATTTAAAACTTTTAGCGCCATGATGGAAGCTTTTGGCGCCATTCCGGTTTGAGAACCGCTGAAACCATTACCCGCCACTGTTCCGGCACAATGTGAACCATGACCTGTGCTGCCCTGATAATTATGATCATCCTTCGGATTATTATTATTCGCTACAAAATTCCAACCATGATACGGATAATCAGGATGTTCCCACATATTCCCTTGCAAATCGTTATGATTGTAATTAACGCCGGTATCAAGCACCGCAACAATAATACCTTCCCCTTCATATCCTAAGTCCCAAACAAGATGTGCATTTACTTTCAATACATTATATGTAATCTCTCTCGTTTCATCGGTAGTGTTGGCTTCATACTCCGGAAGCAAGTTCTCTTCTTTATCAAAACCTATCAGAAGCACGTCATCCAAGTAAGATAATGCCTCAATCACCTCTTTGGTAGCATAACAGTTTATCCCATTAAAAATCCAAAATTGAGTAATATCTGTAACGCTTTCACTGTTAGCAAAATAATTCAGGTAACTCATGACTTCCTGTTGGGTTTCTTGAGCATATCTCTTCAACTCATTGACCACAAAAGTGCGCTTATCTGCTTTTGATCTGTAAATTGATGAAAGAGAGCGCAACTCAAACTGGTCGTATTGGGCTCTCATAATGATATTGATTCTTATTAGTTCGTCATCGCTTCTCAATTGGATTTCGTCTTGAAGTACTGGATCAATCTTCGGAATCTCTTGGCAATAAGCATTAAAGCAAATTGCCAAGGCTGTTAAAATAAACAAGGTAATTCTTTTCATAAAATTAGATATTATTAAGGATTAAGGTTCAAATTCAATCTTTTTGAACTCTATTAATGTTTTCCGCAGGGCTTGTTACAGCCTTTTGGCGCTGTTGTACATTCTGCCGGAAGTTTGGCGCGCGCCTTTTCGTCCGCTTTCACTTGATCGGCATTGAAACCCAATTTGGCGATGGCGGCACGAATGGCATCGGGCGTAGTTTTCTTCGGATCGTAAGCTACTGCTATTTTGCTTGTTTTGTCGTCATATTTAATAGCTTTTACCCCCTTAGCGTGAGGTAAATTTTCTTCGAAAATGGCATTACTTTTGGCAGAATACGCGTTGGTTTGAATAACCACAGTTTCTGCACCTTTTACTTCAAGTTTAGGATCTGCATTGCATTTGGCTTTGGCAGCAGCGCCACATTGTTGTGCCATAGCGGTAAAGCTGAAAAGAGCTAAGGTTACGATTACAATAATTTTTTTCATAAGTTTTATAATTTAATGTGAATGATTAATAGGTGGCAAAAGTAATATTTTTAACGTATAAATTTCGAAAATTCTCGAAGCATTAAATCCACGCGAAAATCAGGAGTAATACAACGACAATCTTCCAATTTTTTGGCTTCTAAAAACATGTTATAAGACTCTGTAAATTTTTCATTTATACATAATGCAAGCGCCTCGGCAACCATTTTGTCGTATTGTTCTTTTATTTCTTTAGGCTCAAGGTTTTCTGCATCTGATGTTGTTTTTTCTGCATTTATTACCATGTTTTCTACATCTATTGTAATATTTTCTTCTAATTCTGCATATTTTTCTTCTAATTCTATATCCTTTGTAAATTCTATATCTTTTTTCACATTTTCTTCTGTGATTGCAACAATAGAGGGTTCTACTTCTAAAATTGCATTTTTTTCTGCCGGTATTTCTACCGGTGCCATTTTTTCCGGAATTTCTACCGGAATATACTCATAATTTTTTAAGGGAGGATTCGCGTCTAAATATTCTTGCGCATACCGGTGAAAAAGGGCGGAAATTTTTGGATTTCCTCTCTGTTCGGCGACTGCCGCAATGGATAGATAAGACTCATAAATTCCTGACTTTGAACGTAAAAGACCATGATAATAATCATCATTACAATAAGAAGAAGGTAAATTGAGGCAGAAAATTTCTAAGATTTCAAACAGTTCTAAGGCTTCGGCAGCGTGATCTATTTGTACCAAAGAATCGCCGGTTTTGTACAATTTATCGTAAAATTTGTCTGTAAATTCTATCGCCTGCATTTCTTGCCCACGATCCATTTCCGTTTCGTAGTAAAGTGTATTTAATAACGACAAACAAGCTTCAAAGCGATTTTTATCAAGCAACTTGTTTAGTTTTAATAAAATAGCATTTGGAAAAGTTTCATTGTATTGCAGCGATCTGAATAAAAAATATTCACCGTCTATTTCATTTTTAAATTGATATTCATGAAGCGCTTTTTCATAAAACATGAGATACACCTTTTCGTTTAATCCGCTCAATGAATCATATAGCAGTTGCGCATCGGCTTTAAGCTTATCATATTTATTAATAAGTTCGCTAAATGTAATGTCGGTACATTCGGTAAAATAAGAAATCTCTTCATCTCTGAATTGTTTTAATTCTTTAATAATATCCTGTGCCATTAAATAATGAAGGGGAATATAATCCGGGTCGTGAAGATTCAGGTGGATTATTTGTGTTTCTTTTTGGTTTAAAAATGGCATTATTTTTTCGCAATCAATTTTTTGCGCAAATAAAAATGGATTACAAAAAAATAAACAAATAAAAAGCCACCTGTGTCGTTTCAAAGAAAAAAACTAAGGGGTTAATAAGTAATCGTTTATCGCTTTTTTTAATTCCTCTCTGTTCAAATAACCAACGGTACTGGATATGGAACCATGAGGTTTGAAATACAGCAACATGGGAATACTTTTCACATTAAACGCAAAGGCTATTTCTTTAGCTTTGTCGATGTCAACTTTATAAAAAATCACTTTCCCTTTGTATTCTGGAGCCAGTTCATTTAATAATTGAGATAAATAACCGCAAGGTTTGCACCAACTTGCATAAAGATCAACAATACAGGGAGTTTGCCCTAAGTACTGAAATCCTTTTGGGTTATCTAAGGCGGTAATGCGTTCCGCAAACTCTTTTTCAGACAGCACGATTACATTTCCGGAAAGATCTTCCGGTATCCTTTCAGGCGCTATCGGGTTTTTTAATAAGTCGTAATTACCAGCCTCAGCATCTTCCGAAACAATACTTTCCGTATGGGGAATATTGGAGTTGCCGCATGATAATGCTATGGTCATCATAATGACAAATAACAGGATGAGTTTTTTTTTGAGGGTTTTCATTTTTTGCATTATTATTAGGATAGATAACACTTTTTTTGGGGAAATATTGTAAGTGAACTAATAAGAGATGGTTTGCGTTTTCAACAATGGAGCTGGGGGCAAAGGTATTATTGCAAAATAATATTAAGGTATTATTGCAAAATAATATTAATGAAACATATTCTCAATAATATCCCTATATTTTTCTTGCACCAAATTACGCTTCACTTTCAACGTAGGTGTTAGTATCTCAGTGAGTTGAGACCATTCATCGGGAATAAGCTCAAACTTTTTCACTTGCTCCGTATCCCCAAAAAAAGTGTTATATTTTGCCATTTCACGGGCATAGCGTTTCAATATTTCCGGGTCCTTCACAATTTGCTGCGGATTTTGGTATTCTATTTGATGACGTAAACACCAAGCTTGCAAGAAGTTGAAATCGGGAGAGATCAATGCAGCCGCAAATTTTTGTCCTTCACCCACTACTACAATATTTTCGATAAACGGCGACTCTGAAAATTTTTCTTCAATCATTTGAGGGTTAATGTATTTACCCATTGACGTTTTGAACAAGTTTTTCAATCTTCCGGTCAAAATAAGTTGCCCTTTTTCATTGATACGTCCCAAATCTCCGGTATGAAACCAACCCTCTTCATCAATTACGGTTTTCGTAAGCGCTTCATCTTTGTAATATCCCAGCATTACATTGTGTCCGCGGCAGCATACTTCTTTGTTTTCGGAGATTTTTACATCCACGCCCGGCAAGGGAAATCCTACCGTTCCGGCTTCTCTTCCATCTTTAGCCCGGCAACTTACAGCAATAACCGGCGAGGTTTCTGTTAATCCGTATCCTTCAAACACCGGCATGCCGATAGCAGAAAAGAAAGAGGCCAAGCGAGGTTGAATACTGGCGGCTCCGGAAACCACAATGTCGAAATTACCTCCGATATTCTTACGTATTTTACTGAAAACTAACTTGTCAGCAAGTTTATGTTTTTGTTTATACCACCATGTACGATCATGATCCTGAATTTTGTAGTTACGGGCAACAACCACTGCCCATCGGAAAATTTGCTTGGTAAGCCACGGCATATTATTGCTGGACATATAAATTTTATCGTAGATTTTCTCCAGCATACGTGGTACGGTGGACATCATAGTGGGTTTCACCTCTTTAATATTTTCGGCAATTGTACCCAAGTTTTGTGCATAATATACCGACATCCCCAAATATTGATAAAGATACACCAACATCCGCTCGTAAGCATGGCACAACGGCAAAAAGCTAAATGCAATATTAGACCACGGCGCTGGTGTTTCACGCAAATTCATAACCTGACCTATCAGATTATCGTGCGACAACATCACCCCCTTGGGAGTTCCGGTAGTACCTGAGGTGTAAATAATTGTGGCACAGCTGGAAGAGTTTACGGCAGATTTTCGTTTCTCTAATTCTTCGGGGTTTGGGTTTTCTTTTCCCAAATTAACCAATTGCTGAAAATAGGGAAACTTTTTGCGATCTTTAAAAGTGTAAAGATATTCTAATTCAGGTACTTCTGACATTACGGAAGAAACTTTCTCCATTAATTCAGCGCCCTCTAAAATAACTAACTTTATTTCTGCATGACGCAAAATGTATTTATATTCGTGAGTGGCTAATGTGGGATAAATAGGAACGGCAATTGCTCCAATTTGCATAATTGCCATATCCAACATATTCCATTCAGGTCTGTTCGTAGAAATAATGCCTACTTTATCTCCCGCGTTTATGCCTAATTTGATCATGCCATAAGAAAGATTGTTCACAATTTCAACGTATTCGGTAAGCGAATACTTTCTCCATGTTTTGTCTATTTTTCCTGCCAAAGCAACCTCTTGATTCGGGTATTTTTCTTGATAATGTGTTAAAATGTCAAAAATTCGTGTTGGTTCCATATAAAAAAGATTTAAAGATTTAAGATTTAAGGATTTAAAATTTTAATGTAACAGTTGCGAAAAAAACGCGAATTGCTACACAAAATATACTATTATTACCTACTTATCAATAATAATTGCAAAATATGAGATTACGGGGTGAAATTTTGAATTATGGGGTGAAATTTTGCAGCTAAATTTGCATCTTGGCACATTAATCGCAAATTATATCCATTTTTATCTATTTGATATGCGCCGTAGGTAGGTTGCAGCGCTTTATGCGGACAATTATATATACATCCCAAACACATATCGCAACGATTTCCAAATTTTGGCTTTTCATTTTCGATTTGTATGTTGGATGAACAACAGTTTTTGGCACAACGTCCGCAGCCGATACAATTATCGGAAACCTGTATTCTGTTTCCAAATTTGGAGGTGGCTCTCTTTTCTGCTTCTCCTAATGCAGAAATCAAATAATCAATCCAGTACACAACCTTTCTTAGCCTTTTTTTAGATATAATAGCTTGAAAAATGGCATCCATTTTATTGGGTAATTTTGAAAGAATATCTACATATTTTTCTTTTTCGGGCGTCTTCATCCAATTGTTAGGCATTCGAACCATTTCTTCTAAAATAACGTTAAAATTGCTCTTTTTTAATAATTTAACGGTTTTGCTCCGGCTTGCAGAATTGCTCAATACGTCGCCCCCACCGGAAACGGAGATGAGTGCTGTTTTACAACGATTGCCTGCCAAATGGGCTACCCATTCATAAATCGGTTTGGGCGCACAAAAAGAGTGCACCGGAAAAATTAAGACATAATAATCAATATGGTTGATTTCACTGATGCCATCAATTTCGGCTCTGAAAATTCTATTCACTTCGACATTTAAGTTGTTGTTTCTCAACTTTTCGGCTAATAATTCGGCTACTAATTTTGAGCCGCCGGTGCCGGTGTGGTAATCTATGCGGATGTTTTTCATGAATATAATTTGATGATATACTAAATTAACGAAAAAACAAATCTTTAATTTTGGGTAGAATACTTTTTTTTACCTTATAACCTAATACTCGATAAAAAGTAGATATTTGCATCGCTTTTTAAAAAGCCCCGATTCTCATTAAAAATCATGAATGGACGGATTTGAAAAACAATACTATAGCATAAGTGAAACCGCCGAAATATTTGGCGTAAAAACTTCACTTTTGCGCTCATGGGAAAATGAATTTGAACTTTTAAAGCCTTTTAAAAATCAAAAAGGTACCCGGTTTTTTACCCAAAAAGACATGGAAGTCATCCGTACAATATTGCATCTTACTAAAGAAAAGGGATATACGTTGCAGGGCGCCAAAGAAGCCATTCGTGGCAATTTTGCCAAAACCGCCACACAAGCAGAGGTGGTTCATAAACTGAACTCCGTAAAAGAATTTTTATTAGAAATTAAAAACAATTTATGATGAATCCAATAAGGATGGTTGATCTGAAAGGTCAATATGAGAAAATTAAAAAAGAAGTAGATGAAAGTGTTTTACAAGTTATTGAAAGTACAGCTTTTATAAACGGACCCAAAGTAAAGGAGTTTCAAGCACACTTGGAAAATTACTTGGGAGTTAAACATGTCATTCCTTGTGCCAACGGCACCGATGCTTTGCAAGTATCCTTAATGGCACTCGGTTTAAAAGCCGGCGATGAAGTGATTACTTCGCCCTTTACGTTTATTGCTACAGCCGAAGTTGTTGGATTACTTGGAATTACATGTAAATTTGTAGATGTGGAGTGGGATACATTTAATCTCGATGTTACCCAATTGGAAAAAGCGATCACTCCAAAAACTAAAGCGATTATTCCTGTGCATCTTTTCGGACAAAGTTGCAATATGGAGAAAATTGCAGAAATTGCAGAAAAATATGAACTCTTTGTGGTAGAAGATGTTTGTCAGGCGATAGGTGCAGAATTTGTCTTCAAAAACGGAGAAAAAAAGAAGTTGGGAACTATAGGTGATACCGGCTGTGTCTCTTTCTTTCCTTCCAAAAACTTAGGCTGCTACGGAGATGGAGGCGCTATTTTTACTAATGATGACGAAATTGCAAGAAAATTAAGAGGAATTTGTAACCACGGCATGTTCAAGCAGTACCATCACGAATTATTGGGTGTAAATTCGCGTTTGGATTCTATTCAAGCTGCTGTTTTAGATGTAAAATTGGCACATTTGGACGAATATAATGCAGCGCGCAAAAAAGCAGCCGGTTTTTACAACAAAATGTTCGAAAATCACCTAAAATTAGAAACGCCGACAATTTCTTCATTTAGCACACATGTTTTTCATCAATATACGCTAAAAATGAAAAATGCAAATCGCGAGGCAATCATTGAGAAGATGAAAGAAGCTGAAATTCCGGTAATGATTTATTACCCTATTCCGTTGCACTTGCAGGAAGCATTTTGTTATTTAGGGTACAAAAAAGGGGATTTCCCTGTTGCAGAAAAACTGTGCGATTGTGTAATCTCATTACCCGTACATACCGAACTAACCGAAGAACAACAAAGGTATATTTGCGAAAAATTGCTTGAAGAACTAAAAAATTAATAATAATCTGCGTAAATCTGTTATATCTGTGTCATCCGCGTGCTAAAAAAATAATCATGATAAAACTCACCGGCATCGAAAAAAGTTACGGAAGCCTGAAAGTGCTCAAAGGTATTGATTTAGATATTCATGAAGGCGAGGTGCTCGCCATTTGCGGCGCCTCCGGTGCAGGAAAATCAACTTTATTGCACATCATGGGAACTTTGGATCATCCGGATAAGGGAGAAGTGCTTTTTGATAATAGTTCTGTTTTTGCACTTAATGATCAGGAGTTGTCACTTTTTAGAAACAGAAACATTGGCTTTGTTTTCCAGTTTCATCATCTATTACCTGAATTTACTGCTGTGGAAAACGTAGCATTACCCGCCATGATTGCAGGCGAATCGAAAAAAAATGCCCTAAAAAAAGCGCAGGAAATGCTCCAAATTATGCAACTTTCGGAGCGTTTTTTGCATAAACCTGCACAATTGTCAGGTGGAGAACAACAGCGCGTAGCCGTTGCACGGGCATTGATTAACAACCCAAAAATAGTGCTTGCCGACGAACCCTCCGGAAATTTAGATACTGAGCATGCCAAAAATCTACACCAACTTTTTTTCAGTCTAAGAGATCAATTCAAAAAAACGTTTGTCATTGTTACACATAATGAAGAACTTGCAAATCTTTCAGATAGAAAAATTATTATCCAAGACGGCGTAATACGAAAAGAAATTAAAAAAAATATTGCCGTCAGTTTTAACTGACGGAATAGAAATAAAAATCAAAATTCAAAAATTATATGAAAATAGGACTCATTGGTTGCGGATACCTCGGGAAAATTCATGCTAAATGCATAAAAGAGATAAAAAAATTAGATTTAGTGGGTGTTTACGACATTAATTTGGAATCAGCGGAAGAAACTGCAGAAAAATTCTTCACTACTGCATATTTTGACTTGCAGGCATTAATTGACAATTGCGATGTGGTGGACATTGTAGCCACCACCACCGATCATTACGAATTAGCAAAAGCAGCCATCATTTCCGGAAAACATTGCTTTATAGAGAAACCGCTGACGGCAACAGTGGATGAAGCTGTAAAATTGATTGAACTCGCTGAAAGACACAATGTTATTGCTCAAGTGGGACATGTGGAACGGTACAGCCCTGCTTTTATCGCTGCTTTGCCGCATCTCTCCAAGCCGTTTTTTATAGAAGCGCAGCGTTTATGCAAATTTAACCCACGCGGCGCTGATGTTTCTGTAGTGCACGATTTAATGATTCACGATATTGACTTGGTATTGTCCATTATGCAAAGTGAAATTGTTGACATTCAAGCTATTGGTTATAAATTTATCACCGACACTTTAGATTTTGCAAATGCCAGACTGCTGTTTGCCAATGGCGGTGTTGTCCATATTACCGCGAGCAGAATTGCTGCCCAGCCTGTACGAAAAATGTGCATTTTTCAAGAAAAAAATTACCTGACTGTAGATTTTCAAGAAAAAAAAGTAGAAATGATTGAATTTGAAAATCGCCAAACTTTTGCTACCGAAATTCCTATCGTAGAGCATAATGCTATTGTAGAAGAATTGTCGGATTTTGTTCAGGCTGTTGAACATCAAAGATTGCCCAAAGTTAGCATGAATGATGGGTTGAATGCTTTACGTATTGCTGATAAAGTGGTTACTAAAATTCTTCAACAAAAATTAAAAATGTAAAATAATAGCGCCTAAAAGGCGTTTTTTTTGACATGAAAAAATGCTACTTTTTAATTTTTTTATCCATCATTGTCTTTCTGAATTTTTCATGTGTAAGACCAAATCTTACGCCTGCTTATCTTTTCTTACATATTGAAGATTTTCAAGATTGTATAGATGTTTCAAACCTTCATGATAGAGGTTATTCTCAAGATGAACTGGATATTATTAAACATCAGAATTTTAAAGATGCTTTGGTGAGTTTAAACGGGCAACAAACAGGATTCTGGAACTTAGAGTGGCCTGATCAACGACCATGCACAATTCCGCTTTTGCCCGATTATGAGAAGACGAATTATATTCTGATTGTTCCTTGTGCAAGAATTGTTAGTATGACCTTAACTACAGTTCCCTATCATTTTTTAATATCTATGCCTGAAGAACATTTATTTGATATGGAAGAAAGAGGTGAATACAAACTGTCTAATCTTAAATTTCAATATCGGCCGGCTGTTGATTTTCCTGTACGGGAAACTTTTGTGCAAAGTACTCGTTTTGAATCCATTGATACTGCTCATGGTGCCCCTTTGAATATTTTGCCGGTAGAAGTAGAGGGAGTGCAAAAATCGGTGGGAAAGGTTGACCTAAATAGTTCATTACCATACTTTAATATAGCCACCGAGTATTTTTCGTTGCCTGGACAAGGCGTTCGACAGTTTTGGGAAATATATTATCAGAGTGATCATGGAGAAATGACAACCTATCTTAATTTTAGAAATAGCCCTATGGGAATTTTCGATAAAGACATGGCTGTTTTTCCTTCGTCAGGTGGAGTTTGGAAAAAAGCTTATATTGAACTTACGGACGAAATATCTGATGCGGCCGGCTATCTTACAAATATATCTGTTCGTTTAGGTATTAGAGGAAACTTAAACAAAAATGCCCCAAATGCTTATTTCCATTTAGGTCATATAAAAGTAATTACGATGCCCTCATATTAAAACGCGATTTATGGATAAAACTCGAAAACTCTTTTTCTACGTTCTTTTCGATATTCTATCAGCTGCTCTTACATGGGTTATCTTTTTTATCTATCGAAAATATAATGTAGATCGCGCTGTTTTCGACCATTTTACAGCATCTGTGCTTCAAGACTCAATGCTTTATGTAGGGTTGGTGGCGCTGCCTGCTTATTGGCTCTTTTTGCACACTTTCATTGGCGCCTATACCAATCCTTATAGAAAATCGCGCCTTCGTGAGTTGGAAATTACACTATTAGCTACTTTCTTTGGAACTTTACTATTCTTTTTTGTCTTTATTCTTGATGATGTGGTAAATACGCCTTTCGACTACATTAAATACTTTTTCATCTTGTTGTTTTTGCAATTTTTCCTTACGTATATTCCTCGTGTGCTGATTACTACCATTACCATTAACAAAATTAACAGCGGAAAAGTAGGATTTAAAACCTTAGTGATTGGAAGCGATATGATCGCGTTGCATGTTTACCAAAATATCATTAAACAAACGCCATACGTTGAAAAATATATTGTAGGATATGTACGAGTGCCCGATGAGCAAGATGAATCTATTGCAAGTAAACTTCCTTGTTTGGGAACGCTTTCGGATTTACCGGCTATTGTAAAAGAGCATCAGATTAATGAATTAATTGTGGCTATTCAAAATGGAAAACGAAAGTTGATTGAAACGATTATTACATCAATTGGAGATAATCGGGATTTGATGCTGAAAATTATTCCGCAGTCGCAAGATTATTTAATGGGAAGTGTGAAAATTTCTGCAATTTTGCAAGAGCCGCTGATTTCCGTACCTACAAAGGATTTCCCTGTTTGGCAACATTTTATAAAGAGATTTTTGGATATTACCGTATCTGCTTTGGCTATTATCGTGCTGCTTCCACTCTATATTTTCTGTGCGATTGGTGTAAAGTTGTCTTCAAAAGGTACGATTTTTTATTTACAAGAACGAATAGGTTTGAATGGTAAACCCTTCCAAATCATTAAGTTTCGTTCTATGGTGGCAGATGCGGAAACGGGAACTCCGCTGTTATCGAGCAAAGATGATCCGAGAATTACAAAATTCGGACACTTTATGCGCAAAACACGTTTGGATGAAACTCCGCAATTTTTGAATGTTTTGTTGGGAAATATGTCCTTAGTAGGTCCGCGACCGGAACGTCAATTTTATATAGATCAAATTGTTAAAGTAGCTCCACACTACAAATTGTTGCTTACAGTGAAACCCGGCATGACCTCGTGGGGACAAGTAAAATTCGGCTACGCAGAAAACATTGACGAGATGGTAGAGCGGTTAAAATGGGATATTCTTTACTTAGATAATATGTCGCTCCAAACCGACATTAAGATATTAATATATACCGCGTTAATTGTAATTAAAGGAACCGGAAAGTAAAATGCCCTATTTTTTTCAGGAAAATTTATCTCAAGATTTATTTACGCTTTCTTCGGAAGAATCGAAGCATATTATAAAATCTATGCGCCTGAAAGAGGGCGATTTTATTTGGGTAACCGATGGGAAAGGCACGTTAGCAAAAGCAGCATTAACCAATACATTTAGAGATGGTTGCGAGGTAAAAATTGTGGAGCGTATTTTCCATGACATTTCTTCACTAAAAAAATTACATCTCGCCGTAGCCCCCACAAAAAACCCGGACAGAATGGAGTGGTTAGTGGAAAAAGCGGTGGAAATTGGCGTATCGCAAATTACTTTTGTTACTTGCGACAGATCTGAAAGAAAGCATGTCGATTTAAACCGATTATATCGAATTGCAATTGCCGCATTAAAACAATCTCAAGGAACGTGGTTGCCGGAATTAAAAATGCACTCTTTTGTACAATTTGTAAATGAAAGTAACCTATTAAATGCAGCTAAATTTATTGCGTATTGCGATGATAAAGAGAAATCTACGGAAGTTTCTCATATTAAATTTCAACATAAAGAGGCTGTATTTTTAATTGGGCCTGAAGGCGATTTTACACCTCAGGAAGTACTTTTTGCAGAAAAAACCGGTTTTCAGCCTATTTCTCTCGGCAAAAAAACATTGCGCACGGAAACGGCGGCACTTTTTGTAGCGTGTTGGTTTTCGGCGAATACAAACAACTAAACCGTCAGCTTAATCCCTGAAATCTCCTTCCCCAATTCATTTAACGTTTTTTCAATTTTTGCTACCTGTTTTTGAGAGATATACTCCCCACCTCTGTAGCGGCGCATTAAAGAGCCATTCATCTTTGCTTTTTTTGCAAATTTAGTAACGTTTATCCAATCGAAATAATTAAAAAAAGAAGCGATATCGTATTTATATTCAAAAGCAATGTTTTGCAACTCCTTTGGTAATTCTTCATTATTATCTATATAAGACTCATTCACTTCTTTCACAGAGTTTTCAAAATCGGCTTTAGCTTCTTCAACGGTATTTCCAATACCAATAATAAAGCTATTTACTTTTGGCGTAAAAATAGTGTACATACCATCTTTCCCTTTTTCTATTAATGCAATAGTTTTCATTTTTTAATATTTTTGGTTATTATCTTTTTTGTAAGTTGTACTTTAAAATCCTACTTGTTTTTTCAATCTATTATATGCATCTTTAGGGACTTCTTGCGACTTATGCCTCCCTATTAAAATGGGAAATTCTTTTTCACTGTGCCGATAAATGTCATGATTTGAGCCATTTCTCTGCAAGTACCATCCATTTTCTTCTACAATTTTTCTAATTTCTGACCATTTCATAATTACTTTATTTCTCGTGAATATTACGCGGCAAATATAGCACAAATTCGTTACATATTATTCAAATAAAAAAATATTTCATCTTTGCAGCCCAAAACAAATATGATGAAGAACGATATTTTAAACTCCCAACACCCTATTTACAAAATTGTTGGAAAAGTAGCAGAAGAAAAGAAACTCGCCGCTTTTGCCGTTGGCGGCGTAGTGCGCGACCTGTTTTTAAACCGTTTTTCAAAAGATATTGACATTTTGGTGCTGGGAAGCGGCATAGAATTGGCACAAGCGGTAGCCCACGAGATTTCACCTACGTTAGAAGTGAATGTTTTTAAAAACTTCGGCACCGCGCAGTTTGTTTTTGAAGGCGCCGCTATTGAGTTTGTGGGCGCAAGAAAAGAATCGTACGACTTTAACTCCCGCAAACCTACCGTAGAAAACGGCACATTAGAAGACGACCTCTCGCGCCGCGATTTTACGATAAACGCCATGGCAATAGGAATTTCCGGCGAAAAAACCGGCGAATTGATAGACTTATTCAACGGCTTTGATGACCTGCAAGCCAAAATACTACGCACACCGTTAGATCCCGACATTACCTTTTCTGACGACCCTTTGCGCATGATGCGCGCCGTGCGATTCGCTTCACAATTGAACTTTACCATTGAGCCGAAAACGTTGGCAGCCATCAAACGCAACGCGCATCGTTTGGAAATTATATCGAAAGAAAGAATTATGGATGAGTTTAACAAAATATTGCTCTCCAAAAAACCTTCGGTGGGCATTCAGTTATGTGAAGAAACCGGACTGTTGGTGCAGTTCCTTCCGGAATTGCCCGCCCTGAAAGGCGCAGAGGTAATGGATGGCAGAGGTCACAAAGAGAACTATTTACACACATTGCAAGTGGTGGACAAAATTGCCATGGTTTCACCGAACTTATGGCTGTTGTGGGCTGCCTTGCTGCACGATATCGCCAAGCCGGTTACCAAAAAATATGATGAAAAAGTGGGTTGGTCGTTCCATGGGCACGAATATATCGGCTCTAAAATGGTGAAAAGTATCTTTAACCGTTTAAAAATGCCTACCAACGAAAAAATGCGCTACGTTCAAAAAATGGTGGCGTTGCACCTGCGCCCTATTGCTTTGGTAGAAGATGAAATTACCGATTCTGCCGTTCGGCGTTTACTGTTTGATGCCGGCGATGATGTGGATGACCTCATGTTGCTTTGCGAAGCCGATGTTACCTCAAAAAATCCGGAAAAGATAAAACGTTGCTTGGAAAATTTTGCCCACGTGCGCACAAAACTCAAAGAAATAGAAGAAAAAGACCGTTTGCGCAATTGGCAGCCGCCCATTACCGGCGAGTTGATTATGCAAACTTTTCAACTGTCGCCAAGCCGTGAGGTCGGCATCATTAAAGACGCTATCCGCGAAGCCATCTTAGACGGAATTATACCCAACGAATTTAGCGCCGCATATAACATGATGTTGGAAGAAGGGAAAAAATTGAAGCTAAAAGGAGAAAATAGAAAGGAGAAGGGAAAAATATCCCCTTCAAATTTTGAAGGGGTGCCCGAAGGGCGGGGTAGTTTATATAAAAATAGAGAATGGAGAAAAACGCCTCCTCCCGTTCATGAAATTACTTCCTGTTCATTGCAAGCGCCTCAAAACTATTTGATATCGAAAGAGATTCCGCTCTATCTTTTTCAAAATCCCAATTTAGATTTGATTCATATTCTTATCAAAGTGAAGGCGGGCGCTCTGTACGAGCCGGTAAAATTTGCCGCACATGCCACCTATCAACTTCTAAAAGAAAGCCATACAAAATTCTCCGCCACCGAGATGGACGATTTTTTAGCTTGCCATGGTATATCATGGAAAACGTATATCCATACTCAACACATTGCCATTCAATGGATAATTCCAAAAAGAAATATGGACAAGGCACTGCCCATACTTTGGGAAGCCTTATCCAACCCCTGTTTTAGAAATGAGGATTTGCAATGTTTTAAAGAATCAAAAATCAAAGATTTAGAATACAATACTGCAAAATTCAACTATCGCGCCACGCAACTGATGTTTGCTGAAATGTTTCCCTCCGATACTTCAATCGGAACTATTTTGACGAAAGAGTATATTGAAGTTTTAACTGTAGAACAGCTGCAAGAGTATCATCAACAAACGTTTACGGAAAATAATATTCGGGTTTTTGTAACGGGAAATATGGAGGATGAGGTGATGAGACGATGTGGTGATGAGATGATGAAAAGGGAGAAAGGAGAAGGGGGAAAGGAGAAGGGAGATAAGCTGGGGATTGCGGGTCAAGCCCGCAATGACGGTCAAAAATCCCCTTCAAATTTTGAAGGGGTGTCCGGCGAAGCCGGACGGGGTAGTTTATATAAAAATAAAAAACTAATCATTGAACCCCGTGAAGGCGCCCTCCAATCCTCCTTCATCCTCTGCAAAAAAAACATCGCCTACACCCACGAAGACCGGCGCAACTTTGAAATACTAAGCACTTTATATGGAGGCTACTTCGGTTCTCGCCTCATGCAAAACCTTCGCGAAGAAAACGGCTATACTTACGGCGTTTTTTGCAACAGCCTCTTTTATGAAAACGAATCCATTTTTTATATCGAAGCCGATGTCGTAGTAGAAAAAACAAAAGCCGCTATTAATGAGTGTTTTAACGAAATGATGCTGCTACAAAACGAATTAGTGAGCGAGGAAGAACTATCCTTAGTAAAATCCTATCTGCTGGGCGAGTTTCTCCGCGAAGTGGATGGCTCGGTTTCCTACCAAAAGAAATTCTCCTATTGGAATGAGTTTCAATTGAATGAAACAGAAATGCAG
>Ga0123356_10000543_pt1 | contig 42071 bp, 32 predicted proteins | sample TergutEmb28metaG_2_FD_92546 | JGI IMG/M metagenome (GOLD analysis project Ga0123356, IMG submission 92546) | Embiratermes neotenicus P3 segment gut microbial communities from Petit-Saut dam, French Guiana - Emb289 P3 | ecosystem: Host-associated > Arthropoda: Insects > Digestive system > Gut ...
AGGATCCCTCGCGCATCATTCCGTCGGGGGGGATCGTGGGAGACAATCTCGGCCAATTCTACGGGGAGGTGGTTTTCGCGATCGCCCCCTCGCCGGTGCAAAAAGGGCTTATATGGGCGGGAACAAACGACGGACAGATTTGGCGCACAGACGACCGCGCTCAGTGGGTCAATGTAACCAATAATATCAGTGGACTTCCGCCATGGGGCACGATCACGAGCATCGCGGCCTCCAGTTTCGACGCCGGTATCGCTTACATCAGCGTTGATTTCCATCTGATGGATAACCGTGATCCTTTCATCTACAAGACCACGGACATGGGGAAGACCTGGAAGAAAATTACCGGAGACCTACCGAAGCACGAACTCTCCTATGTTCGCACTATCGCTGAAGACCCGAATTGTGCGGGCCTGATCTTTGCGGGCACAGGAAACGGGCTTTTCTACTCCTTGGATGACGGCGGTCACTGGACCGCGCTTGATACCGGCTTGCCGCACGCTCCCGTGACCTGGGCCGTCGTGCAGAAAAACTTCCACGATCTCGTAATCTCGACCTACGGGCGCGGACTTTACATCCTCGACGACATTACGCCGCTGGAACAAATGGCAAAGGGTAAGGCCGACGGCCCAGTGGTGCTGTTTGAGCCCCGCCAGACCTACCGCTTTACTCGTGGTGGCAAGGCTATACTCAACTTTTCTCTAAAGAGCGTTCCGAAAGATCCTATCCATCTCGAGATCCTGGATTCCGAAGGCGAAATAGTCCGAACCCTGGAAAGCAAGCCGCGAACCGGAATCAACCGCGTGCCATGGGATTTGCGCTACGACTCCCCCCGGCTGGTTGCACTCGAGACCGTGGCACCGGACAATCCCCGCATCTGGCAAGAGCCACGTTTTCGCGATGCCGACTCCCGCCCCATCACACATTGGGGAACCAAGCCCGCCGAAGGAGGTCCCATCGTGGCTCCGGGAAAATACACTGTTCGCCTCAAGATTGACAACCAATCCTTCACTCAGCCGTTGACGGTTGTCCGGGATCCTCGCATCAGCGCCTCCGATGCGGACATCGAGCTGTCAGTGAAGACGCTGCTCGCCATTCGCGACGACATCAGCCACGTCTCCGATACTGTGAATCGAGTTGAGTGGCTGCGAAAGCAGGTCGAAGTTATCGAAGCCATGCTCCGACCACCCAAGAAGAAGGAAAAAGAAAAAGAGGGTGCCGCCTCTGACGAAGATGATGAGTACCGAGGTCCGAACCTCGCGCCCGCTCCGCCCCAGGTCTTAAGCGCAGGGGAGACGCAACAAAGATCCGATCTTCTCGAGGCCGCCGAGGATTTTGACAAGAGACTGCAATCGATCGAGCACAAGCTGGTTTCCGAGGCGTTGCTCAACAGCGACGACAAGTACTTTGTAGAACCCTATCAGCTTTATCTGAATCTGATCTGGCTCAATGCTGAGGTCGGAACCGGTGGCGGCGACGTGGCCGGTGGTGCCGACTTCGCTCCGACCGAAACACAATTGGAGCTGCTTAAGACATTCGAGAGTCAGATGGCCGCGGTAGATGCCGATTTCCGCACTTTCATGAAACAAGATATTCCGGCATTCAATCGCGCTCTCGTCGGTACGAGCGCGTTCCCGCTGGCCGTTGCGCAGGTTCAAGCGAAGTGAACCGACCATTTGGGGATGTGATCTGCGAAGCCACGTCCATATGGCCGGCCACGAGAATGCGTTTCAGATTCGGTGAACACATCACAAATGGAGTAAGGGCACGCCTGGTAGACAGATAGACAGGCAATCAAGGGGTGACTCCCGATTTGATTCCTTCTCTCGGGCGAATCCTCGGAATAAGTAGTTCGACAGTTCGACACGACATTCCAGTGAAATAAGCCCAACCACCGCAATTAACTGCAAAACCGTTGATCTTGAGTAGAATCGCCTTCCATGAGGAAGCCGGGACAAGGCCGGTCGGAGTCAGGTGCGTTGTTGGCTTTCGTGCTTTCTCCGTGGGACGGCTTGTTTCTCCTACCCTCCTATCGAGCCGCTGTCGCCACCCTGCTAGCACTCTCAATGAGCGATCTCTGCGCTCGGTGCCGGTTGGCGTCCTCGTTTCCGCTTGCGGTCACGCCGGGGAGTTCCAAGTGGCCGCCTGACAAACCCCGTCCCCGGGGCTTAGACAGAGAGGTTTGAGCTGGACAGCGGGAGCGAATATTTTTCGGGTTCGAGATCAAAGGCTTGCTTGCAGCGTGCACAGCAAAAGTAGACGCTGGATCCGCGATGCTCTGACTTGTATTTCGCCACGGCGATGTTTACGGTCATGCCGCACACTGGGTCGCGAACTTCATGGTGTGACGCAGGCTGATGACCAGAAACTGGCGGGCCTAAAACAGGCAACACTGTCACGGAGACGGTTTTCTTTGGGTCACTCGATGGCCTCGCTCGCTCACTCTTCAACTGGACGACCTCGGCAAGAATGCTTACCGCGATTTCTTCGGGTAAGGTCGCACGGAGATCGAGACCGGCAGGAGCCCGAATCTGGCTTACACGCTCCGACGACACCCCCTCACGGCGAAGGTATTCCCCGACCTTCTCAGCTTTAACCTTGCTCGCAACAAAGGCAATGTAGCTGGCGCTCGATTTTGCTGCTTGCTCAAGCGCTTCCTCGTCGTTCTCTCCTTGCGTAGAGACCACGATGAAGGTGTCGCTGGTTATCCTGAGTCCATCCAAATTCAATTCCGTCTGCAGAAAGTCGACGTCAGGAAACTGTTTGTGATCTGCACCTGGGGCTGCCGCGGAAACTCGATACCCGATCGCTTTGCCTAAACGCGCCAGGGTCTGGGCGACCGGAGAGCGTCCTAAAATCAGGATGTGTGGCTTGGGCAGGACGGGTTCGATGTAGATATCCAAACTGCCTCCGCTGTGGCAGGTCATGGTGTAGTCGATAATGCCGTCCTCCGGAGCTCCATCCGGGCTGATACGAACCAACCGCGGTTGCCCGTCGGCCAGCGCTTTCAGTGCCTCTTTGATCACCGCCGGCTGCGCGCAACCGCCGCCGATCCAGCCCCACATCTTACCGTCGGCATAGATAATTGCTTTGTCACCGGGTTTGCCGGAGATCGGCGCCTGAAAGCGCACCACCAATGCGGTGACGAAGGGTTCGTTCTTTGCCAGCAATTCCGCCGCTTTGTTCAGGAAATGATCAAACATTGCAATTCAACTCTATAGATGCTTTTCCAGAGCCAGTAGGCTTTCCAGGCTGTGAGCAGATGCAAAAACATCGATGTGCGGCAGTGCCGCACTCATTCCGCTGGTGATCGGCTCATATTCTTTCAATCCCAGCAGCGGATTGAGCCAAATCAGTTTGCGCACACGCCGTTTCACTGTCGCCAACTCCGTAGCCAGAACTGACGCATCTCCCGTGTCCCAGCCGTCGCTCAGAATGATGAACAAAGTATCCGCCGACCGAAGCTTTCTGCAGTGAGACTGATTGAACTCCTGAAGCGAAGCACCGATTTTGGTTCCGCCTGACCATCCTGCGGGCTGCTTGGAGAGTGCGCGCAGCGCATCGGGCAGCCGGGGTGTGCGGAACAGAGGGGTAATCTCGACCAATTTTGTGCTGAACAGGAAAGTATCGGCGCGCCGAAAGTGCCGTTGCAACGCGTACAGAAACTTGGCCAGAAACATGCTGTACGCGCTCATCGAGCCGCTGACGTCGAGCAAGGTTACTAGGCGATGGGGGCGCGGCTTCCGCTGCCTGAAGCGAAGACTGATTGGATCTCCGCCGCGGCTTATGTTCCGTCGGATTGTTCTTCGCAGATCCACCTGCCCCCTTGCCCCGCTGGCGCGTCTACGTGCCAGCCGGCGGCTCATCTGTCTGAGCAAGCGGAGCGCAATCTGCTCAAGCACCGCTATATCACTCTGCGGCAAAGACGACAGGTCGGCTTTTCGAAGGCGTTCTTGGGTGCTAGCCCCGGCTACCGCCTGCGCTCCGTCCTCTTCCCATGAACCCTTGTCAACCAAGCCTGTCGACATCAGCGAAGTCGCACTTCTTCTGCCGAGGTTGGAGCGGCGCTCTTCGGCCGGTCGCTTCTCGTTTGCTGGCGCCGGCTCCCTCGATGATTCTTTCTCACGTGATCTCTGGCAAAACTCCTGGAAACATTGCTCAAACAAATCCCAGTCGTCCTTCGATGAGCACAGAGCCGCGCGCAATCCAAATTTCAACTCTTCTGGGTGAGCGGCGCCGAGCACCGCGGCTGCTCGCAAGGCGCCGAGAGTCTGCTCGACGCCATTGGAAAGACCCCGTTGCCTGGCAAACCGGCAGAACTCGATAATGATTCTCGCCATGCCGGGCCCTTCCGTGTCCACCCTGTCGTTCACTGGTCCGGTTGCTCCAGAAGCTCGTCGACGCCCGCGCTCCTGATCTTGGCGGCGTCTTCGACCGATTTCGAGATAGAACACAACGTCAATTCAATCGCTTCCGCGTCCATCCGCGACTTGCCTACCGCCAGCGCGGCCGCGGCGCAATCCAGGGTTTCCGCAACGCCGGGAGGCTTGCTTAACCCGAGACGGCGTACCGATTGCACATAGGAGACCAGCTGGGTCGACAGATTCTCCTCGATATCTGGCAGACGGATGCGCACAATCTTGATTTCCTTATCCAGGCTCGGATAGTCGATCCACTGATAAAGACATCGTCTCTTGAGTGCGTCGCCCAACTCGCGGCTGCGGTTGGAGGTGAGCACCACATAAGGCACATGCTTCGCCTGAATCGTGCCCATCTCCGGAATGGTTATCTGGTAATCGGAAAGCAACTCCAGGAGGAAGGCCTCAAACGCGTCATCGGCCCGGTCAATCTCATCAATCAGCAGAACGGGGGAAGCATCCGCTCCAAGAATGGACTCGAGCAACGGTCGCTCCAGAAGAAACTCGCGACTGAAGATGTGTCGCTCTTTCTCTTCCACCGTCTTGCTAGATCCTTCTTCGATCTTGATGGCCAGGAGTTGCTTTTGATAATTCCACTCGTAAACGGCAGAACTGACGTCCAACCCCTCGTAACACTGCAATCGGATCAACCTTGTACCCAGATATGAGGCAAGTACCTTGGCCACCTCGGTCTTCCCCAGGCCGGCATGACCTTCGACCAAGATTGGTTTCCTCAATTTGGTCGCGAGGTAAACGGCGGTGGCAAGGGAACGGTCCGCGACGTACCCCAGACGCTCGAATCCAGAGACAATCGCATCCACCGGGTGGTTTACGGCAGTGGAAGGGGGGACCTGAGATGCACGCATAGAGGTGACCGAACGGTACGCGGAGTTTTCTTAATTATGGATTCAGGACTTTCCGCGAAACAATCCCTTCGTCGCCTCCCACGCCAGCGACGCAGCTTTGATGGGCTCAACCTCGGGACTCGCGGCTTGGTCCTCGGTCGCCTCCCAGGGTTGTTGCAGCTGTGCCTGAAATTTCTCCATGAATTCCGCAAACATGACATTGGATACTTCCGTGATCACGCGCGAGCCCATCTGCGCCAGAATCCCCACCACACCGATCTCAGAGATGCTTGTGACTGCAGTGCCGCCATTGTCCAGAGCGCGGAGCTTACCGGTCATTTTCATCGACGCACTGCCGCGGCCGCGCACGTCCTGGCCTTTGCCCAGGAGCTCGATCTCGTGATTCTCGGCGTCCAGGCGAACAATCTGCAGTTCACCGTTGTAATCGGTGACGCTGGGGCCCACCTTTACTTTGATTGCGCCCTTGTAAGTTTTCTCGTCCACCTGCTCCGTGATTTGCGCACCGGGAACGCAAGTAGCTACCCTTCGCGGATCAATGAGAAAAGCCCAGACTTTATCAATCGGTTGCTGCACCTCGAAACTTTTTTCAATTTTCAGCGCCATTATGCCGCCACACCCTTCTCCTGCAAAATCTTCCACACTTTCCAGGGAGTGATCGGCATGTCGATGTGCCTGACCCCAAGATGAGCAAGTGCATCGACAACCGCATTCACAAAGGCTGCCGGAGATCCGACGTTTGGAGATTCTCCAACACCCTTAGCACCGAAAGGATGATGTGGGGAAGGAGTGCAGGTTTTGTCTGTTTCCCAGTGGGGGGTTTCAACTGCGGTAGGCAACAAGTAATCCATAAAACTGCCGCCCTGTATATTTCCGCTTTCGTCGTAATCAATCTGTTGCATGAAAGCGATACCCAGGCCTTCGGTCAAGCCGCCGTGAATCTGGCCTTCCACGATCATAGGATTGATGATGTTTCCGCAGTCGTCCACCGCCACGAACCGCCGCACTTTGACCTCCCCAGTTCCCTTGTCAATGTCCACGACACAGACGTAAGTGCCGAAGGGGAAGGTGAGATTGGGTGGATCGTAATAGTCGACCGCCTCCAACCCCGCTTCCAATCCTGGGGGAATGTTCGTGTAAGCAGCGAAGGCTATCTCCTGGATCGTCTTGGCTTTGCTGGGAGCCCCTTTCACATAAAACTTTCCTGGCTCCCACTCCAGATCGTCCTCATTGCATTCCAGCAAGTGCGCCGCGATCTTTTTTGCTTTTTCGCGAATTTTCCTCGCGGCGATCGCGGTGGCTGCTCCCGACGTCGGCGTGCTGCGGCTGGCATAGGTTCCCAGCCCATAGGGAGCCGTATCCGTGTCGCCTTCCTCAACGGTAACGTCGGAGGCGGGGATCCCCAATTCCTGCGCCACGATCTGCGCATAAGTAGTTTCATGCCCCTGCCCCTGACTCTTGGTCCCCATGCGCGCCATGGCTTTGCCCGTGGGATGAACGCGAATCTCGCAACTGTCGAACATTTTGATGCCAAGAATATCGAACGTATGTGCGGGCCCGGCGCCCACTATTTCCGTGAAGCTCGAGATCCCAATCCCCATGAATTCGCCCTTCTTCCGCTTCTCTTCCTGCTCTTTGCGCAGTTCGGTGTAACCAATCTTGTCCAGCGCAAGGTCCATGGCTCCTTGATAGTTGCCGCTGTCGTAGGTCCAGCCCAGGGACGATTTGTAGGGAAAGTTCTCGGGCGGAATGAAGTTCTTGCGCCGCAGTTCGGCTGGATCCATCTTCAGCTCAACGGCCAGCACGTCCACGACTCGTTCAATCAAGTAAGCCGCCTCCGTCACGCGAAACGAGCAACGGTATGCGATGCCGCCAGGAGCCTTGTTGGTGTAAACCCCGTCCACTTCGCAGAAGGCGTTGGGATAGTCGTAAGAGCCGGTACAGATGCTGAAGAGCCCGGCGGGAAATTTGCTGGGTTGGGCGGCCGCGTTGAAGGCGCCGTGATCGGCGAGGGTCTTTACTCGCAACGCTTGCATTTTTCCGTCTCGGTCAGCCGCAATCTCTGCCGTCATGTGGTAGTCGCGAGCGAACCCGGTGGACTGCAGATTTTCCGAGCGCGTCTCGACCCACTTCACTGGACGGCCCAGCGTCAGGGAAGCCACAATCGCACAAACGTAGCCGGGATATACCGGAACTTTATTGCCAAAGCCACCGCCGATGTCCGGGGAGATGACCCGGATGTTATTCTCGGGAATCCCCCCGACCAGCGCGAAAACGGTACGGTGCGCATGCGGCGCTTGAGAGGTCATATACACCGTAAGCCGCCCCGTAGCGCGACTGAAGTCTGCGACGCAGCCGCAGGTTTCGAGCGGTGCCGGGTGGCAACGTGGAAAGAAAGCATGGACACTGGCCTTCACGGGAGCCTTTTGAAAGATCTGCTCCGTAGCTTGGCGGTCACCGACCTCCCAATGAAAGATATGATTGTTCTTTTGCTCGCGGTCTTCGCGAAGCAGCGGTGCGTCGGGATCAAGCGCCTTGTGCGGGTCGACCAGCACCGGCAGTTCCTCGTATTCCACTTCCACCAGTTCGGCTGCGTCTGCAGCCGTGTAGCGGTCCTCCGCTACTACGAACGCCACTTCCTGTGATTGAAAGAGCACCTTTCCAGTCGCTAACACCATCTGCTTGTCATAAGACAGCGTGGGCATCCAGGCCAGGTTGGCCTTGGCGAGATCCTCTCCCGTAATCACCGCCAGCACGCCGGGCAGCTTTTTGGCTTTTTCCGTGTTGACGCTCTTCAACCTGGCATGGGCATATGGACTGCGCACAAGTTGTCCGTAAACCATGCCGGGCAGATGAACGTCATCCACATAGTTACCTTTGCCCTGAATGAATCGCAGATCCTCTTTGCGCTTGATGGAATGACCCATGCCGCCGATTTCGGGAGATGTTTTGTGAATCACTTCGCACCTCCTTGTGCCATCTTTCCCGCCGCGTACTGCACCGCTCCCACGATATTCTGGTAGCCGGTGCAACGGCACAGGTTGCCGGAAATTCCCCAGCGGATTTCCACCTCGCTGGGATTGGGATTGCTGTCGAGGAGTGCGTAGCAGGACATCAGCATGCCGGGCGTGCAGAAACCACACTGCAATCCGTGTTCCTGTTTGAACCCTTCCTGGAGGGGGTGCAGCGTACCATCCTGGCCGGCTAATCCTTCCACCGTGAGAATCTCGCCCCCGTCAGCCTGCACAGCGAACATCGTGCACGACTTGACGGTCTTGCCATTCAGCAAGACCGTGCACGCGCCGCAATGGCTGGTATCACACCCGATATGAGTTCCGGTGAGCTGCAAAACCTCGCGGATAAAATGGACAAGCAATAGCCGCGGTTCGACCGATGCCTGCCGCTCGCGGCCATTTACCTTCACCCGCACCAACTGCTCTTTGGTTGCCATAGCACCCTCCAGTCGGTCCGAATTTGAGATTTAGTTGCCAGCCCTGTCGGCCGCACCGGCCAGTGCCCGTCTCGTCAGTTCCTTCACCAATCCCTTCTTATAGTCCGCCGGACCGCGCAAATCAGAACTCGGTTGTGCTTCATCGGCCGCTAACTGCGCAGCCTGTCGTATCTGTTGATCGTCGGGTTTCTTACCCCGGAGAAAATCTTCGGCCTTCGTCGCCTTGATCGGAGTGGGACCGACATTGGTCAGGCCGATACCCACTTTTTGTACCTCGCCGTTGCCGTCCAGAGTTACTTGTGCAGCCACCCCCGCCGTTGCAAAATCCCCCACCTTGCGCTCGAGTTTGAAATAAGCGCCGCCGCTGTGTGCCGGTGGAATCGGAACGAGGATCTCCGTGAGAATCTCGCCCGGCTGGAGTGCCGTTGTGAAGACAGACAGGAAGAATTCTGTGATAGGGATAATCCTTTGGAGGCGTCTCCCCGTCGCCACCACCAGCGCGCCCAAAGCAAGCATTGTCGCTGGATGGTCATTGGCGGGATCGCCGTGTGCCAGGTTCCCGGCCAAAGTAGCCAGATTGCGCACCTGTGGATCTGCGATCACATGGGCGGTGTCGTGGATGATCGGGTATTTCGAGCGGATCAATACTGAGGATTCCAGGTCGGCCTCACGCGTCAGACCCCCAATCCTGAGAAAACCGCCTTCCTCCCCGATGTAGCGGAGCCCATCGATACGATTGATATCGATCAAATAAGCAGGGCGGGCGATCCGCAGCTTCATCATGGGGATGAGGCTTTGACCGCCGCTTAGAATCTTCGCGTCCTCTCCGTGTTGTTCCAGCAACTGGATGGCTTCAGCAACTGTGTTGGGTCTGAGATATTCAAAGGCGGGCGGGATCATCGCTTACTCCTCCTCGTCCCAGGTGCAAGCGCTGCGGGGAAAATGTGAGAGGCATCGACCGAAATCCGTGCTAGACCTTATCACAACCAGCGAACTTCAACAAACCCGACAGGGCTGGAGGATGCCGTTCAGGTCGTGTTCTACACGGCTTCGGTATCGCGGTTCGGAACATGGCTCGACCTCCAATCTTCGATTGCCCTACGGATGGCCTCTGGAGCCAGATTGCTGCACTTCATCTTGTAGTCGGGAATGCCTCCCAGTGCATCGGCCACCGCCTGCTCCGATATGCGCGACGCCTCTTCGACCGACTTTCCAAGAACCATCTCCGTAGCCATGGACGAACAGGCAATGGCTACTGCGCATCCCATGCACTTGAATTTCACGTCGCGGATCATGCCCTGTTCGATGCGCAGAGTGATCAATACCGTGTCACTATCCATCGGGCTCTTGACGATGGCTTTGCCGGAAGGATTACCGATGCTGCCGACGTTGCGCGGTTCGCGGTAATGGGCTTGTAGTCGGTCGCTGTAGACCATGTTTGTTGGGATTGCGCTCTCGTGCTCAGCGAACTATCATACGCGAGGAAATGTCCCCGGATATCCTCGGCGAAGCTGCTAAGCTTACGGCCCTCGGAAAGCCTTTTGCGGTTGCTACGGTGGTTCGTGTCGAGGGCTCTACGTCAGCCCCAAGCGGGTCGAAAGCAATCATCGACGAGCGCGGGAAACTGGTTCTCGGTTGGGTTGGTGGCGGTTGCGCTGAAAGTGCTGTCAGAGCGGAAGCTCTTCGCAGCCTTGAGTTAAGGCAACCTTTCCTGATCACCTTGGACATGACCGATGAAATCCTTGGGGTGGGCATGCCTTGCGGAGGGAAAATGGAGGTCTACATTGAGCCCGTCCTGCCCAAGCCAGAGATCCTGATTGCCGGCCATGGCCGCATCGCCGAGTGCCTGACGTCGTTGGCGTACCTCCTCGGTTTCCGCGTCATCGTTAATGACCCTGGCGCAGATCCGGTGTCATTTCCTCAGGCCGAGCGTGTGATTGCTGAAGACTTCGACCTCGATCAGACACCGATTGGGGCGAACACCTACGTCATCATCGCGACACAACACAAGAACGACCACCTCTGGTTGCAAAAGGCTGTGGAGGGTTCTGCTGCCTATGTCGCACTCATCGCAAGCCAGCACCGGGCGAGGCTGGTGCTCGACTACCTTGCTGCCGAAGGACTTCCCGCTGACAAGATTGCGAGAATTTTCGCACCCGCAGGCCTTGACCTTGGAGCGGTGACTCCGGAAGAGATCGCTCTTAGCATCATGAGCCAGATAGTAAGCCTGCGGCGAGGAGGAACCGGCCGCCCTTTGAATTCGAAGGGGATTGAGGAGACAGGCAATGATACGAAATCAAGCGACACTCCTGGGGAACTTGCGTCAGAAAAGGTAATTTCGCAGTGTGACGCCCCTGTGAAGTAACCACAGGTCTTCTTTTCATTCCTGCTTTCCTTGGCACCTTAGAGGTTACCGCTTTTCGAGGCCGAACCCCGGTTCTCGATAACTCGCTTTCGTCTTTCCGAGACGATTTCCGCCATGATGCCGAGAGCGATCTCCTCGGGTGTATCGGCACCAATCTGGAGGCCGGCGGGAACCCGCACCCGAGCCAGATCCTGCGGATTGACTCTTTTCATCTCGAGGCTGCGGATGACTTGTTCTCCTCGCTTCCGGTTCGCAACCAGCGCCACGTAGGCACTGTTGACCTCGAGTGCCTGCGCAATGGCCTCCTCGTCCCAAGCCCCGCGGCTCGCCACCACGACGTGGCGATCAAAATTCTCAGGAAGCGACGAGAAATCAAGCGCGTGAAGGACGCGCGTTGCGCCTGGAAAATCCGCAGTCGTAAGCCACGGGTCCACAACGGTCACGGAAAATCGTAGTACTTCCCCCAACTTCACCAAGGCAACCGCCAAGGCGTCCCGAGCGACAACGATCAACTCCGGCTGTTTCGTATCGCCCGTAACCTGTCGTCCCTGAAGGTCCGCGGTCTCAAGCAATTTGCTTTCCCTGGCGCTGCGACTCCCAGCCTTGCGAAGCTCTTCAAAGTCGCTCTGCCGGTCAATGTCCAGCAAAATTCCCACATCGTCGACTTCGACCTTCACAATTCCTTCCGGGTGGTCTCCGAAAATCGCACGGCAGCCCACGTCGCCCGTAAGCGCCATGACCTCGGGGAAGACAGAGCGGTCGAGCAGGACGGGATTCCCACGAAATCCCCGGTACGTCGGAATCACGATCTGAGCCTTGCTGGCCCGATGCTCCGAAATTAATCGGTCAAGCGTCGCAGATCGCACGAAAGGTTGATCGGCCAACACGATCAACGCGGCTTCGACGTGCGGGTTGACCGATGCCAAGCCCGCCTTTAGGGAGGTTCCTATTCCGTGCCGATAGCTCTCATTCATCACGACACACACGTTCTCTCGATCAATTTCCTTCTCGATCGCTTGCGCTTCGAATCCGAGGACCAGAATGATTTCTGCCACCGATGAGGCGCGGACACTGTCCAGAACGTGTTGGAGCAGTGGACGACCGTCGAGGCGCAGCAATTGCTTCGCGCTACCCATCCGGGTTGACGTTCCTGCTGCCAGGATGATGGCCGCCGCGCGTGAGTCCTTCATCATGCAGCCAAACGTTACCATGCCTTAGTTCACGACGAAACGCAGGCCTTGGGAAAAAACTGGAGGCTGAAAGAGCACGCCACCGATTGATGTGGACCGGCCTCTATTCGTGCCCCTGGCCGGCGACGACCGTCTCGCACATTCTGATCGCGCGCTGCAATCCGAAAATGAACGGGTGCGGTTCGACCGCGCTATCTTAAGGTGAATACCGTAGAAGCTCACCGTAAACGTTTTCATGCTTGACGTAAACGTTTCCGCCGGGTTAAATTCCGTTCCACTCGTCGCAGAGCTGGGCGAAATCAGTGCCGCTCGAGTTGGACCTGTTCATTGAATTCCACGAGGAGGGCGATCGAAGCATGCATCGTTTCATGTTGTATGCCCTTTTCTTTTCCTCTCTGATCTCGATCGCTTTCAGGTCAACCACACAGACTACTGCCAGTCTTGATTTCGGCTGATTTCGGCTCTTCACTGCAAGACCACCTTCAGCTTCGGCGGCGCCACAGCGTGGCTGCTTGCGTTATCCGCGACCAATAGGCTTTCGAGCAATGACAACATCTCCCAACTCGTCTGAGCATTCTGCGCGTCGGCTTCGATCGCAGCGCGTTCAGAAAAGTAAACAGGTACGGATGGATCAAGCATTACCTCGCGGGCAGCTGTATTTCGGATGCTGCCAGCACTAAGTCCCCAAATTTCTTGAATGAACATCAGACGTCGGAACTGATGACCCGCGTCTATCAGGGTCGGGTACAAAGGAGAAACCACGATGTTTCATACCTTCGGAGACAGCAATCAGCGGCTCTCATCGCAGAACCAGATCGCCATTGTCACGCGGCTGTTGCTCGTGCTTGCAGTGCTCGGAGCAACCCACCTGGGCGCCCAAACCGTAGTTACTTACAATTTCGACGACGGTACCGCAGATGGGTGGACTTCATTTGACGGCGCGAGTACGCCGGTGGCGACCAACGCCGCTGCTTTCAGCGGTTCCTACAGCCTGCTGACCACAAGCAATTCTAGCGGCCAAGGTGGGCCGTCGATTTCCGTAACCAGTCTGTTACAACCCCGCGCGCAGTATACGATCACCGGTTACTTGATGTTGACCCCGGGGGAAACCGCGACCAGCGCCAATTTGACGATGCAGCGCAACGATCCCAGCTGCTCCGGTGGCGTATGCTTCGACACGATCGGCACCTTTCAGGTGCCCGTGTCTTCCACAGGTTGGGTGCAAATCGGGGGGGCTTACACGGTAAGCGCCACGGAGACCGGTTTGACGCTTTATGCGCAACTGGTGGGCCCTACCGGCGCACAGTCTTTCTATCTGGATCAGGTGGTTATTACGGAGACGGTAGCGCCTCTGCCAGTCACAACCTATACGTTCGCTGATGGCGGCCTGGATGGCTGGGCACCATTCGGCTCCGTAACTCTGACCAACTCTGCGTCTCCTCTCCCCGATCCGGTGGGGAACACACGTAGCCTCCTGACTGCCGACCGCACGGCAGGTTTTATGGGACCAAGTCTCAATCTGCTGGGGGTAAACAACGTTGTGGCCGGAGCCGTATATCAGATAAGTGCTTATGTGCTGCTTGCCGCTCCTGACAGTAGCAACCCGACGGCGACCATATCAACCAAGACAACGAACTGCGCTAACTCGTCGGGGATCTTTGACAATCTTGCGACTTCGGGGCCGTTGTCGAGCACAGCATGGACCCAGGTGCAGGGAACGTTTAGTTTCAGCGATCTGCCTGGACCACCTAGTAGCCTGACCCTTTACATCCAATCCAGCAGCGCGACCGATTCTTTCTACATCAGCAACGTGGTTATCGCTGAGATCGTACCGGCACCTAACCCCGGCACGCAGGACAATAGCGGGATTAGCACTACCTTTGAAGATGGCGGTCTTGATGGCTGGAGTTCCCGTTCGGGCAGTTCCACACTGACCAACACAACTGCGGAAGCTCACAGCGGCTCACATAGCCTGCTGGTCACCGGGCGGGTGGGTAACTTCGATGGACCACAGATCAGCGTGAACAACAAGATGTATGTGGGATCGATCTACAACATCAGTCTGTGGATCATGTTGCAGCCGACCGACGGGTCGAACCACGTGATCAACCTCAGCCTGCAGACTACACTCGCTGGCAAAACCAGTTTCAACAGTGTAAGTGCATTTCCGGGCATTAATGTGGCGGCGGACGGAAACTGGCATCAGATCACGGTGACTCGGTACAACATGAGCAGCGCCTACAGCCCGGGTCAGGCCTTTCTGTATGTCCAGACGGTTCCCCCATCGGGAAGCGATTTGGTGTCGTTCTACATCGATGACTTCCAGCTTACCTTTGTTCCGCCACCAGTCATTCAAACCAACATTCCCTCGATTTACCAGACTTTTGCGGATTCCTTCCCGGTGGGCGGCGAAGTCGATATGACCGACATCTCGGGGCCGCACGCCCAACTGCTCACAATGCACTTCAACAGCATCACGTCGGGAAACGACATGAAGTGGATTTCAGTAGAACCGAGCCTGGGTAATTTCACCTTCGGCAATGCTGATGCCGAGGTCGGTTTGGCCGTATGTCATGACATGAAGGTACGCGGTCACAACTTAGTATGGTCTACCGGGGCCCAGACTCCATCCTATGCGTTCGGCGACGGTACGAACTCTGCCGCCAACCAGGCCACAGTCACTGCGAACATCCAGGAGCATATCCAGAACGAGGTGCAGCACTTCGGCTCTCAGGTGTATGCCTGGGATGTGGTGAACGAACCGCTCGATCCTTCACAACCCGACTGTCTCAATCATGGCCCGTTCTATCAGGTTCTGGGCAAGAGCTACATCGACGTCGCGCTCGAGGCAGCAAGGCAGTACGCTCCGGCAGGAACGAAACTGTTCATCAATGACTTCAGCACCTACGATCCCAATCGATTGGCCTGCCTGCTGCAGGTGGTAAGCGATCTCCAGAGCCGAGGCATCCCGCTTGATGGCATCGGCCATGAGACCCACAACAACATCAACTACCCGTCTACGACAGCCATGGTCGAGACGCTTGAAACTGTCCACAAAAATTTCCCGGACCTCGATCAGCAGATCACTGAGCTGGACGAGAGCGTCTACAATGCCGGAGATAGGACGTCGAACTACGGCAGCAATATCCCCCCGTCAGTCCTGGCCTCGCAGGGCTGGCTCTACGAGAGCTACTTTGATGTGTTTCGGCGTTTAAGCAAAAAGGATAAGATCACCGGGGTCACTTTCTGGGGCATCGCAGATGACGATACGTGGCTCGACGGCTTCCCGATCGCGAGGACAGACTATCCCCTGCCTTTCGATATGGGTTTGCAGGCGAAACCTGCTTACTGGGGAATTGTAGATCCTAAGCAACTGCCCGGTTACGGATTGTCCTTCGCAATCAGCGGCATGACCGGGAACACCGATACCCGGATCTTGACCATTACCGCGACCAATGGGAATGTAGGCCCTGCCTACGCTACTCAGATGACTGGATTCCAGCTGCAGCAGATCGCAGGCCGTCCCTGCAACCCAGTGGTTACGCCGCCAACTGCTTTTCCGGTCCTGCTGGGAGATATTGCGGTCAGTGGTTCCGCCAGTGCGGGGTTCAGCATCGACTTCAGTAGTTGTGGCCCATATGCACAGTTCAGTTTGACCACGCCATGGATCTCAGCTACTTATGACACGGGCACCTTCGAAGAATCGTTTGAGTTTCGGAGAGGTGACTAATAGAGTTCCGGCAGTCGATGACTAGATTCATCCAAGCCACCGCGGATTCTGGAACGTGCCGTCAAACTGATGACTGGTCTTGTATAGTTCGTATTCTCCGGATTTGGCCGCATTCGCTGTCTTTGCAAGCAGTATGGCAACTTGATCCTTGCTGATCGGTCGAAAACCACGGGCTGCGTCCAAGGCCTGCTGCAAAATGGCCATCGAGTCGCAGCCCGTGATCACGACGCTGGTGGGCAGGTTCATGGCGTAGTGGAGGCACTCCACCGCGGTGACTGTCTTGCTCTGGAGAATGAAATGATCTCCCATCGGCTTCATTCCCAACACACCGATATCCTGTTGCACTAATGCGGGAAGCACTCTGGCTTCAAAGCTGTCGAAATGATGGTCCATGACGTTTAAAGGCATTTGCACCGTGTCGAATGCGAAGTGGTGAGATGAGGCGGTTTCCAGCATTTTCAAGTGGATGTCAGGACTCTTGTGACCGGTGAATCCGATATAGCGCACTTTTCCGGCCTTTTGTGCGTCCCGGACTGCCTCCAACGCACCCCCGGGTGAAAAGATACGGCCCGGATCAGTGTCTCGAATGACTTCATGAAATTGCAGGAGATCGATGTGATCGGTCTGAAGTCTCTTCAATGATTCATTCATCTGGTTGGCTGCAGTCGCTTTGTCCCTGCCATCGATCTTAGTCATCAAGAAAGCCTTGTGCCGATAGCCGTCGCCCAGCGCTTTGCCCATTCTGATCTCGCTTTCTCCACCGTTGTAGTCCCAACAGTTGTCGAGAAAGTTAATGCCCTCGTCCAGGGCGGTACGCACGATCCGAATGCTCTCCTCCTTGTCCACACCTGGCCTCGCCAAATGATAGCCACCGATTCCAATGACGGAAACCTTTTCCCCGGTCCGGCCCAGAACACGATATGGAACCTGGTTCTTTGTTTCAGCAAATGTCGGTTGACCGAGACTCGCACTGATCATGGTGGCAGCGGTCATCTCTAGGAATTCTCGCCTCGTATTCATCGCTCTCACCTCTTTGCGAATTGCTTCCGGAAGTTCTGTTTTCGGAACGGCAAGCCGGACTCCTCTCTTGCCGCAAAGATAGCATTACAAATCGTTTGTTCGAAAGGTGGGATTCTGACCTCACTGATGCTCAGCTTCGTTAAGGGCAACGCCCGCAGACCAGCGCAATTGTTGCAGCCGTTTGGCGCAAATCATAGGGACGGATCGTTGGCAGGCCCGCCCGCTTAAGCAGGCGTCTACTGCTCGATCAGCTCACCCCTTTCATTGACTGAAATGTGCGGCACATGCCGCAAAGGAACATTCAGTTTGTAGCGCGCATGCCGCCGCTCCCCTTCCCTGACGAGCGCACCTTTCTCCGTCAGATCAGCGAGGTCACGGGTTGTTGTCGCGGGAGACGCGCCGGTGATAGTGCCGTACTTGCCGGCGCTCATACCACCCTTGAATCCTTCCGGCCCTTCCTCGAACATCCGAAGGAGCGCTTTTTCCTGTCTGTCGTTGAGCTTTCCCCGGACGTGGTCGAGCAATTTCGTCTTGTCGACGAGGAATTCAATCAGCGCTAGAGTGCGCCGATGCGCTTCGATTGTCGTACCGGCAAACCAGGCCAGCCACTCGGTGATTTCGTTACTCTTGTTGGCTGCTTCCAGCGCCGCATAATAGCGCGCTCGCCGCGGAAGGATCGTTGCCGCAAGGGCAATGAGCGATGGCTGCCCCAAACTCTGCGCCAGGGATTTTTCCGCGAGCGCACGGCCGATGCGGCCGTTGCCATCCTCAAACGGATGGATCGATTCAAAATACAGGTGAGCGGCCCCTGCCCTTGTCAGTGCTGGCCAGGGCTCCGGACCTCCGGGAGCAGTTCGGTTGAACCACGTAACGAGTTGGTTCATCTCGGCTGGAACCTTCGCCGCTGGCGGTGCCTCAAAATGAACCTTCGCTCTGCCCTCAGCCCCCGAGACAATCTGCATTGGCTCAGCACTTGTGCGGTAGCGGCCGACATCCTTCAGATCCTGCCTCCCACCCATCAACATGCGATGCCAGTCCAACAGCACGTCATCCGAAAGTGGCGTCCGAAAGGCCTTGTAGAGATCGACCATCATCTCCGAAACCCCGCGTTCCGCCGGCGCAGCACGTCGGTTGTCCGCTGCCAATCCCAGCTGCCGCTGGATGGACGATTGGACACTGGCCCGATCAAGAATCTCGCCTTCGATTTCTGAAGTAGTGAGCGCTTCCGTACTCATCGCTTCGACCGTCAGCTGGTTGCGGTCTTTCTCGCCAAGGTACTTGATCGCGCCGACAAAAATCCCTCCCCCGACGAGGAATTGCTGTTCCGCCGCTGCGAGCAGGGGGGATTTCCAAGTAAAATCCGGCCAGTCGAGCTGTTGCCAGTTCCAAGTCATGAGCGATACCGGTCTTTTCTATCGCTCACATTATGGCATTCTGTGAGCGATAGCAAGCAGCTCTATCGCTCATGATTTGCAAGCTCTTTTGCAACATAGGCTTTGTCAATGGGTTAGAAGCTGCAGCAGCACCGCATGGCGCATCGGCGCACCCAAATCGGGCCTATGTTTGTTTGCATATTGTGACCCGATCTCCGTTTGCAAAGGGGTATCACTGCCGTCCGGTTGAGGATTTTCGTCTCAAGCGTAATTCACAGTGGGTGCAGAACTTAACAACCTTTCTGCCTTTTTTCGATTTGAACTCGCAAGGGGTCGACTTTCGGTCTCTGTGTACCATCGATGAGGACGAAAGATGAAGCATGAACTCTGGCCGAGCATACTCACTCAATGTAGAAGGCTAACCCGCGGCTTACCAGACTTTCTTTCGGTGCATCGCCCGGTGCGAATTCGTCCACTCCTCTCGCCCTCAGCCGGCTCAGCGCATACCTGAGCAACGGCCGGAACTATCGGCACGGGAAGTGCCAGCTGCACCAGCTTGCTTGTCAGCAGGCATCGCTCCTCGTTGAAACGCAGCAATGTCCTCCCCAAGGCCAAACCATCCCTGAACCGTTGTTATTCCGGCGACTCGCCGAGGGAGGAGGAAAAATCTCGTTTTGCTTGCATCCTTTGCGCGTCTCGACGAAGATGATGGAAACCTCCTTGCTCTGTGATGAAAGCCTCTGTCCTCAAGTCGCCATCGGAGCGAACGTTATCAGCCTCTGCAGCGAAGTTACGGCTGCTGAAGCGGCTGCGCTGCACGTTGCGCTATGAAAAGAAAGCCTGGGATGCGGGCGCGCTGCGCGTGGCCGGTGTGGATGAGGTAGGCCGCGGGTCGTTGTTTGGATGCGTGGTGGCTGCGGCGGTGATTCTTGATCCGGCTTACCGGGTACGCGGGCTGCGCGATTCGAAGCTACTCGAGCCAGAACGGCGCGAAGTGCTGGCCGTGCGCATTCGCGAGCATGCCATCGCTTGGGCCGTGGCGGCGGTGGACGCGGCGCGCATCGATCAGATCAACATCTATCAGGCGTCGCGCGTGGCGATGCGCGAGGCGGTGATGCGGCTGGCGATCGCGCCCGATCATCTGCTTATTGATGCGGTGAAGATTGACTGCGAGGTGCCCCAGGACGCGATCATTCATGGCGACGCGCTCTCGGCCTCGATTGCGGCGGCGTCGATTCTGGCCAAGGTAGAGCGCGACCGCATGATGTGCGAGTGGGACGGCGTGTTTCCTGCTTACGGGCTCGCATCGCACAAAGGATACAGCACGCCGAAGCATGTAGCTGCGCTGCGCGAGTTTGGTCCGACGCCGTTGCACCGGCAGTCGTTTGCTCCGGTGTGGCAGAATCCGGTGCCGCAGGAGGCCTTTGCGTTCATGACCGACGACAGCGTTCCCCCCCTTCTTTCGACCAGCTCAGGACAGGCCGTGTCTCAAGCAGCTGCAACCAGCGTGGAGCACCCCCTGCGTGCTGATCAGGCGGGTTAGGGGAACGCAGCGGGAGTGTTCCACAGTGCTCCCTGGAGAACATTTCCATGTACAATTATGTACGTACAGGCGGACCAGAAAGAAGGGGTTATGAAGAAGTCGGGTGATCAGCGTGGGGAGCCAGGAGACAGGACGCGTGTTTCGCGGCGAAACAGGCCGAGGCCGCGCAGCAGGGCGGCGAAGGCGGGGGCGTTGAGTCTTTCGGCGCCAGCGCGGGACGCCAGGTTGCGCAACCTGAAGATTGGGGACTTGTACCGTCCGCTGAAGAAACCCGTGACGCTGCGCCTCGATGCCGATGTGATTGCCTGGTTCAAGAAGGAAGGCCGAAAGTATCAGACACGGATTAATGCGGCCCTGCGGACGGTGATGGAGCGGGAAATGAAGCGGGGTTGAAATACACCCCAGAGGAGCACTCGAAAAATCCCTCGCTAAAGGACTCCCAAAGCAGGAAAGATCGGAATGTGTGAGATTCGGGAACAGCGAAATTCAAATCCCTGCCCAAACTTCGCAACAAGCGCCAAGTGTAGGTTTAGGACGACACCCACACCTCGTCTTCCTACCTCATCGAAGCCGGAATTCGGAATTCGCAATATTGGAAAAGTTGCTGGCGAAGCTATGCGCTAGACTGCGGCATGGTGCAACGAAAGCTTCGGCATCAGAGTCAATTTCATCGTTCGCAGGTCGGCCGGGCGCAACGATACATACGACTTAATTTGAACGGACCGCTTACGCTGGACTCGATTGCCCGCGAGGCGGGCTCGTCCTCCTACCACTTTGCCCGGCTTTTCCTTGCCTACACCGGGGAAACACCCTTTGATTTTCTACGGCGCATTCGCATGGGGACGGCTCTGCGCATGTTGCAGGAGGATCCCGCCGGGGCTGTCACCGAGATTGCCCTCAGCGTGGGATACGAGACGCCTTCCGCGTTCAACAAAGTCTTCAAGAAGATGGTGGAGATGAGTCCGCGCAATTTTCGCAATCTTGGAAAAGACAGCCAGTCGGATGTGATCTACCGTGTGTGCAAGCAGAGAGTTCGAAAGGAGATCACGATGAAGCTGAATAGAAACTTTGAGATTGTTACCCGTCCCACCACTCATTACGTCTTTCTCGAGAAGCAGGGGCCGTTTGCCGAAGTGGCTCCGCCGACCTGGGATGAGATGTTTCCGCTGGTGGCAAAACAGATTGCGCAGTCCGAGATTGTGGAATTTCTGGGGCTGAGCGGGATTGATCGCAGCAAGATGGGGGAAGAAGCCATGATCTATCAGGCCGGGGTTGCCGTTTCTCATGCTCCCAAGAACGCGATCGAGGGACTCAAATACAGGAAAATCGAAAGTGGCAAGTATGCGAAATTTCTGTTGATTGGCCCGTATGCGCACATTGCGCCGGCGTTTGATGAGGTGTTCAAGACACTGGCGGAGAAAAAAATTGAGATGCGGGAGGAGTTTTGTATCGAGAATTATCTGAATGATCCCAAGATTACGCCTGAGGACCAGTTGCAGACGGAGATATTGATTCCCGCCGCGTGAGCCGGGAGCGATTCCGGGAATAAGCATCCTCAGTGCAGGAACCTCAAAAACTCCCCACCCCGTCGCCCACCAGGCGACAGGGTGGGGCAGCCCCTCGCGACTAATGGTTGAGGCTGGAGTTGAGATCGTTCACCAGGTTTGTGTTTTTCTTTAGCGCGTGCTCGAGGATTTCGGCCTGTAGCTTGGCCACCGGCCAGTCCCGCTTTTCTGCCGCTTCGGTCAGGCCTGGGAGTTCGAGGTGGGCATAGGTGTAACGGGCGCCGTAAAGGATGTGTTTGAACCAGGGGCGTCCGGGGATGCCGTCCTCGTTGAGCCAGTTACGTTCCACGCGCATCATGCCCTGGTTGATGGTGGAGGAGAGTTGGGGGTCGAGTTGGCCGGCGGCGAGTTTCCTGCCCAGGGATTGGTTGAGTTTCTTGCCTGCTGCTTCGAAACTGTCGATGGCCGCGAGGATTGGTTTTAGGTCCGGTCGCGACTGTCGAGCTGCGCTCGACTGGGCGGACGAGGGCGTCCGCTCCTCGGCCTTTTCCAGATCGTTCACGAATTGGCGGATGTTGGCGGCGTAGGTGGCGAAATCGAATGGGAGAAGGTCGGCGTTTGCCAGGCGCAGGGCTGTGACTCCCCAGAGTTGCGACATCAGGGTGTGGTATTTGTAGCCGGGGTCGCCGAAGTGGTTCATCCAGAAGAAATCATCGTAGGCGGAGTGGTAGACGCCGTAGTCACCGATGAATCCTAGGCCGAGGACGGGCATCCCGATGTAGTTCAGGAAGACCGTGTGATCACTGCCGCTGCCGATGCGGGTGTCGGCGAGTGTTTCGCCGGCGACGCCCGAGCTGCTGAACTGGCGGGACTGGCTTCCTTCTGTTTTTTCCCGGGCCACGGTCTCCTTCCAGGCATCGTAGAGACTCTTTCCTGACGGATCCTCGACCGAGCGCGTGGCTTCTTCGAGCATGGACGCTAGTGAGGCGACGGCTTGGGCGTGGAAGTCTGGGCCGGAGGTGGCTTCGTCGACGTTGATGTAGGCGACGCCTTTGGCGCGCAGGTCGTCGGCGAATTGCTCTCCCCATTCCGTCGAGCCTGTCAAGCCCACTTCTTCGCCATCCCAACTGCAGACTATGATCGTACGACGCGGGCGCATGCCTTGCTTTTTCAATTCTCCTAACGCGCGCGTCATCTCCATCATGCTGGCGGTGCCACTGCCTGGGTCGACGCCGCCGAACACCCAGGCGTCGCGGTGATTGCCCAGGACCACCCATTCGTCGGGAAGTTCGGAGCCGCGGATGCGGCCTTCGACTACGTAATAAGGTTGGAGGCCGTTGTCCATTTCGATTTTGAGATGAACTTTCACGCGATCCCCGCCGAGGTGGTATTCGATGGGCAGTCCGCCTTGCCAACCTTTTGGGGCGACGGGCCCGTCCATATTTTCGAGGAGCGGTTTGGCATCGTGCCAGCTCAGCGGGAGCGCCATGATTTTTGGAGCGGACACGGCTTGCTCGATCGGAATGCGCTTTGCGCCTGGGACTGAGGCCCAGCCCGGAGTTTGTGGGTCGCCGGGAACCATGAAGTCATAGGTGATGGCTCCGCGCTGGATGTGATATTCGGGACCCCAGGGACCGTCAGGATCGACCTTGCCTTTCTTGTAGCCGTCTTCCTGCGGGTCGCTGTAGACGAGCATGGCGGCAGCGCCTTCGCGCTGGGCGGTGAAGGCTTTGAATCCGCGATAGCTGTAGGGGTTGGAGTAGCGCACCAGGACGATTTTTCCTTTGATGCTGATGCCGTTTTTTCGCAGCAGGTCGTAGTCTTCGGGATTGCCGCTGTGAGCGTAGATGACGGGGGCGGTGACTTCTCCAGAAACGGACATGCCGAGCCAGGCGACGCTGATGGCGGAGTTGTTGGAGTCTTCGTCGCCGGGTATGGGAGCCTCTTTGAGCAGAGCCTGGTAGCGCGTGGGGGAGATCATTTCTAACGACGCTGATTTTGGATTGGTTCCGTAGACGTCGTAGCGGTGGATGATGACGTCTTCGAGGCCCTGCTTCTTCCATTCGGCGGCGATGTAGTCGGCTAGGTCGTTGTTGCGCTTGGATCCGGCGACGTGAGGCTCCTGGGTGAAGATGCGGAGCTGGCGTTTTTCTTCTTCGGGAGTGGGGATCGATTTGAATTCGGTTTCCACTTCGGTTTCGTGGGCGGCGGATGCGGGGGTAAAGCCTTGGATTTGTGCTCGGGCGGGTAAAGACAGTGTCAGGGCGATCAGCAGCGTGATGCGGGGCATGGTTGTGGTCGGAATCATGCTAACAGGGTTTTTGGGATGTACCTGAACGGCGGCGCAGCGGGCGCTAGGGACCTTAAGTAGGCGTCCTTTGCTGATTGATGTCGATAGCGACATTCGGTGCCGTACGCTGTCCCCTCGAAGGGGATGTTCGCCCTCCGAGGGGTGACATCGGATTTGACGATGGGACTATTTCGCTTTGAGGATTTCGGCGAGCAAGTCGGGTTTGGAGTCGTCGCGGACCAGATGGGGGTACTTTTCACCGCCGTGGTAGTCGAGTTTGTAGGTTTTGTAGTAGTCGGCGTTTTCGACGAGCAGGTCGATGGTGGCTGAGCTGTTTTCTGCTGCTTTGATTGCGTCGCGCAGGACTTCCGGGGAGAAGCGGCGGCCGTTGACGGCGATGACTCTCATGCCGGGGCCGATACCGGCTTTGGCGGCTATCTCACCTTCGATGGTGTCGACGATATTACCTTCGCCGCTCAGGTTCATACCTAGCGCGAGGGCGGACGGAACGAGGCGGTACATTGCGGCCTCGCTACTCATCATGTCGGAGGGAGTTTCGTCGTAGACGAGCTTCCACCCGCCGCCTTCGATGCCGCCGAGTGGGGCGCCGGGGCCGTGGTTGGTGAGACGTTCGGTCCAGAATCCGCGCCAATCGTAGGCGACGACCTGGTTCAACGTGTTGACGATGTCATCGAACGTGTACGTCTTGACCTCCGGGGGGGTTGAGGGGCCGCCGTGAAACAGGTGGCAGAAATCGTCAATGGATTTCTTGCCCCTGCTCTGCTGGCGGATGATGACGTCCACCCAGAGCCAGCTGAGTGTGCCCTCTTCGTAAAAGTCGGTGCCGCGGCGCCAGGAATACCAGGCGCGCGAAGAGAAATAGAGTTGTGGGGCGGCGTCGGCGGTGTCTTGTAGGTTGCGCCAAGTGCGGCCTGGGAGGTGATCGAGGGTGGAAGCGGTGAGGGCGAGGTCGTCGCGATTTTGTTCGGCGGTGAGCAGGCCGCTGCGGGCGGTGAGCACCCATCCGAGGTAGTTGGTCAGCCCTTCGTAGACCCAGAGCAGGTCGGTTTGCATGGGCTGCTGGTAGTCGGGAGTGGCCAGGTCGTAGGGCCGGCGGAATTTTCCATTCCACGAGTGAACGTACTCGTGCGGAAGCAAGCCAGCAGAGAGCTTGCGGGCGATATCGTCAACTAAAGCTCGTTCGTCGACGCGACTGTCGTCGGATTCGTGGTGCTCGAGTCCGAAGTGGGCAACGTGATCGCTGAGCGTATAGAGGAAGTGGTAGTCGCGGTAGTGATGCGCGCCGAAAAGTTTCTGGGCCTGGTCGACCAGGTTCTTGTAGTGGTCCCAGGCTTCTTGCGGGGCATCGAGGGCGGCGGCACTGTCGGCGGCGATGTCCATTTGGGTGGGCGGTTCTTGGGCGAGGGGGACAACTTTCAGGAACTCGCCGGTGATGACCGGGGAGTCGACGAGTGTCGTGAGCGAGACGGTGCCAAACTGGATTTCGTTTCCGTTTTGATTCGTGACTGGGAGGGCAGTGCCGAACCTCCATCCTTCCGGGAGCTTAAGGCTGGCGGTGTAGTTGATGTCGTCCGACTTGTAGCCTTTGGGATAGAGGAGGACTTGGTTCCAGCTGATGATCGCCAGCTTTTCAGTGGCGGAGGAGCCGGCGGAGAATCCGCCCTCAAAAGTGGCGGGAGAGAGGAAATCAACATCGGCCTGGACTTCGGTAGATCCGGCAGGGACTTGGACGTGAATCGTGAATCCATCGAGGAGGTCGCGGCGCCATTTGAGTATCTGGCCGTTGGCCTTGAAGAACAGGCCGGCGAGATCAACGACGGGGCCGTCGGGCGCGTGCTCGCCGGGGATCCACTTGGGATAGTAGAGTGTCAGGTCGCCGGCGCTTGCCGGGATCTTTAGGGTAGCGTGGAAGATTTTGCGGGGAGCGGCGGTGGCGTCGAGCGCGATCGTGACGTTGGGTGCGGCGGCCAGGCTGGCGGATGTCAGCGTGAGAAAAGAGAGAAATCCCGAGACGACCGCGAGTCTCATTCGATTCAGACCCCTTGTATTGTGTGAACTGATTCCACAAAATCGCAAATTAGAACTATAGCAGCAGACCGCAGACAACACAGTGGTGATAAACACCTAGTTTCCGTACTCCCTGATTTCATTGCAGCTTGAGTGCTGCCAGCGGCCGCACTCTGAGAATGCAGAGGAATAGCGCTGCGGACGCCGCGGAACCTTTGTTGATTTCTATTCTGCTGGCGCTGGTATCATTCGCTGAATGTCGCGACGCGGAAAATTCATCACTTTCGAGGGACTCGATGGCACGGGCAAGAGCACGCAGATGCGGAAGCTCGGGGCGGTGCTCCGCGAGGCGGGGCATAAGGTCGTCGAAACTCGCGAGCCCGGCGGAACTGCGACCGGAGAAAAGATTCGAAAGGTTGCGCTCGATTCGGGAACTTCGGGGCTGGCTCCGCTCGCGGAGATGGCGTTGATGTTTGCTTCGCGGGCGCAGCACATCGCCGAAGTGATTGAGCCGGGACTGGCTTCGGGAGCGATTGTGCTCTGTGACCGCTTTACGGACTCGACCGAGGCCTATCAGGGGAGCGGGCGGAGACTCGGCAGTGACGCCGTGCGGGAGTTGCATCGCGTGCTTTGTGGGGATTTGCAGCCGGATCTGACGATACTGCTCGATTCGAATCCGCATGCGAGCCTGAGCCGGGCGCGGCGGCGCAATAAGAAGACTTCGAAGAGTTCCGGGCACAGTCACGATGAGAACCGCTTCGAGCAGGAGACGCGAGCCTTTTTTGCACGCGTGCGAGACGGGTTTGCCGCGATTGCCAAGCGCGAACCGGGGCGCGTGGTGGTGGTGGACGCCCGCGGAACTCCAGGGCAGACACATGCGCGCATTGTCGAGATTGTCTCCGGCAAAATCGGCCTGGTCCATGGCGCGCGGAGGACTCAGATTGTCCGTTAGTCGCAGACGGTTCCTGGAGACCGCTGCCTTGAGTGCTGCGGCGGCACGGATGGCGCCGCGTGGCTGGCGATTCATGAGCGAAGCATCGGCGAGTGTTTCCGAGGAAAACAAAGCTTACGGCTCGGGCTACTTCGGCGAGTGGATTCAGGATGAGTTCGGGCTGCCGGCGTTTTACTACACCTGCGATCAGATTCACGACCAGAAGGCGCGGACCGACCTAAATCCGGGGATATTGTCTTCCACGGAACACGTTCATCAGGTGGGGAACGATCGGATCGTGGCGGTTGCTTCCAATTACGGGCATGTGCGAGTGCGGCAGGACGAAGGTGCGCCGAAGTTCTTGAATGATTACGCTCCCGAGCGCGGAGGCTACGGCGGCGGATTCGGGTATCTGACCGACGGCACTACGTTACTCAGCACCTTCTACCCAGGGAATGCTGACCGGTTTGATCGCGTGTTCGGAGTCGGCTATTTCCAGAAGAAAGTTTCGGGGCACGGATACAGGATTGAGCAAACGGTTTTCGCACCCTTTGGCGATGATCCGGTGTTGGTCTCCCAGGTCACAATTGGCAATGCCGGGTCGGCTGAGGCGAACCTGCGCTGGATCGAGTATTGGGGATGCCAGGTGTATCAGTTCTCGTTCCGGGCGTTCTTTCAAATGTTTGCCGGCAAAAGCATGCATGAGACGCGGCGCGACTTCGGTGCGCGCTTCGCGCATCAGTTCCGCAAGTTGCCGGCGGGCTCGGGCTTGATGGAAACGAAACAGTTTCTCGGGCACGATCCGGCTGAGGAGCAGCGGTTTCAGGCGATGGTTGCATATCTTGAGAAGAATCCGAATTCCTTTCTCACGGCTCCTGATCAGAACGCTCCGCACGACGCGAGTTTTGAAGATCTCAATCCTCCGGGGACGTTTCTGGTGTCGTTGGATGCCCCGGCCAGCGCAATGACGACCAATGCCAAGCGATTTTTTGGGGCAACCGGAGTCGAGCGTCCGGCAAGAATTTCGAGCGAACTGGATGGAGATCTCTCGCAGACTGGGCCGGAAAGCGGCTTGTTAGTGGAGCGGAAGATTACGCTGAGGCCCGGACAACAACGGACGCTGACGTTTCTCTACGGCTATGTTCCGTCGGGCTTCGAGGTCGAGTGCCTGGTCGCGAAATATCGGCAGAAGGCTCGGCATGCATGGCGGGAGTCGAGCGAACAATGGAAATCACACGGGCTGCGCTTCACCACGCCCGCGGAACCGTGGGTTGAGCGCGAGGTCACGTGGAATCATTACTATCTGCGCAGCGGCTTCACCTACGACGACTACTTCCAGAGTCACATCGTTTCCCAGGCCCAGATTTATCAGTACGTGATGGGATTTCAAGGCGCGGCGCGCGATCCCTTGCAGCACTCACTGCCGTTTATCTTCAGCGATCCGGATGTGGTGAAGGAGGTGCTGCGCTACACCCTGAGCGAAGTCCGCCCGGATGGTTCGATCCCCTACGGGGTGGTCGGACACGGCATGCCGATGCCGACCAGCAGCGACAACTCGAGCGACATGCCCATGTGGCTGATCTGGGCGGTCAGTGAGTATGTGCTGGCCACGCGCGATCTCGAATTCCTGGATTTGGAGCTGCTTCCCCGATACGGAGACAGCCCGGGGCGCGCGTCCGTGCGCAACCTGCTGGCGCGCTGCTACCGGCATCTGACCAACGACGTGAAGACGGGGGAGCACGGGCTGATGCGCATGTTGCAGGACGACTGGAACGATGCGCTGGTAAACGGCTGGAGCGCGCTATCGGAGAACAAGGAAGTGGTGGAGAAGGGCGAGAGCGTGCTGAATTCCGCGATGGCGGTGTATGTGTTCGATTACTACGCGCAAATGTTGACCTACTCCGGCGCGCAAGAGGACGTCACCTCGGCGATTCGGCGGACGGCGGATCAGCATCGCAAGGCCGTGGCAGAGCAGTGGACGGGGAAGTGGTTTCGGCGGGCATGGCTGGGACCGACCGAGGGATGGCTGGGCGAGCAGTGCATGTGGATCGAGCCCCAGCCGTGGGCGTTGATCTCAGGCATCACGAACGAAGATCAGACTTGCATGCTGGTCGAGAGTATCGACCGCGAACTCAGAAAACCTTCGCCCATCGGGGCGATTCAACTCACAGCCGGACCAGATCAGGTGCAGAAGGGGACGTGGCATATGGAGCCGGGGACGTCGGTGAATGGCGGGGTCTGGCCGTCGCTGAATCAGACACTGATCTGGGCGCTCGGCCGCATCGATGGCTCCAGGGCGTGGGATGAGTGGAAGAAGAATTCGTTTGCGCGGCATGCCGAGGTGTATCCCGAGATCTGGTATGGAACCTGGAGCGGGCCGGATGTGCTGAATTCAGCGCTGAGCAAGCAGCCGGGCGAGACGACCGGAGGCCAACCCTTCGGGTGGAAGGATTTTCCAGTGCTGAATATGCACCCGCATGCCTGTCCGCTGTATGCCCTGACCAAGTTGATCGGAGTCGCGTTTACGCCCTCGGGTGTGAATCTTAATCCGAAAGTGCCGCTGGCTTCTTTTCGTTTTGAATCGCCGCTGCTGGGGCTGATCAAGTCCGATCATGGGTATGAGGGTTGGTACAACCCGGCGTCGGAGGGCACCTATGACATTCGTCTTAAACTTCTACCTGAGGAGGCGAACAAATACTCGCGAGTCGAGGGCGGCGGGAAAGGAACCGCACGCCCTGCGGAAGGCGAGTTCGAGCTGCGCGGGCAAGGGGGCGCGGGAACTCCCTTGCGGTGGTCGCTAGCTTAGCTCGGTAGCGGCTGATGAAATTCGAGCGCCTCGCCCTCGGCAGCAGCGCTTGTTTTCGCAAACCGCGCGATCGCCGCGAGAAGTCAGAATCCCTGTCCGAGACTGCGCAAAAGACGTTTTATCGCGGCTCACCAATCTCCGTGTCTTGTGGCCGTGTGGTAGATTCGTGCTTATCCCATGCCTTTTTCTGAGTTTCACGGAAATTCCGACGTCGTCGGTCGGCTGCGCGACATGCTGGCACGGAATCATTTGCCGCATGCTGTCGTGCTGGCTGGCGGACAGGGTTCCGGGAAGTACACGCTGGCGCTGATGCTGGCGCAGGCTCTGAATTGCCTCAACCCTGCTTCGACCGATGGGCTGCCCGATTTTTGCGGAACCTGCGCCAATTGCACCCGCATTGCCCAGTGTCGCGATCTCGATGCTCGCTTTGCCGAGGCGGTGGAGGCGCGCGAGAATCTGCGCGAGGCCGATAAGAAAGCGACGCGGATTTTTGTGCAGACGCATCCCGATGTGCTGGTGGTCCCGCCGGATCCACCGCAGATGATGATCAAGGTCGATCAGGTGCGACGGGTGATCGAGACGATTTACTTTCGGCCGGCGGAAGGGAAGGAAAGGATCTACATTTTTACCGACTCGGCGTTTATGAAGGAGGCGGCGAATTCGCTGCTGAAGGTGCTGGAGGAGCCTCCGGAGTTCGCGACGATTTTTCTGCTGACCGAGAATCCGGGGGAGTTGCTGCCGACGATTCGGTCGCGGTCGATGATCTTTACGCTAGGAGCGCTTACGGCGGCGGCGATTGAGCGCGACTTGGCGCAGCACCGTCCGGAGTGGAAACCGGCGCAGCGGACGCTGGTGGCATGTTTGTCGGAGGGGGCGGTGGGGCGGGCTCGTGGCTTCGACCTGGCCGCCTACACGGCGGCACGCGATCATGCTTTAACGATTCTGAAGTTGGCTCTCAGCGGCGGGCAACATGGCGATTTGTTCAAGATTACGGATTCCTATCGTTCGGGGCCCGAAGGGCGGGAAAAGACCGAGGCGCTGATCCGGACGTTGTATTCGCTGCTGCATGATCTGGTGTCGATGGACTCGGGTGCGCCGGAGTTGATTCGAAATACCGATATCGCGATCGAACTCAAGAAGATGGCCGAATCGGCGAGTTTTGAATGGATTACCTCGGCTTCCGATCGCTTGGCAGAAGTGGAGCGGGGGATGCGCCGCAATTTGCTGCGGTCGTTGTCGCTCGATGCGTTCGCGGCGGCCCTGGAGAAGTAAGGCGACGCGGCTGAGCCGGCGAGTGCGGCCGGTCGGCTGCCGAGTTGCCGGACCGCTATGTTGTCCCTGCCATCGCTTGCTTTCCCTGGCCGCAATTGTGGTGCACGCGTCCGATCAAAGGGGGCAGTCGGAGCAATGCCGCAGGCCGTCCCGCGGCCCCCGCCACGACAAGCTAATTGCCCGCTTATTCAATGGGTTAGCAAAAATTACTTCGCTGGTTCTGCTCCCTTCGAAGAGATTGCTCGGGCCTGGTGGCCACGCCTATAATCGACCTACTCTGGCAGTACGATTCTCCGTCAGGTTCCGGGTAGCGCTCGGGAGCCCTAAGTTTGTTGCGAGTGGTTTTCGCAGGCCTTCCAGCGAATTTTTGTTGAAGGGAAATGCCCGGATCATGCGAATGCGCTTGAATATGGCATTCATGGTGACGGCTTTATCGACCCTCGCGACCTCTCTCCCTCTCAATGCGACCTCCCCGTGGGCTGAAGGAGGCGAGAGGCAATTCCATGGGATTGCCGTCACCGAGAGCACGGCCGCGCGATCTTGAACCAAGACGGTCCAGCGCTGGAAAAGGCGACGCGGGCTCCGCAACAAAAGCGGCAGACTCTGGTTTATTGCAGTAGCAAAGAAAATCGCTGGAAGCCGTGGGGACTATGATCGGACTACCTCGGGCCTCGAAGGATCCTGTGCGGGTTCAACGAGATGCGCGGGGAGTGCTTTACGTCAGCAACACGGATTAGGTTGGGAGCATCTGTTTTAGCAACCAGGGGGACGTTTAGGAACCAGGGGAACGAAATCCCACCCTGGCCGCAAAGGCTCAGGCTCGGATGGGGGCACCCGCATCCGAAGTTGTTATTTGAAGTCTCTACCTTAGGCAGTTCAACGGCAACGGCGGATCTCGACTGTTACGGGTCGGCGAACTTGAAAGCTACTTGGAACCACCGTGGTTTCGGCTGGGGAGCGCTGCTGTTGCTGGTAGTGCTGCCTGGGTCGCCGGCACAGGCCCGTTCGCATCACACCGAAGCCTGGGCCCGGGACCGCTATGCCGCCGCTGATCGCATGCGCGAGGCGCTAAACGGGCGTCCGCCGGCCGAGCGCACGAGGCGTGACTACCAGCGCGTAATCAACGCCTACCGCTACATCTATTTCGGGGCTCCGACTTCCACCAAGGCCGACCCGAGTGCGCTTGCCGTGGCTGAAATATTGGTGGAAATGGGGCGCCGGTTTGACGACGACAAAATCCTCAATGAGGCGATCGCGCAGTACAAGTTTTTGCGCAAAGAGTATCCGGGCAGCAGGTACCGGGCCGATGCGCTGTTTACCATTGGCGAGATCTATAAGGATGATCTGAACGATCCCGTGTCGGCGCGTGACACGTTTACGGAGTTTCTGAAGCGCTATGCGCAGAACCGACTAGCCGAGGATGCGCAGCAGGCGATTGTCGAGATCGACCGCGAGGCAGCGGCGGCGAGGAAGGCCGGGGAGAAAAAGCCGGGGAAGGCAATTGCCGCGAATAGTTCAGCCGCGAAGGCTGCGGACTTGAACCCGCCAAAGGCTTCGACGAATAAGGATGTGCAAGACTGGCAGGCGCAGGCCAAAGACGGCGACATTCAAGCCGACTCCACTGCTGCCGATTCGTCCGGCGGCCATGCCAAGCGGCTGCCGCGGGTGACGGCGATCCGGCATTGGTCGACACCGGACTACACCCGGGTTGCCATTGACCTTGACGGCGATGTGAAGTTTGGCTCGCAGCGGATCTCGAATCCGGACCGAATCTTCTTTGATCTGCGCGATACGAAGCTGGCTTCGACACTGGTGGGCAAGAGCTTCGACGTCGATGATGGGTTCCTGAAGAAGATCCGTGTGGCGCAGTTTCAGCCAGAACGGACGCGCGTGGTGCTCGAAGTCGACAGCTTGTCGACATATGAGGCGTTTCTGCTGCCCGATCCTTACCGGCTGATCATCGACATTCACGGCAAAGACGACAAGGTCGCGCACGCCAAACTGACAAAGGAACAAGCGGCCGCGCTGGCCGATGTTGAGGCGCCTCCCCGAGTGGAAGCGAACGGGCAGGTGACCCGGCCGGAAGTGAAGGCCGACATGAAGGCGCTGGCTGGCAAGTCGGTCAGCAAGAAGGAACAGATTCATGACCAGCCGCTCGGCGAGACCGGGGATGAGTCGCGCAGTGCGGCGGTGCCCGCCAACGGTCCGCAGACCATCGTCACGCAAACCAGAGTTGACGGGAAGATGATCAAAAAAGTCATTGTGGACAATGGCGATGAGGATTCGAGCCCGGCGGAATCGGCGAGGGTAGACGATTCGCCGCATCGGCATGCATCGGGCCCTGCCGCGCACAAGACCGAGAGCGTTGCGGATGACGACACCCTCGCCGACGCGAAGGCTTCAAGCGATGTCGCGGCGGTGAGCCACGTCGGGGAGAAATCCGCTTCGCGCTCAAGTGCCCGCAAGTCTGGTCTGGGCATTCACGAGGCGAAGCCAACTGCCAGCGGGAACCGATCTCTGATTCGTGCGCTGGGACTCAAGATCGGCAAGATTGTGATCGATCCGGGGCACGGCGGGCACGACACCGGGACGATTGGTCCGAACGGTCTCGAGGAGAAGGATCTGGTGCTGGATGTGGGGCGGCGGCTGGGCAGGATGCTGGAGACTCGCCTGGGCGCCGAGGTTGTCTATACGCGCAAGGACGACACCTTCATTCCGCTCGAAACGCGCACCGCAATCGCCAACCAGCAGCGCGCCGACCTGTTCATTTCGATTCATGCCAATTCGAGCCAGGATCCTGAGGCCCGCGGCGTAGAGACCTACTACCTGAATTTCACTTCTTCACCGGACGCGCTGGAAGTGGCGGCGCGCGAGAATGCGGTGTCGGAGAAGTCGATTTATGAGCTGCAGGATCTGGTGAAGAAGATCGCCCTGAAAGAGAAGATTGAAGAGTCGCGCGAATTTGCCGGGGATGTGCAGGAGTCGCTTCATAGTGGGCTGGCGGCCAAGAATCCGGGGATTCGGAATCGCGGCGTGAAAAAGGCGCCGTTTATCGTGCTCATCGGCGCGAATATGCCTTCGATTCTGGCGGAGATTTCCTTCGTCTCCAATCCTGGGGACGAGCGCCGGCTCGAGACCAGCGAGTACCGACTACGGATTGCGGAGTCGCTTTATCGCGGAATTGCGAACTACGCCAGTGGGCTGAGCGGCGTCAAGCTGGCCAGCAAGATGGATAAGGCGGCGAGGCAGTAGACTTGCTCGGCTGTCGCCAGAAAAGACTCTGGTTCACATCCTTCCGCGCCTCCTTGACGCAGCACCCACTGCCCCAAACGTCCAACCTTTTCGCACGCTGCAACCCCTCAACGTGCCTAAGCTTCGCAAAAAGCGCGAACTGTTAGGATGGAGCACCCCCATCGGTTTGGCGCTGGGAACCCGTTTCCCAAGTGTTTCGTTGCCTTCGTGGGATCAATCAAAAAAATCAGCGCGGGACGCGGTTCTTACCGGAAGAACGGCCGCGGCGATTATTCTGCGATGGGCATTCTGTTAGCCGAAATGAGTGTGCGCTTCCGTGACAGGATTGCGAATGGCACCGACGGAGTAACCGCGCGCTCTCGGGCATCAGACGTTTGACGTGTCGTACCGGGTAGGACTTGCGGTTGTACCCAGCTGGTCTCCGCGCTGGCGCCGGCAAAATGTAGCTGCTTTTCAGGCCGCTCCCGAGTAGCTCCCGGCCGGCTCCCCCGTCCAATGACTATCCCTTGCTCTGTCAGCCAGTTAGCAGCGAGGAGGGAGGTCGTCGCCGGAGCGTGACGTCGGCCGGCGGGCAGAAACTTTTCGCTGCTGGTTGTGGTCTAATTAGGAAAGCGGGTCGTGACCTGCCTCCTTACTCAATGAAATTTTTCTCGGTTCTCGTCGTTTTCATTTTGCTTGGCTGCTTCACCTACGCGGGGTTTGCTGCCAACCCGTCTGCAAACCCAGCAGCTCCCTCCATTCTTCCACCCCAGTTTGAAGGCTGGCAGATGCAGGGCAAGCCGCAAACCAGCACGGATCCGGCGGCTGCAGATCCCACGAACGCGGTTGTGCTGAAGGAGTATGGTTTCAGCGATTTCGAGTCGGCGACCTACACCCGCGACGACGGGCGAACCTTGAAGCTTCGGGCCGCGCGCTTTGCCGACGCTTCGGGAGCGTTTGGCGCCTACACGTTCTATCTGCAGCAGGAAATGAGGAAGGAGGAAATCGGTGACCAGGGAGCGTCGCTCGGGAATCGAGTACTTTTCTATCGCGGTCACATTCTGATTGACGCGCAGTTCAGCAAAGAATCGCCAATGTCGGGAGACCAGTTGCGGGCATTGAGCGCAAACCTGCCGCGTCCGGGGGGAAGTGCCGGCCATCTGCCTACCTTCATCGAGTTCATGCCGCAGCGCGACTATATTCCGAATACGCAGAAATACGTGATGGGTCCGGTGGCGCTGGAAATACTCGGACTGCCGGTCTCGACCGATCTGGTCGATTTCGACGCCAGCTCTGAAGTCAGCCTCGGTCGTTACAGCACCTCGAGCGGCGAAGGTACTTTGATTCTGATTTACTATCCCACGCCGCAACTCGCAGCGGAACACTTGCGCCGCATTAACGCAGCTCATCAGCTCCCTCCGCCACAAACGGGTGAATTGACAATTGCGTGCTCGCAGGACTTTTGCGACAAGCGCACCGGGCCGATCCTTGCCATCGCCAGCGGAGGCATCTCGCAGAGTGACGCCAAGTCGCTGCTGGGAATGGTGACCTACGAAGCCAACGTTACCTGGAATACGCCCACCACCAACCCCGAAGTTCACGACCTCTACATTCTCATTCTGAACATTGTGATTCTCTGCGCGATTCTCGCCGGACTGGCGATCATTGCCGGCGTCGCGTTCGGAGGATTTCGCATCTTGATGAAGCGACTCTATCCCGACAAAGTCTTTGATCGCCCCGAGCAGATGGAATTCATCTCCTTGCGCCTTACCGAGACGGCAGTGAAGGGAGCGGCCCGGAAGGCATCGGAGGGAGCCCCCGGGGTGCCGCAAAATCCCTCCTGAGCCTGTTTAAGTGCCTTAGAAAGATTGGCTTACGACCTTTCCGCGGGCGTTTTGTCTCAAATCGGTGCCTTGGGAGAGAATGTTTACGGACTTCGTAAAACATTGAAAACAAAGGCATTTATTTCGCAAAAATCGCTTGACACCCCCGTTTTTAGGCTCATAAGATTTCGGCAGAAAGTTTTGACGGATACTAAGCCTCCGTTGGAACTATTCTCCCTTGAAGAGAAGGCCGCCCAGTTGCCGGGTGGCCTTTTCGTTTGCGCAACTGCTCACGGCCAACGGACTCACTCGCGAGGGAACTGTTGCAGATTTTTTCGTATCATTTTGTTGTACGTGTGTTGCGGGATCGAGTGAACTTCGGAGTCTTGGGGAGGCACGATGTTCTGCGATGGATGCGGCGCAGCAGTACAACCTGGACAGGAATTTTGCAGCCGGTGCGGAAAACAGATCATTGGCCCCGTTTCGCCGGTGTATGCGAGGCCGGGCCGCGTAAAACAGCAGATTCAGCTGCTCGGAATTCTGTGGTTCGCGATGTCTGCGCTGAATGCGGTCGGGGGCTTGATTCTTCTCGTCCTCAGCAACACGCTGATTCCGCGTCTCCACCGAATGGGAGCGCCGCAGGAGATGCCCACGGGTTTCCTCACTTCCATCCTGGGCATTCTTGGAGTTGTCATTCTCGCCAAGGCGGCATGCGGATTTCTTACAGGCTGGGGACTGATCCAGCGTGAGCGCTGGGCGCGCGTCTTGGCGCTGGTACTCGCGTTCCCTTCGCTCTTCAACGTTCCATTCGGCACCGCGATCGGCGTCTACACGATGTGGGTGCTGTTGCCCGGTCAGTCGCAACAAGAATATGACGAGATGGCCGCGTCGCGCGCCGCGTGACCATGCCCGCTTGGTCCCCTCATGCCGAGATAGCTCCGTCCGCCGCTTCTTGTTTTACCCCGCAGCTACCGAAAGGGATTCTCGGTCCCTGGAGTGCGAGAGCTACCCTACACCGAGTGAGTGTGCCGAACTACAGAGCATTCTCGGTGACGCTGGCAACGACGCCCAGTTGCAGGAACTGATCTGAAGTGCTGGTGGCAAACAGGTGCATGGTGCGAGCGACTATTCCGGTCCATCCGGTTTGATGGCTCGCTCCCAGTCCAGCTCCGTTGTCGGCGTGGAAATATTCGTGGAAAAGAATGAGATCGCGCCAGTACTTGTCCTCTTGAAATTTCTTTATGCCGCCGTAGACCGGGCGACGGCCATTCTGGTCACGCAAGAAGATGCTGGCAAGTCTTCGCGCCAGCTCCTTCGCAACTTCGTAGAGGTTCATCTTGCGGCCCGAGCCCGTGGGGCATTCGACGAGATAGTCCGGACCAAAATAAGTGTGGTAGTTGAGAAGAGCTCGAATGATGAGAGTATTCACCGGCATCCAAACTGGTCCACGCCAATTCGAATTCCCGCCAAACATTGCGCTGTCGGATTCCGCCGGCAGGTAGTCGACGCGGTATTCCTGATTGCCGACATCAAATCGATAAGGAGAAGCGGCATGGTACTTGGAGACGGATCGCAGACCATGAGGACTCAGAAATTCGTTTTCATCCAGCATTTTTTCGAGCACGCGCCGCAAGCGCGACCCGTCGAGCACCGAGAACATCCGTCGTCCAGCGATGCCCGGTTTCAGCGGATTATGACTGGCGGCTGCGAGTTCGGGTCGCTCCTTGAGAAAGCGCTCGAATCGCCGATCCATTTCCGGGTATCTTTCGAAAACGTCGGGCTGAAACACGGTGGCGGCGCAAAGCGGCAACAGGCCGACCATTGAGCGAAGCTTCAGCCGCTGTGCTTTATCGCCGGTGCGGAGCACATCATAGAAGAATCCGTCTTCCTCATCCCACATTCCGATGCCCCGCCCCAAGCGCACAAGCGACGACGTGATCAGCGCACCGTGCTCCAGAAACTTGAGCACCATGTCGACATGGCCATCCTCATTCATCGCCAGCTCGATCACGGCCTCGAGCATTTGATCCGCGTAGAGAGCCATCCATGCGGTTCCATCCGCCTGTTCTATGTAGCCGCCGGTGGGCAGCGTCGCACTGCGATCGAAGACGCCGATATTGTCGAGTCCGAGGAAGCCGCCCTCGAAAACGTTGCGGCCGTCCCGATCCTTGCGATTCACCCACCAGGTGAAATTCAACAGTAGCTTCTGGAAGCAGCTCTTGAGCCATTTGAGGTCACCGTGGCCGTGGCGGAGTTTATCGAGGTTATAGATAAACATCATGGCCCAGGCATGGGTGGGAGGATTCACGTCGCTAAAATTCCACTCATATGCAGGAATCTGCCCGTTTGGATGCAGGTACCTTTCGCGCAACACCAGTTCTAATTGCTGCTTGGCAAAGTCAATATCGATGAGGGCTAGCACCACCACCTGAAAAGCAAGGTCCCACGCCGCATACCACGGATATTCCCATTTATCGGGCATGGAGATAACGTCGCCGTTGTACATGTGGTGCCATTGGAAGTTTCGAGGAGGGTTGCCGGTTGTGCTGAGGAAGGGATCGAAACCTCGTTCGCGCAGCCAGGTCTCAACGTCGTAGAAGTAAAACTGCTTCGACCACAGCATTCCGGCCAGCGCCTGGCGCATGACGTTGATTTCATCGGGGCTGAGCGTGGTGGGGATCACGCCGCGATAGAACTCGTCGGCTTCCATCTGGCGCCTGTCGAAGACCTGATCGAACCCGCGAAAAGGATCGCCTGTGACTTGGGGGTTGGTCGTGGTGAGGCGCAGTCTGACAATGGCGGATTGGCCGGCTGGAACCTCGAGTGCATGATATGAGGCCGCCTTGGTTCCGGTATGGGCCGGATTCACGGCCTCCGTTCGACCGTGCACGAGGAATTCACCGAATGCATCCTTGACGTAGGGACTGGGATTGGCCTTTCCGAAGATTCTTGCATTGTTGGTTTCATTTTCGGTGAAAAGCAACGGCACCTTGCTCTCGGCGTATAACCGGTAGTTGCCCAGTTCCGAGTGAATCGCCGAAATGACCGAGCTGCCGCCGGAAGTGGCCGTGCCCTCGAGGGAAGGTTTCGGGGAATCCGGCTGCCAGCTCCAGGTGTTGCGGAACCAAAGCGTGGGAAGCAGGTGCAGCGTCGCGGCCTCGGCGCCGCGATTGCAGGCAGTAATCTTAATCAGTATGTCTTCGGGGGAGTCTTTTGCGTATTCGACGAAGACATCAAAGTAACGGTCATCATCGAAAACACCGGTATCGATCAGTTCGAATTCCGGTTCTTTCTTGGATCGCTTCTGATTGGTTTCGACAAGCTGGTCGTAAGGAAAGGCCGCCTGAGGATATTTGTAGAGATACTTCATGTAGGAGTGAGTCGGAGTGGAGTCGAGATAGAAGTAATATTCCTTTACATCCTCTCCGTGATTGCCTTCGGCGTTGGTCAGCCCGAAAAGGCGTTCTTTGAGGATGGGGTCTTTGCCATTCCAAAGGGCGATGGCGAAACAAAGCAACTGGTGATCGTCGCTGATGCCCGCCATTCCATCTTCGCCCCAGTGGTAGGCGCGAGAACGCGCCTGATCATGAGTGAAGTAGTTCCAGGCATCCCCGTCGCCGCTGTAATCTTCGCGAACTGTGCCCCACTGCCGCTCCGATAGATAGGGTCCCCATTTTCGCCAGTCGGCCTGTCTCGGGGAGGTTTCATTCAGCCGTCTCGCCTCCTGACTTGTTGGTTCATCCATAATTGCCCCCTTCTGAGATCGGACCGGTCCGCATGGTCTGAGCGAGACGCGAATTTGGACTATTTGTTACTGCGACGCTGCCGGCGATTCGTGCCAGCCTTCTATTGATCCACCAAGTGCAATTACTGCACCGGTCTTCCGCCGCCCCGACCAACCATGCAACCGCCGCCGGAACCGCGCCTGGAGTTAAATTTCTGGGTGCGCTTCGCTCCCTGGGTACGCATCAGATGCTAATTCCGGAGCTTTGGTTGAGGCTTCGCAATGTTTTGCCATCTACCTGCCGCTATTGTTCGATCGGTTCCCGGTGTCGCGACTGTGGCGGTACAAACGTACCAGCCTTCCCGGCATGCAGTGAAGACGGAAATAGATGCTGAAACACACGTCGTCGCAGTTGAGATTGATTCACACGTGCCCGGTTTCTCGGTGACGGAATCGTCGGCAGGCTTTGGCGGGAAAGTTGTCGCTTAGTGACTTCCATGGTGCCAGCCTTCGAAGAAAGGAAACTTAGATGTGTACGGCTCTCCCGGACTCCTTGTTATCAGGTTCAAGTTCGCCACGATGCCGAACATGGAAGAGCTACTTCAATATGCCAAAGGAATCGGCCTTCACTTTCCGCTTGCGTAGCGACGGGTGATCTCAAGCAGAAGCTTGGCGGAGCCGAAGGCTGGCCGAGGCCCATGTGCTTCGCCCGTCATGACATCCTACTTGTGAAGGTTCTCGGATCTGACTACCCAGAAGATCGAGCCGGCCTTGAATGCGCTCTTCTGAGTTGACTCTATTTCATAGTTCTGCAATCATGGAAATATGCCAAGGGCCCGTAGTGCGCCTGATAAGGTCGCCAAGTACGCTGATATGTTTTCGGCGATGGGTACCGAAGCTCGTCTGCGAATTATGCAATTGCTCCTGGCGGCCCATCCTGACGGCCTCGTGGTCGGTGAAATTCATCAAGAGTTAGACATTCCAAAATCAACCCTGTCCCATCACCTCGACAAGTTGAAAACAGAAGACCTAGTCAATGTCACACGAGAAAGCACATTCCTGCGATACACCGCAAATACGGAAGCTCTCCAAGAAATCCTCCAGTTCTTGTATGCCGAGTGCTGTACGAGGAACCAGGCACTCAAGCCGGAGTCAGTCATTCAATGTTGCAAGTGAGGAGTCATGAGCCAAGACATCAAGGAAGTGGTTCGACAAAAGTACGGCGAGGCTGGGCTTAGGGTGAAGACAGGCGGAAGTTCATGTTGTGGCGGGAGTGCTGCGACAGGTTGCGGCGACCCTATTACCTCCAACCTGTATGACTCCGTTCAAGCAGGTCAAATCCCCGAAGAGGCTTTGCGTGGGTCACTCGGCTGCGGGAATCCGACTGCGTTAGAGAAGTTGAATCCCGGCGAAGTTGTCCTCGACCTTGGTTCCGGCGGTGGAATCGATGTCCTGTTGTCCGCGAAACGTGTCGGCCCGACAGGAAAGGTTTACGGACTCGACATGAGCGACGAGATGTTGGCACTCGCGAACGGGAACCAGCGGAAGTCGGGAATCGAGAACGTCGAATTTCTCAAGGGCGACATAGAGAAAATCCCGTTACCCGACGCATCGGTCGATGTCATCATCTCCAACTGCGTCATCAATCTCTCTGCTGACAAGGACGCGGTCCTTCGAGAAGCGTTCAGAGTATTGAAGCCGGGAGGACGCTTCGCCGTCTCCGATGTGGTCACTCGTGGCAAAGTCCCAGTTGAGATTCGCAAGAGCGTCCTCGCATGGGTTGGCTGTGTTGCTGGTGCGATGCAGGAAAACGAGTATCGCTCCAAGCTCAAGGCTGCTGGATTCGAGCAGATTGAAGTCGAACCGACGCGGATCTACCGCGTTGAAGATGCCCGTCAGTTCCTCACTGCCCACAACATTGACGTTGACGGGATTGCTCCCCCGGTGGATGGCAAGTTTCTGAGTGCGTTCGTGCGCGCTCTCAAACCGAAGTTGTGTTGTGATCAGACGTGCTGCGACTGATATGGAACCCCACTACAACGTCCTGTTTCTCTGCACGCGAAACTCTGCCCGTTCAATCATGGCCGAGGGGATAATGAATGCGACAGGCGGAACGAGATTCACTGCTTACAGCGCCGGCAGTCATCCGTCAGGGGTGGTCCGACCCGAGGCGTTGCGCGAACTGAAAGCCGGCGACATACCGACTGAGGGCTTGAGGAGCAAGTCGTGGGACGAATTTGCTGCCCCGGACGCTCCAAAGATGGACTTCATTTTCACGGTATGCGACAACGCCGCGAAAGAAGTCTGCCCAGTGTGGCCGGGACATCCGGTCTCTGCTCATTGGGAAATCCCCGACCCCGCAGCGGTCGACGGCACGGATGAAGAAATTCAGAGAGTATTTCGCGACGTATTCCTCATGCTCGATCGGCGAATCGCACTCTTCCTCGCCTTGCCGCTCGATTCAATCAGCCATCTCGCTCTGGAGAAAGAACTTGACAGCATAGGTCATCA
>Ga0123356_10000544_pt1 | contig 41762 bp, 41 predicted proteins | sample TergutEmb28metaG_2_FD_92546 | JGI IMG/M metagenome (GOLD analysis project Ga0123356, IMG submission 92546) | Embiratermes neotenicus P3 segment gut microbial communities from Petit-Saut dam, French Guiana - Emb289 P3 | ecosystem: Host-associated > Arthropoda: Insects > Digestive system > Gut ...
ACCCGATGCCGCCCCACCACCACACAGACCATCGACACGCAGATGAGCACCGACCTGCTGGCCCTCAGCGCCTGAACAACCCCGAGGGATCACCCGCTACACCACTCCCCGGGACTTGACCAGGTCGGATGCTCTTGGTGCTCCGGCCTTGTGCAACGCTCTCAGCGTGGACCGGTCGGTCGCGCCCGGCAGGCTCTCGACCGAAGCGTGATGAACCCAGAGCATCGATGCTCGGTGCTCGCTGATGAGCTGGCACAGCAGATCGTCTGGGGTGATGGCGGTCAGGCCGAGCCCGATCAGGGCGGCGGGGGGAAAGTCTTTGGTGTTGTGGGTGCAGATGAACAGCGCATCGGCTGCCAGAGCAGCAGCGATGACGTGGCGGTCGTCCGCGTCGGGCAGGTCGAGCTCGGCCAACACCTGGAGCTCCGCATCACCAGGGTCGTGCTGTGCGTAGGGAAAGGTGGTGTTCATGGCACGGGCGAGACGGTCTGCGGACTCCTGGGTGAACCCAGGCCGGTTCTGCATCAGGTGCTTGGTCACCTCGTCCAGGATCGACTGGCTCCAGGTGACCGAGATCAACCTCGCGCGCACGGAGTACAACAGGTAGTCCCGCAGGACCCGGGAGTACAGCACGTTCGCGTCGGCCAGATACACCTGGACAGCGTGACCGGCAGAGACCTCGGGACACCTCACTCAGTCAGCCCGAGCTCGTTCTGCAGGGCCGTCAGATCAGCCATGGCCGACTCCTGCCGTGCGTCCTCGATCTTCAGCCAGCGGTTGATGGCATCGAGACGGATGCGGTGGTGGGAGCCGACCATGCGGAACGGCAGGCTGCCGTCGTCGAGGAGCTTGCGAATCTGAGCGCGAGACATACCCATCATCAGCGCTGCCTCTGTCGGGCTGACCTCCTGGCGACCCTGCGTGACCACGACCTCCTGGCCACGTACCTGAGCGTCGACCCAACGGGCCATCATCTCGGCGGTCTTGCGCGAGACCGACACCCGCACCTCGTCACCGCCTTGTTCGAGAGCGGCATGCAGCGCCTCAGCATCGCGAGCAAGAGCAAGGCTCATGGTCTCCACCTCCAACTGTTGCATCTGCTACAGATGGTTCAAGTGTATACCCTGCCAGTGGAGAGCAGAACGGGCGGCCACCCACAAGGGGTGACCGCCCGTCAGCGGAAGAACTGTCAGTCGCGGGTGATGATGACCTTGAGGGCCTTCGTCTCGGCGGCGCGGGAGAAGGTGTCGTAGGCGTCCATCATCTGGTCGAGGGTGAAGTGGTGGGTGGCCATGAGGTCCACCGGCAGCTTCTTCTCGGCGACAAGGTTCAGCAGCATCGAGGTGGTCCTGGTGCAGACCAGGCCCATCGAGATGTTGATGTTGTGGATCCACAGGTCCTGGATGGGCAGCTCGACCGGCTTGCCGTGCACGCCGACGTTGGCCACGTTGCCACCGGGACGCACCATCTGGGTGCACATGCTGAAGGTGGCCGGGATGCCGACGGCCTCGATGGCCACGTCGACGCCGAGCCCGTCGGTCAGAGCGAAGACCTGCTCCTTCCAGTCCGGCGCCGAGGAGTCCACGTCGTGGGTCGCACCGAACTTGTGGGCCTGCGCACGACGGTTGGCGTCGAGGTCGATCGCGATCACGCGGGCCGCGCCCTGGAGGCCCGCGGTCATGATGGCGGCCAGCCCGACCGGGCCGGTGCCGACCACGGCGACGACGTCACCGGGCTTGACCCGGCCGCCGAGCACGCCGATCTCGAAGCCGGTCGGCAGGATGTCGCTGAGCATCACGGCGTCGGCGTCGGACACCCCAGCGGGGATCTTGTAGACCGAGTTCTCCGCGTAGGGGACCCGGAGGTACTCGGCCTGCGTGCCGTCGATCAGGTGACCGAAGATCCAGCCCATGCCCGACGCACCCTCGTCACCGAGACAGTGGGAGTAGAGCCCGGTCTTGCAGAACGAACACTTCCCGCAGGACTTGATGCACGAGACGATAACTCGGTCGCCCACCTTCAGAGAGGTGACCGCGTCACCGATCTCGGTGATGGTGCCGACAGCCTCGTGGCCGAGGATCCGCCCCGGCTCGACGCTCGGCACGTCCCCCTTGAGGATGTGCAGGTCGCTGCCGCAGATGGTGGTGGTGTCCACCCGGACGATGACATCGGTCGGTGCCTGGATCTGTGGGTCAGGCACCTCCTCCCACGACTTCTGGCCGGGACCGTGGTACACGAGCGCCTTCATGAGACTCCTCCTTGAGCCTGCTGGACGCCCATCGGGTACGAGCGTCCCCTGGGGTCCTCACAGATCCGAACAGGTGAGGACCTTTGTCCCAAATTACCTTGTTGACGAGATAACTGCAAACAGCTCGACCTGCCTCTTAGGCTGAAGCGGTGACCACCGAACCTTCCCCGGCCGACAGCTACGCGGCGTCCCGTCGACGAGCCCGGGCGCCGCGCCTGAGCGAGTTCGCGCGCCTGCTGGACTTCGGCCTGGACGACTTCCAGGTCGAGGCGTGCCAGGCCCTCGAGGGGGGCAGGGGAGTGCTGGTCGCCGCGCCGACCGGGGCCGGCAAGACCGTCGTCGGCGAGTTCGCGGTGCACCTCGGCCTGGCCGCCGGCTCCAAGACGTTCTACACCACGCCGATCAAGGCGCTGTCGAACCAGAAGTACGCCGACCTGGTGCGTCGTCACGGTGCCGAGCGGGTCGGCCTGCTCACCGGCGACACCACGATCAACGGGGAGGCGCCGGTGGTCGTGATGACCACCGAGGTGCTGCGCAACATGCTCTATCAGGGCTCGGACCTGCTCGACGGCCTGGGTCACGTCGTCATGGACGAGGTGCACTACCTGGCCGACCGCTCCCGGGGCGCCGTGTGGGAGGAGGTCATCATCCACCTGCCCGACCGGGTGGTGCTGGTCTCGCTGTCGGCCACGGTGTCCAACGCCGAGGAGCTCGGCGACTGGCTGACCTCCGTGCGCGGCGACACCGCCGTCGTGGTCAGCGAGCGCCGCCCGGTGCCGCTCGGTCAGCACGTGCTCGTGAGCGGGCGCCTGCACGACCTGTACGCCCGCCACGTCGACCCGACCGCGCCCGGCACGAACCCGCCCATCAACCCCGAGACGGCCGCCGCCCTGCGCCGCCTGGACCTTCCCGGTGGTGGGCGTGGAGGCCCCCGGCAGCGAGGACGGCGTGAAGGGACCGACCGGCGCAGTGCCGGGCGCGGCCCTCGTGGGCCGATCACGCCGACGCGTCTCATGGTCGAGCTGCTGGACCAGGCGGGGATGCTCCCGGCCATCGTGTTCATCTTCTCCCGTGCCGGGTGCCAGGCGGCCGTCGAGCGGTGCGTCGCGTCGGGCCTGCTGCTGACCACCGCCGCGGAGCGTGCCCAGATCGAGGCCGTGGTGGAGCAGCGCTGCGCCGTGATCGACTCGGCCGACCTGACGACGCTGGGGTATGACGGCTTCGTCGAGGCGCTGACCAGGGGAGTGGCTGCCCACCACGCCGGCCTGCTGCCGGTGTTCAAGGAGACGGTCGAAGACCTGTTCGCCGCCGGGCTGGTCAAGGTCGTCTTCGCGACCGAGACCCTCGCCCTCGGCATCAACATGCCTGCCCGCGCCGTGGTGCTCGACCAGCTGGTGAAGTGGGACGGGCAGGCGCTGGCCGACCTGACCCCTGGTGAGTACACCCAGCTGACCGGGCGGGCGGGGCGGCGGGGCATCGACACCGAGGGTCACGCGGTGGTGCTGGGCAGGCCCGGCCTGGACCCGGTGCACCTGGCGGGGCTGGCGTCCCGGCGGCTGTACCCGCTGCGCTCCAGCTTCGCACCCACCTACAACATGGCGGTGAACCTGGTCGCCGGGGTCGGCAGGGAACGAGCCCGGGAGGTGCTGGAGATGTCGTTCGCCCAGCACCAGGCCGACCGTGCCGTCGTCGCCCAGGCCCGTGCCCTGCGCACCGCCACACGCACGCTAGAAGAGGTCACCGTGCAGATGACCTGCCACCTCGGTGACATCGTCGCCTACGACGACCTGCGGCGTCGGCTCTCCGAGGCAGAGAAGGGGAAGCGTGGCTCTCGAGCCCAAGACGACCGGCAGCGTCCTGGACCTGGTCGTGATCGGGTCGTGCGTGACCGACCTGTGCGTGACCGGCTCGCCGAGGAGAAGATCGCCGCGCTGCGCCGACGCCTGAAGGCGCACCCGTGCCACGCCTGCCCCGACCGTGACAAGCACCTGCGCCTCGGTGTGCGCCGGGCTCGCCTGATCGCTGAGAAAGAGACGCTGACCAGGAAGATCGCAGGCCAGGCCGGGACGGTCGCCGCGCGTTTCGACACGGTGTGCGAGGTGCTCGTCCAGCTCGGCTACCTCGTGGCGTCGCAGGAGCCCGGAGGCCTGCGGCCCACCGCGACGGGTCGGTGGCTGCGACGGATCTACACCGAGAAGGACCTGCTCGCCGCCCAGTGCCTGCGCGGTCGCGTCCTGTCCGGCCTGGACCCGGCCGGGCTGGCCGCGGTGGTGTCCGCGCTGGTGTACCGGTCGCGTCGTGACGAGCAGGGCGAGGCCCGGACACCGAGGACCTCCGACGAGACCCTGCTACGGGCTCTGGACGGCCTCGCACGAGCCTGGCGCACCGTCGCGGACCAGGAGCAGGCCCATGGCCTCCCGGTGACGCCAGCGCCCGATCTCGGCCTGGTGGACGCCGTGCACCGGTGGGCCTCAGGGCGCTCTCTGGCGGTGGCGCTGCGCAGCGCCGAGCTGGAAGCGGGCGATTTCGTCCGCTGGGTCAAGCAGGTGATCGACCTGCTCGGTCAGATGGCCCAGGCCGCACCCGACGCCGCCGTCCGCTCCACCGCGAGCCGTGCGGTGGAGGTGCTGCGTCGCGGTGTGGTGGACAACCCTCCACCGCACCTTCGGACAACCCTCCGACACGCGGAGGACACGCTGGACAACTGAGACCTTGGCCAGATGCTAATCCCTCGCTGACCAGCGACGACAGTCCTGACCATCGACTTCGCACACTTGCATCTGAGCCTGTGCTGAGTAGGTTTCTCACTGGTCGCACTGGCGGCCGGGGGAACCTGCTTCGTGGGTGATCCCGCGTCGGCCGACCGGTCGGAGCCCTGACCGGCCCTGCGCGCTCAACAGAGAACGCCTGACCTCTCGTCAGGTGGTACGAAGGGTGCGCGGGCCGGTCGGTCCGTCTGCCTCGACATGCCCCGTGGCGTACCCTGCTCGGGTGCCTCCCAGCCTGCTACGCCGACTCTGGTCGGTGCTGCTCAGCATGGTCGGCGGGGCGGTCACGGTGCTCGCCTTCCCCGACGTCGGCTTCTGGCCGGCCGCCCCGGTCGGCATCGCGCTGCTCGTGCTCGCGCTGGACGGCGACTCCGCGCGCTGGAACGCCCTGCTCGGCTGGCTGTACGGCCTGGCGTTCTTCCTGCCGACGCTGTGGTGGGCGCGCGAGGCGGTGGGCAGGCTTCCCTGGTTCGCGCTCTCCGTCGCCGAGGCCGCATACATCGCCCTCGTGGCCGTCGCGTGGACCTGGGCGCGACGCTCCCCGTTCTTGCCCGCGCGGCTGGCACCAGGGGGCCTCGTGGTGCTCTGGCTCGCCGGTGAGGAGCTTCGTTCGACGTGGCCGTTCGGGGGGTTCCCCTGGGGACGGCTCGCCTTCTCCCAGAGCGACTCCCCGCTGCTGGCTCTCGCCTGGCTCGGGGGAGCCCCTCTGGTCTCCGCGGTCGTGGTCGTGCTCGGCTGGCTGCTCGCACGAGCCTTCCTGGCGTTGCGCGACCGCCGGACGAGAGCCGCCCTCGTCAGCGTCGCGGTGGCGGCAGGGCTCACAGCGAGCGGGCTGCTGGTGCCGCTGAGCACGGGCGCCGAGACCGGCACGGTGCGTGTCGGCATCGTCCAGGGCAACGTCCCCGAGCGCGGCCTAGAAGCGTTCGGGCGGCCGTGGCAGGTGCTGGACAACCACGTCAGGGGAACCGAGGCGCTGCTGGAGCAGGTGGAGCCCGGCGAGCTGGACCTGGTGGTCTGGCCGGAGAACGCCGCCGACATCGACCCACAGGCCGACTCAAGGGCCGCCGTCCTGGTCGACGGGGCCGCGGCGGCGATCGGGGCACCGATCCTGCTCGGCACCGTGCGGTACCCGAACGCTGACGACCGCTACAACACCTCGGTGCTGTGGGTGCCTGGGGTCGGGGTCGTGGCTCACTACACCAAGCAGCACCCGGCCCCGTTCGCCGAGTACGTCCCCGCCCGGGACCTGGTCAGGCCGTTCTCCGCGGCGGTAGACCTGATCCCCGTCGACATGCGGGCCGGCACCGAGCCCGGTCTGGTGATCTGGGAGTCGACCAGGCTGGAGCGCGAGGTGGGGCTCGGCGTCGTGATCTGCTTCGAGGTCGCCTACGACGCCCTGGTCCGTTCGGCGGTGACCAGCGGGGGAGAGGTGATCCTCGTGCAGACGAACAACGCCAGCTTCGGCTACACGGCCGAGTCGACGCAGCAGCTGGCGATGACCCGCCTGCGTGCCGTCGAGCACGGCCGGGCCACGGTGCAGATCTCGACGGTCGGGGTGAGCGCGTTCGTCGCCCCCGACGGCACCGTCTCGGAGCGGACCGAGCTGTTCACCGCCGACCAGCGGGTCGCCACGCTGCCGCTGCGCGACTCCTTGACCCCGGCGACCCGTCTGGGCCGCTGGCCGGCGCTCGTCGCGAGCGCTCTCGCCGTGGCGCTCGTCGTCGCCGGCGCGGTCGCGACCATCCGCAGACGCTCCCGGCCCGAGGCGGGGTCTCTCGAGTGACAGCACCGCGCCGGACGCTCGTGATCGTCCCCACCTTTGACGAGGCCGCGACCATCGCCGCCACGTTGGAGGGTCTGCGCGTGCGCGTGCCCGACGCCGACGTGCTCGTCGTCGACGACGGCTCACCCGACGGCACCGCGGACCTGGTGGACCAGATCGCCGCGGACGAGGCGTCGACCGGTGCCGCTCGTGCGCTCTCGGTGTTGCGTCGTCCCGGCAAGCTCGGCCTCGGCACGGCGTACGTGCAGGGCTTCCGGTGGGCGCTGGACCGGGGCTACGACACGGTCGTCGAGATGGACGCCGACGGTTCCCACCGGGCCGAGGACCTGCCCCGGCTCTTGGCTCGAGCCTCGCAGGCCGAGCTGGTGATCGGGTCACGCTGGGTCCCAGGTGGCCGGGTGCTCCACTGGCCGAAGCACCGGGAGGTGCTCTCCCGCCTCGGCAACCTCTACACCCGGGTGCTGCTCGGCCTGGGCGTCCGTGACGCCACCGCAGGCTTCCGCGTCTACGACGCGGCGCTGCTGCGCCGTATCCCGCTCGACGAGATCGCCTCGCACGGGTACGGCTTCCAGGTGGACATGACGTGGCGGGCCCGCCGTGCCGGGGCGCGCATCATCGAGATACCCATCGTCTTCGTGGAACGGACCGCTGGGGTGTCGAAGATGAGCAACGCGATCATCGTGGAGGCGATGACCCTCGTCACCCGGTGGGGCGTCGCTCACCGGGTCGGTCAGCTGCTCCGGCTGGTGCGCCACCGAGCCACGTGAGGTCGGTCGGGCGCTCGAGGCTCGTCAGGCGCTGCGGCGCAGCTTGCCAGAACGCAGCAGGTCCAGCCGCTCGTCCAGGAGCTCTTCGAGCTCACCGACCGTGCGTCGCTCCAGCAGCATGTCCCAGTGGGTGCGCACCGGCCGGCCGGTCTTCTCCTCCGGGGCGTCCGCGTCACGCAGCAGGGCGACCGTCCCGCAGCGGCACTCCCAGGTGACCGGAGCGTCGGCCTCGACGGAGAACGGGAGCACGATCGTGTGCCCGTTGGGGCAGTCGTAGTGAGCCTGCGAGCGAGGCGCGAAGTCGACGCCGTCCTCTGTCTCCAGGCTGTTGAAGCCGATGCGCATGCCCCGCAGGGAGCGGTTCGCCATGAGGAGCCTCCTGGGTGGCTGTCTGGGTGTCCTCGATAGTCAACGGTTCACCCCTGCCCACTGTTCCATCGTGAAGTGAAGGTTCCGTGCACGCCACTCGGGGGTCTGGTGCAAGGGCCCAAAGTCCGTCGCGCTGGAGAACGCAGCACGTGGCGCGCGGAGCACCAAGACAGACCCTAGCCTGGAACGAGGTCCCGACGCCCGGGGGAGGCACACATGGACACGAAGGCGCACACGTCGCCGCCCACAGAGCACCCCGCGGACAGCCATGACCTGATCCGTGTGCACGGCGCTCGGGAGAACAACCTCAAGAACATCAGCGTCGAGATCCCCAAGCGTCGTCTCGCGGTGTTCACCGGGGTGTCTGGCTCAGGCAAGAGCTCGTTGGTGCACGCCACGATCGCCGCCGAGTCGCAACGTCTCATCAACGAGACCTACAGCGCCTTCGTCCAGGGGTTCATGCCCTCCCAGGCACGCCCCGACGTCGATGTGCTGGACGGGCTGACGCCTGCCATCGTCGTCGACCAGCGGCGCATGGGCGGCGACGTCCGCTCCACCGTGGGGACGGCCACCGACGCCAACGCCATGCTGCGCATCCTGTTCAGCCGCCTCGGGACCCCGCACATCGGCCCACCGAGCGCGTTCTCCTTCAACCTCGCCACGGTCAGGGGCAGCGGTGCCATGACGGTCGGCGACCGCAAGGCCGTCAAGAAGACGTTCACCCGCACCGGCGGGATGTGCCCGCGCTGCGAGGGGCGCGGCACGGTCGCTGACGTCGACGTGAGCAGGCTGTATGACCCGAGCCTGTCGATCGACGAGGGCGCGATCACCATCCCCGGGTTCACCGTCGGCGGCTGGAACGGCCGCCTCTACGGCGGCTCGGGCTTCTTCGACCCGGGCAAGCCGATCCGCGACTTCACACCGACCGAGCTGGACGCCCTGCTGTACAGAGAGGCGACCAAGATCAAGGTCGACGGCATCAACCTGACCTACGAGGGCCTGGTCCCGAGGATCCGTTCGTCGTACCTGTCCAAGGACCTCGACTCGCTGCAGCCGCACGTCCGGGCGTTCGTGGACCGGGTCGCGACCGTCACCGTCTGCCCGGAGTGCGACGGGACCCGCCTGTCGCCGGCCGCACGGTCCTCGAAGATCGCGGGCATCTCGATCGCCGACGCCTGTGCGATGCAGATCGACGAGCTCGTCGGCTGGGTCGCTGGTCTCGACGAGCCCTCGATGGCGCCTCTGCTGGCGACGCTGCGGCGGATCCTCGACTCCTTCTGCGAGATCGGGCTCGGCTACCTGAGCCTCGACCGCGCGTCCGGGACCCTCTCGGGCGGTGAGGCGCAGCGCACGATGATGGTCCGTCACCTCGGCTCGGCGCTCACCGACGTGACCTACGTCTTCGACGAGCCGACCGCGGGCCTGCACCCGCACGACGTCCAGCGGCTGAACGCGCTGCTGTTCCGGCTGCGGGACAAGGGCAACACCCTCCTGGTCGTGGAGCACGAGCCCGAGGTGATCCTCGCCGCCGACCACGTGGTCGACCTGGGCCCCGGAGCAGGGGGCGCCGGGGGAGAGGTCGTCTTCGAAGGCACCGTCGAGGCGCTGCGCACCAGCGGGACGCTCACCGGGCAGCACCTGGACGACAGGGGCCGGCTCAAGAAGTCGGTGCGTGAGCAGACGGGGGTGCTCCAGGTGCGTGGCGCGAGCACCCACAACCTGCGTGACGTCGACGTGGACATCCCGCTCGGCATCCTCGTGGTGGTGACGGGCGTGGCCGGTTCGGGCAAGAGCTCGCTCATCGGGGGCTCGGTGGCGAACCGCGACGGTGTGGTGTTGGTCGACCAGAGCCCGGTCCGAGGCTCCCGACGCAGCAACCCGGCGACGTACACCGGCCTGCTCGACCCGATCCGCAAGGCCTTCGCGAAGGCCAACGGCGTGAAGCCGGCACTGTTCAGCCCCAACTCCGAGGGCGCCTGCCCGGTCTGCGGCGGTCTCGGCTACATCGAGACGGACCTGACGTTCGTGGCCGGCATCACCGCCGTCTGCGAGGAGTGCGAGGGCCGCCGTTTCCAACCCTCGGTGCTTCAGCACCGGCTGGCCGGGCGCACCATCGCCGAGGTGCTCGCCATGCCGGTGGACGAGGCCCGCGACCTGTTCGGCACCGGCGAGGCCCGCACCCCGGCGGCCCACACGATCCTTGACAGGCTGGTCGACGTAGGCCTCGGCTATCTCAGCCTGGGCCAGCCGATGACCACCCTCTCCGGTGGCGAACGCCAACGCCTCAAGCTGGCCGCACAGATGGGGGAGAAGGGCGCTGACATCCTCGTCCTCGACGAGCCCACCACCGGCCTGCACCTCGCTGACGTCGCCCAGATGCTCACCATGCTCGACCGCCTCGTCGACTCCGGCACCTCGGTCATCGTCATCGAGCACCACCAGGCCGTGGTCGCCCATGCCGACTGGATCATCGACCTCGGCCCCGGCGCCGGCCGCGACGGCGGCCAGATCGTCTACGAAGGCACCCCCGCCGGCCTCGCTACCGCCCCCACCCTCACCGGCAAGCACCTGGCCACCTACGTCGGCCGCTGACCTGCTTGACGGTTGAGTCTTCGAGCACCCCTCTTGACGGAAGCGAGGATTCGCGCGAGAACCCGCGGTTCCGCCATGCTCTTCTCCTTGGCGAGGCGCTCGTCGATCAGGTGCTTGTTCGCCTTTGCCAGAGGACCATAGTTGACGCCGATCCATAAGATGAGCATGACGAGCACCAGCGTGAAGATGACGAGCCTCGTGAAGATAGGCACCGGAAGGATGTCTCGGCTGGCGAGGATGGCAAAGGGGAACAACGCTGCAGCAGCTAGAATCATCAGAGCGAAGAGCAGTATCAGCACATATGTGACACCAAGGCGCTGCCCGATATCCTCAGCCGTCTCGGCGTCAACATGTTTCTTCACGAACTCGACACGCTCCGTGGAGCGCTTCTCCCAGTGGCGCCTTCCTGAGAAGAGCATGATTCCAGCCATCAGGACGAGCAAGGAGGACATCTGGAAGGCGTTGAGCGAGTCCTCGTATACGCGCTCAGGGTCCGGGGATAGGCGGAGTATCGCGAACTCGAGCCCGATGACCCCTACGAAGAAAACAGAAAAAAATCACGTCCCAGGAAGTCAATGGCGGAGAGCGCAGCACAGATACCAAGAGGAAAGTGCGTCGCTGGACCTGTCGTCGCAGCTCTGCGCGTGCAGAGCCCGGAGGGAGTTTTTCAAGGATAGCTACTTCTTGTGCAAGTTCGCGACGCAATCGCCGTGCGAGCGACATGTGTCGTGAGACGACCGAAACGACCGCGCCTGCTAGCGCGCCGACGAACGCATAGACTGACGTAGCGATCAAAGAATCAAGATCCATAGAACGCCTTCCCTTCGAAACTCCAGCGGGTGGTCTTCGAGCTAGCTTCGACGGGTCCAGGTGGCGTTGCGACCGGTGGAGTCGACGTCGATCTGTCGATCCTGCTTGAGGTGGTTGAGGACGAGGCGGATGGTCTGATCGGACACACCTGGCAGGGCAGCACGGATGTCAGCTATCTGGAAAGTGGGGGGAGCATGGTGCATCACGTAGAGGCGGACTCGCTCCTGCTTCGAGCCTCCGGCTCTGGCGATGTCGGTGAAGGCCGCGAACTCTTCGTATGAAAGGGCCAGGAGGCCGACGAAGTAGCGCAACCACGGCCAAGGGTCGTGTCGGGACTCGTGCCACCCTTCGGTGGAGGCCAGCAGCGCGGCGTAGTAGGCGTCCGCCGAGCGGGCGATCGATGTCTCTAGGGACACATACCGGGTGACGTCGTAACCAGCATCTTGCAGAAGGGCGTTGGTCAGCGCACGGGTCACCCGGCCGTTGCCGTCGGTGAACGGGTGGATGGTCAACAGGTCGAGCGCGAAGAGGCCGACGAGGACGACCGGATGGTGCCTTCCGGCGCGCTGCGCCCCCAGGTAGAGATCGACCAGATCGCCGACGTAGGTCGGCGTGATCGCTGCGGAGACAGGGGTGAACCTCTTGGTCGTGGTCCCGTCGGGCTGTCTGTTGACGACGAGGTTGTCGGACAGCTTGAACTGCCCGCCGGGGACTGGCGTGTAGCCGAACAGCAGCCGGTGCAGGTGCAGGATCAGCCCGATGTTCAGCGGGCGCCACCGTTCCTGATACAGGTAGTCGAGCGCCGCTCGGTACCCTGCGAGCTCTTGCTCGCTGCGGTCGTGAAGATGGTCGGAGCGACCTGCGACGATGTCGGCAGCACGGTGCCGATCAGCGACGACGACGCCCTCGATGGCCGACGACGCTTCGATGCTCGCCACACGAGCCCGATCAGCCAGGCTGGTGAGGAGCGCGGGCAGCTTGTCCTGATAGAGAGCTTCGCTGCCGCGGCCGGTGTCGACAGTCCGGAGATCGGCGACGACCCCGAACGGCACCGCTCCGACCAGCGCATCTAGGTCGACGAACGACCTCATGAATCCTCCAACGACTCGCTAAACATGCTAACATCACTTGGAGATTATCATGTTTAGCGAGTCGCTGGAGGTTTGGATGGCGCGCCCTCGCGGACGATCCGGGTTCCAGAGTCGGGGGGAGAGGTCGTCCTGGTCGCCACCCTCACAGGCAAGCGGCTGGCCGCCTGCGCCAACCGTTGAGAGCAGGAGACCCGCAGGTTTGCGCAGACTGTCTGCCACCCTGGTCAGGCAGCCCTTGGCCAGGCTCGACCTAGGTGCACCTCTCCCGCTCAGAGGCGCTGGTCCCCCTCGATCCGATAAGGTATATTATGACATATCGCCTGAGGAGAGAGAGCTCTCCCGTCCGGGTCAGACGAGGTCCAGGACGTAGCGCTCCTCGACGCGGTCTTCGTCGCGGGGTGACTGCTGGCGCTCGCCGGTGCGCACGAAGCCTGTCCGGACGAAGAGGTTGATCGCCGGCAGGTTGCCGTCGCGAACCCAGACAGACAGCGTCCGTGCGCCTTCTTCGGTCGCTGCCTTGCGCACGACGTCGAGCAGCGCCCACCCTGTCCCTGACCGTCGGATCTCGGGCGCCACCCAGATCCCGATCAGGTGTCGGTCGTCCACGGGCGACGCGGGCTCGGAGATCATCGACACGATGCCTAGCGGGACGTCCGCCTCGTCGCCCAGGACGACCCATGTGGGGCTACTGCGCAGGCGCATCTGCCAGTGCTTGGGCCTGAACCTCTCCTCGCGCTCCAGGCTCGCCCCGAGGGGTGTCGGGTCTTCTCGCAACGAGCGCAGCCGGACCTCGCGCACCATGGCCCAGTCTTGTTCTCCTACCTGGACGATCCGCACAGCTCTCCTCTCAGTCCACCGGGATGCCCAGGCCCGGGTCTACCATCTCGACATCGCACAGACGTTCGATCCACTGGGTCGCCAGGGCCGCACCGGCCGGCGTGAGCATCGCGTCGTGGATCGGCATCACACGGGCCGGGGCGACCTGCCGCACCCAGTCGATCACGTCAGCGATGCGCAACCACGGCCCCCCGAGCGGGACCAGCGCCAGGTCGACGCTGAAGCCCTCAGGCAACGTCACATACGCGTCACCAGGGTGCAGCACGTGACCGGCCACGAGATAGCCGACGTTGGCAGGCTGGGGGACGTCGGGATGAATCTGCTCGTGCCTCTCCCCCAGCACCCGTACAGCGACCCCTGCCGGGGCGATCTCGTCGCCGTCAGCCACGACGTGCAGACGCGCCGGCTCGGCCCCCGCGGCACGCAGCAGCTCGACCACCGGCGCCGGGGCGTAGACCGGGAGGTCCGTGGCCGCGACCGCGGGCACGTCGATGTGGTCGAGGTGCTCGTGCGTCACCAGCACCGCCTCGGCGCGGGCCAGAGCACCTGGGACGTCGGAGTACACCCCCGGGTCGATCACGAGCCTGCCGGAGGCCTGGACGACCACGCACGAGTGCCCGCGGCGTTCGACGAAGATGTCCACTCCCCTATCATCGCCCGTTTTTCGCTGACGGCGCGTCGCGGCTGTGCCGCAGGCGGCTAGCGATCTCTCGCAGGCGACACTAGCGTGGAGCTGTGCTCGTTCTCGCCGTGACCAGTCTCAAGGGTGGTGTGGGCAAGACGACCGTCACCCTCGGCCTCGCATCCGCGGCGCTGGAACGCGGCCTGCGCACGCTCGCCATCGACCTCGACCCGCAGGGCGACCTCACCATGGCGCTCCAACCAGGCTCGGCACGGGCCACCGTGGCCGACGTCCTGGCCGATCCCGCCAGGGTGACCGACGCCGTCGTACCGTCGGCCTGGGTGGCCTCAGGGCTGGACGTCCTGGTCGGGAGCGAGGCTGTGGTCGAGCACGACGCCCCTGGTGGCCAGATCGACCGGCTGCACCACGCGCTGGCGCGGGTCGGCTCGTACGACCTGGTGCTGATCGACTGTCCCCCGTCGCTCGGGACGCTCACCCGCACGGGGCTCGCTGCCTGCGACCGCGCCGTCGTGGTCACCGAACCGGGGTTGTTCGCGGTGATGGCTGTCGGGCGTGTCATGCGCACGATCGACCAGCTGCGTCGCGGTCCGGCCCCGAGGCTGCAACCGCTGGGCATCGTGGTCAACCGGGTGAGGCCCAGGTCTGCCGAGCAGGCCTTCCGGCTGGACGAGCTCGAGAGGCTGTACGGGCCGCTGGTGCTCTCCCCCACCATCGCCGAGCGTGCCGCGCTCCAGCAGGCTCAGGGGGCCGCTCGCCCGATCCACTCGTGGCCAGGCAGCGCGGCCCGCGAGCTGTCGACGGTGTTCGACCAGCTGTTGGAACGCGCGATACGGGCGCCGCAGCGCTGAGACGCGTGCGTCGGGGGCGACGGAGCGTCAGCCCGCGGAGCGTGCGCGGCGCCGTGCCGCGAGCTCGTCGGGGACATCGGCCTCGACCGCGACAGGCTGCTCGGCAGGCAGGGTCGAGAGCGTGCCCTCGACCTCGCGCCAGACCCGGCCGACAGCGATCCCGAAGACGCCTTGACCACCCTGGACCAGGTCGATCACCTCGTCGGCCGACGTGCACTCGTACACCGAGGCCCCGTCGGACATGAGGGTGATCTGAGCGAGGTCGTCCACGCCTCGCTCACGCAGGTGGGCGACCGCGGTCCGGATCTGCTGGAGCGAGACCCCGGTGTCCAGCAGCCGCTTGACCACCTTGAGCACGAGGATGTCACGGAAGGAGTACAGCCGCTGCGTGCCAGAGCCGGCCGCCGAGCGGATCGACGGCTCGACGAGCCCGGTGCGTGCCCAGTAGTCGAGCTGACGGTAGGTGATGCCCGCGGCGCGGCACGCGGTCGGCCCACGGTAGCCCGCCTGGGAGTCCAGCTCCGGAAGGTCGTCGGTGAACAGGAGCCCCTGGGTGCTCGCCACGTCCGCCATCGGCACCACGGCGACGGGCTCGGTCGGTTCGCTCCGGCTCACCAGAACCCTCCTGCTCGGTATCGTCGTTCCCCTGCATCGCTGCCCTCTACGCTAGGCGTCGAGCAGTCTCGGTGCAACGAGCCTCGCCGGGCGTGTCGCGGCCCTCGTGTCTCACCTTCTACCTGAGGTCGAGGCTCATTCCTCGTGCGGACTCTCCTCGGGAGCGGTGCCGAAGTCGTCAGCGCTCACCTCGTCCAAGAACTCCCGGAACTCTTCCAGGTCGACCTGCGACGGGCTGACCTGCACGTTCACCCCCGCCGTCGCGAGCACCCCAGCCGCGCACAGCATCGGGCACCGCGCCCGCAGGGCCAGGGCGATGGCGTCCGACGCTCGGCTGTCCACCCGACGGCCGTCGCTGAACACCAGCTCGGCGAAGAACACGCCGTGCTCCAACCGGGCGATCTCCACCCGGTCCAGCCGTCCCCCGAGGGTCTCGATCACCGCGCGGAGCAGGTCGTGGGTCATCGGGCGCGGGGGCACGAGCCCAGCCTGGCCGGCCGCGATGGCGGCGGCCTCCGACCGGCCGACGAGGATCGGCACCAGCAGCCCGTCGACACCGTCGAGCAGCAGCACGAGGGTCTCGTCGTCGGCCGCACGGACACCGACGAGCTGGACGGGTATCCACGCCTCCTTGGTCACAGCCCCACGCTACGCGTGAGCGCGGGTACCTGCCTGGGATCAGGCCAGCTGCGAGATGGCCGATCTCAGCAGCGCGGTGTGCATCTGGGCGCACAGCTCGCCCAGCTCGGCCGCGAGCGTCCCCGCCCGCGCCTGCCCCGCGGCGACCTTCAAGGGTGCGACGACCTGTTCCACCAGGTCCAGCTGACGATCGGCCGCAGCGCGGAACGCTCGCAGGTGACGAGGGTCGATGCCGTGCTGAGCCAACCGGGCCGCCGCGTGCACGACCTCGAGATCACCCGCCTCGAAGATCCCTCGTGGCCCTGGGCGCAGCACCCCGGCATCCACGAGATCGGCCACGAAGGCGGCAGGCACCCCGGCGTCGGTCGCCAGCGTGGTCACCGACCAGCGCTGGCGTGTGGCCGCCACACCGTCCCGGGTGGCGAGTCGAGCACGAGGCACCGGCTCGGTCGCCTCTCCCGCGTCGAGCGCGGCCAGCTGCTCGGCGATCACACGCAGCGGGCGATAGTGGTCGCGCTGCTGGCGCAGCACGTAGCGCAGACGCTCGACGTCCGCTGGGGAGTACTGGCGGTACCCGGACGGGGTGCGCACGGGATGCACGAGGCCCTGGTCCTCCAGGAAGCGCAGCCTCGACGGCGTCATCGTCGGGAACTCCACGCGCAGCGCCGCGAGAGCGTCAGAGATGCGCATCGTCGGACGGCGAGAGATGCCACGCGGCCACGGCTCGACGAGCTCGGTCTCGACCCTGCGGGTCGAGACCGGCTCTGCGGGACGCGGTCTGCTGGCCGTGCTCATCCGGTGACCTCGCGCGAGGGGCTGGGGTAGAACGTCATCCGGAACTTGCCGATCTGGACCTCGTCGCCCCCACGGAGCACCTGTGCCTCGATCCGGTTCCGGTTGACGTAGGTGCCGTTGAGGGAACCGACGTCGCGCACCGCGAAGGAGCTCTCGTCGCGCGTGAACTCCGCGTGCCGTCGCGACACGGTGACGTCGTCGAGGAAGATCTCCGCCGACGGCGAACGCCCCGCACAGGTGCGCTCCGCGTCCAGCAGGAACCGCGCACCGGCGCTGGGGCCGTGGTGCAAGATCAGCAGCGCCGACCTGGGCGGCAGCGCCTGGACGGCGGCCGTCTCGTCGGGCGAGAGCCTGACCGGCGGCAGCGTGTCGGCGTCCATCGGCTCGAGGCCGCCCGGGTTGATCGTGGTGTCGGGCCCGCTGGCCCGGTCCATGTCCGCCTGTTCCATGTCACCTCCTTGTAGGTCCTCACCCCCCGTACCATCGCCCAGCCTATGGTGCTGAGGGGGGTGATGGACAAACTTCGGCAGTCCTCGTCCCGATCAGCCGGGAGTATCTGGCACCGGGGTGGCGTAGACGGGGTCGACCGGGGTGGTGGTGGCCGAGATCGTCACCTCGTCGACCAGCCTCACCGTCACCTCTCCCCCGTCTCGCCGGATCGCGGCGATCGCCCCGCCCGGGATCTCCAGCGCGGCGGCGACCGTCGTCGGGTCCCCGATCGCCGTCCACCGGTACGGTCGCGTCAACAGCTGCCCGTCGAGCAGCACACGCCCTGGGGCTCCGGTGAAGGCCGAGCTGGCCACCACCCGTGTCTCACCGATGCTCACGGCCTCTGCCCCGGCGTTGCGCAGCTCTTCGAGCATGTTGAGCAGGGTGAGCGGGCGCACCGTCGCGTTCGGGTCGGCCACCGTGATCTCGACCCCGGGACCGACCGCGGGCAGCCGTCCGGTGAGGATGCCCTGCACCTGGGCGTTGCGCTCCGCGGCGGCCAGGGCTGCCTCCCGGGTGTTCGACCCCGACACCAGAGCGTCGCGCTCCCCCTCCAGGTCGGCGGCCTCGCGCGCCAGGGCGTCGGCACGGTCGGTCGCCGCGTCAGCGATCCGGACCAGCTCGGCCTGGCTCAACCCCGACAGGTTCGCCTCGCTGGTCTGACGCACCTGCATCACGACCGCGAAGCCGAGCAGCGCGCACAGCACCCCGATCACCAGCTGACCACGGGTGAGACGCGGCGCGAGCAGCCGTCGTATCGTGGGCCAGCCTGACGGGGCCTCGGCCCGGTGCTGGCCAGAGGGCTCGGTGGGGGCGCCGGTCGTGCTCATGCCCGGAACAGGTGGCGCCTGATGGCGGCCGTGTTGGAGAAGATCCGGATGCCGAGCACCACGACCACCGCGGTGGACAGCTGCGACCCGACCCCGAGCTGGTCGCCGAGGAACACCAGCAGCGCGGCGACCACCACGTTCGACAAGAACGAGGTGACGAACACCCGGTCGTCGAAGATGCCGTCCAGGTGCGCCCTGACGCCGCCGAACAGCGCGTCGAGCGCAGCCACCACGGCGATCGGCAGGTAGGGGCGCAGCTCGAGGGGCACGGTCGGCTGGAGCACCAGCCCGGCGACCACCCCGATCGCCAGACCGACCAACGGGATCACGGTTCGCTCCCCTCTGGCACCGTCGGTTCTGGCACTGGCACCGGCGGTGCCGTGGCCGGCGGCACGGTGGCGAGCCGGAGCGTCACCTGTCCGGTGCCGGGCAGAGACAGGTCCTGACGTGAGCTCGTCTGGACGCCGATGCCGTAGGTGGAGCGCAGGGTCGTCAGGTGCTGACCGGCCGCGGAGACGGCCAGGGCGGACTGCACGGCCTCGGGGCTGCCGATGGCCTCCACGACGTAGGGGCTGCTCAGCGGCCGGAGGTCGACGAGCACCGCGGACCCCGCCGTGCGGATCGCGGTCAGGCTGGTCAGCCGTGCCCCGTTGATCGCGACAGCCTCGGCCCCCGCCGCCCACAGCCCGTTCACCACGACCCGCAGGTCCACGTCCTGGACCCGGTTCGCCGCGGCGGGCTCGGTGCCGTCGGGTATCTGCGCGTCGCTCAGGACGATGCGCAGGCCAGGCCCCGTCACAGGCACGACGCCAGAGGCCGCCTGGTCGCGACGCAGCCCGCTGAGCAGCGCCGGGTCTTCTGACGCCAGCGCCACGTCCTGGAGCAGGGTCATCTGCGCCGTCGTGGCGCGGATCTCGGCCCGCGCGGCGTCGGCACGGGCCTGCTGGGTGGCGATCTCCTGCTCCAGCATCGCGCGCGCACGGACCGCCTCGGCCGAGGGACGGCGCAGGTCGACAGCGGCCACGGTCACCGCGACCCCGAGGATCACCGCGACGACCATGCTCAGCCAGCGGTGCGCTCGTGGCGGGGGCTCGCCGGCGGCCCGGCGCCGGGCCGCCTCCCGGTACCCAGGGTCCAGGGGTCGGCGGTACACCTCCGAGAGCAGGGTCATCGAGGCGTCGGGCTCGTAGCGGCCCCGACCGTGGCGCGCCATCATGGCCCGCCTGCGAGCACACGGCGGGCCTGGCCCAGGTAGAGCGCACCCGAGACCCAGTACAGCCCCACCCCCCAGAGGGCGGCCGCCCAGCCCGCCGCCGTCAGCACCGACGCCAAGCCCCCGGTGGTCAGGTGCGCCAGCAGCAGCGCCGGGAAGGCGACGAGCAGCATCAGCGTGCCGGCCTTGCCTGCCAGGTGGACAGGGAGCGGCGCCCAGCCGGCGCGGGCGAGCGTCAGCTGCACCAGGCCCAGGGCGACGTCACGGGCCAGCAGGGCCGCGACCAGCCACCACGGGAGCACCTCGCGCCAGGCCAGCGCCACGATGGTCACGATGATGAACAGCCTGTCGGCGATCGGGTCCAGCAGGGCCCCGAGCCGTGAGACCTGGTTCAGACGCCGGGCGAGCACCCCGTCGAGCCAGTCGGAGACGCCCGACACCGCGAGCACCGCCAGGGCGAGCGCGTCGTGACCTTGGGCCAGCAGCACGGCGAACACCGGCACGAGCGCGATGCGCGCCGCGGAGATCGCGTTGGGCACGGTGAGCACACGATCTGTGACCGTACGGTCCGTGGCGCCGTCGTCGCTGCCGCCCACCCTGGCCTCCTTCTGCCCAGCCGTCGCGGCGCGAGTCTAAGGCGTGTCTCGTGAGTCCGTGCGCCAGCGAGGCATGTCCGGTGCCCCCAGGGCACACCCGGTACGATAGGCCGACTCTGGAGCTTGTCGCACCGGTTCTCTTGGCCGTCCCCGTCCTCTCACAGCGCGCTCCGCGCTGGGTGAAGAGGTCGTCCGGCATCGTGTGAGGTGCGACCAACCGCCGCCACCCGGCGACGGTCGGGGCTCCCCTGCTCGATCGGCCCTGACCGTGCTTGACCACCCTGCGCCTGACCACGCTGTGTCTGACGACGCGCCTATCTCCCTCTTCGCTGACCTGGGGCTGCCCTCGGCCCTGGTCGAGGCGACCTCGCGACTCGGCTTCACCGACCCCACCCCCATCCAGACCGCCGCGGTGCCGCGGCTGCTCGACGGGCACGACCTGGTCGGCGTCGCCGGCACCGGCACCGGCAAGACCGCCGCCTTCGGCCTCCCCCTGCTCGCGGCCGTCGACCCCGACCTGCGCGCCCTGCAGGCCCTGGTGCTCGCCCCGACCCGCGAGCTGGCGCTCCAGGTCGCCCAGGCGCTCACGGCCTTCGCCGCCGAGATCGACGGTCTGGAGGTGGTCGCGGTGTACGGCGGCGCGCCCTACCTGCCGCAGAAGCGTGCGCTGGCCGGCGGCGCCCAGGTGGTTGTCGGGACGCCCGGGCGCATCATCGACCACATGGAGCGTGGTTCGCTCAACCTCGACCAGGTCCGTTACCTGGTGCTGGACGAGGCCGACGAGATGCTCCAGATGGGCTTCGCCGAGGACGTCGACCGCATCCTGGGCGACGCGAACCCTGACCGTCAGACCGCGCTGTTCTCCGCGACCATGCCTCCGGCCATCCAGAAGGTCGCCCGCACGCACCTGGACCAGCCTGTCCAGGTGGACGTCGGCGGGAAGGTCGGCACCACCTCCGAGGTGACCCACCGGTACGCGGTGGTCCCCCACCGGGTCAAGAGCGCCGCGCTGCGCCGGGTGCTGGCGGTGGCGGACGCCGACGCGACGATCGTGTTCGTCCGCACCCGCGAGGCCGCCGAGCAGGTCGGCAGCGACCTGGTCGAGCACGGCCTGTCGGCCGCCTACCTGTCCGGTGACGTCGCCCAGACGGAGCGTGAGCGTGTCGTCCAGCGGTTGCGTGACGGCGCGCTGGACGTGGTGGTGGCCACCGACGTGGCCGCGCGGGGTCTGGACGTGGAGCGGGTGGGCCTGGTGGTCAACCTCGACCTTCCCGGCGAGCCCGAGACGTACGTGCACCGCACCGGTCGCACCGGGCGGGCCGGACGCTCCGGTGACGCGCTGACCTTCGTGACCCCGGCCGAGACGGGCCGTCTGCGCCGCATCGAGCGGACCCTGAACCTGACCCTGGTCGAGTCAGCGGTGCCCACGCTGCGCGAGGTGACGGCGGCACGCACCGCCCACCTGTTGGAGCGGGCTGCCGGCTACCAGCTCGGCTCTGACCTGAACCGGTACCGCGAGGCTGTCGAGAAGGCCCTCGTGGTCGAGGAGACAGACCTGCTGGACATGCTGACCCGCGTGGTGGCGGTCGCCAGCCAGAGCGAGGGCGGCGACGCCGCGATGCAGGCCGAGCTCGACTCCGCGCTCTCCACGGCACGCCGACGCAGCGACGAGCACCAGCGCCCCGCTCGTGGGGAACGTCCCGCGCGTGGAGGACGACGCGCGGACGCCGACCGGTCGGTGTACCGGGTCGCGGTGGGCCACCGCGACGGGATCGGCCCGGGTGCCCTGGTCGGTGCGCTCGCCAACGAGGGCGGCCTGAGCGGCGACCAGATCGGGCGCATCCACATGTTCGCCAGCTTCTCCCTCATCGACATCCCTGGCGGCCTGCCTCCTCACGCGATCGAGAAGATCTCCCGGGCCTGGGTCGCCGGGCGTCGCCTCAACCTGCGCCCCGACACCGGCCCCCGTGGGGGTGGTGCGGGAACCCGTGGAAGCGGCAATGCCGAGGGCACCCGTCCGCGCCGTCCGCGCCGGCCCTCTGCTCCCTGACAAGCCTCCGCTCCCCTGACAGGCCTCTCCTCGCTCGAGAGCCCTGATCGCTGAGAAACCTCTGCTCAGCGCGGGGAGGTCGAGGCCTCGTGCGCCGCAGCCACGAACGCGTCGACGTCGTGCTCGGTGGTGTCCCAGGCGCACATCAGGCGCACCTGCGACCCGTCGGGGGTCCAGTCGTGGAACGTCCACCGTTCCCGCAGCGCCGCCGCTGTCTCCGCGGGGATCGTCGTGAACACGGCGTTGGCCTGTACCGGGACGACGACCCGTGCTCCTGGCACGGTGGACAGCCCCTCGGCCAGGCGCACGGCCATGAGGTTGGCGTGCCGGGCCAGGTCCAGCCACAGGTCGGTCTCGTACAGCGCGAGCAGCTGGGCGGCGGCGAACCGTGCCTTGCTGGACAGCTGGGCGTCCATCTTGCGCACGTGCTCGATGCCCTCGGCCGCACTCGGGTCGAGCACGACGACCACCTCGGCGTCGAAGGCACCGTTCTTGGTGCCTCCCAGGCTCACGACGTCGACCCCGACGTCGGTGGTGAGCGCCCGCAGCGGCAGGTCGAGGTGAGCGGCGGCGTTCGCCAGCCGAGCACCATCCATGTACACCCTCAGACCTCGGGCGTGCGCCGCGGTGGTCAGCGCGGTCAGGTCGTCAGGGGTGTAGACCGTGCCGAGCTCGGTGGCCTGGGCGAGCGCCACCACCGACGGTTGCGGCGAGTGCACCCCGCGACCGCCCGAGAGCACCTCGCTCAGTGCCGCGACGGTGAGCCTGCCATCGTCGTCGGGCACCGTGAGCACCTTGAGACCGGCCATCCGTTCTGGCGCCCCGGCCTCGTCGGTGTGCAGGTGGGCGGTGGTCGGGGTGACGACCGACCCCCAGCGTGGGGCCATCGCTGACAGGGCGACGACGTTGGCCCCGGTGCCGTTGAACACCGGGAAGGCCCGGGCCTGAGGGCCGAGACGCTCGGCAACCACCTCGGAGAGACGCTTGCTGTACGGGTCGTCACCGTAGGAGTGCACGTGCCCACCGTTGGCCTCGGCCAAGGCCGCCAGCACCTGCGGGTGCAGCCCCGCGTGGTTGTCGGAGGCGAAGTCGCGGTGGTCGGGGTCGTGGCGTCGCACGGAAGGTAGTCTGCACCGTCCAGCCCGCGGAAGGCCCCCGTCGACGACATGGCGCGGACAGGTCGAGAGACCAGGTCCGTCCGTGCACGATCCGTGACCCGGTGAGCGGCGAGCCGCTAGGCTGGGTGGAGTGCACCGACGACGAGGCTCGAGGAGCAGTCGCGTCCCGGCCATGAGGCCCGTGAGGCTGCTCGCCGGGCGGTCTGAGGCGCGGCCCGGGTCGCAGAACCCGCTGTCGCGGGTGGAACGTCCGCACATCGCCGCACGCCTCGAAGACGCGCTCGACGCCCGGGTCGCCGGGCACCTGGTCCGTCGCGGGTGGACCGTGCGCGTCGTGCCCTATGCCGGCTATGGCGGGCAAGGACACGACGGGCGGGGATGGGTGCGAGTGCTGGCTCGTACCGTGCTCGCCGCGCCGACCGTCGCTGACTCTGACCTGCCCGACTCGGGTGCCACGGCGCAGACCGACGACCCGGACCGCCACCTCGCGGACGTCCGGGGGTGGCGCTCGTTCCTCTCCGCCCCGGTGGCTGGGACTCGCGTCACGGTGACGGTCGGTGGCCAGGAGCACCACCTCGTCGCTGACAGGGCTGGGTATCTGGACAGCGTCGTGGCAGGAGACCTGGAACCCGGGTGGCAGGAGATCACGCTCCAGGCGACCGGTTCAGCACTCGTCACGGCCCCCGTCCAGGTGATCGGGAGCGCGGCACGCACCGGCGTGCTCTGCGACATCGACGACACCGTCATGGTGACCCGGTTGCCACGGCCGATGGTGGCCTTCTGGAACGCCTTCGTGCGGCGTGCCGACGCCCGGGAGCCGGTGCCTGGCATGGCCGGGCTGCTGCGGGCGCTGCACGCCGCCGACCCGGACGGGCCGATGGTGTACCTGTCGACCGGGGCCTGGGACACCGCACCGACCATCGCCAGGTTCCTGAGGGTCCACGGGTACCCGCCCGGCACGCTGCTGCTCACCGACTGGGGGCCGACCAACACCGGTTGGTTCCGCTCTGGCCCACGCCACAAGGTCACCCAGCTGCGTCGGCTCTTCTCCGAGATGCCTGACGTGCGCTGGATGCTCGTCGGTGACGACGGTCAGCACGACCCGCGCATCTACGCCGGTGCCCTGACCCGGCACCCCGACAACGTCGCGGCCGTCCTGGTGCGCCAGCTCACCTTCGCCGAGCACGTCCTGTCAGCGCCCACCCCGCGCCACTACGCCCCCGGGGGTACGCCGCGGGCGACCTCTCGCGCACCGGTGCTGAACGGGCCCGACGGGCACGCCCTCCTGGACGCCGCACGGCACAGCGGGCTCGTAGGCCCGGAGGTCTGACGACGTCTCTTCCCCGCCGTGAGGGTTCAGGTCCAGGTGTTCTGCGTCTGCGGGTCGAGCGTGTCGATCCACGCGCTCAGAGCATCGCTCAGGCGACGAGCGACGCCCGCGTAGCCGTTCTCGTCGACCATCAGGTGGCGCGCCTCGTCGAGCCGACCGGCGGCGACCTCGGAGAGCACCTCGGCCGAGGCGCGGTGATGGTCGGCGTGCAGGGTCGTGATCTCGGCGGTGCGCACCGGGTCCAGGGTCGCGGCGTCGCCGCTGGCGAGCCATCGGCCGAAGGGGCACATGTCGGCACGGCGAGCCTGGTCCACCGACGTGTCCGACAGCAGCCGGCCTCTGTCGATGGCCGCCCGCAGGTGGCTCTTCCAGTCGTCCTCCGCGACGAGGGCCGCCTGCAACGGGTGACGGTAGGCCCGCTGCACCCAGGTGCGGGAGAGGCGTGCGGCCCGGCTGGCCACGTCGGCGGGCGACAGGATCCTCTCGGAGAGGATCGGCTCTGGGCCGCACGGCGGGCCCGTCGCGCTCGTCCTCTGCTCGACGGCCGCGGCCAGGGCGTCGAGGCGCCGGGTGATCGCGGCGCTCTGGGCGGCCAGCGCCCTCACCTCGGCCGCGATCCCGGCCGAGCCTGCTCCCCGAGCGGTCGTGGACGCGTGCCGGGCGGTGCTGGTCGGCTCTCCAGGTCTCTGGTGCTCGGTCTCCTGCGAGGCCTGCGCCACACCGTAGGACTGCGTCGTGGACATGATTCTCCCTCACCCGTTCCATGACCCCTGTCTCGGATATCGACCAGACGAGGAGCGTCCTGAAGGGCACGAGGCCTCGGAGCTCCGCGCGTGAAAGACTCGACCTCGTGGATTTTCTCTCGGCCTACGCCCACGGGTTCGCACGGGTCGCGGCCTGCACGGTCCCGGTCGCCGTCGCGGACCCGCAGGCCAACGCCGCCGCGGTGCTGCTCGAGGCGCGTCGCTGCCACGACGAGGCCGTGGCTCTCGCGGTGTTCCCCGAGCTGTGCTTGTCCGGGTGCACGGCCGGCGACCTGCACCTGGCCGACCCGTTGCTGCGTGCCGTCGACAAGGCCCTGGCTGAGGTGGTGCGCGAGTCGCAGGCTCTGCGCCCGGTGCTGGTGGTCGGTGCCCCGCTGCGGCACGCTGCCCGGCTGCTCGACTGCGCCGTGGTGGTGCACCGGGGGCGGGTGCTGGGCGTGGTGCCGAGGTCTTCTCAGCCCAGCGACCTCGGGCTGTTCGCCCCGGGCGGCGACGTGCGCGGTGAGACCGTCGTCGCCGGGCAGCGTGCACCTCTCGGCCCCGACCTGCTGTTCGAGGCCGAGGACGTGCCGGGGCTGGTCGTGCACGTCGAGGTGGGTGACGACCTGGGCGTGCCGGTGCCTCCGTCCGCCACGGCCGCGCTGGCGGGTGCGACGGTGCTGGTGAACCTCGCGGGCAGCCCCGTCACCGTGGGGCACGCCGACGACCGCCGTCTGCTGGCCCGGTCCGCCTCGGCCCGCTGCCTGGCCGTCCACGTCTACGCCACGGCGGGCCAGGGAGAGTCCTCGACCGACCTGGCCTGGGACGGTCAGACGATGGTCCACGAGGTCGGTGACCTGCTCGCCGAGGGGCCGCGCTTCCACGGCGGGCCGGTGCGCACCGTGGCTGACGTCGACCTGGACCGTGTACGTCAGGAGCGTCTGCGCGCCGTCGGCTTCGAGGACAACCGGCGCGCGCTCGACGTGGCCGGGTTCCGGCACATCGGCTTCCGCGTCGAACCGCCTGTGGGCGATGTCGGCCTGCGCCGTCAGGTGAGGCGCTTCCCGTTCGTGCCTGACGACCCCGCACGCCTGGCCCGCGACTGCGACGAGGTCTACAACATCCAGGTCACCGCGCTGGTGCGGCGGCTGCGGGCCATCGGGGAGCCCAAGGTCGTCATCGGGGTCTCCGGCGGTCTGGACTCGACCCATGCGCTGATCGTCGCGGCCGAGGCGATGGACAGGCTGGGCCGGCCACGGTCGGACATCCTGGCCTTCACCCTGCCCGGCTTCGCGACCAGCGAGGCCACCCTCTCGTCCGCGCTGGCCCTCATGGACGCGCTGGGCACCACGGGCACCACCATCGACATCCGACCCGCGGCGCGCCAGATGCTGGCTGACCTCGGGCACCCGTTCGCCGAGGGCGAGCCGGTCTATGACGTGACCTTCGAGAACGTCCAGGCTGGCCTGCGCACGGATTATCTGTTCCGCGCCGCGAACCAGCGTGGCGGGATCGTGCTGGGCACCGGTGACCTGTCCGAGCTCGCCCTGGGCTGGTGCACCTACGGCGTCGGTGACCACATGTCGCACTACGGCGTGAACGCCGGGGTGCCCAAGACGCTGCTCCAGCACCTCGTGCGCTGGGTGATCGACCAAGGCACGGTCGATGCCGCGACCGCCCAGGTGCTGGCGACGATCCTCGACCAGGAGATCTCCCCCGAGCTGGTCCCCGTCGCTGCCGGTGAGCGCCCGCAGGCCACCCAGGACGTCGTGGGACCCTACGTGTTGCAGGACTTCACGTTGTTCTACGTGCTGCGCCACGGCTCCGCGCCGTCCACGATCGCCTTCTTGGCCTGGCACGCGTGGCGAGACGCCGACGCGGGCTCCTGGCCGCCCGGCTGGCCCGCTGACCGCCGTACCGCCTATGACCTGGCCACCATCCGTGGTTGGCTGCTCGCCTTCGTCCGCAGGTTCTTCGCCAACCAGTTCAAGCGCACGGCGATGCCGGACGGCCCGACGGTGATCTCGGGGGGCAGCCTGTCGCCTCGCGGCGGCTGGCGGATGCCCTCGGACGCCTCGCCGGCGACCTGGCTGGCCGAGATCGAGGAGAACGTGCCCCTCGCCTGAGCGGCCCCGGCCTCGCGGCCTGCGTCGTGGGCTCGAGAACCGAGCCCACGACGCAGGCCAGGGCCCGGTCAGAGCGGAGCGGGCTCCTGGATGTCGGGCCGGACGGTGGACAGGGTCATCCACCCCCCCGACAGGTTGCGCGCGTCGATGCCGGCGGCCAGGAGAATCCTGGTGCTCAGGTAGGCCCGGAACCCTCCCGCACAGTAGACAGCGACACGACGCCCGGCAGCCGCCTCGCGGATCTCCTCCAGACGGTCGCGCACCTGCGTGTTCGGCACGAGCAGCGCGCCCGGTACATGGCCGAGGTCGTACTCACGCTGGGTGCGCGTGTCGAGCACCAGCTCGTCGGCCATGACCTGGTCGATCTCGTCCGGCTGCCACTGAGGCATGGTCTGGTCCGCCACGTTCTGAGCGACGAAGCCGAGCATGTTCACCGGGTCTTTCGGCGCGCCGTACGGCGGGGCGTAGGCGAGCTCGAGCTCGGCGAGGTCGTCGGCTCGCATCCCGGCCCTGACGGCTGTCGCCAGCACGTCGATGCGCTTGTCCACACCGGCGGCACCGACCGCCTGGGCACCGAGGAGCGTGCCGTCAGGGGCGAAGGACGCGACCAGGTGGATGATCTGCGAGCCGGGCAGCCAGCCGACGTGGTTGCCGGGGTGCACCCGGACCACCTCGTGGGCGATACCCATCTGACGCAGCTGGCGCTGAGACAGCCCGGTGATGCCGGCGGTGAGCCCGAACACCCGCACGACCGCGGTGCCGAGCAGCGGGGCCTGGGGCGTGGTGCGGTGCCCGCAGATCGAGTCGGCGGCACGGCGACCCTGACGGGCGGCAGGCCCCGCCAACGGGACCACGCCCGGGGTGTCGGTGCCCTGGAGGCGCACCTGGATCGCGTCGCCCGCGGCCCAGATGTGCGGATCAGACGTGCGCTGGTCGGCGTCGACCACGATCGCGCCGTTCACCCCGAGCTCCAGCCCGGCGTCGGCGGCCAACGCGCTGTTGGGCCTGACCCCGACGTTGACCAGCACCAGGTCGGCGTCGATCGTGGTGCCGTCAGACAGCACCACCTGAGGGGCGACGGACGTCGCCGAGACGCCCAGGTGCAGCGTGACACCCTCCGCGCGCAGCTCGGTGGCGACCCGGACGGCCAGCTCCGCGTCCAGGGGCGGCAGCACCTGGGGGGCGAGCTCTACGAGGTGGACCTCGACCCCGCGTCGGACGAGCGCCTCGACGGCCTCCAGGCCGATGAACCCGGCACCGACGACGACGGCCACGGGTGAGTCCTCGACGGCGAGGAGCGCGTCGAGCTGGGTGGTGACACCTTCGACGTCGGGCATCGTGCGCAGCCTGTGCACCTTCGGGGCGTCCAGGCCCTCGATGGGCGGCTCGACGCTCACGGCGCCGGGGGCGAGCACGAGCGCGTCGTAACCGAGCGTCTCCACCCCCTGGGGGGAACGCACCGTCAGCGTGCGTGCCTGACGGTCGATCGCGGTGACCTCGTGGTCGACCCGCACGTCGATGGCGAAGTCCTCAGCGAGGGACTCCGCGTCGTGCAGCAGCAGCATGTCGGCCGAGGCGACCTCCCCGGCCACGTGGTACGGCAGGCCGCAGCCGGCGAACGAGACGTGGTGGCCCGCCTCGAGGACGATGATCTCCATGGATTCGTCGAGCCGGCGGGCGCGGGCGGCGGCACTCATGCCGCCCGCGACCCCGCCGACCACGACGAGGCGTCGTGGGCTCATCGGCAGGTGCACCGTTGAGCCGCAGGGACGTTGGCCATCACGGCGTCGACGTGCCGACCGCACCCAGTCCACGTCACCTTGCCGCATCGTCCGCACCGCACTGCACTACACATGATCGTCCTCCTCCAGACGTCGGGCTGCACTGGTGATCCTAATACCCCCGGGGGTATACGGTCCAGTCCGTATCTCTATACTGACGCTCTCGACGCAGAAGGAGTACTGATGGATCTCGACCCGGAGAAGCTCACCCAGGTCGTCAACCGGCTGCGCCGGGCCGAGGGCCAGCTCGCGGCTGTGCGTCGTGCTGTCCAGGAGGGGCGCGAGTGCGAGCACGTCATCGTCCAGCTCGCCGCCGTCAGCCGGGCCCTGGACAAGGCCGGTTTCGCGATCATCGCGGCCAGCATGAAGCAGTGCGTCACCGAGAACGCCCAGGCTTGCGCCGAGGGTCGAGAGCCGTCCCAGGCTCTCGACGTGGACAAGCTGGAGAAGCTCTTCCTCTCGCTCGCCTGAGCCGCCGGCGGCTGCCACGCTGATCCCGTGACCACGAGCTACGTCAGCACCTTCATCCAGGTCGCGGACGACTGCCCGGTCACCTCGGCCGAGGAGCCTCCCTCGGGTGGCGCGACGCCGACGGTGGCCGCGCTGCAGCACGCGCTCCTCACCGCGCACCCCTACGAGCACACCTCCGACGACCTGCTCTTCGAGGTGCACGCGATCCGCCACGGCATCCCCGCCGAGCAGAGGCAGGCTGAGCGTGCCGCGTTCTTCGCCAAGCCCCAGCCGTGCCTGCGCTCCTCCCCGCTCGCCAAGCGCTACGGGTGGGGCATCCATCACGACGCTGACGGGCGTGTCGCTCTGGTCCCGCTCGGCTCCGAGCAGTACGCCGCCCTGGCGGCCGACCCCTCCCTGCGACAGCTCAAGGCCATGCGCTCCCGGCGCGCGTGAGCGCTTCTCGGCCCCCAGAAGAGCGCGCCCGCCCGGACCCGGGAGAGACATACCCTGGTGTCGTGACGATCACCGCCTGGCTGACGGTGGGCTGTGTGGTGCTCGTCGCGCTGTGCGCGGTGCTGCTGGTGATGACGGCGCGGGCACGCAGAGCCCACGACCGCGAGGCGACGGGGCCCACGGAGGCCGAGCAGGAGAGGATCGCCGAGCTGGCGGTCGCCACGGAGCGCACCCGGATCGTGCGGGAGATGCACGACGTCATCGCGCACTCGTTGGCGATCATGATCGCCCAGGCCGACGGCGGTCGTTTCGTGGCCGACGACCCCGACGCGGCCCGACGGGCCTTCACCACCATCGCCGACACCGGGCGCGGGGCCCTGGCCGACACCCGGCGCATCTTGGGCATGCTGCGCAACCCCGACGCCGACAGCGACCTCTCCCCCGCCCCCGACCACACCGACATCGACGCTCTGGTGACGCGTGCCGAGGAGAGCGGGCTCTCCATCGCGCTGGTACGGCTCGGGGAACCCGTGACGCTGCCCTCCGCGTCGTCGCTGGCTCTCTTCCGCATCTGCCAGGAGGCCATCACCAACGTGATCAAGCACGCCGGCGGCACCACCCGGTGCGTCGTCACCCAGAGCTGGCGCGCGGACGAGGTGGTGCTCACCGTCACCAACGAGGCCACCGCGGCGACTGCCCGGGTGGCTGTCGGCGGGCAGGGCCTGATCGGGATGCGTGAGCGCGCCGAGATGGTCGGCGGAGAGCTCACCTGCGGCCCGCTGGACGACAGGTTCCAGGTGAGAGCCGTCATCCCCTACACCACGAGAGAGAGCTGGGACGAATGAGCGTGGCGACACGAGTGGTGCTGGTCGACGACCAAGAGCTGGTGCGGGCCGGGCTCGCGATGGTCATCGACTCCCAGCCCGACATGGAGGTCGTCGGGCACGCGGGCGACGGGACCGCGGCGGTGACGCTGCTGCGCGACCTGGTCTGCGACGTCGTCCTCATGGACGTGCGGATGCCCGGCCTGGACGGGATCGAGGCCACCCGGCAGATCCTCGCCTGGGCCGACGCGCTCAGGAAGCCTGCCCCGCGTGTCGTCATGCTGACCACCTACGACCTGGACGAGCACCTGCTCGACGCCATCGCGGCCGGGGCGTCGGGCTTCCTGCTGAAGAACACCCCTCCGGAGTCCTTGCTCGCGGCCGTCCGGACCGTGCACACCGGAGACTCGGTGATCGCCCCCTCGGCCACCCGACGGCTGATCGAGCACCTGGCGTCAGGTCGGTCGCTCCCGGTCGCGACCGACCCGCTCATCGAGGAGCTCTCCGAGCGTGAGCGTGAGGTGCTGAGGCTGATCGCCCGAGGCTGCTCCAACCAGGAGATCTCCTCCCGACTCTTCCTGGCCGAGACCACCGTCAAGACCCACGTGCGCCACGTGCTCGCCAAGCTGGGGGTGCGCGACAGGGTCCAGGCGGTGGTCTACGCCTACGAGTCCGGCCTGGTGCGGCCCGGCGACTGAGAGCACGACAGCCCGGGTGCCTTCTTCCCTCGGTTCGAGGACGAGAAGGCACCCGGGCTGTGTCGTGCCGATCGCTCAGGCCACGCGGGTCCCCTTGCGCAGCCGCTTGTAGGGGATCTTCAGCCGGTGGACGGCCACCCAGAAGAAGAAAGCGCCCAAGAGCAGGTTCGCACCCAGACCCCACGGCCACACCGGGGTGCCGGTGGTCACCACCCTCGGCTCCACCGGACTGACGTAGTCGGGACGGGAACCGTCGGGTGCTGTGAGGGTGATGGTCGTCCCCGAGTATTCCTGGCTCACGTTGTACCCCAGGTAGGTGTAGAGCCAGATGCAGTCGTCTCGCTCCGTCTCGGGCCCGATGGCGGCCTCACGCACGGTGGCCCGGATGCCAGCCAGCGGGTCGCCGCTGACCGCCGCGTAGTGACCAAGGTCGACGTAGTAAGGGTCCGCCTTGGTCGACGAAGGCAGCGGTGCTGCGTCAGACACCACGACGAACGGGTTGGGGAGCACCATCCACCACACCCGGTCCGTGTGAGTGACCTGGGTGGTCACCTCGTGCCACGAGCACTTCTGCACCGGTGGCGCTGGGAAACCAGCGGGAGCACCGTTCTCCCAAGAGTGGTCGAGGTCTTGGTCCGCCATGTACCAGTCGTCGATGGCTTGCTGGTATTCCCACTCTGCCTCAGGAGGCAGCCCGTAGACCCTCACGGTCGTGTTGTCGACGGTCACCAGGACGGTCGCCAGTGCTGGCACGATCAGCGTGAGCACAGAGAGAGACGCGACCACGACGTAGGTCATCACGGTGGACGAGGCGGAACGGTCGAACATCGCCGAGAACCCGAGGCCGACGGCGCACACCACGGCGATCAGGGCGAACATCACCGCGAAGCAGATGAGCACCTGCACCACCGAGATGCCCCCCAGCAGCATCGACCAGACGATGAAAGGCAGCGCGGCGACGAGGAACACCGCTGCGACGGCCCAGGCGGCGACCAGCTTGCCGGCCACGATCTCGACCGTGCTCAGCGGTGTCGCCTGCAAGGTCGCCAGCGTCCCCTGGTTCCTGTCGCCGTTGATGGACGTGGCGGTAAATGCTGGCGCGATCACCAGGCCAGCACCCAGGACGAACAACGTGATGAGCCCGAAGGCCATCGGCCCCGCCGTCGCCTCAGTATCGCCCGAATAACGTGACATGGAGGCGGTGGCGACGAGGACCAGCGTCGTCATCGCCCCGATCACGGAGAACCACACGGCGAGGGCCACCAGCCAACGCTTCGAGCGCATCCGCTGGCGCAGCTCGAGGTCGACCACCGTCCTCAAGCCTCGCCACGACAGGCCCCAGGTGTTCATCGTCGTGCTCCTCGCCCTCGTGTCCGTGCTCGCTGTCATGTCTGTGTCGGTGATGCTGCTCATACCCGCTCCTCGTTCAGGGCCAGGTAGGCCTCTTCCAGGCGCCCGGCGACGGGGGCGATCGTGTGCAGCGGGACGTCCGCGGTCACCGCGGCCTTGACCAGCTGCACCGCCGAGTCCCAGCCGCTCAGCTGCACGATCACCTCGGAGCTGCCGCTGGTCTGGGTGTAAGGGATGTCAGCCCGGTCCAGGAAGACCCGCAGGGCTACCGGGTCGGTGGCTTCCAGCCTCCACCCGCGCTCTGCGGCGACCGGCTGGACGATCTCGGCGTCGACCGTCCGCCCCCGGGAGACGAAGACGGCGTGGTTGTAGACCTCTTCGAGCTCGGAGAGGATGTGCGAGGAGACCAGGATGGTCTTGCCCTTCTCGGCGAGAGAGCGCAGGGTGTCACGCAGCTCGATGCGCGACCGGGGGTCCATCCCGGACGCTGGCTCGTCCAGGAGCAGCACCTGCGGGTCGTGCACCAGCGCCCGGGCCAGCCCCAGGCGCTGCCTCTGCCCACGTGAGAGAACTCTCGCCGGTCGGCCCGCGAGCTCCGTCAGGTGCATCTGGTCGAGCAGGTCTCGCGCACGAGCCCGCGCGGCGCTGGCGCTCATCCCGTAGGCCCGCGCGAACGTGGTGAGGATCTCGGTGCAGGTCAACGAGTCCCAGGTGCCGAAGACGTCAGGCATCCAACCCACGGCGGTCCGTGCCCGCTCGTTGTCGCGAAGCACGTCCAGATCCGCGACCGTGACCTCACCCTCGTCAGGCTGCAGCAGACCGGCGAGCATGAGCAGCAGCGTCGTCTTCCCCGAGCCGTTCGGGCCGACCAGCGCCGTCACCGCCCCGGCCGGTGCGGTGAACGTCATGCCGTCCACCGCTCTGACGGACCCGAAGCACCGCCTCACCCCCCGCACGCTGATCCCTGGCTGCGCATCGACCCCTGGCTGCGCGCCGCTTCCCGCCATGCTCGGCACCTCAGGGTTCTGTGGTGGTTCAGGGCTCCGCGACGGACCTGTCTCGTGTGGTTCGCTCATGCCGGCAGCCTAGGTTTGCCCCCACCCGCTCAGCATCGTCCTGGAAGACCGACCTCGTCATCCTCGGGGAGGACCGTGACGCAACCCCGTGCAGGAGATCACTCCGCAGACTGGTGCAGCGCCCGACGGCCAGAGCCGGCGGGCGCTCATCCTCGATCAGTATGTGGCCAGCATGCTGATCGACCCTGAAGCATCGCTCCGACGAGCGTCGTACACCTGACCAGCAACAACGGCACATCGCCCCAGGCTCCTGGCTCAGGGTGCCGCCTCTTTGAGAGAGCCAGCCTGCTCGCGCAGCAACGACGTCACGCAGACCAGTAGGGTGCCCCACCTGGTGCCGGAGGTGGTGGCGCGGCGAAACCGATCACCGCTTCTCGTGCTGTCCTCACGGCATGCAGGGCGGCCGAGATCGGACCGGCGTCGAAGGGCTTCGACACCGCCAGGCACTGGTTCGCGAGCTGGCGCACCGCGGCGACCTGGCGCAGGCCAGAGTTCAGCTGGGCATCGATCGGCTGGGCGAACGGGTCGAGACGCCGCGACAGGCCGAAGCGTGGGATGAGGAGACGCCAGGTGGCCAGCTGGCGCTGGAACGTGCGCATCTCCCGCTCCACCTCGACGAGGTCTTGCGCGAAGACCCGCAGGTGCTCGTTGGTGACCGTGACCTCGCGGGCGACGTCCTTCGCGGTCTCCTCCAGGGCCATGGCCAGCCTGCCGATGTACTCGGGAGCGCCTTCGGGGGCCTCGCCGACGGCCATCTCACGGGCGAACTCACCGAGCTGCTCGTCGTGCAACCAGGCCAGGGCGATCCGCACCTGGAGGTCACCGATACGGCGGCGCACGTCGTTGAGGCGGTAGTGCAGGTCTTCCATCGCCCCGACCAACCAGTGCGAGATCTCCGGCAACGGGCCGACGACACGACCCAGCACCGGTTCGGTCGCCGCGACCTCGTCAGACGCGGCCACCGCGGCCGACACCGCAGCACGCAACCGGGCGACGGACCTCTCGGTCTGGTCTGCCTGCTCGCCGAGCTTGGCCGACAAGGAACCCAGCTCGTCCAGGCCGGCCATCTGCTTGCTCAAGGTCCAGTCGACGGCCATGGCTGCCTGGACCATGTCGTGCATCGGGCCTGACGACGGGTCTCGCGGGTCCGGGTCCGTCCACCGGGTCAGGGCACGGCGGGCAGCGACCTCGGCAGGGAGAGCCAGGCGGATGAAGTCCTCGTAGGAGTACATGCCGAGCCCTCGGACGCCGTCGACCAGGGCTTTCGCACCGACCTCGGCGGCCTCGGAGCGCGAGTAGCCAGCCGCACGGGCGGCCTGCTCCTGGGGCAGCACCTTCTGGTACAGCTTCTCGACGATGTCCAGCACGTCGTTGCGGCACGGACGTGTACGCACCGACAAGAACCCGTCGCCCAGCGGGGTGACCGTCGCGAGCACCCAGTAGGCCACCCCGTCGCGAGCAAGATTCTTGACGTAGGCGACCATGGGGCGGCCTGAGAGCAGCAGGTCCCACATGATGTGGAACGCCCCTGCGGGCATGTCGGGGTGACGGACCAGGTTGTGGGGCTGGCGCAGGATCTCCGCCATCGGGTACTGCGCGTAGTGGCAGAACACGGTGTTGGCACCGTCGATGACGCCCCTGCGGTCGGTCGTGGAGAAGAACAGGTGAGGTACGGCGACCTCACGCATCGCACCGTCAGCCCGTGGCACGACGCGTGCACCGTGCGTACCTTCCAACATCTGCACCCGCTCACCGGCCGCGCACGCGGCCATCCCAGGCTGAGCGTCACCAGACGGTCGGCCACCGGATCGATCTACCCAGCGGTTGGGCCCGCCGAAGATCGAGGGTACCAGCTCGCCGACCCCCCTTTGCCCCTTCCATCTCACCCTCCCCCCAAGGCATGACTCTCCTCTCCGACTTGCCGCAGACCTCTCCAGATCGCTTCGGGCTGCCGCCACTCCCCTGGTCCTTCGACTCTCAGCGACAGACAGCCTCCCGTCCGACACTGGGTCGCACCCGCCGCCCTGCCACGCCCCGCGTGCCCGACACCAAGCGCAGCAGGTCGCCGCCGACTACCGCAGCGGCGCGACCATCGCCCAAATGGCGGCACAGCACGGCATCCACCGCGAGACTGTCATGCGCATCCTGGCCAGGCAGGGCGTCCCTACCCGCTGCTACCTCCTGAGCCAGACTGACCTGCCGACCATCCGCCACCTGCGCACCCAGGGCGCGACGCAGCGCAGCATCGCTGAGCGCTACGGGGTCAGCCGGCACACGGTGGCGCGGTACCTGGTGCGGTTCGGGGTGGAGTGAAGAGGCTCGACTCCTACGCCACTCACCCTGATACACTTATTGCGTTTGATTCGACTGTTGCGCTTAGGAGGTCGCCTGATGAGCCAGGTCGCGACACTGGTACCCGAGCCGAGGGACACGGAGCTGGCCGCTTCTGCGCTCAGGGATCTGGGTGCCGCCACGGTCGCCACCGGGGGTCCGATACGTCTCCATGTCGACGGGCGGGACGACGTGGTCATGCCACGCTCTGTGCTGACAGCGCTCGCGCAGGTGCTGGAGAGCTTCGCGCAGGGTGAAGGCGTGACGGTCGTTCCTGCGCACGCAGAGCTGACGACCCAGCAGGCCGCAGACGTGCTGAACGTCTCGCGCCCGTTCCTGATCGGGTTGCTCGACGCCGGGCAGATCGAGTACCGCACCGTAGGCACGCACCGCAGGGTCAGAGCAGCATCGCTGGTCCGCTACCTGCACGAGGACGACGCCCGCCGCAAGGCAGCCGCCGACGCACTGACTGCAGACGCTCACGCACTCGGTCTGACCTGATGCCCACAGTCGTCGTCTACGACGCCAATGTGCTGTACCCCTCGACGCTGAGGGACGTTCTGATCCGGGTCGGCCTGGCCCGGCTGGTGCAGCCGAAGTGGACAGAGCAGATCCTCGACGAGACGTTCCGGAACCTGCGCACCAACCGGCCAGACCTCGACGCAGCCCAGTTGGAACGCACCCGCACGCTGATGAACGTTGCTCTACGAGACGTGATGGTGACCGGCTACGAGCGCCGGATCGACACGCTGTCTCTGCCCGACCCGGACGACCGACATGTGCTCGCCGCCGCGATCCAGGCCGAGGCAGAGCTCATCGTCACGAAGAACCTGCGCGACTTCCCTGCCGAAGCACTGCTACCTTTGGGCATCGAAGCGCAGCATCCTGACATGTTCCTGAGCGCTCTTCACCACGACTACCCGGACGTGCTCGCGACGATCATCACCGAGATCGCCGACGCGTGGTGTACAGCAGACGCGACGCCGGCTCGGGTGCTCAATAGTTTTGCTGCTGACGCACCCAAGACCGCAGCACTCATCCGAACAACCCTGGGCGCCTGAACCCATGCGTGAAAAGACTCCCATGGAAGACAGCGGAACCGTCCCCGATTCTCGCAGCATCGCTGAAAATTATGTTGTTGGTGAGGCCTCTGCTCAAGAGGCCGCCAGCAAAATTTGCGACCGATTCGGATTCTCTGCCGACTAGCAGCCCTCACAGGCGATAGAAGATTGGTCTGCAGACTACAAACCAAACAACTTCGTAGACACAAGAATCAACAATGAAGCCGAGGCTGTGGCCAGGGCCGTGGCAAGTGCCCTGAGCGCGTGCTCGTGATCGATTCTCTGCCACCACTTAGACTTACGCCGAGCATTGTAGCAATAGTCTCCGGCGTAAGCCCGCTCGATCCGCTTCTTGATGGTCTTCATGAACTTCGCCCAGTCGGCATCGGAATCAGGTCTGATATCTTTGGCACCGATCCCCTTCAAGGGGATGCTCGCACGGTGGAAAGTCTTCTCGATTCTCAACCGAGCCCTCGCGCGGGCGCATTGCTGATTCCAACGCGACGGATAAGGTGTGCCATCCACTTTGATCGCATACGCTAGCGCGTCCACAGCAGCAGAGTCTTTCCCCCGTACTCGCGGCGCCACGGTGTCGATTGTGCTGACTGCCAAGGCTCCGGCAAGGACAACTGCCATGGCCAGCGGCAGGATAAAAATCAGTAGTTCAAAGACGTTCTTTGTCGGAATGAAGAGGGAGGTGGCCATGAGCATCAGGGTGCCAAAAACTATCAGCAGCACGGCAAAGGTCGTTCGCGCGAATCTCTTGTTTGCCTTCCCGTTGAGAAGAAGGTCGCCGGCCAGGCGCCGGTAGTCGCGGTTATCCTGACCTCGTTTCAGCACTCTGACGGTGAATGAATCTATGTCAGACAGCTTTTGTGCCGGAACTTCCTTGTCCATCCAGCGCTTTCGAGTTTCGCCGTCAGATAGCTCCCCCCAAACCCAGACTATTGGAATGATTGGAGATATCAGGGCTAATACAAATAGCGACCCCCAGAACACCCATGACCGGACGGCCTCTAATGTCTCAGGACTCATCACGCACCCCATGCTCCTGTCGTGGGACCGAGAGGGCTCTCGGCCTGCGCCGTGGTCGACGCACAGGAGGGCACTCTACGGATTACCTACGACACGACCGGTCGTCCGGGACGGTGACCTGCAGATCTGTTGAGTCGCGACGACTTCCTCCAGTACACCGCGACGAGATCGCCCGCCTCCATGTCACCGGCCTGTCCATCGCCCAGGTCGCCCGCCGCTTCGCTGTCAGCGACGACGTGATGCGGCATGCGTTTCGGAGGTTGGGGTCGAGACTCGGCCACGGCGCGGGACGGAGGGAGTGGTACGCGACACGTGAGTCTCCGACCGACCACCGGTAACCTGTCATCATGACCGAGATAGCCCCTGTGCACGGCCAGACATGGTTCGAGCGCGATCTGCCCGTCCTAATGGCGGTGGTCGCACTCCAAGAGGAGTCCAACGGCCAAGCCCTCCTCCCCTGCGAGATCGCTGATCGAACTGGCCTGGACGAATCTCATGTAATGAAGGCGATTCGCAATCTCGAAAAGAAATTTCTACTCACCTACAAACGTCGCCGAGCCGACGGTTCAGTAGAGTTTGTCCTAGTTCAAGACGTCACTGCCGACGGCCTCATCGCCGCAGGCATGTGGCCATCGGGCGAGGCCATCGTGGAACGACTCATCGCCGCGCTTGAGGCAGCCATCGATGAGGAACCCAAAGACTCACCCAAGTCGAACAAACTCAAGGCTGTTCTCTCGTCCATCCAAGACCTAGGTGTCAGCATTACGGGCAGCATCATCGCCCAAGGGGTCATGCGAACCGCTGGCATGGGATAGTCACCACTGAGCTCTGCACCGACGACCCTCGATCACCACTGTCGGGGGGCGAATTGGCCTGAGCAGCACGACAGCCTGTTAAGCGAAGCGCGAAGCAGGGCATCGGGACAAAGATTCTGAGGACTGCGAGAAGATAGGAGCAACCCCTCTCCGAACAGAACTTAGGCCAGCAAGCGCCCATCGAACACCTTTATATTCAGGCAACAGATCTGCCTCGACCTCGCTCTTTTTTGCTCTGCAGAAAGCGAGGGGTCGAGACTAGAGGTGACAAGAACACCAACAGGGCTGCGACGAGAAGAATCGCCGTCATCACCCAGTCGCTCGGCTCAATTGTCGACGACTCGAGAGAGTTCCACCGAAAAGCGACCACGCCGAAGATGGCCATCGCCGCGATCAGCCAAATCGTCAGCCCGACGGACGCTACAACCGCGCGCATATCGCCGTAGTGTCGCTCAACATACTCCCCGATTTCTATATCTCGCTTCTTTGCGAACCTAACACGCTTCTCATCTTGAGATTTCAAGTGGAAAACAAACATGCAAATCGGTATGGCGGCCGCGAACAAGCATGCGGACGGGAGAAGGGTAGACGTCAAGATCTCCTTCTGCGACTTTGCGACGAGCGCTGCCTGTCGAAGCATTGAGGTGCCGATGACGATCGATACCGTGAATGAAATTGCAATCGACAAAGCCTTCCATATGTTCATCGGCTGGAACCGGATGCTCGACGCAAGCAGGAGGGTGCGGCGATCGATCTGCTTGCTCAGCACCTTTCTATACTTGGATTTTTTTGGCAGTTTATTGAGAATGTCGACCTCACGACTGAGTTCGTCGCGCAGTCGACCTGCGAGCGACAGTCGAGCGACCACCACAGCCACTAGCGCTGTGATTCCTGCTGAAGTCGCTGCTGCGGCGATGCTCCCAAAGTCCATATACCGTTCCTAGCAGAGATGGGCAGGGTGCGCTAGTCGTGTCGATCGGCACTGGGCGAACCACCGCAGTTGGCTATTTCAATCGAGATCATGCACAGGGCATTGCGTAAAGCAGAGATATGTTGCGGTGCTTCAGGTCACAGACACAGTCGTTACCGTCGACCGACAGCGACCATGCAAGATCGATACCATCATTCGCGCGCCGAACCCCGTCCGAACCATGGCATCCCGTCGAACTCAGTGTTGAAAAATCCTTCCATCGCAACCTTGACGAGAATCGGTTCGTGTAGTTCGCCAGGTACGAATTTCTCATCGTCGGGGTGCAGATAGAGATACTCACTCGCGTGGTAGGCGGTGTGCTGGTTGAACAACCTTTCCATCATGGTCGTTCCGCTTCTCACCACATCGATCTCTCCGCGCAATACTGCAGCCCTGAACTCTTGAACATCGGGGTCAGCGTGTTTGAGTATCTCCATCGGATCGCTCATAAAGAGCCCGAGTTTCCGGGTCAGCGGGAATGATATGAACCATGCTGTGGCAAACCCTGCACCTTGCAACGGGTCGCCGTCAGGATCGTGAATGCGACCGATCGGCCCATCCGACGCTATGAGTGACCGTCGATTGAATCGAACGAGCGTCCATGGGCGACAAGCGATGTACGGGGTAATCTCTATGGCCGTCCGGACCATGTGGTTGATATGTGCAAGGTTCGAGAACCTGATCGGTAGGCCCTCAGGCTTCGTGGCCTCGTTCCAAAAGTGTTCAGCCTCCTCGTCAGTGGCTTCGAATCCATATTTCTCTTTTATCAATCGTTTGACATTATTTCGCCCACCAGCACCAACCTCTAGTCGAAGGACTTGCGCTTGGAGGTGCTCCACCGTCCTGCGAGCATCGGGTCCTCGCATCTCCTGAAGCGCGATGTAGAAGGAGAGTCCCCAGCGATCCTTCTCAGAGACAGGAAACTCGCCCATCTCCATCTTGCGGATGACCGCCATCGCATCGTTCTCGATGTTGCTGAGAACTGTCTCGAATTCGTCCGGGTCTTCGATCCCTTCAACTGTATGAAAGTGTGTCCGCACGGCGACGTTCTTCACCGCTGACGTGAACGGCACCCTGCTTCGATCGAGAGGTACAGCCATGATGCGCTGCTCCTTCGTGGCGAAGCCACGAAGGTACGCCTGCGGCACATAGTGGTGCCGCTTCGACGCACCGCCCATACTAGCCATGTCTAGATTCTAACACCTATCAGGTCGGGCATGCTGGATCGACATTGGCTTCTGATCGAACACGAGCGACTCACCAGTTTCTCGCGACCCGGGGCAATCGCCTCTTCATTGCAATCCTTTGATCCTTATGAAATAATAGTTCTCACATGAACGACCTCCGCCGAATCCAAAACCTAAAGACAACCATCCTCGCCCTGACGATGGCGACCCTCGGTCTTGCCCTCCTCTTCTTCGCCAAGTGGGCAGATTCCGCATCCGGCTGGGCATGGGTCAGCAACCTGCCAGCGTTCGAGTTGGGTGCAAACGGAGCCTGACCCGGTTTCCCGGACAGTGTTGGTGTGGTGATCATCATGCCGCGTTGGTCGCGGCGGTGTGCAGGTCCTCGAAGTCGTTCGGGGACCGGTAGCCCAGCGCGGAGTGGCGTCGGA
>Ga0123356_10000545_pt1 | contig 41731 bp, 24 predicted proteins | sample TergutEmb28metaG_2_FD_92546 | JGI IMG/M metagenome (GOLD analysis project Ga0123356, IMG submission 92546) | Embiratermes neotenicus P3 segment gut microbial communities from Petit-Saut dam, French Guiana - Emb289 P3 | ecosystem: Host-associated > Arthropoda: Insects > Digestive system > Gut ...
TATTCTTTCTATTCATGCCGATTGACCCTGCGAGCGCTGCTACATCACCGTCGTTTGCGATATCTACAGGGATATCCTTACCAAGCTCTGCGGCTGTATTTAGGTATAAATCTCTGATTTTTGAGTTGAATTGTTCCTCGGGTACCATGCCGTACAGCTGAGCAAACAGGATTTTATTATTCCCAATAATTCCTGCAGAGGACACGCCGATTGCATCTACGCTTGGCAGGTGTGCTGCCGCTTCTTTCATTGCGTTTAGAACATTTTCAAAATGATAGTCGGGGTCGCTGTTTGTTTTGGGATTCCAAACTGTTTCATTACTGTATACAGCTTCCCCGTCAATGACCGCAGCTACTTTGTAGTCGCTGCCGCCGAAATCAACACCGACACGGTTACCGTTGAAGTGACCGCCGACGGTTTTTTTGATTTCATAAGGCTCGGGAAGCTTGTTACACTTAACAACTTCAAAAGTCTCGCGATATATTTCGCCCATAAACTGAGCATCAAACTCGCGAGAACCACCGGGTGCATAAGCACTCTTTAGCTTGTTGTATAAAGCATCAACGGCAGTGTCGCCGTCCGAAGCTTGGACATATACGCGAAATCCGCCCTTTTGCCACAGCTCAAGCTTGACAATGCGGTCGAGATAATATAAATCGGCATCGAAGTTTGCTTCATCACCATGAATGAAGGTTGACTTTACGTTAATTTGCTTGTCATTACGCTCAATCGCCAGAGCAAAAGGTTTTTCTGCCGTCTTTAAGAAAGCTTCACTCCATTTATACATTGGTATAAATTCAGGCTCCAGCTCCGGTTTATTCTTAATATCCACTTGTATGCCAAGATGTTGCATTAGAATACCTCCAATAAATTGTAGTTCTTAGGGTCAGACTTCCTGCCTCCGGTTGCATTACATTCCGTACAATCCTTACTTTTCGACATTCCCTAACACGACCTTCATTTTCAGGTTTTTCATAGAGAATGCAATACACTATATAACTTATATCACAAAGTTACAAAAGTTTCAAGGGATTAATTGAGAAATTTATTAAATGAATTAGGTCATAGGTCAATGTTAATACAAAAAGCTACAATTTAGAAACAACTTGTGTTATACTTACAAAAACATTTATTAAACACGAGCACGGTCTTCGGGTTTTTGGAGAATACTATGCCTTGTTCAAATTGCGGAGCAGAAGTAAATAAAAGGGATATTTTCTGTGAAGAGTGTCAAACTCCTGTTATTACAGAGGATGATATTGAGCTAATGCCAAATGCCATGGTAACAATGTTTGTAAACGAGGCTCAGTATAATCCGGAAACCTTACAAAACAATCCGTCGGTTATCGGTAGTGATACGATGCCGGTTAGTGCAGATTCTCTTTCTGTTAACGAGGATTTGTCAGGTAGCGAAGCTACCAAGCCGATTGTTACTGTCGATACGGGTAGCTTTCCTGCAAAGCAACGAAAACCGCAAAAGCAGCAAAAACAACAAAATCCTCGAAAAAAAAGTAGCCGTACAGTTGCCGGCATTATAATGACAATATTCTGTGTTGTTGTTATTGGCTTCGGCATTTTTTGGATTATTCACTCTCTCGGAGCCGAGCAAAATAATGCCGACCCGGGAGGAACGGTAATAGAAATCCCGGGAGTTGCTGTACCCATCACAGTAGAGACCCCTACGCCAACTATACAAGATGACACAGAAGACCCTACACCCGATATCATGCCGGATATTATTTCAATTGAGTTATTTCTCGGTGACCGTTTATATTCGGAGTTTCACATAATGGTTAACGAGACCGTGACACTCAGAGCCGTTCCTGTGCCAAGCGGCATTGACGCGGATATTTCATGGAGAAGCAGTGACCCCAATGCACTGACTGTAACCCAGCATGACCAAAACGGCAGAGAAGCCACAATCACAAGCAATGCCGCAGGTGTGGTAGATATTATCGTTACATTGGGTGACTATGAAACAAGCTATGCTGTATTTATCGGAGGGCTTCCGTTGCACATACAGCTTGAAGATGCTATAAAAGACATTAATGAAGCAATTTGGCTGGAAATTGAATGGACAAGCGGACGGCATTCCGGTCAGAAGGTTTTATTTACTCGAGCCGCCGGTGAGCAGCTGTGGATAAGAGATGATGCTTCCGGTAACGATGTTGCACGCCTCGACTTCAAATATGAGGAAAATGCTTTTATCATTGATGACCTCGAATCAGCATACACATATCACTTTTTTGCTGATGCAACAGGACACGTCGAAATCGCAGAAAGAACAGAAACCCTTGATTTCCATCATTTCTCCTGGCACTTCAAAACAACAATAATCGAACCCGAAGGCTAAACCTGTCAGGGGGACGGTTCTATTGACAGGTTCCGGCTTGAAGCCAGTATGTTCAGTTACTCTTCGCTCAGACGCCGCGTCCATGCGTCGCTTCACGCGCTCCACCGTCCGTGGTTGCACTTGCCGTAACTAAACATACTGACTTCAAGCCTCTAAACCCTGTCAATATAACCGTCCCCTTGTCAGGTTTATCGCCTTTCGAAAATTTCGTCGGCTTTTTCTTGTGCGGTTTCTTCGTGTGGTATTGCTTCTGCCACACTTTTTATATTATGGGCGATTCGTGCTAGGTGGCGCGCTGCTTCAGCGTAAGCGATACCCATTTTTACGTTGTAACCGGGAGTTGACACCTTTTGTAAATGCTCTGATTTATAGTTGTCCCGCATTGACTCAATCAGGTCGGCTTCTTCCATCGTTATATTGATGATATCAGTATTTTGGCTTGTAAAAGCTTCGGTCATATTTTCAAAACAATGTAATGCTTTTTCATAGAGTTCAGCAAGCTTCTCTGCTCCCTCAAAGGAGTCTTTTATATTATTCTCACGCATTTCATCGGCAAGCTGCACAAATCCTTTTGTGCGGTTACTTATCCTTTTCAGGCTGATTGTAATATGGATTAGCGCTGCTACTATGCTGCTTTCATCTTCATTGAGCTGCTCATGGTAGAGCATTGCAATAAAATCATTTATTTTTTCGTTTGCTTTGTCAATCTTATCCGCTTTTTGCCAAAATTCCGATATTTTCTTGTAATCCCTGTAAATAAAGGTTCTTACTCCCAAAATTAAGTTCTCACGCATCAAGCCCATAAGTTTAAGTATCGCTTTTTTGCTGTTTTCAAGTGCATAAGACGGTGTTTCCAAAATGCTTTCATCCAGCTCTGTTAAGTCTGCGGCATCGCCCATCGAACCTGCTTTTCGGGTGCCTGCCATTTTTTCTGCTGCTTTTAATATCAGCTGTCCGAACGGGAAGAGCAGGACTAATGCCGCGATGTTATAGCCTGTATGTATCATACTTATGCTTGTCGCAGTTATTTCTGCATTGCCGAGTGGAGGGTCAATGAATGTAAAGAATATCACGCCTGCTGTGCAGAATATTGCTGCACCCACTACATTGTATACCAGATGGACATAAGATGCCGCTTGCGCATTTTTTGATGTGCCGATGCTTGATAGGACTGCTGTCAGGCATGTTCCGATGTTTTGACCGAGCACGATATATACGGCAGCATTCCATGGAACCATACCTGCAATTGCCATTGATTGCAGTATTCCGATGGATGCCGTGCTGCTTTGAATAATTGCAGTTACAAGAATGCCTGCAAGTATTCCAAACACCGGATTCGTGCCCATTGTAATAAACATCTGACGCACTACATCAAGCTCGGCAAGCGGCTTCATCGCTTCGGGCATTTGTGACAGTCCTAGGAAAAGGACACCAAAACCAACAATGACCTCAGCGATGTTTTTTATCCTTTTCTCTTTTGAGAAAAGGAGCATGAATGCGCCAATTACTGCGCAAACCGCGCCGATGGCATCGGGTTTCAAGAAGTGTGACCACTCAACACTTGAAACCAGCCATGCGGTGACGGTTGTGCCAACATTGGCGCCCATTATAATGCCGACGATTTGCGGTAACGCAATAATTCCGGCATTAACAAAGCCGACAGCCATAACAGTTGTCGCTGTCGAGCTTTGGATAATCGCGGTAACACCCGCGCCGAACAAAACACCGCTGAAGCGGTTTTTTGAGACGTTGCCGAGAAGCTTCTTCATTCGGCTGCCTGCAGTTTTTTGCAACGCAGCGGAAAGCAGACATATTCCGAATATAAATAACCCGAAGCTGCCTAAAAACTTGAGCGCAATTGTAATATAATCCATACTGACTGCCTTCTACCTTTTTTTCTTCAAGCCGAAACCTGTCAAAAGAACCGTCCCCTTGACAGGTCCCCCTGACATTTTAGCAAATGCTTTCTGTCTTGACAACTTTCTTTGACTGATAGATAATAATTTTATAATTAATAAGGACGTTTCTTATGGAAAAGTTTGTATATAAAATAAACGGAATGACGTGTGCGGCGTGTAGTGCACGTATTGAAAAGGCTGTCTCTGCAGTCGACGGCGTTGCCAGTTGTGTCGTCAATCTCACAACAGAACGAATGACCGTTGAAGCACCTGTCAAGTGTGTCAAGGGGACGGTTCTTTTGACAGGTTCTCCAGTGTCACACGCCGATGATTTAAAGTCGAGGCTTGAAGCTGCTCTTACAAAAACGGGGTATGGTTGGAGTGAGATTATTGCCGACTCGGAGGAAGCAAAGCAGGAGCTAATCGATAGCGACAAGGTTCGTAAAGAAAAGGAAATACGAGCATTGCGTATTAAGTTCATTGTGTCTGCCATGTTTGCCCTGCCTCTGTTATATATATCTATGGGACACATGCTGCCGTTTGGACTGAGCTTACCATTACCATCTTTTATTCATCACCACCATAATCCAATCGGCTTTGCCCTTGCACAGTTAATCTTAACTGCACCAATCGTAATCGCGGGGCGCCGCTTTTACACTGTTGGGTTTAGGGCGATATGGCTTCGCGCCCCAAACATGGACAGCCTGATTGCCATCGGCACATCAGCCGCTGTAATTTACAGCCTATATGCAACCTACAAGGTTGCAACAAATCACCCCGAGTATGCGGAATATCTCTATTACGAGACCGCAGGGGTGATTATCGCCCTTGTACTGCTCGGCAAAACCCTCGAAGCAGTGTCCAAGGGCAAAACGAGCGAAGCCATCAAAAAATTGATTGGACTTCGCCCGAAAACCGCACTCGTCATCAGAGATGGAAAAGAGGCGGAAGTCCCTATCGACGACGTAGTAGTCGGCGATATTATCTTGATAAAGCCGGGCGGCAAAATCCCTGTCGACGGCATAGTTGTAGATGGCACAACAACAATCGACGAAACGATGCTCACAGGCGAAAGTATGCCTGTAAACAAACAATCGGGAGATAACGTCTTTGCCGCCACCATAAACATAAATGGTTTTATCAAGTTTCGGGCTGAAAAAGTCGGCGCGGACACGGCACTTGCGCAAATCATCAAACTCGTTGAAGACGCGCAAGGCAGCAAAGCTCCAATCGCAAAAATCGCCGATAAAGTATCGGGCATCTTTGTACCGATTGTCTTTTGCATAGCCGTAATCGCTTTCGCCGCATGGCTAATCGCCACACGCGACCTCACTTTTTCGCTGACGATATTCATATCCGTCCTTGTCATCGCTTGCCCCTGCGCACTTGGGCTCGCAACACCAACCGCAATAATGGTCGGCACAGGCAAAGGAGCAGAAAACGGAATTCTCATAAAAAGTGGCGAAGCACTCGAAACAGCACATAAAATCCAAACAGTCGTCCTCGATAAAACAGGCACAATCACAGAGGGCAAGCCCGAGGTGACAGATATTATATTAACAAATAACTCTCCTTCCGCTTTCTCAAAAACTCAGCTTCTTGAGTTGGCTGCCTCTGTACAACAAGGAAGTCAACATCCGATAGGCGAAGCTATTGTACGTAATGCAAAGTCAAAAGGAGTCAACCTTCTTCCTGTAACGAATTTTAAGTCTATTGACGGCAAAGGAATTATCGGTTGTGTTGACAGCAAAAATATAGTTATTGGAAATCTTAGGTTAATTGACGAGATGTCATGCGAAAAACCCGAAAACTGCGACAAAGCTCTATGGGGCGAATCTAAAGGAGAAACACCGATTTTCTTGTCTATAAATAATAAGGTTGTTGCAATAATAACTGTCGCGGACGTGATAAAGCCAACGAGTGCAGACGCCGTCAATGCACTTACAAGCATGAGTCTTGAAGTCGCTATGATAACAGGCGACAATAAGCTCACAGCCGCCGCAATTGCAAAACAAGTTGGTATAACAAAAGTTTTAGCAGAGGTTTTGCCCGAAGACAAAGCTAATGAAGTCAAAGCACTTCAAACCGGTAAAACCTGTCAGAAGAACCGTCCCCCTGACACCCCTGACAATCTTGGTAGAATTGTTGCGATGGTTGGTGACGGGATAAACGACGCGCCTGCACTTATGCAAGCGGATGTTGGTATTGCTATCGGCAGCGGAACCGATGTTGCAATAGAAAGCGCGGACATTGTGCTTATGCACAATGATTTAGCGGGCGTCGCGGCGGCAATCCGGTTATCCAAAGCAACAATACGTAACATAAAGCAGAACTTATTCTGGGCTTTTGGTTACAATGTGCTTGGCATACCGATTGCTGCAGGAGTCCTTCATATATTCGGAGGACCCCTGCTCTCCCCCACCATCGCCGCCGCCGCAATGTGCCTGAGCTCAGTATCAGTATTAACAAACGCCTTGAGGCTGAAAACATTTAAAGTAAAACCTGTCAGTAGAACCGTCCCCCTGACACCCCTGTTAAAAGAAAGGATAAATCGATGAGCGACGGAACACTTCTGGGTGCTGTTAAGCGTGGCAGTGAAAACGCCCTTAGCCGGGTTATCGACAAGTATGCCGACAGTGTATGCAATACAATAAAAAAGACCTGCGGCGACATATTGACGCACGAGGATATTGAAGAAGTTGCATCGGAAGTTTTCTTTTCGTTGTGGGAAAACTCAGGCTCGGTGGAGATATTAAAAGGCTGGCTCTCTTCAACTGCACGTGCAAAGGCAAAACTCAGACTGCGTGATAAAAGAGCTGAGCCGCCTGTTTTGGACGAATACTATTCCGGCAAAAGCGACACTGCAGAAGATATGATTATATCGGGTTACAGCCGTGAAACAGTTGAAGCCGCAATCCCCTTACTTGATTCTCCCGACCGTGAAATTTTCTACAGTTATTATTACGACTCAAAACTAATCGTTACAATAGCTAGTGAAACAAGCTTGACCGAGTCTGAGGTTAAAGAACGCGTTGTAGCAAGCCGGGAAAGAATCAGACAATATCTGATAAGTCAGGAGGTTTTTGGAGATGTTTAAAGATTCAGCAGACTACCGCGCTCTAAAAGCCCAAGCATGGTCGGTTGCACGTATCAAGGAGCTTACAATGCGGAGAATTTCGGATGCAGAAGAAATGCCGCATCATTCAGCCGCAAAAAAAAGGTTTGCAGGCAAGCTTATTATAATAACATTGTGCGTTGCTGCAGTTATCGCGGTAACAGTAATCGCGGCAGAAACTAGGGTTTTCGGGCTGATAGACTTGATTTTCCCATCATCAGAAACGATTATAAGAGATGACAGCAATCAATCAGATGATGAGAGCACCGACGAGATTGCTGACGAACCGACGGATGATATGCTTGAAGACTTCACACTTGTTGGCTTTGCCGGAACTCCCGAGCACGACGCGGCAGAAGAGTGGCGCACTTTTTCTGCAAGCTATATAAGTGCTTTTCAAACACAAGATCCGGAAACCGGTGAGATAGTGTGGGAAGGCGAGGAAGGCGAAGAAGCCGAAGGCATCCCCGAAATATATAATCATTATGATGCTCTCACGTGGACAATGGTTGAAAAGCTAAACGAGATTGCAGAAAAATACGAGCTTAATCTATTCGGCGAATTATTTTTATATGACAATGACGATTTATCTTTATGGGATGCATATCAGGCAAACATAGCAAACGGACCATTTATCGACACCTCAGCAGGTTCGTTCATACTCTTTCCCGGATATATATGGGAATGCGGAACATTTCAATTTGAAGGTAATTTCAGGCTTTCACAAAATGATTACGGAGATTTTGAGCATGAGCACGGCAACGTCAGCTTTACTTTCCGCTCAAGCCGTAAGGGTACACTCGACACCGCAATAATAAGCCACATCGAGCTTGCAGAGCTTGATAATGAGCGAGTATATATAAGCGCACACGATATACCTGTATTATTCGTACAAAGCACCAACCAATCACTATTAATCGTAGATACAGATACATCCTTCATAGCAGTTACAGTAAATGCCGGAACATGGCGCTTCACCGGTCGAACAGTAGAGAGCTTCGCCGACTTAATCAATTTTTCGATGTTGAGATAACAAAATATGGTTCTTTTGACAGGATTCCTGTGCTCTGTTATAATCAGCGCATATTATTATGAGAGCAGGGAGCATTTTGAAAAGGCGGATTGTTTTTAAAGTAGGTACTTCTACCTTATGCCATAGCGGCAAGGGTTTGAATTTCAGGAATATTGATATGCTCGCGAGGGTCCTCTCGGATGTTAAAAATGAAGGGCATGATGTCATTCTTGTAACGTCGGGAGCGATTGGTGCAGGCGTTGCTAAGCTTGGTCTTGTCGAGCGTCCGACTGATATACGCAAGAAGCAGGCGGTTGCGGCGGTCGGGCAGCTTGAGCTTATGCATATTTATGATAAGCTTTTTGGCGAGTTCGGCACAACAGTCGGGCAAGTGCTTTTGACTCGAGATGATATTGACAGACCCACTGTAAGGAAAAACTTAACCGGCACATTCGAGTCGCTTTTGTCAATGGGTGTCATTCCGATTGTTAATGAAAACGACTCGGTTTGCATTGAGGAAATAGAGTCGGAGCATAAGGTATTCGGCGATAATGACACGCTTTCGGCAATTGTTGCGGTTTTGATTGATGCTGACTTGCTGGTAATTTTGTCCGACATTGACGGTTTATATGACAGTGACCCGACGAAAAATAGTGATGCGAAGCTAATCCCTGTTGTTACTGATATAAGCGATGACATAATGGCACTGGCAGGCGGTACGGATAACGAGTTCGGAACGGGCGGCATGATAACTAAGCTGACTGCCGCACGTGTTGCGGGCGAAAAAGGGATTGAAACAGTTATCACAAACGGCTCTGAGCCGCAGCGATTATATGAAATAATAACCGGCGGCGAGGGCGGTACACGCTTTAAGGTGGAGGATAAAAAACATGACAGCGATTGAGAAGCAAGGAGTTGCAGCAAAGGAAGCATCGACAAAATTAATGACAGCTTCTACGAAGCTAAAAAATGATGCACTCCATAAAATTGCCGACGCACTTATAGAAAACAAAGATAAAATCTTACAAGCAAATCAACCGGATGTTGAAAATGCACGAAAAGACGGAAAATCAGAGTCTTTTATCGACAGGCTGACTCTTAATACCGAACGTATCGAAGCAATTGCAAGCAGTGTCAGAGAAGTAGCTGCGCAAAGTGACCCTGTCGGTAAGGTTGATACGCTTGAAAAAAGACCAAACGGGCTTTTGGTAGGTCGCAAGACAGTACCGCTTGGAGTTATCGCAATTATTTATGAATCAAGACCGAATGTAACGGTTGATGCTGCGGTACTCTGTATTAAAGCAGGTAATGCTGTAATTTTGCGTGGCGGCAAAGAGACGTTTCATTCAAATAATGCATTAACCGATATTATGCGAAAAGCTATCAAAAGCGCAGGTCTTCCGGAGGATTCGGTATCGCTTGTCCAAAGTACAGAGCGCAGCAGCGTTGATGAGTTATTTAACCTTACCGATTATATCGATGTGCTTATTCCAAGAGGCGGAAAAGGTCTTATTGACCATGCAGTAAGAAATTCAAAAATACCTGTAATCGAAACAGGCATCGGTATCTGCCATGTATATGTCGAGAAGTCCGCAGACCTAAGTATGGCTGCTGATTTAACATTTAACGCAAAGTGCCGTCGCGTATCTGTTTGTAATGCCGCGGAGGTTTTACTTGTTGACAGAGCGGTTGCAGAGGAATTTCTTCCGATGGCAAAAAAACTTCTTGATACGAAAAGCACCGAGCTGCGAGGGTGCAAAGAAGCCATAAATATCCTTGGCAGTGATGTTATTCCTGCAACCGACGAAGATTATCGTACCGAATTTTTAGATTACATTCTCGCAATAAAAATCGTCGAGGACATCGATGAAGCAATCGCTCACATCGCCAAGTACAGCTCAAAGCATTCGGAAGCAATTGTCACAAGCGACTATAACGCTTCAAACCGCTTCCTCGACGAAGTCGATGCTGCCGCTGTTTACGTCAACGCCTCCACCGCCTTCACCGACGGCGGCGAATTCGGTCTCGGCGCCGAAATAGGCATTTCGACGCAAAAAATGCACGCACGCGGTCCCATGGGACTCGAGCAGCTAACCTCCTCAAAATTTATAATCTACGGCAATGGTCAAACAAGACCATGAAAATGTAGAAAATTACAACAGTATAAAATAATGCAGCTGCAAACGCAATAACTAAATCAGGCAGTGGTTTCACCTATACACTCCCTGAGTTGTAGGTGAAGCCTTCGCCGTGGACTTGGGAAACGGTGTCGGTTATCATGAATGCGTTTTCGTCGTACTCTTTTACGAGTGCGAGCAGGTCGCGGTAGTTTCTTGTGTCCATTGTTACCATTATCATTTCTCTTTCTGTACGCTTATAAGCTCCGATAATCGGCACAAGGGTCACTCCACGGTCGAGTTTTGTTTGAATTTCTTTTGTTATCGTTTCACTATGGTCACTGATGATGTAGACCATTTTTCTTTTGCGCAGGCCCGATTCGATATAACCCATTGTCAAAGCAGTGATTGCTATTGAAAATACCGCATAGAAAAACGCGTCTGTGCTGAACACAATTAAGCTGAAAATAACTATTGCTCCGTCGGACAGCAGCAGTCCTATTGATGTGTTGAGTCCGAAAAACTTCTTAAATATGAGCGGCGGCAATGATGTCCCTCCGCTTGACGCGTTATTTGCGTAGAGTATCGAAGCGGCAATCGCCATGACCACACTTCCTGCAAGCATTGAGAGCATAGTGTCTTCGACCAGGGTTATTTGCGGTATAACTTGAATGAATACAGGTAATGCAGCTGCTCCGAGGACACTGTTGAGAAATGCTTCTTTCCCAAGAAATATCAGTGCCGACAGAAGAATAATTGCATTTGCGATTAAAACCGTAATCGAACGGTCAAACGCAAATAGCTTTTCAAGTATAATCGCAAGCCCTGTTATCCCTCCTGCCGCAATCGAATGCGGTCCCAAAAACAGATTAACAGACCCCGCAATCAACGCAATCGCAAAAATAATATAAATTGTTTTTTTAATCCTCTTCAACATTTCCAATCTCCTTTTCTTACAACATAAAAAGGACAGTCCCCCATGTATGATTAGAAGAACTGTCCCCTGCTTTTTTTCTATTTTACAGTATTCGTACATTCTCGTCAATCTCAGAATTGCGTTGTATAAAATGCTGTGATAAGCGTATGGAAAACGAGGTGGTATTTTGCACTCTTTTATGATATTATAATGAACCGAGAGAACCGTCCCCGTGGTACACATCCGCGTGGTTCATTGGAGGCAATATGAATAGCGTAAAACCTAATGCATTTTTATCGGCACTGCTTGCTGTTATAGCCGTTGTTTTGATATGCATTTTCATCGTATTATTAGTTATCCGTGAAGTCGGTATTGGTCATGTTATCAGAAATACGGACATAGTGGGAGCATTGGAAGCCGCAGTAGACGGTGATGGCGAGCAGTCCGGCTATATCCTTGACCAGATTAATGATATGCCGTTTAACGAAGGAAAAATCCAGCCTAAGCATATCGATGCATTTTTGAAGGATGATGCTGTAACCCATGAAATAGAAAGCATAATTGATGCTTATGCGTTAGCTTTCACTCTTGGAAATCATGACCATCATATAACTCAAGATGATGTTGTCAGAATCGTAACAGCCATTGAGCCGGAAGTAAACTGGCTGTTCAGCCACGAGATGACACAAGCAGATATTGAGGAGCTTGCACAAACTCTTGACGATATAATTGACTTCAGCTCGCTCAGTGTTGATGGTCTCATGCAGGATTTTGATGTAGATATGACTGTGCCGCTGCTCATTATATCACCTGCAATAATTTGGCTTGTCGGCATAACAAGCTTTATAATCTTACTTTTCATCTTTTTACTCCGCCGCAAAGATATTGTAAGTGCTGCTTTTGCCGTCGGGATTCCCATTGCACTTGCCGGGCTTATTATGCTCGCAGCAGGGGCATGGCTAAACTCCACCCCCGAGCTTCCCGGCGATATAATCAACAGATTTTCAAACTATCTCGAGCTGCCGATAAAGCTGCTGATTCAATACAGCCTAACCGTCGCAACCATAGGCATAGTAATCGCAGCAACAGCCTTCATATTCAAAGCAATCCGCGCAAGAGTGTGAAGGTCGGGGAAAGGGTGTTGCAAAACAAATCCCTACCTCTCGACTGTCACATCCTTGTGCAGACGTTCGGCGCTCCACCGTCCGTGGTTACGCTTGACGAAATTTGTTTTGCAACACCCTTTCCCCAATTCTATGACGAATCTCGCAGACCGGTTCGCAAGGCTGTTGGGAAGTTTTTTACCATGTCAAAGTCGTAGCCTTGGTTTCGGAGACCAGCTATGATTCCCGGCAGCGCTTCGACTGTGTTGTGACTGTACACGTAGTCGTGAAGCAGGATTATAACGTGCTCTCTGCCTGATGTGTAGTCGAGCACGTCTTTTGTTATATCTGCGGCACTTTTATTTCTGCGCCAGTCCTGCGGGTCTACGTGCCAGTCGTAATGCCTGTAGCCAAGCTCTCTGATAGTGTCTATTCGAGTGGTCAGTGCATTACCGCTGACTTGCATTGAGCCGCCCGGAAAGCGGAAGCCGGTCATTGTATAACCAAAACGCTCGCTGATAAAAGTGCCCGCTCGTGACACATCGTTTCTGAAAGAACTGAGATTGCTCTCATATAACGTCGAATAGATGTGGGTATAGCTATGGTTTGCAAGCTCATGCCCCTCATCGAGAATGCGCTGAAAGATATCATCATTATCTTCGGTCGGCAGAATAAAAAAGGTAGCAATAATATTCTCATCACGCAGAATATCAAGTATTGCACAGGTTATGCCGCGCGACGGACCATCATCGAAGGTCAGATATGCTATCTTCTCACTGCCTCGGGCATTACCGCCTGCATTAGCTTGCCCAACCATAGCCTCACCGCCGGATACGTCAGGGTCACCGCCGGGTAAGCTTAGCTCGTCGCTGTATCGGTCGGGGTCACCGTCGGGCAAGTTTATGCTGTCGCCCTGTCGGTCGGTGTCATCGCCCTGCTCAAATGTGACATGAGAACCATTCCGGTTCTGATTATGGCTCGCTATTGGCTCTTGTTCCTCGTTGTCCCCGTGTCTCGCACTTGAGTTCATGTAAAGTATTACAAATAAAAGTGGGATGGCAATGAATGCAAAAATAATGGCAATTCCAATGCCACGATTTGGTATGCGTTTTTTATTGTTTTGTCCATAATTACTATTTGGCATTTCAATCCTTTTGAACACAAGTATAAGACACTGTTGCGCCGATTATTATAGCATGAAAATGCCTTGTAGTCTAGTGCGTTTTGTGGTATAGTGGTGTGGTTGCGATTATAATTTACAAGGTTGGCAAAAGCATGAGCATTCGAAACCGAATTCTTATACCAATGATAGCACTGACAATTGTTGGTTGTGTCGCTGTTTTTGTGTCCTCAATGCTGATTTTCCGCAGGGAGCTCGATGATGCGATGCAAAGCAGAGTTGAAGTTGCAGCGTCTGTTGTTGACAATGAAATTGAAGGGCTAAAAGACAGAGCTCACGTCGCTGCTTTTAACATGGCGCGAAATACAGAGATTATTTCAGCACTCAAAGCAGATAACCGTGCAGAGCTTTCTGACATTGTAAATGAGCTTAAAAATATTGCACAAGTTGACTACAGCGTTATCCTCGATACAGGCGGCAACACAGTTGTCAGCACGCACGTGTCAGTAGACTACGGTGTAAGCATGGCTCACATGCCGCATGTAGAGAGCGCACTTGCCGGCAGAAGCGAAGTTTATATAAACCAAAACGCCAGTATTCACCTTGGGATTTTCGCAGGCTCGCCCATTTACGACGAAGCAATGAATCTGATCGGCGCTGTTTCGCTCGGCTTCAGGCTCGACTCTCAGGAGTTTGTCTCTGAGCTTAAAAAAACCACGGGATGCGAGCTATCGGTTTTTTCTTATGATGTCCGTGTTGCAACAACAATCATCGATCAGGAAGGGTTATACGCCATCGGAACAAAAGCCCCTCCGGAAATTAGCGACACAGTACTGGCAGGAATGTCTCATCTTGGATTTGTTGATGTTTTCGGAAGAACCCTGCTCGCAAAATACCAGCCTCTTTTCGGAGCAGAAGACGATATTCTCGGAATGATCATTGTCGGATATGATACAACCGAAGACAACAGCAAAATCGTTGCATTCATTATAAATGGTCTCATTTTAACCGCATTTATTCTTCTTATTTGTTTAGCTCTTGCACTTCCGCTTTCAGGGTTTATTAAAAAGCAGATGCAAAAACTCATGGTGAAAACCGAAGAGCAGAAGACCCAGCTTGCCGAGATTAACAGTCAAAACGAAATGCAGCTTACGAAGCTTAATCTCATGGTCAAATCAGCACACATCGGGCTATGGGATTTTGAAATCAATGAGGAAGACCCGTTTAACCCGAAAAATCCCTACCTGTTTTCCGATGACTACAGAAAAATGGTCGGCTACGAAAGCGAAGAAGACTTTCCTAACATATTCGAGAGCTGGCTGAAGCTCATTCACCCTTATGATGAAAGAAGAGTATTCACAGCATTAAAAGAACATCTGTTTGATACAAGCGGCATGACACCGTACAGCGAAGAGTTCAGAATCTTCAAAAAGGACGGTACACTGGCACATTTTGGAACATTCTGCGAAACCATCCGTGACGAGGACGGTAATCCGCTGCGCGCTTCAGGTGCGATGATGGATATCACAGATGTTAAAGAAAGAGCTAATTTCATATCTACGATGAACGAGCGTATACTTCTTATGCTCAACACCTCACCGCTATGCACCATTATTTGGGATAAAAACCAAAATATTATTGAGTATAATAAAGCATCAGTCGAAATGTACGGCTTTGGAATAAAAGACGAAAACCTTGAAGAGCTTATAAAAGCTTGTTCGCCCGAGCTTCAACCCGACGGGCAGCGTTCGGAGGAAAAGTCCGAAAGACTGATGAAGCAGGCATTTCGGGACGGGTACTGCCATTTTGAGTGGATGCACATTATGCATTCTGACGGCTCGCTTCTCCCAACCGAGGTTACGCTTGTCCGCGTTAAATACGGCGACGAGGACGTTGTAATCGGATACACGCAGGATATGCGAGAGTATAAAGCATACATCGCTGAGATTGAGCAAACGCAAGAAAGGCTGCGGCAAGCCCGTGACACAGCCGAAGCTGCAAACAGGAGCAAATCAATCTTCCTTGCAAACATGAGCCACGAGATTAGAACTCCGATGAACAGTATAATCGGTTTTTCCGAGCTTGCACAGGATGATAGCGAGATTTCATCAAAAACAAGAAAGTACCTTTCAAACATATCCGATAATGCAATATGGCTGCTCGATATTATAAACGACATTCTCGATAACACAAAAATCGAATCAGGCAAAATCACACTCGAGCATATCAGCTTTGATATACAAGATGTTATCACACAATGTCAGGCAGCAATTCTGCCAAAGACCGTTGACAAAGGCTTTGCACTTTATTGCTATACCGAGCCTATCGACGGCAAGAAAATCGTCGGCGACCCGATAAGACTTCGTCAGGTACTGATGAACCTTCTTTCAAACGCTGTCAAGTTCACTGAGGTCGGGACAATCAAGCTGTTTATTCACACCACAAAAATCGACGACACTCATGTTGTAATCAAATTTGAAGTAAAAGACAGCGGCATCGGAATGACCCCCGAGCAAATCGGAAATATCTTTGAGCCATATATGCAAGCCGACGACAGTGTCACCCGTAAGTTCGGCGGCACAGGGCTCGGATTACCGATAGCAAGCAGTATTGTCAAGCTAATGGGCGGAGATTTAACTGTTGTAAGCAAGCCCGGCGCAGGCAGCACCTTCAGCTTTGAGCTGGAGTTTGAATTAGTCGAAAGCACAGCCGATGCTGATGATAGTGCACCGATTTTTATAGATACAAAAAAGCCGCAATTTGATGCACTAATCCTTATTTGCGAAGATAACTTTCTTAACCAGCAGGTTGTCTGCGACCATCTTTCCAGGGTTGGTATAAGAACCATAGTTGCAAATAACGGGCAAGAAGGCGTTGACATAGTCGCAAATCGAAAAAAGAATGATGAAACCCCGTTTGATTTAATCTTTATGGACATACACATGCCTATAATGGACGGTCTGGAAGCAGCACGGCTGATTTCCGTGATGGATACAGGCGCTCCGGTTGTCGCACTGACCGCAAACATAATGGCAAATGATGTTGAGCTATACAAAGCGGCAGGAATGCTTGACCTGCTAAGTAAGCCGTTTACATCTCAAGACTTGTGGAAGTGTTTGCTCAAATACATACCCGTTGTTGATTATGTTGTCGAAAACGCCGAACAGCAGGCGCAAGAAGAAGATAGAGCAATGAAGCAGCTCAGGACATATTTTGTCAGCAGCAATCAGGCGACTTATGATGAGATTCTCAATGCACTGAGCGACGACGATATTAAGCTTGCACACAGGATTGCTCACACTTTAAAAAGTAACGCAGGTCAAATAGGAGAAAAAGCTCTGCAAAAAGCAGCGGCGGAGGTTGAGTTCTTACTCGTTGAGGGAAAACCGCAGGTCAGCGACATTCACGCAACAGCACTAAAAGACGAGCTTGATGCGGTGCTTGAGAAGCTCGAATCATACCTCACAGATGATGATGTACACGAGATATTAACCGACGAAACCAAAATACGTGAGATAATCGACAAAATCGAGCCGATTCTCATGCAGCAAAGTACAGAATGCATGAGCATGATGGACGAAATAAAATCACTGCCGGGAGCGCAGGAGCTTGCAAAATACGTTGACGATTTTGAGTTTAAAAAAGCGATAGCTGAGCTATCTTTAATAAAAGAGAGGTTAGGAATAGTAAATGGAGCTTAAACGCAAAAATACCGTCCTTATAATAGATGATGAAACGGCAAATATAATTGCACTGACAAATATTCTCAGTCCCGAGTATGATGTCCTTGCATCAAAAAGCGGACTCGATGCAATTTCACTTGCCGAAGAGCACTCTCCGGACGTTGTCTTGCTTGACGTGCTCATGCCCGAAATGGACGGTTATGAAGTTATCGCCGCGCTTAAAAATCTTGAGAGCACAAGAAAAATCCCTGTTATTTTCATAACAGGTCTTGACAGTGCCGCCTCAGAGAGGAAGGGTCTGGCTCTCGGCGCAGCAGACTATATTCCGAAGCCGTTTAACGCTGAGATTGTTAAGCTGCGAGTGCAAATTCAGATTAAGCTCGTTAATCACATACGTGCTCTTGAAGAGCGTGACGAAATGGAACGGCAGCTTAACAAAATAAAAGAACTTGAAGCAGGTCTTATTGCGGCGAAGGAGCAGGCGGAGCATAGCAGAGAGCTCGCCGAGCATTCGAGCCGCGCAAAAAGCGAGTTCCTCTCACGCATGAGCCACGAAATGCGTACGCCCATGAACTCAATTATCGGTATGCTTCAAGTTATTAAAATGCGGACAGTCCCTGAGAGCATTAGTGATTTTATCAATGAAATAGGCGCAGCGTCAAACCATTTACTTGGTATTATCGACGATGTGCTTGATGTTTCCGGTATGGAGTACGGTGCGTTTAAGCTTACAAACACGCTGTTTAATATCAACGCACTGTTTGAGGATGTTATTTCAACAACCGAATACAACGCAACGCTGAAAAATCAAACAATGCATTCCGACATTGACCATGATATACCGATTTTTGTCGTAGGCGACGAGAAACGTCTCAAGCAGGTTGTTTCAAACTTGCTGGCAAATGCCATTAAGTTCACACCCGACTTGGGAAATATTTATCTAAGTGCAAAGCTTCTTGAGAAAAAGGACGGTAATATCACACTTCAAGTTGAAGTCGCCGATGATGGTATCGGCATTTCGGAAGAGCAGCAAAAGGGTCTGTTCACCATTTTTGACCAAGCCGACGGCAGTAATACAAGAAAGCACGGAGGCATTGGGCTTGGGCTTGCTTTATCCAAGCGCATTGTTGAAATGATGGGAGGCACAATAACAATTGAGTCTCAGCCCGATAAGGGCGCAAAATTTATTTTCACAGCCGTTTTACAAGAACAAAGCAAGAACAACACCTTATAACGGATTCCCACGATATTGGAGATAACTGATGAGTATACCCATGCTTGCAAAAAAAGATGCAACAGAACTGAAAAACACACAAAAAAGTAAGCTCGCCGCTCGTTTCAGAGCTATTAATGTGCTTTTCATAATTACAGTTCTTATAATAATGCTTATGGTTGGCGCAAACTTTGTCCTCAACCTTACAGATAGTGTCTCAGATGATTACGTACGTTTTTACGCAACGGATACAGCAGGCTTATTAGGCTCGCATCTGGGTATTGAAATCTCGCTCATTGAGCACTTGTCTAAGTCGGAAGCAATAATAGAGTGGTTTTACGACGAGGATAACGATGAAAAAAAGGCTGCCGCCTTTGAGGAAATGATGCGCTTTTCCGGCATGCTGCAAATTGATGGGATATATTTTGCAATAAATAACTCTCTTAACGAGTTTTCAATCAACAGTAATACACCTTTTGATGAGTTTTCGCCATTTGATAGGATTGATCCCGATATCTTGTACGACCAATGGTACTTCGCTGCACTTGAGTCTGAGTTTCCGTTTACGCTTAACCTTGACGTTGACAAAGTAACCGATTCGCGCCGCCTTTGGATTAACCACAAGGTCATGGATAACGGAAAAGCAATAGGAATTCTCTGCTCGGCTCTTCAATTTGACGAAATTTTCTACGAATTATTCAGCGGATACACAGCAGGCAGCGTGATAGGATACATTGTCGACCAGTACGGAAATGTGCAAATAAGCAGCTACAGACCCGATGCCGAGCTGCTGCAAGTGGATTTTGAAGAGGATATCGAAGAACCCCACATCACAGAGATTAACACAAACTCAGTGTTTATTAATGCGATAACACGATTTATTGAAAATCCGCAAGTCTACACTACCCGTGTTGACCCTGAAGTAATCAGGCTTCATACCGGAGGTTACCAGTTTTCTTCAATCGTACCGATTCAAAACACAAATTGGCTCACGGTTACCTTTTACAGCACATCGGCTTTGTTTGGATTTTCCAGCATCTTCTTTCCGCTTTTAATAATTATAATCGCTTTTCTTCTTTATGTTATTTCAAGCTCACTTTTAATAAAGCACATGATTTTCGACCCGATTGGGTTACTGACCCAAAGTATATCCACAGACCAGGACGATAATCAAAAAGTATTCGGCATAGACCGCGACGATGAAATCGGCGAGCTTGCGCGCGAGGCACAGGATAAATGGAGCCGGCTTAAAGAGAATACGGATACTCTGCTTGTTTCTATGCAAGCGCAGGAGCGTCAATCGGAAATACTAAACGCCGTTAATATAATGGCATCATCGCTGCTGAGCGCAAGTAACGACACCGTTTTCAAAGCGTCCTTACCCGAAGGTCTCGGACTGATGGCAGCGTGTATGGGTGTTGACCGTATCTATATCTGGCAAAACGAGCTTATCAGCAACAGCCTGCACTTTGAGCTTAAATACGAATGGATAGGCGATAGTAAGAATATAGGAAATCCTGTTCAATTGGGGCAAATATTCTCATATAAGGACAATGCTCCCGTGTGGCTTGAGCGCTTCTTATGTGATGAGCATATCAGCGGACCTGTCAGTTCAATCACCGAAAACGAAAGAGAGCTTTTAGAGTTTTGCGGTGTAAAATCGGTTCTTGCCGTACCCGTCTTTTTGCACGGACTGTTCTGGGGTTTCATCAGCTTTGATAACTGCCATGATGAGGAAGTTTTATCTAATGACGAGATTAGTATTCTGCGTTCGGGAAGCCTTATCATAGCCAGTGCTATAAATCGTAATCTTATTACACTCAATCTGCACGAGGCAGTAGAGGATGCAAACGCCGCAAACCGCTCAAAATCAGAGTTTCTCGCCAATATGAGCCATGAGATACGAACCCCTATGAACAGTATAATAGGATTTTCAGAGCTTGCTCTCGACGATACAATCCCTGTCAGAACAAGAGATTATCTCGAAAAAATCATGGAAAACTCCGCATGGCTGCTGCAGCTCATTAACGATATACTTGACATATCAAAAATTGAATCGGGCAAAATGGAGCTTGAAAGCATACCGTTTGATTTAACCGAGCTGCTCAGTAACTGTAAAACCGCAATCATGCCAAAAGCGCTCGAAAAAGGGCTTGATGTACACTTCTACGCAGAGCCGCCGAAAGGAAAGAGGCTGCACGGCGACCCCGTTAAGCTTCGTCAGGTTCTCATGAATCTTCTTTCAAACTCTGTCAAGTTCACAAACGAAGGTGTCATAAAAATCCATGTTTCTGTAAAGAACTTAACACCCTACGGTGCTGTTATAGCTTTTGAAGTACGGGATTCAGGCATCGGCATTACCGAGAAGCAAATGTCAATAATTTTTGACCCGTTTACACAAGCAGAAACCGGCACAACACGCAAGTACGGCGGCAGCGGTCTGGGTCTCCCGATTGCGAAGAATATAATTGAAATTATGGGCGGCAAGCTCTCTGTAACCAGTGAACCGGGCGTTGGCAGTAAGTTTAACTTTGACCTCACATTTATCACAACCGACACCATGGAAGAAAGCGACAGTGGCGAGAAATACATTTCCGAAAATTCTGTAAAGCCTATGTTTGAAGGTGAAATACTTGTTTGCGAAGACAACAGTATGAATCAGCAAGTTATAACCGAGCATCTGTCAAGAATTGGTTTAAAGACAATTATTGCAAACGACGGTAAAGAGGGCGTAGATTTAGTTGCCGAGAGAAATGCAAGTGAAGCAAAGCAATTTGATTTAATTCTGATGGATATCCACATGCCTGTAATGGACGGTATTGAAGCTGCGGAAAACATCAAAATGATAGACAGCAATATCCCGATAGTCGCAATGACCGCAAATGTGATGAAAAACGACCGTGATAATTACAAAAAAGCCGGAATGGTTGATTTTCTTGGTAAACCCTTTATATCACATGAGCTGTGGCAATGCCTGAGAAAGTATATCGAGCCTGTTTCCGTGCTGCGCGAGGACACGTCTGAGCGTGTGTATGCCGATGATGAGCTACGCCGTAAGCTTATCAATACGTTTGTTACCAACAACATTGAAAAGTATGCCGAGATAAAACGTTCGCTGGAGTTAAATGAAATTAAGCTGGCTCACAGACTTGCTCACACCCTTAAAGGAAACGCCGCGCAGCTTGGCAAAACACATCTGAAAAAAGCCGCTGAAGATGTCGAAAACAGTCTTACAGGCGGTAAGGATAACACAACTCCATCACTCATGAAAACCTTAGAAACCGAACTTAGTGCTGTTCTCGCAGAGCTTTCACTGCAGGTGCAAAAAAACACCACGAGCATCGATTCGATAGAGAAGGCAGATAAAGAAAGCTCGCTGAAAATACTCGCAAAGCTTGAAAGAAAGCTAAGAGACAGTGACTTTGATTGTGTTTCACTTGTCGGAGAGGTATATAAAATCGACGATAGTATAGCTTTGATTGACAAAATTGAAAGTCTTGATTTTGAACACGCTTTGGAAGAGCTGCTTATGCTCAGGGAGAAAATCGAAAATGAGAGTTAAGGCTGTCCGGATAATTACATTGGTTCTTGCCGTTATTTTTGCTGCTTCCCTTTGTGCTGCTTGCAGTGCGGTACAGGCGAATGGTTCTGCTGTGCTCTTTACAGACTTTAGAGATATTCCGGGCGTGACACCTGAAGAAATCGAAGCTGTAGAAGCATTGCAAGAGCAGTTTTCATATTTCATTTACGGAATGCCTCAGTCAACAGAAGCATTTATTAACAGTCACGGTGAAGCAAGCGGTTACTCTGCATTGTTTACCGAATGGCTTACGACTCTGTTCGGCATTGAGTTCAGAGTCGAGCTTATTGAATGGCTCGACTTGCTTGCCGCTATGGAAGCAAACGTAGTTTCATTCTCCGGAGATTTTATCGCAACACCGGAGAGACGTGCCACATACAAGATGACGGAAGCAATCGCAACCCGTAATATCAAGGGCTTCCGAATTGCCGACAGCAAGCCGCTCGGCGAGATTGCTCTCGAGCGTCCTATCCGCACAGGCTTTATGACGGCAACCGCAACAATTGAGCGTGTAACCTCCCAGATGGCAGAGGGGTCTTTTGAGATTGTCGAGTTAGATGGCTTTGAGGATGCATACAGTGCGCTTAAAAGCGGTGAAATTGACGTCTACTACTACAGTGCAATAGCTGAAATTGCATTTATTGAGCATGATGATGTTGTAACAATAGACTTCTATCCGCTCACATTTGTGTCCATTTCAATGGTTACCAGGGACGAGGCTCTTGAGCCGATTATCTCTGTTGTTAACAAAGCTTTGCAGCATCAAGAAACAAGGAGACATCTGGCAGAACTCTATAACGAAGGATATCGTCAATATCAGATGCATAAGCTTTACTCCCAGCTGACCGATGCCGAGCGTGCGTTTATACGAAACACACCAATTGTAAAGTTCGCAGCCGAAAACGACAACTATCCTCTGAGCTTCTTTAACACACGCGACGGCGATTGGCAAGGGATTGTAATTGATGCGCTCAGGGAGGTTGAAGCCCTTACCGGTCTTACCTTTGAGCCTGCAAACGATGAGCACGCAAGCTTTGTCGATATGCTTGGCATGATGGCAAGGCGCGAGGTTTCTTTTATCACAGACTTGATGTATTCAGAGCACCGTGCAGGAAATTATCTGTGGACAGAAGGTTCATTTCTTGACTCCCGCTCATCACTGATTGCCAGAGCCGAGCATAGGGATGTTACGATAAATGATATTTTCTATATGGATATAGGGCTGGTTGCCGGTTATGCTCACACCGACTTTTTCAAGAAATGGTTTCCCGAGCATCTTAATACAGTCGAATACGAAACCACGTCGGACGCTTTGAACGCCTTAGACCTCGGCGAGATTGAAGCAGTCATGGCAGGTGATATGAGTCTGTTGATTCTGACACATTATCTCGAGCGTCCGGGATATAGAATCATTTATTTATTTGATAATCCTTTTGCATCAAATATCGGCTTTAACAGAAACGAAATCGAGCTGCATTCCATTATAAATAAAACTTTAAGATTCATTGATATTGAAATGATTTCCGAGCAATGGGTCAGAAAAACTTATGACTATCAAGTAAAAATCGCGGAAGCACAAATTCCTTGGCTATACGGTGCATCAATAACGCTTATCATTATTATTGTGCTTGCTACTCTGATACTCTTCAGGCGTAATCAGCTTATTAAGCAAAGAGAGGGTGCTGAGCTTGCAAGTCAGGCTAAATCAACATTCCTTGCAAATATGAGCCATGAGATAAGGACTCCGATGAACAGCATAATAGGGTTTTCCGAGCTTGCTTTGGACGATGAATATATTACGCCCAAAACCGCGGGTTACTTAACAAATATTCTGGAAAACTCAGACGGGTTGTTACATATAATCAATGATATTTTGGATATCTCAAAAATCGAATCCGGTAAAATCGAGCTTGAGAAGGTTCCGTTTTATCCGGAGGAACTGCTCAACGCTTGCAGGAATGTCGTTTTACCAAAAGCGATTGATAAGGGGCTTGAGCTGAAGTTTTACGCAGAGCCGCCGGTCGGCAAGTTGCCTCTCGGTGACCCGACAAGACTTCGTCAGGTTTTTGTTAATCTCTTATCAAACGCGATTAAGTTCACGGAAACCGGTACGGTTCGTCTCCACGTTGATATATTAGAAATGGCTAACAACAAGGTTACAGTCAAGGTTGAAGTAAGTGATACCGGTATAGGTATGACTGCCGCGCAGACAATGGAAATATTCTCGCCGTTTACACAAGCCGAGACAGAAACCACGCGTAAGTACGGAGGAACGGGTCTTGGGCTCACCATTACCAAGCAGCTTGTCGAAATGATGGGCGGAGAGCTAAGTGTAGAGAGTACACCCGGAGTCGGAAGCTTGTTTAGCTTTGAGCTGACATTTGACACAATTGATACGCCCGAAAATGAAGTGCTCGGCAGTCAGATCAGTCAAAGTAAGCTTGATAAGCCTACATTTGAAGGGGTTGTTCTCCTTTGTGAGGATAACACTATGAATCAGCAGGTTATCTGCGAGCACCTATCAAGGGTCGGGCTTAAAACCGTTGTTGCCGATAACGGAAAAATGGGCGTTGATATGTTTAAACGGCGTCATGATGCAACAGGGAATATAAAGCAATTTGACTTAGTTTTTATGGACATTCACATGCCAATAATGGATGGACAAGAAGCAGCTGCTTTGATTCGTGAGATAGATAAGGAAATCCCGATAATCGCGATGACCGCAAATATAATGACAAGCGACAAAGAGCTATATGAACAAATCGGCATGAACGGTTACGTCGGCAAGCCTTTTACATCGCAAGAGTTATGGCGCTGTCTGCTCAAATACTTTACTCCTCTCAATTGGGAAAATGAAGATGAGGGACAAAACGACAAGGACAACACCGAGCTTCGCCAAAGGCTTATAGTCAGGTTTGTCGAAATTAATAAAAACGTTTATAACGAGATAACTTCCGCACTGGATTCAGGGGATATTACGCTGGCACACAGGCTGGCACACACCTTAAAGAGTAATGCGGCTCAGCTTGATAAAAACGAGCTGAGGCAAGCTGCCGATGATATTGAAGAGAAGCTCAAGGGTGATGAAAACCGCGTCAGCAAGGAGCAGCTGGAATCTCTTAACAAGTATTTGACCGCTGCTTTGCAAGAGTTTACTCCTTTGGCGGACGAAGTCACTGCCGCAGAAAACGACGCATACATCGGCAAAAATGAAGCGTGTCTGCTTCTTGATGAGCTCAGAGCTCTTATAGTCGACAGCGACCCTGACAGTCTTTCTTATATTCCAAAGCTCAAGCAAATTCGCGGAAGTGATGTTCTTGTTTCGCAGCTTGATAACTTTGACTTTAAACCGGCTGCCGACTCTCTTGATGAGCTTAAAAATAATATCGAAGGAGGGGTTCAATGAAACGTCTGTTGCTTGCACAGATTCTATTCACCGTTTTAGCTTTTGTACTTATGGTAGTTTTGAGTTATTTCTTTGTTCGCAGAATAGTTTATAATAACCTCACCCTTTATTCCGAGTCTGTTTTTGCTGCTGCGGAGGCTCAAATCGAGCATGATTTATTTGGTTCGGAAAGTGCAGTCGGAGCTTATGCAAGTGCGGCACGTTCCAACATAACTGCAGGTGCGGATATCGAAATCATCCGTCAGCTCACTTATGATATGACCGACCATTTTCAAGCTTTAAAAGCAGAAGTCCGCGGCTTTGAAGAGCTGGTCGAGGATTTATTCATATATCTCGAGGCTTATGATGAGCCTGTTGTAATAAGTGGATTTGGCTGGACTTTTCCCGATGATTTCGACCCTACAGAGCGTCTTTGGTACAAAGCCGCTTCGGCTGCAAGCGGTGAGATAACGATGACCGAGCCGTTTATAAGCTTACGTTCGGGTGAGCCGGTTATTAACTTTTCACAAAGTATTTATAACGATAGCGGTAAACGCCTCGGTATCGCTTGTCTTAATATTCATATTAAAGAAGTCGCCACGAATGTCGTCGATATTGCTCATGAGTTTGACGGCTACGGTATGCTCATTTCCCGGGATTTGACAATACTTGCACACGCCAATCCCGAATTTGTAGGTATGCACATCGGCGACCCGAATCTTCCGATGACAAGATTTGTCGAAAAGCTTCTTGCAGGTGAAAATGTAGTTGACGATACTTTCACAAACTGGCTTGGCGAGGAAACCATTGTTCATATCAGGCAGCTTCCGAATGGTTGGTATCTTGGGCTTTTGACACCGAGGGGTCCTTTTTATCAAAGTATAAATGATATGGTTTTTATTCTTTGTGTTTTGGGTTCGATTCTTGCTTTAGCACTTGTGTTAATTCTTATTCAAATCGACAGGGCACGGGATAAAGCAAGCGAAGAGAGCCGCCAAAAGAGTGCGTTTCTTGCAAATATGAGCCATGAAATCCGCACACCGCTAAATGCTGTTATAGGTCTGTCAGAGCTGATACTCGATACAAAGGAATGGAATAAGGAAAATGAATACAGGGTCGAGCAGATTCTTAATGCAGGCGAAACTCTCCTTAGTACGGTTAATGATATTCTTGATATTTCCAAGATTGAGTCGGGACGTTTTGAGCTTATTAATTTAAACTATGACATTCCTAGCGTTCTCAACGATGCTTCTACACAGAGTGTGCTGCATAAAGCGGATAAGCCAATTAATTTTGTGCTTAATATCAGCGAGAATCTCCCTGTCAGTTTGTATGGCGATGAGCTTAGGGTTAAGCAGATTTTAAACAATCTATTGTCAAACGCCTTCAAATACACTGCTCACGGAACTGTTCAGCTTACTGTTACCTGCGAGTTTAGCGGCGACAGTGTTTGGTTAAATATCATTGTGCAAGATACGGGGCTTGGTATAAAGGATGAGGATTTATCAGTCTTATTTGATGATTATGCACAGGTTGACACAGCGGCAAACAGGAGTGTTGTCGGAACGGGGCTCGGACTGCCGATAACAAAAAGGCTTGTCGAGCAGATGGGCGGCAAGATTGCTGCAACGAGCAAGTATGGCGAAGGCAGCACTTTTGAAGTGCGGCTGCTGCAAAAATTCGTAACCGACGAGGTTATCGGGGCAGATGTTGTAGAGAGTCTCAAGACATTTCATTATTCGGAAATTAAGCGGCGCGGCTTTGAAGCGATTAAGCGCATCAGCTTGCCTTATGCAAAGGTTCTTATTGTTGACGATGTCATAACAAACCTCGATGTCGCAAAGGGGCTGATGAAGCCTTATCACATGCAAATTGATTGCGTGACCTCGGGTTGGGAAGCTGTTGAGCTCATGCATGATGAGTCTACTCAATATAATGCAATCTTTATGGACCACATGATGCCGGGTATGGACGGTATTGAGGCAACGAAGCTTATTCGCGAAATTGGCACCGATTATGCAAGAAATATTCCGATTATCGCACTGACCGCAAATGCAATTGTGGGTAATGAGGAGATTTTCCTGCAAAAGGGATTTCAGGCGTTTGTTTCAAAGCCAATTGAAATCGCACATCTTGATTCGGTGATTCGCGAATGGGTGCGTGATAAAGACCTTGAAGAGCTCTACAAGAAGCCGGGGCACGCACAAGATGATGTTGCCGAATCCTACGGCACAAGCTACATTGCATTCACCACAGACATACCCGGCATCGATGTACATAAAGGCATTGAGCGCTTTAGCGGCGATTGTGATGCGTTTCTCGCTGTTTTGCAATCGTTTGCAAAGAATACCCCTCCCCTGCTCGATACTGCCGCGGAGATATTAAGTGTTGCAACACCTGATAATAACAAGCTCTCCGAGTATGAAACTATTGTTCATGGTATTAAAGGCTCGAGCAGCGGCATTAGTGCAGGCAAAACCTCCGAGATGGCACTAGAGCTCGAAAAAGCGGCGCGCGAGCGTAATTTTGACTATATTCGTGCAAATCACGGAGCACTTTCTGATAATATAACGAAGCTTATTTCCGCCATAAACGAAGTCGTTGCACAGGCTATGGCTGTTAGCGATAAGCATAAGAGGGATAAACCCGATAAAGAACTACTCGACAAATTGTGCACTGCGTGTAATAATTATAATATGAAATCAGTTGATGATATAATAACTAAGCTCGAGGCTTATGATTACGAATCAAACGGCGAGCTTGTAATCTGGCTTAGAGATAACGCCGAGCAAACAAACTTCGATGAAATGGCTCAGCGATTACAGGAGGAATGTAAATGAACAGAGGAGACAAAAAATTAATCATCGTTGATGATAATCCTGCGAATCTGTCTGTCGGCAGGAATTTACTCAAGCCGCATTATGAAGTTTTCCCGGCTCCCTCTGCTGCAAAGCTGTTCAGCTTGCTTGAAAAGTTTATACCCGACCTTATATTGCTCGATGTAAATATGCCTGAAATGAATGGTTATGAGGCTATTAAAATATTAAAAGCCGATTCTCGTTTTTCAAACATTCCCGTTATCTTCCTGACCGCAAAAAGCGATGAAGAGAGTGAAATGAAGGGGTTTGATTTGGGCGCTGTTGACTATATCACAAAGCCTTTCTCAGGGCCTCTGCTTCTCAGGCGGATAGACAGCCAGCTTCTTCTTGAGGAGCAAAAGCAAGACCTGCTCGTTAGCAAGGCTGCACTTGAGGATTATGCCGAGAATCTTGAGTTTAAGGTTCGCGAGAAAACCGCTGCAAAAACAGTGTTTCTTGCGAATATGAGCCACGAGCTCAGAACTCCGATGAATAGTATCGTTGGGTTTTCAGAGCTTGCTCTTGATGATGATATCACAAACAGAACTAAAGGATATCTCACAAAAATTTTAGACAGTTCAAAATGGCTGCTTCATATAATTAATGATATTTTGGATTTGACAAGCTTTGAATCGGGTAAAATTGAGCTGGAGATTTCTGCGTTTGATGTCTATGAAATAATCGAAGAATGTACGGATATGTTTGTTCCTCAAGCGACGGAAAAGGGGCTTATGCTAAATGTTTATGCTGACCCTTCGATCAAAGGTAATCTGATAGGTGACCCTGCAAGACTCCGGCAGGTGCTTATTAGCCTTTTGTCTAATGCAATTAAATTCACAAGCTCCGGTGTTATTAATTTTCAGATGGAAGTCAAAAGCCGCGACAACAAAAAAGCTGCAGTCTTTTTTGAAGTCACAGATACGGGTATCGGCATGACATCCGATGAAATTGACGTTATATACGACCCGTTTATTCAAGCGGATTCAGGTAATACCCGTAAATACGGCGGTACGGGTCTTGGGCTTACAATCACCAAAAATATTGTAGAGCTCATGGGCGGAAGGATTGTTGTTGACAGCTCGCCCGGTATCGGAAGCAAGTTCAGCTTTGAGCTTACTCTGGATTTAGAAAATGCCGATGAGCAAGCGGAGAATATAAACGACACAGAAGATGCCGGGTGACGAGGAGTTTTAATGTAATGGACGAGAAAAACCGCATTCTTATCGTTGATGACGATACATCAGCACTTATAGAGCTTGCAAGCATTCTTAAACAAGATTATAAAATCTATACTGTTAAGGATGGTGCTTCCGCTCTTGAAAAAGCAGAGGAATCAATTCCCGACCTTATTTTGCTCGACGTTGTCATGCCTGATATGGACGGCTTTGAGGTGCTTGATAAGCTGCAAAACAACGAAAAAACCAAGGATATTCCCGTTATTTTCATAACAGGGAGCACCGGGAGCGATAGCGAGATAAAGGGGCTTACAGCAGGCGCTGTGGACTATGTTCATAAGCCTTTGGATGAAATGCTTGTGAAGCTGAGGGTACGCCATCAGATTCAGCTGCTCAACCAGTTTCGCAAGATTGAGCATTTGAGTATGGTTGACCAGCTTACGGGGCTGCCGAACAGGCGAAGCTTCGAGATGAGAATTCACGAGGAGTGGGACAGAGCATCGCGTGACCTTACAGCAATCAGTCTGATGATGATTGATGTCGACCATTTTAAAAAATATAACGATTCTTACGGTCATCAGCAAGGGGATGTCGCACTTCAAGCTCTTGCCGACTTGTTTCTAAAAAGCTTAAAGCGTCCTGCAGATTTTGCTGCGCGTTGGGGTGGTGAGGAATTTATTGTTCTTCTGCCGAACACCGATATTGATGGTGCATTCGAGCTTGCAGAGACGATAAGAATTCATGCCGCAGAAATGGATATACCTGCACCTGACGGCTCAATCACAAAAATTACTGTCAGTATCGGTGTCAACACACGGACACAGGGGCAACTGACCTCTATAGAGAAGTTTGTATCATGGACCGACACAGCGTTATACGCTGCTAAAAACAGAGGGCGTAATAAGGTTTGTACTTTTGAAGTGCCGCTTGAAGAGGACGAAGGGCAAAAAACGGAAGCCAAGAAAAAAACTATTTTCGTGGTTGACGATAATGAAACAAATATTGCTGCTGCCGAAGATGCTCTTACTGAGCATTACAGAGTTATTGCACTTAACTCAGCAGCTAAAATGTTTGATGCACTGAGAAAGTTTACGCCCGACCTTATTTTGCTTGACATTGAAATGCCTGAAATGAACGGCTTTGATGCTATGAAGAAGCTCAAAAGCAATGATGCTCACAGCGAGATTCCTGTCATTTTCCTGACGGGTCTGTCCGATGCTTCGACTGAAGCAAACGGGATTGCGCTCGGTGCTGTTGACTTCATTATGAAGCCGTTTACCGAGCCTGTTTTGCTCAATCGAATCAAAAAGCATTTGGGTATCGATGAGCTGGTTCGCGAGCGTACGAGGCAGCTTGCTCACAGAACAGAGCAGCTTGCACGCCGCTCGGAGCAGCTGCTGCAGCTGCAAAACGGCATAGTGTTCACACTCGCCGACATTGTTGAAAACAGGGATGCAAACACGGGCGGACACATTGACCGCACCTCCGTTTATATGAACATTCTCGTTGAGGCAATGATTGAAAATACAGTATATGATGAAGATACAAAAAACTGGGACGTTGATTCGGTTGTTTCATCTGCAAGGCTTCATGATATCGGTAAAATTTCAATACCCGATTTGATTCTCAACAAGCCCGATAAGCTGACTGATGAGGAGTTTGATGTTATCAAAACTCACCCCGAGGTCGGTATGCGCATGATTGAGCAGATGACGGAGAGAACGGGAGATGCGATTTTCCTCAGAAACGCAAAGCTCTTTGCGGCATATCACCACGAGAAATGGAACGGCACAGGGTATCCGTACGGTCTTAAAGAAACAGATATCCCGCTCCACGGGCGTATTATGGCTGTTATTGACGTTTATGATGCACTGGTATCTGACAGACCCTACAAGAAGGCTTTTTCACATGAGAAGGCTGTGAGTATAATTATGGAAGATGCAGGCAGTCATTTTGACCCGCTTATTGCTAAGATATTTTATATGATACAAGATAAAATTCTCGCCGCAAAAGAAAGATTTTCGTAAACAAGGAAGGAATACATATCGTATATGGAGAAGCTAAACAGTTTACTTATCGTTGATGATGATGCCTCCAGCCTTATGGAGCTGACGAGCATTCTCAAGCAAGATTATAAAACTTATGCTGTTAAGGACGGCAAGCTGGCTCTTGATAAGGCTCATGATGCTATGCCGGATTTGATATTGCTTGACGTTATCATGCCCGGAATGAGTGGCTTTGATGTTCTTGCCGAGCTAAAAAAGTCTGAAAAGACAAAACACATTCCTGTTATTTTTATCACCGGTGTCAACGATGCCGAAAGCGAAAACGACGGGCTTGCAAGCGGTGCGGTCGACTATATCCGCAAGCCTTTTAACGTCATGGTCGTCAAGCACAGGGTCAGGCTTCAAATCGAGATAATAAACCTTAACAGAGATTTAGAAAATGCCGCCGAAGAAGCAATGACGGCAAATAAATATAAATCGTCTTTTGTCGCGAACATGAGCCACGAAATCCGCACTCCGATGAATGCAATTATGGGTATTACCGATATTTTGCTTCAAAAGGACAACAGGACGGATGAGGAAACCATTGAAGGTCTTGAAAAAATCTATGCTTCAAGCGAAATGCTTCTTTATCTTATTAACGATATACTTGACTTTTCCAAAATCGAAGCAGGTAAGCTTGATATTTTACCTTCAATGTACAGGCTTGGAGGTATGATTAACGATACTATTCATCTTAACATCATGCGTGTTGAAGAAAAGCCCATCGAGTTTGTCCTTGATATTGATGAAAACATCCCGGCGAAGCTTGTCGGCGACGAGCTGCGTATCAAGCAGGTGTTAAATAACATACTCTCAAATGCGTTTAAGTACACAGATGAGGGCACAGTTACACTTGTCGTCAGCTTTGAACCGGCCCATGACTGTGATGATATTGTTCTCATTCTCAGCGTTCGAGACACAGGCTCGGGAATGACACGGGAGCAGCTTGAAATTGTTTTTGATGAGTATTCACGTTTCCATGAAGTGTCAAACCGTTCGATTGAAGGGACAGGGCTCGGCTTGTCGATAATGCAGCGGCTTGTAGGACTCATGAATGGTCAGGTTGAGGTTGAAAGTGAGCTCGGAAAAGGAACGACTGTTACTATCCGTCTGCCGCAAGGTGTCTATGAGGCAAAGCCTCTTGGCTCTGCTGCCGCGGCTGCTCTCAAGGACTTAAAGCAAGAGAGCCGTTCGCAAAGAGAAAAGCTCACCAGTATAAATAAAGAGCCTATGCCTTACGGCAAGGTCTTGATTGTTGACGATACAGAAACAAACCTGTTTGTTGCAGTCAGGCTTATGGAGCCGTATAAGCTCACGATAGAGACCGCCGCACACGGGCGTGAGGCGATTGATTTAATCGAGAGCGGCAAGGTTTACGATCTAATCTTCATGGACCACATGATGCCTGTAATGGACGGCATTGAAGCAACAACACATCTGCGGAGCTCAGGTTATAAAAACCCGATTGTTGTTCTCACTGCAAATGCAATCGCAGGTCAAGAGGAAATGTTCCTCGAAAACGGCTTTGATGCATTCATTTCTAAGCCGATTGATTTGCAAAGGCTGGATAAAATCCTAATCGAGTTTATAAGAGATAAGCAGCCTTGGCACGTTATCGAAGCTGCAAGAGCAGAAGGAAAATTAAAGGATTTTTCCGACTTGCGTAAGGGCATGAGCGACATCGCCGAAATGTGCGAGGAGTATAATCGTAAAGCAGTTCTTGAGATTATATCGGGAATTACGAATCACGCCGATAATACACGTGCTGTAATAGACATTATCACAAAGCATGTTCTGCACAGCGAGTTTGAAGAGGCAAGTCAAGCTGCGCTTGACCACGCCGCCGAGCTGGCGGGACAGGGGGACGGTTCTCCTGTCTCATCCGGCGAAGCAAACGCGGGACAGGAGAACCGTCCCCTTGTCACGTTCGATGGCAGAGATATTGACGGGCTTAATATCTCAAAGAGCCTCGAACGTTTCAGCGGCAATGCTGTGTCTTTTTTAAAGACACTTCGCGCATTTGCCGCAGGCACACGTGCCACGCTCGACGAGCTTGGCACTGTGAGCAGCGACACGCTGGCGGAATACAAAATAAAAGTGCATGGCATTAAGGGCGCAGCTCAGGATATAAATGCTGACGAAGTCGGACAATTGGCACAAGGGCTTGAGATTGCAGCCGGTGTTAATGATTTAGATTATGTAGTTGAAAATAATCCGCAGTTTTTAAAAACAACATATAAGCTGATGGATGATATTGACAGCCTTATTAAATCAATCGACGATGAAAACCCTAAGCCGCTAAAGGATAAACCTGACGAGGCTGTTTTGGCAAGACTTATCGTTGCGTGCGAAAACTACAGTATGGACCAGGTTGATAAAGCAATGGCAGAGCTTGAGGCATTCCGCTATATGGCTGAAGAAAAGCTTGTCTCGCAGCTTCGTAAATGCGTCGATTTAATGCAATTTCCGCAAATAATAAAAATGCTGACCGATGAAGATGGAAAGGATTAGACATAATGGAAGAGAGAAGGAAAATCGTTATTGTTGACGATGTCAACTATGTTCTGACAACACTCAAAGCAAGATTGCAAAACCACTACGAAATTTACCCGGCACAAAACGGTGAGATACTTTTTGAGCTTTTGGAAAAGGTTACTCCGGAGCTGATTATCATGGACGTTCAAATGCCTGACTGTAACGGCTTTGACCTTATTCAGCAACTAAAAGCCGACCCTAAGTACAAGGATATTCCCGTAATTTTCTTGTCGGGTAATAAAACCGACAGAAAAAGTGTTTACAAGGGCATGACCCTTGGTGCAGTTGATTTTATCACCAAACCAATCAAGGATGAGATGCTCATTGATTGTATAGAAACACATCTTGACCCTCACCGTAAGGGTGATAATACTCCGATTGTTCTTGCAGTAGACGATAATCCGAGTATTCTTCAAACAATAAATCACCTGCTATGCGACGATTATAAGGTATACACGTTGCCGCAGCCGCAGGCGATACTTGAGGTGCTCGGCAGAGTCGTTCCCGATGTATTTATTCTCGACTGTCACATGCCGGGTCTGCATGGTTTTGAGCTTGTTCCGATGATTCGCGGTGTTCCCGAGCATGAAGACACACCGATAATTTTCCTGACATCTGAAGGAACAATAGACAACGTATCTGTTGCAACAACAATAGGTGCAAGCGGTTTTATCGTTAAGCCGATAGACGAAGCAGTCCTGCGAAATAAGGTCGAATCTGTCTTGGTTGACTACATTTTACGCAGACGTATGAGAGCCTCGGGAGGCAAAGACAGATAATTAGCGGGGGGCATATTTTATGGATACTCTTTTTTCGGGTATAGACCCGTTATTGCTTGAGTCCTTTGGCAGAGACTTGACAAAAACTCTTAAAATGCTGCAAGAGATTTGCGATAGCGCCGATTATGAAAATGAGAGCAATCTCAAAACATATACTTTGATTACGCATGGGATTAAAAGCTCGCTCAGAAACATAGGAATCCCGGATTTAGCAAGTACTGCAGCAAGCTTAGAAGAAGCAGGGCGAGAGTTGAATTTCGATTTGATAAAAAGCCGTACACCGTCTTTTATCGGCGAGCTGCAAGCTTTGCTGAATAAAATGCAGCCTGCGCAGAGCAGCAGCAGTGGCGGCACCGACCCCTCCGATTTACTTGAAAGACTCTATGAGCTAAAGGAAAAATGTTCCGACTACAACAGACGTGGTGCTCTTAGTGTCATAGCCGCTATTGAGAGCTTCAGCAATAAAACAGGGACTGTTTTAGAGGTAATCAAAGAGCATATAAGCAACAGTGATTATGATGAAGCAGAAGCAGAAGCAGATAAATATGCAGCAGAAGTTAAGCTCAATCCACCCTCACAAGAAACATCGGCAGCTTCTTCACCGGTTAGCGAAAAGCTTATTTTTGTTGTCTCAACCTCTGAGGAAACCTTACTGAGTACCGCTGCCACACTCGAGGATAACAACAACGTATTAACTATGAGCTCAATAGATAAGATGTTTTCAATCCTGCAAAAAAAGAAGCCCGACATAATAATGCTCGACAAAAGCATTCCCGGTGTCGACAGCAGCGAGATATTTAACAAAATAAAAGAAAACCCAACCTGTCAAGATATTGAGCTTATTGAAATCTAAACATTAAAATTTAAGTATCAAAGAAACTATTTGAGGTAATTTATGAGAGTAAAACTCCTTGGAATTAAAGGTACATGGCGCGAAGTCGCCGATTCGGCAAATACAACAATACATCTTGAAGCAGGTGAGAAAGAGCCTTCGTCAATGTGGAAAAGGCGAATGCTTCTTTGTGAGCACTCACCAATCAGGCAGCATGTTATAAAATGCAAGTGGTATGATATAAAATCATGGGTTTCGGTCCATTTTGTCCGTCATAAGGTCGGCATTGAGCACTGGGTACGCACCCAAAGGTCAGACCGCACAAAGGTTGACAGAAACGAGCTGCCTCAAGACAATCTAATTGAACATGAGTTTGAGGCAAACACTCAGGCATTTATCAGCATTTCCAGGAGAAGGCTCTGCCGCCTCGCATCTAATGAAACAAGAGAAGCGTGGCAAATAGTATTAGAGCAGATTAAAGAATCTGAGCCTGAGCTATATAACGTATGCGTACCCGACTGCGTATATCGCGGCTGGTGCTTTGAATTCAAATCATGCGGCTTCCACACCACAGACACCTACCACGAACAACTCCGGCACTACAGAAGCGGAATAAACGAAATGTGACAGCGTGACTTGTCACCCCCCCTTTTCTTCGCCCTCGCATAGCGACCCCGATGCCCACCCGTTTTAACCCATTGGGTGAATTTCATTAAACTCCCGTCATTGCGAGCGCACGAAGCAATCCAGTCTTTTTATTCAATGATAATTTGAATAATCAAATAAAAGAAAGATACACGGACATGGAAAAGCAAGGATATGTATACATTCTCTTTAATATACAAAACGGTTCTTTATACACAGGTATAACATCTGATTTAATAAAGAGAGTTTATGAGCATAAAAATAAATTAGTTGATGGCTTTTCTAAAAAATACAACATAGATAAGCTTGGTTATTATGAAGTGTGCGGAAGTATAGCTTCATCAATAGAGCGTGAAAAACAGATAAAAGGTGGATCAAGAAAAAGTAAACTAACACTTATAGAAAAAACAAACCCAAGCTGGGAAGACTTATACGAATCAATCTTATAAAAAAGGGACTGGATTGCTTCGTGCGCTCGCAATGACGAGGCTTTTGTAATGCTGTAAGTATAACGAACACATCATACTTCGGTGTTATACGGGTGGGCATCGGGGTCGCTTGCGAGGGCGAGATAAAAGAGTTTCTCGAGCTCGATGAGGGCGGGGGTGAAGTCGAAGTTATCGATTGCTTTTATTAGTTCTTCCGTGCCGTGTATTTGCTTGAGGCGTGTTGTGTAGTCGAGTGCCATTGGGTCATTGTCTTCTATGAGCGGCTTCAATTCCTGCAGCAACGCTTTTGCGGAGCTCTCATCAAGAGGCTCATCTGTGTCGCTTGCATTATCATTTCCCGATGCCGATGCTCTGTCTATTTGCCGCAGCTCCTGCAGTACCATTGTAAGTTCATCTTTAAAGGTCGCCATCTGTGACGGGGTGGTTTTATTTTTTCCGTCCTTTAGGCTTTCTTCGATTTCGTCGGCTATCTTTTGAAGCTCGGTTTTGCCGAGTTGCCCTGCGTTACTTTTGATTGTGTGAGCAAGACGATGAGCAAGAACGATATCACCATCGGCAAGTGCCGCTTCAATCTCTTCGTATTTGCTTGAGTTTTTCGCAACAAAGCCGCTGATAAGCTTACTCATCAGAGCATCGTCCTCTTGTGCAGCTTTTTTAGTGTCCTGCTCCTGCCAATGTGTCGGGACAAAGTATTTCAAGAGGCACGCCCAAAGCTCTTGGGATTTAAATGGTTTACCGACAAAGTCAACCATCTTGCTCTGCTTATAAACCTCTCTGTCATGTGCCATGATGTTTGCCGTTAGAGCAACAATCGGTATAATAGAATCTATTTCATAGATTCGCTCGGCTGCTTCAAGCCCGTCCATTACAGGCATGTGCACGTCCATGAAAATTAAATCAAACTGCTTCCAGCCCTCATCTTTTCGTTTTTGCACCATGTCGACGCCGATTTTCCCGTTTTCTGCAACAACGGTTTCAAGTCCGACTCTTGCAAGATGCTCGCAGATAACCTGCTGGTTCATTTGATTGTCTTCACAAAGCAGTACTTCGCCCTTGAACGTCGGCTTTTTAAGCTCATCGACAACGACTTTAGTCTCGTACTGCTGAAGATGCTTTGCATTATCAACACTAATCGTATCAAAAGTAAGCACAAAGCTGAATTTACTGCCGACACCAACGGTGCTTTCAACCTCAAGCGTGCCGCCCATCATTTCAACAAGATGCTTTGTTATCGGAAGTCCAAGCCCTGTGCCGCCATACTTGCGTGTCGTGCCTGATTCTGCTTGGGTGAACAGGTCGAATATACGCTGTATCTGCTCGTCTGTCATGCCGATTCCGCTGTCTTTAATCTCAAAATACATTGTGACTGTGTCAGTCGTTGAGTGCTTGATTGTTGATTGGATTTTAACTATTCCCGAGCTTGTGAACTTAACTGCGTTTGAGAGAATGTTTGTGAGCACTTGACGGAGTCTTGTCGGGTCACCAAGCGGCATTTTACCTATTGACGGCTCAGCGTAGAAGTGCAGGCGAATTCCCTTTTCATCGGCTTTTGGTGCAATCATCGAACGGCAGGCGATAAATAAATCATGCATATCAAACGGAATGCTTTCAAGCTCAAGCTTCCCTGCTTCAATTTTTGATATGTCCAAAATATCATCGACAATGCTAAGCAGCCATTTTGAGTTTTCATGAATGTTAACCAGGTAATTTTTAGTTTTGTCCGAGATATCATCATCAAGAGCAAGCTCTGAAAAGCCGATTATACTGTTCATCGGAGTGCGTATTTCATGGCTCATGTTCGCAAGAAACGCTGATTTTGTTGCCGACATTTCTTCGGCTTTTGTTTTTTCTTCCGTGACCTTTTTCAGGTCTGTAATATCAACAGAGTGCTGCAGATGTGCTCTCTCGTTATCAATCCAGTCAATAAAAACGCTTGTATTGTGGTAGTATTTGTCGGTTACATTGTCGTGACTCTCCCAGAGCACTGCCGTTTCTCTATCCTCATAAAATCTGCGGCGCGGGCAATGCTCGCATATTCCTTCCTCACTTGAATGAATAACTCTGTAGCAAGGCTCTCCGATAACGTCATCAGAAAGGTCAAGGACTTCTTTCATTTTATTGTTAATAAAGAGCAGCTCTCCCGTTATTGGCTCTGTGACATAAACAAACGCGTCAACACCGTTGAGAATATTTTGAAGAATACCGAATGATTTCTCTATTCGCTCAGTCATAGTGTTCATTGAGTCCTTCAAGAGTGCAAGCTCGTCTTGGTAATCCTCTGTTATCCTAACGCCGTAGTTTCCTTTTGCGATTTCTCTTGTACTTTTCGAAAATTCAATCAGTGGCTTTGTAAACCTTCCTATCAGGTAATACAGGAAAATCGTTATTATCACAAGTAATGCTGCACTCATTGCTAATACTATGAAAAGTATTCGTGTGCTCTCTGTATTTATTTCCGAAAGAGGTGCTGTGACCGAGACGTAGAAGCGTCCGTCAAATTGCGGAAAATATATAGCTTGAAGTGCGACCAGCGTTCGCTTGTCGTTAATCATTGAGCGTGCGTTAAAAATGCTGAGTGCTACATCGTCGGGCGGCAGAGGATAGTCAAGTCCTGCTTCCTCACGGGTTCTGCCAATGTCTTCATAAATCGGGCTGTAAATAACATCACTTTTATCATTTGCTATGATTAAGTAGCCTGTCTCAAAAATTTCTTCCTCATTGAGCAGCTCATATAGCTCGGAAAGTATTATATTTGCTGTAACTACCCCGATAAACTCACCACGCTGACCGAGTATCGGGTATGCGATTGCAAACATGAGAGTGTCAACACCGTCAATATTATATACCGTCGGCGAGGTGTAGGTCGGTGCGTTTGCAGCTTTTGTATCGATGTAGACGGGGAGCGTAAAGCCTCTGTCGCCGTAAAGAGCTTCCTGTCTGTAGCCTGTTCTGCCGTTGTGCCTGTAATAATAGAATGCGATTCGCCCGGTTGCTGCTGTCCCGTAAACTGTGCCGATGTACTCATCATCTTTGCCGTCGTACATATTTGGCTCAATGTATATGCTGGAGCTGTCTACCGTGTGCCCGTCGAACATAAAATACATTGTACGTTGAAGAACTTCCCTGTCGGTGATTCCTTCACTTATTTGGAATTCCAGAACACTTGTGACCGAAGAGAGATAATCGAGTGCGGTGTTGATTTTCCTCTCGAAATTCGCGACGTGCCTGCTTGTTATGTTTACGAATTCGGACGTGGTGAAATCGCGCTGAGTGTTAAGCAGCGAGATAAATAAAACAGTACCGGTAATAATGTATACTACTACTACCGAACTGATGATGTATAGAGTTGTTTTTCCTCTGATGCTTGAGAATAAGCCGGGCTTTTTCATGTTTGTTTTATCTGACATATCCTTATCTGGCTGTGCCGTATTCACCGTCTTGTCTGAGCAGGTCGTTAACCTTGGCTGCGTTTTGCGTTGCGAGGCTTTGCAAGCGCGGTGACGTTCCGCTTGTGTTTATGGATTCGGATATTACATCGCCGATTAGTTCTCTCGCTTCAACAACAGATGTCATTAACGGCACGGCGTAGGCATAGCCGTTTTCTGTGGCGTGTATCATCGTTTCAACTATTTGAGGGTTGATGTTTTTGGTTATTTCCGTGTCGTTCCAGACAGAGGTGCGTGCTGTTGGTATGTTTTCTGCCATTGCGGCTGCTGCCATTTTCTCGCTTGTTGCCCAGTTTAGAAACTTCATTGCCGCAGCTTCGCTTTCGGTTTTTGAGGATATGCTGATACCCCATGATGTCATGATGTATGGCTGGTCTGCTGCAGGGCCTCTCGGTAACGTCGCAACTCCGATATTACCGGCAGGGACTTGCGAGTTTGCCGGGTCAATAAGCTGACCGTAGAATACGGACGCGTCTGTCCACATTGCGACATTGCCCTGCTTGAATAATGTCATTATTTCACTCCATGACATTGTGCCGACACCATTTGGTCCGTATAGACCCAGGAGCTTGCCATAAAACTTGATCGCTTCTACTGCTTCGGGGCTGTCGAAGGCTGCTGCGCCGTCTTTTATGTATCTGCCGCCGAAGTTAAAAAGAAAGCCCGAGAGCTGCGAAACTGCAGGTGAGCCTGCACCGCGCGAGGCAAAGCCTGCTACGCCGCCGCTGTTGAGGGCTTTTGCGGCTTCCTCAAGCTCCTCAAAGTTTGTCGGCACTTCAAGCCCTGCTGCCGCGAGCAGGTCTGTTCTGTAATAGAGAACCTGCCACTCGATAACAATCGGTACGAAGTATGCTTTATTGTTTATAAAGCCGATTTCGAGTGTGTTTTGTGCATAATCGGAAAAATCATAGCCGTCAAGCGGCAGCATCCAGTCATTTTTGAGGAAGTTGAGGGTTTCCGTCATCGGACGGGTCATAAATACATCTGCGATGAACTCATCGTCCTCAATTGCTTGACCTTGTTTTGCCGTAATTTCTCCTTCATTCAGTTGTTCTATATGCACTTTGATGCCTGTTTCATTTTCAAACTCATCAATGCGTGCAATTAAAATATCGGCATACGGATGCTGCGGCAGCAGGACTTGCAGCTCTTGCTGACTGTCTGCACCACCATTTCCGTTTGCCGATTCGCCATTGCAGGAAGCAATGAACGAAAATACTATTACAAGACTAAATAAAAGCGCCGAAGCTTTTTTCATAACACACCCTCTCGTTAAAACAGACAAATAAACACCCCACGAGCGCTCATTATATACCATAAAACGAGAAATAACAAGTTATTTCAAGGTTTGAGTTTCCCCATTTTTCTGGCGGTATAGGCGCCTTTCCTTTACGCCCCTACAATGTAGCCCCGATGCCCACCCGTTAACCGTCCGCTAAGCGGTAGAAAGGAACTGTTCAGGGAACAAA
>Ga0123356_10000546_pt1 | contig 41728 bp, 40 predicted proteins | sample TergutEmb28metaG_2_FD_92546 | JGI IMG/M metagenome (GOLD analysis project Ga0123356, IMG submission 92546) | Embiratermes neotenicus P3 segment gut microbial communities from Petit-Saut dam, French Guiana - Emb289 P3 | ecosystem: Host-associated > Arthropoda: Insects > Digestive system > Gut ...
CGCGATGCCCTGACGGCCCTCGACCTCCATGAGGAGTACATTCCGGCCGTCGGCGGCCAGCGCGAGCGCCAGCGCGCCGGCCACGGTCGTCTTGCCGGTGCCGCCTTTGCCGGTGACGACGTGAAGCCGTACGCCGTCCCAGTCGGTGTCACGTGCAGCCACGATTGGAGGTTATCCGGGCGGGGGGAGCGAGTGGCGCCTGCCGGTTGCTGCTCACCGCGGGCGCGGGTCACTAGTCTGGTGATGGCGGGTCATGGGACTTCCGCCGACAGAGGGGCCTGCACAGGAAAGAAGGTGCTCAGGCCATGGATGCGGTCATCGCGGTCATCGTGATCGTCGTGCTGATCGGGCTCGTCCTGCTGGGCAGGATGCCCAAGATCGTCCAGCAATACGAGCAAGGGATCATCTTCCGATTCGGCCAGGTGCTGCCTGGCACCCGCGGGGCCGGGCTGACCTGGATCCGGCCGATTGGCGACAAGCTCGTCAAGGTCAACAGGCAGATCGTCGCCATGGGCGTGCCCGCCCAGGAGGGCATCACCCGCGACAACGTCAGCGTACGGGTGGACGCCGTCGTCTACTTCAAGGTGGTCGACCCCATTAAGGCGACGATTAACGTTCAGGACTACATGAACGCGATCTCCCAGCGGGCTCAGACGTCGCTGCGGTCGATCATCGGCCAGTCTGAGATGGATGAGCTGCTCGCCGAGCGGGACGAGGTCAACCGCAGGCTGTGCGCGATCATCGACGCCGGGACCGAGGGCCCCTGGGGCGTCAAGGTGGAGAGCGTCGAGATCAAGGACGTGTCACTGCCCGAGGGCATGAAGCGGTCCATGTCGCGGCAGGCGGAGGCGGAGCGGGAGCGGCGGGCGCGGATTATTACCGCGGACGGCGAGTTCCAGGCGTCCAAGCGGCTCGCCGCCGCGGCCAACGTCATGGCCCGTGACCCGGCGGCGCTGCAGCTGCGGCTCCTGCAGACCGTCGTCGAGGTCGCAGCCGAGCGCAACAGCACGCTGGTGATGCCGCTGCCGGTGGAGCTGCTGAGGTTCTTCGACCGGTTCACCCCAGGGTCGGGCGATTCCGGCGCCGGGGCTGGCGGAGCCGAGGCTCCCAGCGAGCCCGCCGACATCGGCGACGAGGAGGTCAGGGCGCTGGAGACCGAAGCGCGCTCGGACGCGAGCTCGCTCGCAGACGCGGCCGGTCCCGCGATCGAGAACGCCGCTGCCGAGGGCCCTGCCGCGATTGCGGGGTCCGGCGACGGGCTGGACATTCCTGATGTCCCGATCCCGGAGCTATCGCCCGAGGAGAAGGGCGACATCGGCACCGTGCATCACGGCAGCCGGGGCATGCCGGGCGGATCGTCGGCCTCGGCAGCCTCGGACGGGGCAGCCTCGGACGGGGCTGGCTCGGACGGCGCTAGCACGGACTGACGGGCGGGCCGCTGGGGCGAGGAGGGCGGCGTCCGCGGCCAGGCGCCGCCCTGGTGCACTAAGGTTCCGGCTATGGCCAAATGGGAGTACGCAACGGTGCCGCTGCTCGTGCACGCGACCAAGCAGATCCTGGACAACTGGGGCGACGACGGCTGGGAGCTCGTCACGGTCGTGCCCGGCCCCAACCCGGAGCAGCTCGTTGCCTACCTCAAGAGAGTCAAGCAATGACCGAGGACGGCGCGGCGCAGTCGCCCGAGGATCGGCTCGCGGCTCTCGGCCTCACCCTGCCGCCGGTAGTGACGCCGCTGGCGGCCTACGTGCCTGCAGTCCGGTCGGGTAACACCGTCTACACCGCAGGCCAGGTGCCCATCGCCGACGGCCAGCTGCTGGCGGCGGGAAAGGTGGGCGCCGAGGTGAGCGCGGAACGGGCCTTCGCACTGGCTCGCACGTGCGCGCTCAACGCGCTTGCGGCGGCTGCGTCGCTAGCCGGCGGGCTGTCGTCGATCAGCCGCGTTGTCAAGGTAACTGGCTTCGTGGCGAGCGCGCCGGACTTCACCGGGCAGCCGCAGGTGGTTAATGGCGCGAGCGAGCTGCTCCTCGACGTCTTCGGCGAAGCAGGCCGGCACGCCCGTAGCGCTGTCGGTGTCGCGGTACTCCCGAGCAACGCGCCCGTCGAGGTCGAGCTGATCGTCGAAGTCCGGGACTAGACGCGTGCCGGAAGACAGTGCGAAGGCGGGCGGCGTCCGCCTGCCCAAAGAGCTGAGCGAAACCGCTCGCGCCATCCTGTCGGGGAACCGGCCGCCGGCGGTGCCGCGCGACTCGGCGACCGTCATGCTGGTGCGGCCGGCCGCGGCCGGCCTGGAGGTATACATGCTCCGGCGCCAGGCATCGATGGCCTTCGCACCCGGAGCGTACGTATTTCCTGGCGGATCCGTGGATGCGAGAGACGCCGACGAGGAGGTGGCCTGGACGGGTCCGGACGCGGCCGAGTGGGGCCGGGTTTTTGCCGCCCCGCCGGCCCTGGCCAGGGCGCTGGTGTGTGCCGCCATCCGGGAGACCTTCGAGGAATCTGGCGTGCTGCTGGCCGGCGAGTCGCCCGCCTCGGTCGTCGCCGACACAACGAGCGATGAGTGGGAGGCCGACCGCCGCGCCCTGATCGACCGGTCGGTCTCGCTCGGCGAGCTCCTGAGCCGCCGCGGGCTCGTCCTGCGGTCCGATCTGCTGCGCCCGTGGGCGCGCTGGATCACGCCGGTCGTCGAGCCGCGCCGGTTTGACACCCGGTTCTTTGCCGCGGCGCTGCCGCCAGGCCAGCGCACCAGGGATGTCGGCGGCGAGGCGTCCGAGGTCGCCTGGGTCAGGCCGGCCGACGCGCTGGCCGCGGGCCGGCGCGGGGAGATCCGGTTGTTTCCGCCCACGATGGTGTCGCTAGGGGAACTGGCCGGCTGCGCGGACCTCGACGCCGTGCTCACCGGGCCGCGCCACGTGGCGCCGATCATTCCCGAGGTACACGAGCGCGAGGGGGCGGTCTGGCTGACTGTGCCCGGCCTCACCGACCTCCCCGCCATGCCGGGAGGCGGCTCGTGACCGCGGATCAGGCGGCCAGCTCGATCGACGGCTCCGGCACCAGCCGGGCCCGGTGCGTCCTGGCACCGAACCCCGGCATGATGACACTGGATGGCACCAATACCTGGCTGGTCGCCGAGCCCGGCTCCGCGACGGTCGTCGTCATCGACCCCGGCCCGGACGATGAGACGCACCTGCAGCGTGTCTGCCGGGTAGCTGCCGAGCGCGGCCAGCGGGTGGTGATCATCGTGCTCACCCACCGTCATCTCGATCACTCGGCGGGAGCGCCCAGGCTCGCCGAGCTGACGGACGCCCCGGTGCTTGCGGTCGATCCCGCCCACCGGCTCGGCAGCGAGGGCCTGACACCCGGTGACGTGCTAGACGCCAGCGGCTGTGAGGTGCGCGTCATCAAGACGCCCGGTCACACCTCCGACTCGGTCAGCCTCCACCTGCCAGCCGACGGCGTGGTGTTCACCGGCGACACCGTGCTCGGCCGCGGCACGGCTGTTATTGCCGAGGACGGCAGCCTGGGCGACTACCTGGCTTCGCTGGCCCGGCTGCGCCTGCTGGCCGACGAGACCGGCTTGCAGGCGCTGCTGCCCGGACACGGACCGCTGCTGCCCGACCCGCCCGCGGTGCTGGACTTCTACCTCACGCACCGGGCCGAACGGCTGGACGAGGTGCGAGCTGCCCTGGCGGCAGGGGACCGCAATCCCGGCGAGATCGTCCCGCGGGTCTACGCGGCCGTGAACCCCGCGCTGTGGCCCTTTGCCGAGTCGTCCGTGCGGGCGCAGCTGCGCTATCTCGGCGAGCAGGGTGAGCTTCCGCCCGGCGTCACCTACTGACCCGACGCCGCCCCCGGGCGGCTATCGGGCCCTCTTGCGGAGCCGGTCCATGTCGGTGATCAGCACAGACTTGGCGGCGAGCTGAATCCAGCCGCGGGTGGCGAAGTCCGCGAGCGCCTTGTTCACGGTCTCCCTGGATGCCCCGACCAGCTGGGCCAGTTCTTCCTGGGTGAGATCGTGGCTGACCTGGACGCCGAGCATGCCCGGCGTGCCGAACCGCTCGGACAGGTCAATCAGCGCCTTGGCCACCCGACCGGGGACATCGGTGAAGACCAGGTCGGCCTTGACCTCGTTGATGCGCCGCAGCCGCTGGGCGAGCGCCTGCAGCATGTGCATGGCGACCTCAGGCCGGCTGGACAGCCAGGACCGCAGGTCGTCGTGCGCGAGCCCGGCCAGGTCGGCGCTCGTCACCGCGGTCGCGCTCGAGGTCCTCGGGATGGGATCAAACAGGGACAGCTCGCCGAACATCTCGCCCGGGCCGTGCACGCTCAGCAGGTTCTCCCGGCCGTCCGGTGCTGCCTTCGTCAGCTTGATCTTGCCCGACAGGATGATGTAGAGCTTGTCGCCGGGGTCGCCCTCGGAGAACAGGCGCTCGCCCCGGTCCAGATGCACGTTGATGATGCCCGCCCGGAGCGCGCTGGCGTCCCCGTCGCCGAGCGCCTCGAACAGCGGCGTCTCCCGGAGCACGTCGTCAACGTGCGTCATCCCACCTCCACGGCATGCGCGGATTACCTGGCATGAGACTACTAGCGGTGATCACTCCTATCCCGGTGGGTGGCTTGCGGCCAGCCGCTCCCGGCACGCGATGATCTCGGATTCGGCCATGTCGACGCCCACCCAGGTGGACGCCTCGACTACCTTGTCGGGTTCCAGCGCCTTGTACACCTCGAAGAAGTGCGAGATCTCCAGCTGGTCGAAGTCCGGCACATCAGATATGTCATGCAGATGCGCCATCCGCGGGTCGGTGGCCACCACGCACAGCACCTTGTCGTCGGCGCCCTTCTCGTCCCGCATCCGGAACATCCCGAGAGCCCGGCAGCGGATCTGGCAGCCGGGGAACGTCGGCTCCTCCAGCAGCACGAGGGCGTCCAGCGGGTCACCGTCGTCAGCCAGCGTGCCCTCTATGTAGCCATAGTCGGCGGGGTACCGAGTCGAGGTGAACAGCATCCGGTCGAGCCTGATCCGGCCTGTCTCATGGTCCATCTCGTACTTGTTACGCTGCCCCTTTGGGATCTCGATGATGACCTCGAATTCCACGCTTTGCCCCCAGCGCATCGGTGGCCGATATTGCTTGCCTTGGAAACCTAGCGCGAGAGCGCACATCGGAAGGGGAACGGGGTGCCGCGTGGTCGCAGCCGCCTGCTGCCGGCGGTGATAGGCGTGCTGTGTGCGTTCACCATCGTGGCCGGTCTCATTGTCGCGGGGCTGCTGCCGCACCGGCTCGCACTCTGGCGGCCGCCGTCCATCGCGGCTAGCCGGCTGACTTCCCCGGCGCCGGTGCTCCGCCCGGCGAGCGGCGTGGCACCAGGCGCGCAGGGCGTGACCGCAGCGGGAGTCAGCCAGGCTCTCGCTCCCGTTGTGAGCTCGTCGGCGTTCGGTTCCTCCTTCGGGGTGCTGGTGACCAGCCTCGCCACGGGCCAGGTGCTGTACGCCAGCAACGCGAGTTCGGGGTTCACCCCGGCCTCGACCAACAAGCTGGCGACGGCTGCCGCCGCACTCCGGGTACTCGGTCCGGCGGCCCGGCTCACCACCAAAGTTGTGCAGGGCGCCGCGACCGGCTCCATCGTGCTGGTCGGCGGCGGGGACCCGACGCTCGCGGCCGGCCCGCCGCCACCCACCGACTACCCGCAGCCGGCCACACTCGCCGACCTCGCCAGGTCTACCGCGCAGTCGCTGCGGGCTCGCGGCGTGCACCAGGTCCAGCTCGGATACGACACGTCCCTGTACGCCGGGCCGGGGTTCGCGCCGGGCTGGACGTCTGGCTACGTGACGAGCGGGAACGTCACTGAGATAACCCCGCTCGAGGTCGACCAGGGCCGCGTGACGCCGGCGGGCACGCCCGTCGACGCCAACGCCGGCGGAGCGCGGTCGACCGATCCGGCCCCGCAGGCGGCGGCGGCATTCGCCGGATTCCTGGCCGGCGACGGGATCGCTGTCACCGGATCGCCGGTTCAGGTCGTAGCGCCCGCCCGGGCCGCCACCATCGCCCAGGTGCAGTCGCCACCGCTCGCGCAGATCGTCTTCTGGATGCTCGAGCAGAGCAACAACGTCATTGCCGAGAACCTCGCCCGTCAGGTGGCGATCGCCACCGGGAGGCCCGCCTCGTTCAGCGGGGCGGCGGACGCGGTGACGGCGGTACTTCGCGGCCTGGGTGTCACCGGTGAGCTTCAGCTGTATGACGGCAGCGGCCTGTCGCCCGACGACAAGATCGCGCCTGCGACCCTCGTGCAGATCGTCCGGCTCGCCTCGGCCAGCCCGCGGCTGTCGCCGATGCTCACCGGGCTGCCGGTCGAGGGCTTCTCCGGCACGCTCGGCCCTGGTGGCAGCGTCTTTGGCCCCGGTGGCAGCGACGCGCTCGGGGTGGTGCGTGCGAAGACCGGCAACCTGAACCAGGTCGCAGCGCTGGCCGGCAGCGCGTACGCGAAGAACGGGCAGCTGCTCGCGTTCGCGGTCATGGCCGATCAGATTTCCGCGGCACCAGGCGCGCTCAACCGGGCTGCCACGGAGATGGTGACCCTCGCGAACGTCCTGGCAGGCTGTGGCTGCCACTAGCGAGACAGACCCTGCCTAGCCCGGCAGGGGCGAACTGGCCAGGCGGCACGTACGGTGGAGCAATGAGTACCACTCAGATGATCGACTGGCAGGTGGCGACGTCCACCGGCGTGCGCTGGGTCAGGCCAGGGCCCCAGGTCAGCATGGCAGAAGCCAGGAAGGTCGTGGCCGAGCTCCGGCAGCTCGCGGCCGCGGTCGCCGAGCCGGTGCGGACGCTCACCGGCCTGCCTGGCGCGGCCGACGATGGCAAGGTCGCGGTGGTCGACCGGCCCGGCTGGATCAGGGCCAACGTGGACGGCTTCCGGGTGGTGCTCGACCCGCTTGTGCAGCGGCTCTCGGAAACCCAGAACGTGCCGCAGCCGGGGTCGCTGATCTCTGCGGTGGGCTCCCGGGTGACCGGGATGCAGGCAGGCCTGATCCTGGCGTACCTGGCCAGCCGGGTGCTCGGCCAGTACGAGCTGTTCCTGCCGCCCGATCCGGACGCACCCGGCGGTGATGCGCCGGCCGGCCGGCTGACGCTGGTCGCGCCCAACATCGTCATGGTCGAGCGCGAGCTCGACGTCGATCCGCATGACTTCCGCCGCTGGGTGTGCCTGCACGAGGAGACCCACCGCACGCAGTTCACCTCTGTGCCGTGGCTGCGCCCCTACGTTCAGCAGCAGATGTCAGACTTCCTGCTGGCATCTGACCTTGATCCCGCGTCGATCCTGGACCGGCTGCGGGCGGCGGCTGACGCAGTGGCCGGTGCAGTGCGCGGCGGCGACGGCGAGAGTCTGATCGAGGCGATCCAGACGCCGCGGCAGCGCGAGATCCTGGACCGGATGACCGCGGTCATGACCCTGGTCGAGGGTCACGGCGACTACGTCATGGATGCCGTCGGGCCCGATGTCGTCCCGTCCGTGGCGGAGATTCGAGCGAAGTTCACCGCGCGTCGCGGGTCGGCGGGCCGGATGGAGCAGGCGATTCGCCGGATCCTCGGTATCGACCTCAAGATGAAGCAGTACGAGCAGGGCTCGCGGTTTGTCCGGACGGTTGTAGCGGAGGCCGGGATGCCCGCGTTCAACAAGGTGTGGACCTCGCCGGACACGCTGCCGACCAGGGACGAGCTGGCAGATCCGCGCGCCTGGCTGAAGCGGGTGGACGGCGTCACGGCCGCTGGTCCGGCCGATGCTGATCAGGCGGACGATCCGCCGCTGGACGCTAGCTCGGCCGACTAAGCCGCAGGACTGATCTCCGGTGGGCCCGCATCCGGCGGTCGCGGCTGTCCGGCTTGCAGTCCGGGCTAGCCTCGACGGGCTCGAGCCCGGCGATCTGGTGCTGGTCGCCTGCTCGGGCGGCGCAGACTCGCTGGCGCTCGCAGACGCGGTCGCCTTCGAGGCACCGCGCGCCGCGATCATGGCCGGCGGCATCACGGTGGATCACGGCCTGCAGCCGGGCTCCGCTGCCAGGGCCGAGCAGGTGACCCAGCTCATGACGAGCCTCGGGCTGAGCCCGTCCCTGTCCGCGGCCGTGACCGTGGCTGGCCCGGGCGGGCCGGAGGGCTCCGCCAGGGCCGCGCGGTACAAAGCGCTCGACCAGGCCGCTGACGCCACCGGAGCCGTCGCGATCCTGCTCGGCCACACACTCGACGACCAGGCCGAGACAGTCCTGCTCGGGCTCGCGCGCGGTTCGGGCGCCAGGTCCCTTGCCGGGATGGCAGCCAGGACGGGCCGCTATCTGCGACCTCTTCTCCGGGTCCGGCGTGAACAGACCAGGGCGGCCTGCGCCGCCGCCGGGCTCGAGCCATGGGACGACCCGCACAACCGCGATCCTGCCTTCACGAGGGCCAGGGTGCGCTGGCAGCTCATGCCCGTGGTGACTGAGGTGCTCGGCCCGGGGACGGCCGAAGCGCTGGCCCGGACGGCCGACCTGCTGCGCGCCGACGCCGACACCCTGGATGGCATGGCCGCCGCCGAGATTGCGGGGCTGGGCGGGGCCGATGCCCTGGCTGAGCGGGGCTGGCCAGTCGCTGACCTGGCGGCGCTGCCCGCCGCGGTCCGGCACCGGGTGCTGCGCCAGGCGGCGATTTCAGCCGGATCGCCGCCCGGTGCGCTGTCGCACCGGCATGTCGCGACCCTGGATGAGCTGATCACTGACTGGCACGGCCAGCGCTGGGCTGACCTGCCTGGCGCCGTGAGGGGTGAGCGCCGATATGGCAGGCTGCTGCTCACCAGAAACTCAGGCCCGGAGGTTGCTCCCCTGGCCGCCACGGCGCGATCGGAGGAACCTGGTGGACGCGAGTGACATGGGAGCCGATCTCAAGGACGTCCTCATCACGGCCGATCAGGTCCAGGAACGAGTGCGCGAGCTCGCGGCGGAGATCGACGCCGATTACGCCGATCGCGAACTCCTGCTCGTTGGCGTCCTGAAGGGCGCGGTCATGGTGATGGCCGACCTGGCCCGGTCCATGCACCGGCCGGTGGAGATGGACTGGATGGCGATCTCGTCCTATGGCTCGGGCACCAAGTCCTCCGGCGTCGTGCGGATTCTGAAGGACCTGGACATCGATATCAGCGGTCGCCATGTGCTGGTCGTCGAGGACATCGTCGACTCCGGGCTGACGCTGTCCTGGCTGATCGGCAACCTGCGGTCGCGCGGCCCGGCGTCGGTGCACGTGTGCGTCCTGCTGCGGAAGCCGTCGGCGGCGCAGATGGACATCGACGTCGCCTACACCGGGTTCAGCATCGAGGACGAATTTGTCATCGGCTACGGACTGGACTATGCGGAGCGGTACCGGAATCTGCCGTTTATCGGGACGCTTGCCGAGCACGTCTACCGTCCGGCGGCTGGCTTACCGGGCGCGCCGCAGCCCAGCGGGAACTGATCAGCCGATGAAGTTCGTTAACCTGGGTAAGAGGCGTAAGACGGCCGCCACTGCCCCTGCGCGGTTGCTGCTGTGTGCCGGCCACGACCGGCTCGGTGTAACGTCGAGTATTCCTGTGCCGTGGTGGCCGGGAAGAAATAGCCGCGCGTACACGCTGGAACGCACGTAGCCCTGTCGCTAGCCGGCGGGGCGTGAGGCTCGTCAGGAGGGACTGGCCGGACCTGTGGGCCGTTCATCGATGGATCTGAAGCGCATTTTCCGCGGCTGGGTGCTCGCCATCCTCTTTGTCGCCATCATCCTGGTCATCCTGTTCAGGCTCGTCAACACGAGCCCGCAGTACCAGCAGGTGTCGACCTCGCAGGCGATCGCTGCGATCGAGGCCGGGCACGTGAAGAACGTCACGCTTACCGACGTTGATCAGACCATCCAGCTCACTAACACACAAAACGGCCAGAACTGGGAGGCCTCCTGGGTCGGGGGTCAGGGCACCCAGCTCGCGAACATCCTCCAGGCGCAGGTCAAGGCCGGAAAACTGCCGGCCGACGCTTACAACGTCAAGGTGCCCAAGAGCAGCTCGTTCTGGACGCTGGTGTTCAGCTACCTTCCGTTCCTCGTCATCTTCCTGCTGTTCATGGTGTTCCTGAACCAGATGCAGGGCGGTGGCTCGCGGGTCATGAACTTCGGCAAGTCGAAGGCGAAGCTCATCACCAAGGACACGCCGAAGACGACGTTCGCGGACGTCGCGGGCGCGGACGAGGCCATCGAGGAGCTTCAGGAGATCAAGGAGTTCCTGCAGAGCCCCGGCAAGTTCCAGGCGATCGGCGCCAAGATCCCCAAGGGCGTGCTGCTGTACGGCCCGCCCGGTACCGGCAAGACGCTGCTCGCCAGGGCAGTGGCTGGTGAAGCGGGCGTGCCCTTCTACTCGATCTCGGGCTCGGACTTCGTGGAGATGTTCGTCGGTGTCGGCGCTTCCCGCGTCCGCGACCTGTTCGAGCAGGCCAAGGCCAACGCGCCCGCCATCGTGTTCGTCGACGAGATCGACGCCGTCGGCCGTCACCGCGGCGCTGGCTTCGGCGGCGGCCACGATGAGCGCGAGCAGACGCTGAACCAGCTGCTCGTCGAGCTGGACGGCTTCGACACCAAGGGCGGCGTCATCGTCATCGCGGCGACGAACCGGCCCGACATCCTCGACCCGGCGCTGCTGCGACCCGGCCGGTTCGACCGTCAGATCGTCGTCGCCCAGCCAGACCTGGCCGGACGCAAGGGCATCCTGCGCGTGCACGCGCGCGGCAAGCCGTTCGCCTCTGACGTCGACCTGGACGTCATCGCTAAGCGGACGCCCGGATTCACCGGCGCCGACCTGGCGAACGTGATCAACGAGGCCGCGCTGCTGACGGCGCGGGCGAACCAGACGCAGATTCAGATGGCCTCGCTCGAGGAGGCCATCGACCGGGTCACGGCAGGGCCGAAGCGCAAGAGCGTGCTGCTGTCGGAGAGAGAGCGCAAGATCATCGCCTACCACGAGGGCGGTCACGCCCTGGTGGGCCACGCGCTGCCGCACGCTGACCCCGTGCACAAGATCACTATTATCCCGCGCGGCCGGGCGCTCGGCTACACCGCCGCCGCGCCGTCGGAGGACAAGTTCCTGGTCAGCCGCGCCGAGATGATGGACCAGCTCTCCATGCTGCTCGGCGGGCGCACCGCTGAGGAGCTTGTCTTCCACGAGCCCACCACCGGTGCCGCGAACGACATCGAGAAGGCTTCCCAGATCGCCCGCGGCATGGTGACCGAGTTCGGCATGAGTGAGCGCCTCGGTGCGCGCAAGTTCGGCTCTGGCGACGGCGAGCCGTTCCTCGGCCGCGAGATGTCGCACGCGCGCGACTACTCCGAGGAGATCGCCTCGGCGATCGACGACGAGGTCCGCAGGCTGATCGAGTCGGCGCACGACGAGGCGTGGGAGATCCTGGTTCAGTACCGGGACGTGCTTGACAACCTCGTCCTGCAGCTGCTGGAGCACGAGACGCTGTCCCGTGACCAGGTGCTGGAGATCTTCTCGCCGGTCCACAAGCGGCCGACGCGGGGCTCCTACACCGGCTACGGCAAGCGGCTTCCGTCCGACCGTCCGCCAGTCCTGAGCCCCAAGGAGCTGGCGCTCAGCGCGGCATCGGACGCTGCGGTCGGCCAGACGCTCGGCAACGGGCAGTCGTCGAGCGCTGTCGGGCTGCCTGCCGGGTCGGTGCCGCCTGGCGTCAGCTCGGGCTACAACTCCCCGCTGGGTGGCGCCTCCCCGCTGGGTGGCGGTTCCCCGCTGGGTGGCGCATCCCCGCTGGGCGGGGCGACCCCGCTGGGCGGGAGCCCGTTCGGCGGCGACAACAGCCAGCCTGGCCAGCACGACGGTGAGAATGGCACGCCAGACGGCGAGGGCAATTGACGGACCGCGGATTCGACCTCCCCCGGATCGAACGCGCCGTCAGAGAAATACTTCTAGCGGTTGGTGAGGATCCAGAGCGGGACGGGCTGAAGGATACGCCTGCCCGGGTAGCGCGGGCGATGACCGAGCAGTTCGGCGGTTTGCTGCTGGCGCCGCGGGATGTGCTGACTACCGTTTTCGATGCGGACCATGAGGAAATGGTCCTGGTGCGCGACATAGAGCTCTACTCGACCTGCGAGCATCATCTCGTACCGTTTTTCGGGCAGGCGCACGTTGGCTATATCCCGAATGAGAAAGGCCAGATCACCGGGCTGTCGAAGCTCGCCAGGCTGGTGGACGTGTACGCACGGCGGCCACAGGTGCAAGAACGAATGACCAGTCAGATCGCGGACGCCCTGGTGGAGTTCCTGGAGCCGCGCGGAGTTATCGTCATTATTGAAGCTGAGCACCTTTGCATGTCCATGCGCGGTGTGCGCAAGCCTGGCGCGAAGACCGTGACATCTGCTGTCCGCGGCTCATTCCTCAGCTCGGAAAGCACCCGACTCGAGGCCATGAGCCTGCTGGCGGATCGTCGCTGACGGCAGAGACACACCGATGCCGGAGTTTGACGCCGGCATAACCAGGCGACGACTACGCTGATGCCAGTGAGGCGAGGCCTGACGTTATTGTCCGATATGACTGACCCATCCGGGCCGACGCCGTCCAGGACGCAGGGCAGCGTCGCGGAGCGGTCTACCCAGCCTTCGGTCATCCGCGGCGTCGACCTGCGCCAGCAGCTTCGCTGGGTCCCGCTAAGCGCAGGCCTGCTGGCGTTCATCATCGGCCTCGGCTACATCATCGAGGGTCTGAGCCCGCACCTGTATCACCGGCGGCTGCGGGGTCTGTCCGACATTCTGCCCGGCACGCTGGTCAACCTGACCAGGACGACCGATGTGATCATCGGTGTGCTGCTGCTGATGCTGTCGCACGGCTTGCGCCGTCGTAAGCGCCGGGCGTGGGCGGCAGTCATGGCCCTGCTCGCCGTCGGCCTGGTCCTGCACGGTGGTCTCGGCATCGTCACGTTCGCGCTCAGCCACCACGGCACGGTCAGGGTGGCCCATCCGCTCCCGTTCGTCGGGACGGTCGTGCTGCTGGTGGCGCTGTACGCGTTCCGCCGCCAGTTCTACGCGATCGGCGACCGGAGATCGCGATGGCGGTCACTCTGGGTGCTCTGCGGCCTCATGGTCGCCGACCTGGTGATCGGCCTGGCCGCGCTGCCGATCATCGGTGGTCTGCGAGGGAGTTACTCGCTGTCCCAGCGGGTCTACTCGGTCCTGATGAACATCGTCGGCTTCTCCGGGCCAGTGCAGTTCGTCAGCGAGGACCGGGCTGATCACTTCGGCTTTGTTACAGGCGGCCTCGGGCTCCTGACGCTGCTGCTCGCGATTTACCTGTTCCTGCGGCCGGCTGAGCCGCCGGCCCGGCTGCAGGCGCCCGATGCAAGGCGGATCAGGGACCTGCTGACCCGGTATGGCGAGCAGGATTCACTGGGCTATTTCACGCTTCGTGAAGACAAGAGCGTCCTGTGGTCTGCGTCGGGCAAGTCGTGCATCGGCTATCGCGTCCTGTCGGGAGTGATGCTGGCCAGCGGTGACCCGCTCGGTGACCCAGAGGCCTGGCCCGGTGCGATGCACAATTTTCTGGACGAGGCCGCACGCCACGCCTGGGTACCGGCCGTCATCGGCTGCAGCGAGCTTGGCGCCGAGATCTGGTGCCGCGAAGGCGGGCTCACGGCCCTGGAACTCGGTGACGAGGCCGTCGTCGGCATCGCCGGCTTTTCGCTTGAGGGCCGTGCTATGCGAAACGTCCGGCAGATGGCCAGCCGCGTCAGCAAGAAGGGATACGTCGCGGACGTAAGGCGGGTGGCGGATATACCGCCAGCTGAGATTGCCTGGATGGTGCGGCAGGCCGATAGCTGGCGGGGCAACCCTACGGAGCGCGGCTTCTCCATGGCGCTCGGCCGGATCGGCGGACCAGACGACGGCCAGTGCGTGATCGCGACCGCCATGCAGGCCGGGGTGCTGCGCGCGATGCTGCACTTCGTGCCGTGGGGTAGCGACGGCCTCTCGCTCGACCTGATGCGGCGGGATCGCGGGGCCACGGCGGGCCTCAACGACTTCCTCATCGTCGAGGCGATCAAGTCCGCGCCTGAGCTCGGCGTCAAACGGATGTCGCTGAATTTCGCCGTGTTCAGGGCGGCGCTGGAGCGAGGCGAGCGCATCGGTGCCGGGCCTGTGCTGCGTGCCTGGCGCGGATTCCTGCTGTTCTTGTCGCACTGGTTCCAGATCGAGTCGCTGTACAAGTTCAACGCCAAGTTCTGCCCCGAGTGGGTGCCGCGGTTCCTCGTCTTCCCGAGTTCAAGGGACGCGCTGCGGATCGGGATCGCGGCTCTCGAGGCCGAGGCCTTCCTGGTGCTGCCGACGGTCGAGATCCGCAGGCTCGGCCGCAAGCTCCGCACGAGCAAGCTCGGCCGGAGCCTCTCGCGGCCGTTCCGGCGCGCGGTAGCCGACCGCTAGCAGGCACTAACGACTATCGGCCTGAATCATCTCATTTCCAAATAACGGACCGGCGAGACTGCGGCCGGACATCGATCAGGCCGAGCGCGTAGATTTGCCTCTATGAGCGCTAGCGATGGCTCGCCGGGCGCCCGTGGAATGCAACCGCGGGTGGTTCCGGGTGGTCGTGTCTCCGAGCGGCGCTGTCTGGTTATGGGCGTGGTCAATGTCACGCCCGACTCCTTCTCCGACGGCGGAACGTGGCTCGACCCGGACAAGGCCATCGCGCATGGCCTCGAGCTTGCCAGCCAGGGCGCGGACATCATCGACGTCGGCGGCGAGTCGACGCGGCCAGGCGCCCAGCGGGTGCCGCTGGAAGACGAGCTACGGCGGGTCATGCCGGTCGTCGAGGCCCTCGCGAGCGCGGACAGCTACGTCAGCATCGACACGATGCGGGCTGAGGTAGCTCGCCGGGCCCTGGCGGCCGGGGCTCGCATGGTGAACGACGTGAGCGGCGGGCAGGCCGACCCGGACATGGCGAGCGTCGTGGCAGCCGCTGGCGCGCCGTACGTGGTGATGCACTGGCGCGGCCACAGTGCGGATATGTACGGCCCAGCGGTGTACTCCGACGTCGTGGCCGAGGTGCACGCCGAGCTGGGCAGGCGGCTGCAGGCCGTCGTGGCGGCAGGGGTGGACCCGGGAAAGATCATTCTTGATCCCGGCCTTGGTTTCGCCAAGCTGCCCGAGCACAACTGGACGCTGCTGGCCAACCTCGATCGGATCGCGAGGCACGAGGGCTACGAGCAGCCGTTCCCGGTCCTCGTCGCAGCTTCCCGCAAAGGCTTCCTCGGCAGGCTACTGGCCGGCTCTGACGGGCGGCCACGGTCGTTTGCGCGCAGCGACGACGCCACGATCGCGCTCACGGCGCTGGCGGTAGCGGCCGGAGCCTGGTGCGTCCGCGTTCACATGGTGCCCGGCAATCTCGACGCCGTCCGGGTAGCCACTCGCTGGCGCCAGGAAACGGCGGCAGGCGCAGGCTGATGCTGGACCGGATCTGCATCGCTGGCCTGCGGGTCCGCGGGAATCACGGCGTGCTGGACCACGAGCGTGCTACCGGCCAGGACTTCGTCATCGACGCTGTGCTCTGGCTTGACACGGCTCCGGCGGCAGCCACCGACGACCTGGCGCTGACCGCGGACTACAGCCGTGTCGCCGACCGTCTCGCCGCGATCGTCGCCGGACCTCCAGTCGCGCTCATCGAGACGCTGGCAAGCCGACTCGCGGACGCGTGCCTGTCGGACCCGGTGGTCTGCGAAGCAGAGGTCACCGTGCATAAGCCGCAGGCCCCCATTGACCTTGAGCTATCCGACATCAGCGTGACAATCCGACGGAGCCGGGCGTGAGCGAGGAGCCTAGAACGCGCCCAGTCGTGCTGGCGCTGGGCAGCAATCTCGGCGACCGGCTCGCGTATCTCCGGCTCGGCGTCGAAGCGCTCGATGGCAACGGCATCTCGGCCACAGGGGTATCCGGCGTCTTCGAGACCAGTCCAGTCGGCGGCCCCGAGCAGGACAATTATCTCAATGCCGTGCTTCTCGGCGTCACCGCGCTGCCCGCCCGGCAGGTCCTGGCCCGGTGCGCGGCCGCCGAATCAGCGGCAGGCCGGGTGCGGACGGTTCGCTGGGGACCGAGGACGCTCGACGTCGACATCATCACCTGCGACGACGAGACATACGCCGACCCGGACCTCACCCTGCCGCATCCGCGGGCCCACGAGCGGGCGTTCGTCCTCGCCCCCTGGCTGGACGTCGAGCCGGCTGCAGTGCTACCAGGCCGCGGCCGGGTCGCCGACCTGCTGGCCACCACCACGATGGCCGGCGTCTGGCGACGGCCAGACCTGCACCTCACCCTCCCGCGGTCAGCTGCGGGGGGTTCCGGGGGGTCGGGGGTGACTCCGTGCGCATGACCCGGCCCGGCACACTCGCCGCATTCTTCGTCATACTCGCCATCGTCGGCTGGCTCGCGACAAGGGCCACCTTCACCGGCCTGCCACTGCTGCCCATCACGTCCGTGCCGGCCTTCGTCGCGCTAGCCCTCGCCGAGGGGGCCGTCGGATGGAGCGTGCACAGCCGGCTGACTGGCCGTCGGAAGGCGGCCAAGCCGCTCGCTCCGATCGCCATCGCCCGGCTGGTCGCCCTGGCCAAGGCAAGCTCGGCCGCGGGGGCGGCACTCGGCGGCCTGGTCGCGGGGTACCTGATCTACGTGCTGGCAGAGGTGAGCAAGTCCGTGCCCGCGCGCGACGCGAGGGTGGCCGGGGTTACCCTCGCCGCTACCCTCCTGCTCATGGCGGCGGGTCTCTACCTCGAACACTGCTGCCGTGCACCGAAGCCGCCGGACGACTCCGACGACGAGTCGGATCGCTCACGAGATAGCTGGCAATGGCATTCGTAGCGCGATCGCTTGCGGCCCCTGGCTGCGCGGGGACCAGCGCCATCCGCGAGGATGCTCGCCGTGACGCCTGACGCTGCGCCGCGCTGGGCGGGCGAGCCTGGCGCAGGTTCCGAGCACCCCGCACGCCTGCGGGTAGGCGTCATCGGCGCCGGCCGGGTGGGCACCGCCCTGGCGGTCGCGCTGAGCAGGGCCGGGCACCGGATTGCCGCGGCGTCCGCGGTCTCGGACGCATCCAGGGACCGGGTCCGCCGGTACCTGGGCGGAGTGGCGGTAACCCAGCCAGCCGACGTCGCCGAGGTCTCCGACCTGGTGCTGCTGACAGTTCCCGATGACGCGCTCGGCGGTCTGGTCCGCGGCCTCGCGGCCACCGGGGCACCGCTCTCCGGCCGGATGCTCATGCACGCCAGCGGCCGCCACGGACTCGCGGTGCTGGAGCCCGCGGTGCAGCAGGGTGCGCTGCCGCTCGCGCTTCATCCGGTCATGACATTCACCGGGCGGGCCGACGACGCGGACCGGCTTGCGGGTATCTGCTTTGGTGTCACCGCGCCTGCCGTGCTCCGGCCAGCGGCTGAGGTCCTGGTCATGGAGATGGGCGGCGAGCCGGTCTTTATCGCTGAAGCCGACCGCGACCTGTACCACGCCGCGCTGGCGGGCGCCGCCAATCACCTGGTCACTCAGGTCGTGCAGGCCGAGGACCTGCTCGCGAAAGCAGGGGTAGGCCAGCCAGCCCGGATGCTCGGCCCGCTGCTGTCGGCCGCCCTGGATAACGCCCTGCGGCTGGGCGACGCGGCTCTCACCGGACCGGTAGCGCGCGGCGATGCCGATACCGTGGCCGGCCACGTCGCTGCGCTGCGCACGGAGGCGCCGGAGGCACTGCCTGCATACCTGGCCCTCGCCCGGCTGACAGCGACTCGCGCGCTGGCGGCCGGCACGCTGACAGCACCCGACGCCCGGCGCCTGCTAGACGTGCTCGCCGAGGTGCCTCAATGAGAGGGGCAGCGCGGCACGCAAGGCAGCACAGCGAGATAGTCAGCACAGTGAGACGGTCAGCACAGTGACCAATGCCGACACGATGAGCGAGGTCCCGCAGGCGGAGGCCAGCGCGGTCCCGGCGCCGCTGCTCGCCCGGACCCGACGCGGGCTGGCCGCTGTCCGGGCTGCCCTGCCCGGGCCCGTCGTGCTGGTGCCCACCATGGGCGCGCTGCACGATGGTCACCGCTCACCGCTGCGCGTCGCGCGCGAGCACGCGGGACCCGGCGGCTCGGTGCTCGTCTCCATCTTCGTGAACCCGCTGCAGTTCGGCCCGGCGGAGGATTTCGACCGATATCCACGCCCGATCGCCCGCGACCTGGCAGTCTGCGCACAGGAAGGCGTGACCGCCGTCTTCCAGCCTCGTGTCGCCGAGATGTATCCGGCGCAGCCGATGATCACCGTCAATCCGGGCCCGGTCGGCCAGTTGCTCGAGGGGGCTTGGCGGCCGGGGTTTTTCGACGGGGTACTGACCGTCGTGCTGAAACTGTTCCAGCTCACGGCGCCGGATGCGGCGGTATTCGGCGAGAAGGATGCCCAGCAGCTCGCGCTCATCCGCAGGATGGTGATCGATCTCGAACTCGGCGTCCAGATCATCGGCGCGCCGCTGCACCGCGATCCGGACGGGCTGGCTGCCTCGAGCCGCAACGCGTACCTGTCGGCAGCCGAGCGAGCGTCGGCGCTCGCGCTGTCGCGCTCCCTGGACGCGGCCCGCACCGCCGCCCCGGCAGGTGCCGGCCCGGCGCTGGCGGCCGCGGAGGCCGCCATGGACCGGGCGACAGCAGCGAGCCCGCCCGTGCAGCTCGACTATCTCGTCCTCGCCGAGCCTGACAGCTTCGCGGAAGTCAGCGCCGGCTATCGGGGCCCGGCGATCCTTCTGGTGGCCGCGAGGGTCGGCGGAACACGCCTGATCGACAACGTGCATCTCGATATCGGCGGGCAGTCGTGATCGCGCGGCGACTGCGGGCGCCTGCGCCGGGCTGGCGCAAAGAGACAGACGTCATCGTCGTCGGATCCGGGGTGGCCGGCGTCACCACGGTGCTGGCGATCCGCCGCGCGCTGCCGGCCGCCCGGATCCTGCTCGCTACGAAGTCGGTGCTCGATGACGGCTCGACGCGGTGGGCTCAGGGTGGCATCGCGGCAGCTCTTGGACCCGGCGACACACCGGAGCAGCACCTGCAGGACACGCTGACAGCAGGCGCGGGGATCTGCGACGAGCGGGCTGTCCGCGCGCTCGTGACCGACGGGCCCGGCGCCGTGCGGCGGCTCATCGATCTCGGCGCTTCCTTCGACCGGGAGCCCTCCGGACCGCTTTCGCTGACCAGGGAGGGCGGTCACCTGCGCCGCCGGATCGCGCACGCTGGCGGTGACGCGACCGGCGCTGAGGTCTCCCGGGCGCTGCTCGCCGCGCTTGCCGAGTCCGGTCAGAGCGCAGAACTCGAGGTGATCGAGCACGCCATAGCCATCGACCTGATGCAAACGGCGGACGGCCGGGCGGCGGGGATCACGCTGCACGTGCTCGGCGAGGGTCAGCCGGACGGCGTCGGAGCTGTGCATGCCCGTGCCGTGGTGCTGGCAACCGGCGGCTTCGGTCAGGTCTACTCGGCCACGACCAACCCGCCAGTTTCGACGGGTGACGGACTGGCCATGGCGCTCAGGGCCGGCGCTGAGGCCGCCGACCTGGAATTCGTTCAGTTCCACCCGACAGTGCTCTGGCTCGGCCCGGCCTCCCGCGGCCGGCAGCCGCTCATCTCCGAGGCCTTGCGCGGTGAGGGCGCCGTCCTCGTTGACGCGGCCGGCCGCCGGTTCATGGCCGGACAGCACGCGCTTGCCGACCTAGCGCCCCGTGACGTGGTAGCGAAGGCGATCATGCGCGAGCTGCTCACGTCCGGCACGGACCACGTCTACCTGGACGCAAGACACCTGGGCGCGGACGAGTGGGCACGCCGGTTTCCGACGATCCTGGCCAGCTGCCGTGCGCACGGCATCGACCCGGTGACCGAGCCGATCCCGGTGGTCCCGGCGGCCCACTACGTCAGCGGCGGGATCCGCACCGATCTGCACGGCCGGACGAACGTTCCTGGCCTGTACGCCTGCGGCGAAGTGGCCTGCACCGGGGTGCACGGCGCGAACCGGCTGGCGTCCAACTCGCTGCTGGAGGGCCTGGTGTTCGCCGAGCGGATAGCTGTCGCGCTCGGCCGCGGCCTGCCCCCGCCGGCGGAGCCGGCCGCTGACACCCGCCCGGCCGGCCTGGCGGACCCGGTCGTGCTCGCACGGCTGCAGCAGCTCATGACGACGGACGCGGGCGTGCTGCGATCAGGGCCAGGCCTGGCGCGGGCGGCAGCCGGGCTCGCCGAGCTCGGGCTGCAAGACTGCGACAAGCCAGATGCCGACGCATGGCAGGCCACGAACCTCCATCTCATCGCTACCGCGCTGGTGAGCTCGGCCCTGGCCCGCGAGGAGACCAGGGGCAGCCACTGGCGCGAGGATTTCGGCGACACCAGCGACGCGTGGCGCGGGCACCTGGTTGTGTCGGCCGGGGAGTCCGGCCTGACGTCGGTGTTCGAGCCGGTACTGGACGGGTAGGCATGGCTCGCCCTAACGACCAGGGGATTGCTGGCGGCCGTGACTCAGACGGCCCCGTTCCCGTCCTGAACGAAGAGATCGCGATGCGGCTGCGCGCGGCCGGGCTCGACCCAGACGCTGTCTCGGCCCTTGTTGCCGCCGCCATCGCCGAGGACCTGGCCGGCGGCGATGACGTCACCACGGCGGCGACAGTTCCTGTCGGTGCCGGCGGCCGGGCGGGCGTCGTGGCGCGGGCCGCCGGTGTCGTGGCGGGGCTGCCCGTTGCGGAGACGGCGTTCTGGCTCGCCTCGGCTGACGGGGCGGCGGAGTGCACGCCGCGGGCAGCCGACGGCGACCGGGTGGCGGCCGGCCAGTCCGTCCTGACGGTGACCGGGCCGGTCAGCGGACTGCTGACCGCGGAGCGGACTGCGCTGAACCTGCTCTGCCACCTGTCAGGTGTTGCCACGCTGACCCGGCAGTGGGCGGACGCGGTTGCCGGGACGCGAGCGCGCGTCCGCGACACCCGCAAGACCACGCCCGGCCTGCGGACCCTGGAGAAGTACGCGGTGCGCTGCGGCGGCGGGGTCAATCACCGGATGTCGCTGTCCGATGCCACCCTCATCAAGGACAACCACGTGGCGGCCGCCGGATCGGTGAGCGCCGCGTTCGCCGCCGTGCGCGCCCGGGCGCCGGGGCTGCCGGTCGAGGTCGAGTGCGACACGCTCGATCAGGTGGCCGAGGCGCTAGCGGCCGGCGCCGACCTGATCCTGCTGGACAACTTCGCGATCGTGGACATGGCGGCGGCGGTCAGGCTGGCTGCCGGCCGGGCGCTGCTAGAGGCGAGCGGCGGCCTCATGCTCAGCCGAGCCAGTGCGGTCGCCGCGACGGGTGTGGACTACCTTTCGGTAGGGGCGCTGACCCACTCAGCGCCTGCCCTCGACTTCGGGCTGGACCTGGTGCCGCCCGGCTAGCATCGGGAGCGCCATGCTGCTGACGATCGATGTGGGTAACACCAACACGGTGCTCGGAGTGTTCGACGGCCCCGACGTCGTGGAGCACTGGCGTGTTTCGACCGACCCCGAGCGGACGGCCGACGAGCTGGCCGTCCTGCTGCAGGGACTCCTGCGGCAGAGCACGCTGTTCGCAGAGCCGGACGTGAGCGGGATCGCCCTGTGCTCGACGGTGCCGTCGGTGCTGCACGAACTGCGGGAGATGTGCCGGAGGTATTACGGCGACGTGCCCGCGGTGATCATTGAGCCCGGCGTCAAAACTGGCGTGCCGCTCCGGTACGACAACCCGAAGGAGGTCGGCAGCGACCGCATCATGAACGCGGTCGCCGCCGTTCACCTCTATGGCGGACCGGCGATCGTCGTTGACTTCGGCACATCGACAAACTTCGACGCGGTGAGCGACCGTGGCGAGTTCGTCGGCGGCGCGCTGGCACCCGGTATCGAGATCTCCGTCGATGCGCTGTCCCGGCGAGCCGCGCAGCTGCTCAAGGTCGAGCTGGCCAGGCCAGCGCGCGTCATCGGCAAGAGCACGGTCGAGGCGCTGCAGTCCGGCATCATCTTCGGCTTCGCGGGCCAGATCGAGGGCATCGTCACACGGATGGCAGCCGAACTGGCGCCGGCCGATCCCGGCTCGGTCACGATCATCGCGACGGGCGGGCTGGCGCCGCTGGTCATTCACGAGGTCGGCGTGATCGACGCGTACGAACCATGGCTCACCCTGATCGGGCTGCGGCTGACCTACGAGCGGAACACCGCCATCGCGCGCGCAGGCCGGGAGGGCGGCGGCCAGGTCAGTACCGGCGGAGTTAGTGCGGCCCGGCAGGGGGCACACCGGGAGGCAGCGGGGCAGGACGCTGCGGTCACCGGCTGACCTGCGTCCCGGTAGCCTCGGCATGTGACGCAGGACGACCGAGACGACGCGGCCAGCGTGCCTGAGCAGATGCAGGTGCGGCTGGCTAAGGTTGCGCGGCTCCGCGAGGCCGGGATCGACCCTTATCCGGTCGGCTACCCGCGCACCCATGCCATCGAGGAAGTGCGGGCGCAGTTCGGAGCGCTGCCCGCTGACGACCACACCGGTGTCACCGTCGGCATAGCCGGCCGGGTCATGCTGTATCGCAACGGCGGAAAGCTGTGCTTCGCGCGGCTGCGCGACGGGACCGGCGAGATCCAGGTCATGGTGCGGCTGGACCGGGTCGGTGAGCAGGCGCTGGCCTCCTGGAAATCGGATGTCGACCTGGGTGATCACGTCGGCGTGACTGGCGAGGTCATCACGTCGAGGTCCGGCGAGCTGTCCGTGCTCGCCGACTCATTCGCGATCACGGCCAAGTCGCTGCGCCCGCTGCCGGACAAGCACCGGGGACTGACCGACCCGGAGTCGAGGGTGCGGCAGCGCTACCTGGACCTGATCGTCAACCCGGAAGCGCGTCGCACCGCGGAGGTGCGCGCCGCGGTAGTCAGGGCGGTCCGCGAGGAACTGCACGACCGCGGGTTCCTGGAGGCCGAGACCCCGGTGCTGCAGACGCTGCACGGCGGGGCTAACGCCCGGCCGTTTACCACTCATATCAACGCTTTCCGGCTGGACCTGTACCTCCGGATTGCGCTGGAGCTGCACCTCAAGCGGCTGGTCGTGGGCGGCATCGAGCGGGTGTACGAGATCGGCCGCATCTTCAGGAACGAAGGCGTCGATGCGACACACAATCCCGAGTTCACGATGCTCGAGCTGTACCAGGCGTACGCCGACTACAACACGATGCAGACCCTGACCAGGGAGCTGCTGCAGGCCGCTGCGGTAGCTGCGCACGGCAGCCAGGTCGCGCGACGGCCGGACGGCACGGAGGTCGACATCAGCGGCGAATGGCGCGAGGCCACCGTGCACGGCGCGCTCTCTGAGGCCCTCGGCGAGAAGGTAACGCCGGGCACCCCGGAGCAGCAGCTGCGCGAGTACGCCGCAGAGCGGCAGATCGAACTGCAGCCATCCTGGACCGCAGCGCAGGTGCTGCTCGAGCTATACGAGCATCTGGTCGAGGCGCGCACCGTGGAGCCAACCTTCTACCGGGACTTCCCGGTAGAGGTGTCCCCGCTGACACGGCAGCATCGCGAGGACCCGAGACTCGCCGAGAAGTGGGATCTGGTCGCATTCGGCACGGAGATCGGGACCGCCTACTCCGAGCTGGTGGACCCGGTCGAGGAGCGGGCCCGGCTGACGGCTCAGTCTCTGCTGGCCGCGGGCGGTGACCCAGAGGCCATGCAGCTCGACGAGGACTTCCTGCTCGCGCTCGAGCACGGAATGCCACCGAGCGGCGGGATGGGCATGGGCATCGACCGGATGCTGATCATGCTGACCGGCGCGCCGATCCGGGAAACTGTCCTGTTCCCGCTCGTCAAGCCGGGCTGAGTTAGATCTCTGCCGTCGGCTGCGTGCCTGAAGATGACGCTGCCCGGCCAGAGGGGGGATCTGGCCGGGCAGCTGGGGGGAAGGAGCTATGCGGCGTCAGCCGACGATGCGGACGGCGCCCTCGTAGACATTCCAGAACACGGGCTCGACATGAACCGGCACGCCGAAGGTAGGCGCGTCGATCATCAGCCCGTCGCCGACATACATGCCGACGTGACTGAGGTCCGAGAAGAAGAACACGAGGTCGCCAGGTTCTAGCTGGTCTTTCGAGATGTGCTCGCCCTCGTTCCACTGGTCGCCCGTGAAGTGGTCGAGCTGGATGCCGACCTGCTCGTATGCCCACATGACGAGGCCGGAGCAGTCGAAGTCGTTCGGGCCGGCCCCGCCCCAGACGTAGGGATCACCGACCCTGGTGAGCGCTGCCCGGAGCGCCTGGACGCCGATGCTATTGCCGCTGACCGAGATGTTCGGGTAGGTGCCGGTCTTCTCATAGATGGCCGCTGCCTGCTGGAATGCCGAGCTGTTGAAGAAGTTCTCCCGCTGCTGGATGGCCGCGACTTTCACCTGCATCTGGGCGGCGAGCTGGGTGGCCTTGCTCTGCTGCTGGGCGGCGGCCGCAATGGCGCGCTGCGCCGCAGTCTCGGCGCTGGCGACAAGGTTCACCTTGGCGCCGTTCTCTCGCTGCAGCTGGCTGATGATGGATGCCCGGTTGAGCACGTTCTGCGGGGCACTGGTGGACAGCAGCTGCAGCGTGGGGTTCAGGCCGCCGGTCATGTAGTTCTCCACCGCGATAGCGGCGATGGCACTCTGGTCCTGGGCAAAAATGCCCTTGTCCCTGGCCGCGTTCTGCAGCGCCAGCTTGGCCTCAGCCTGAGCCTGGGTTAGCTGGATCTTCAGGCTGTCGTACTCCTGGCTGAGCGAGTCGATCTGCTGGGCGAGCTTGTTTGCCTGCGCCAGAGTCGCGTCGAGGGTGGGGTTGCCGGTTGGCGAGGAGGCCGCCGATGCCCCTGTGACGGCCGTCGGCAGGAATGCGGCGAGGGCAGCGCCGATGGCCAGGATCGCCGTCCGCCTGCCCATCCGCGCGACTCGCCTGCGGGATCCCGGCTGCCTGCTTCGTGCTAGAGATGCTGACCGTGCTACATGCCTGCCCGGCATGCGCATGACGCATCGTCTCCTCTCCTAGGCGCCTACCGGGTTAGCTGACGGGTTCGGGCCGGAGGAGCCCTACAGCGGGCTGTGAACCTTAAGAGGATCCGCAGCCCGCCGATTCACCCCGGGGATCGGGTGGGTCCCCGGCTCCCTGGTCGCTCGGCAGCGATCAGAGACTCGGCGGGTGCTGCGGGCATACTGGCCCGCAGCGGGTGTCAGCGTGGAGATTAATCGAATCTGCCGTTGTCGCGGGCCAGAACCGGCAAAATACTCCAGCTGTCAAACTATCGCGGGCGGACCCGCATTATTGCCTGCGCCAGGGCGCACGGCGCCTTTTTATGGTCCGCCAAAGCCGTGCCTACTCGCCTGCTTTTCCTGTCTGCGCAGGTCAGACGGCGTGTCGTGGGCGCCGGACTGACCGGCGTGATCTGCGCGTGATTCGTATCGCCTGGATCGGCGGCGAGGTTCGCGACTGCAAAACGTGCTGGTCCGGTAACGCTCAGTTGAGCCTAGAACTTGGCGATGTCTTGGCTTGTTTGGGATGCTGGCATACGGGCGGGGCCGGGCATGGTCTCAGGCAATGCAGTCCGCCAAACAAGGCCGGGCAAAGGGCCCGGCCTTGACCTTCACGAGGCGGGCGCACGATGGATTACGGGGTCAGGCGAGCCAGGACAAGCGATGTTCGCGCCATCCGGGCACTTGTGGATGCGAACGTTAAGTCAGGCCGGCTGCTCGACAAGCCGACAGTGACCCTGTACGAGGACATTCAGGAGTTCTGGGTAGCCACTGCGCCAGACGGCGAAATCGTCGGCTGCGGAGCGCTGCACGTAATGTGGGAGGACCTCGCTGAGATCCGCACCCTAGCCGTTGCCGGTGATCATCAGGGCCTGGGCGCCGGGAACCTTATAGTCGCGGTACTGCTTGATACGGCCAGGGAAGTAGGCGTTAGCCGGGTATTCGTGCTGACGTTCGCGGTGGAGTTCTTCCGGAAGCACGGCTTTACCGAGATCGCCGGGCAAGCGGCCGCTCCCGAGGTGTATGCCGAACTGCTGCGCTCTTATGACGAGGGTGTCGCTGAGTTCCTCGATCTTGACCGAGTGAAACCGAACACACTCGGCAACACGCGCATGCTGCTGCGATTGTGAGCGGGTCTTGCGGCTTATCGCAGGCAAGCAGACACAGCGCGTCACTACTAGCCGGCAACTGAATTGACACAGGCCGGCGAGCGTAAGCCGCCGGAATTCTGTCCGTCCGCGAAGATCCGCTAGCTGTAGTTGCGGCCGGCGGCACTTTAGTGGCGCGCCTATGGCCAGGCGGAGCCGGCCTGGCCAGCGACGCACGTACTAGCCTGGTGGCCAAACCGGGTTAGCCGAGCCGGAAGGACCACGGGTTCGATGCAGGCCCTGTCAGCTCTCACGCCGCCACTTCTGGTGTGCGCCGTGGTGATCATCGCCATTGTCGCGTTCCTCCGGCACGAGATGCGCCGGTCACGTGCCGATAGCCCGGCGCCGGAGGATGAAGGCGACACGCCGGCTGTGCCGAGGTTGGCTGATACCGATAAGAAGCACGCCGGGCTAACCGATGTCGCGCAAGCCACTGCAGACGATAGAGCGAGCCCGCATCGCGACTCTTAGGTCGGAGACGCGGGCCGGTTCATTGTCGTAGTGCATGATAGATAAACGGCAATCTAGAATTGTCATGCCAGCGCGCTATGGTATATCTTTAGATGTCTAAAAGACTTCCCTGAAAGGTAGCTGCATGGTCCAGAAGACCGTGGTCACGATGGTTTGTGATCTCCCTCACGATGACGAGGTCGGTGGGAACGAGACAGTTTCGTTCGCCGTTGACGGCACTGGTTACGAGATCGATGTGTGCTCGGCCCATGCGAAGGAACTGCACGACATCTTCGGCGGCTACATCGCCCACGCACGGCGGGCAAGCGCAGTCGCGCGGCCGCGCCGTAAGACACGCAGCGGTCCTGGCCGCGAGCGAAGCTCGGAAATTCGTCAATGGGCGCGGGACCGCGGCGAGAAGGTCAGCGAGCGGGGCCGTATTCCGGCATCCATCATTCAGGAATACGAGGCTTCCCACTAAGGGGAACAGCCGGTAGCCCTGCCGGATGTGCGGCGTGCCGTTGCCGGCGTGACTGTTTGCCTGGCATCCTGCGGCTCATTGAGTCGCAGCCGCGCTGCCGTCGCGCGCCGCCTGGCGGATGCTCGCTTGTTTATGTCGGCAGTATCGTCCGGGCGGGCCCGAGCGGCATTGGCCGTCGGCTTTGGCTGAGTGCCGATAGTTCCGCCCGTAAAGTACGGATTCGACATCGTTTGCCCATCTATCGCATTATCTGCTCGCATCAGCGGTCCTATGCCGGGAGCCGGGTCGCCCCGAGCACGATCCCGGCCGGGTACTGCCCGGCAGCTCAGCTCGCCCGCGAGCCCTGCTCAGTACCGGCCTCGCGTTCGCTGCTGGCGTAGCCGGGCGTGTTTGCTTTCGCTGCCGGCGTACGGGGGAAGACTCGGTAGCTACCCCGGGTTTGAATGGGGTGAACGCCTCCAGGGCTGGGAACGTTTTGACCAGTGCGGCCGTCGCACGTCATGGCGCCGCCCGGCGTACGGGCTAACATGCGGAAGGGACGGGGCAGTACGGGTCCCTCACCTACCGCTCTGTGAGGAGCGACGAGATGTTCGAGAGGTTTACCGACCGGGCGCGGCGGGTTGTTGTCCTGGCACAGGAAGAGGCCAGGATGCTCAACCACAATTACATCGGCACCGAGCACATCCTGCTCGGCCTCATCCACGAGGGCGAGGGCGTAGCCGCGAAGGCGCTCGAATCGCTCGGCATAAGCCTCGAAGCGGTGCGTCAGCAGGTTGAGGAGATCATCGGCCAGGGTCAGCAGGCGCCCTCGGGCCACATCCCGTTCACGCCCAGGGCCAAGAAGGTGCTGGAACTCTCCCTCCGGGAGGCCCTGCAGCTTGGTCACAACTACATCGGCACCGAGCACATCCTGCTCGGGCTGATCAGGGAAGGCGAGGGTGTCGCCGCCCAGGTCCTAGTGCGGCTCGGCGCCGACCTGAACCGGGTCCGGCAGCAGGTGATCCAGCTGCTGCACGGGTACCAGGGGAAGGAGCCCACGACGTCCGGCGCGCCGTCGGAGAGTGCGCCATCGACCTCGCTCGTCCTTGACCAGTTCGGGCGCAACCTGACTGCCGCGGCGCGGGAAGGCAAGCTCGACCCCGTGATCGGCCGGGAGAAGGAAATTGAGCGGGTCATGCAGGTGCTGTCCCGCCGCACCAAGAACAACCCGGTCCTGGTCGGTGAGCCGGGCGTCGGCAAGACCGCTGTAGTGGAAGGGCTCGCCCAGAAGATCGTGAAGGGCGAGGTCCCGGAGACGCTCAAGGACAAGCAGCTCTACACCCTGGACCTGGGCGCGCTGGTGGCGGGTTCCCGGTACCGCGGGGACTTCGAGGAGCGGCTCAAGAAGGTACTGAAGGAGATCAGGACCCGGGGCGACATCATCCTGTTCATCGACGAGATCCACACCCTCGTCGGGGCGGGTGCGGCCGAGGGCGCGATCGACGCGGCCTCGATCCTCAAGCCGATGCTCGCCCGTGGCGAGCTGCAGACCATCGGCGCCAGCACGCTCGACGAGTACCGCAAGCACCTGGAGAAGGACGCCGCACTCGAGCGCCGGTTCCAGCCCATCCAGGTCGCCGAGCCGACGATCTCGCACACCATCGAGATTCTCAAGGGACTCCGGGACCGGTACGAGGCGCATCACCGGGTCACCATCACGGACGACGCCCTGGTGGCGGCGGCGCAGCTGGCCGACCGGTACATCAGCGACCGGTTCCTGCCGGACAAGGCGATCGACCTCATCGACGAGGCCGGGTCCCGGATGCGGATCCGCCGGATGACGGCGCCGCCGGATCTGCGCGACTTCGACGAGCGGATCGCGGATGTCAGGCGCGAGAAGGAGTCGGCGATCGACTCCCAGGACTTCGAGAAGGCCGCGTCGCTGCGTGACAAGGAAAAGCAGCTGATCGACAAGAAGGACGCCAGGGAGAAGGAGTGGAAGGCCGGCGACATGGACACGCCGGCTGAGGTGAACGAGGAGCTCATCGCCGAGGTCCTGGCCACCGCCACCGGCATCCCGGTGTTCAAGCTCACCGAGGAGGAGTCGCAGCGGCTGCTCCGGATGGAGGACGAGCTGCACCGCCGCGTGATCGGCCAGAACGACGCAATTAAGGCCCTGTCGCAGGCCATCAGGCGCACCAGAGCGGGCCTGAAGGACCCGAAGCGCCCGGGTGGCTCCTTCATCTTCGCTGGGCCGTCTGGTGTCGGGAAGACAGAGCTGTCCCGCACGCTCGCCGAGTTCCTGTTCGGCGACGAGGACTCGCTGATCCAGCTGGACATGAGTGAGTACATGGAGAAGCACACCGTGTCACGGCTGTTCGGCTCGCCGCCTGGTTACGTCGGCTACGAGGAGGGCGGTCAGCTGACGGAGAAGGTGCGCCGCAGGCCGTTCTCGGTCGTGCTGTTCGACGAAATCGAGAAGGCGCACGGCGACATCTTCAACTCGCTGCTGCAGATTCTGGAGGACGGCCGCCTGACCGACGCTCAGGGCCGGGTGGTCGACTTCAAGAACACCGTCATCATCATGACGACCAACCTCGGGACGAGGGACATCTCCAAGGGTGTGACCGTCGGGTTCGGCACCGCTTCAGAGTCCCGCGGCTCCTACGAGCGGATGAAGAACAAGGTCGGCGAGGAGCTGAAGCAGCACTTCCGGCCTGAGTTCCTCAACCGTGTCGACGACGTGATCGTATTCCACCAGCTGAGCCAGGACGAGATCTTCCAGATAGTGGACCTCATGGTCAGCAAGGTGGACGAGCGCCTGCGCGACCGGGACATGGGCATCGAGATCCGCCCGGCGGCGAAGAAGCTCCTCGCCGAGAAGGGCTATGACCCTGTGCTGGGCGCGCGGCCCCTGCGCCGGACGATCCAGCGGGAGATCGAGGATCACCTCTCGGAGAAGATCCTCTTCAGCGAGCTGAAGGCCGGGCAGATCGTGATTGTCGACGCCGAGGGCACGGGCGAGGACGCCAGCTTCACCTTCAACGGGGTGAGCAAGGGGTCAGATGTGCCGGACGCCCCGCCGGTCGAGGTCGAGTCCAAGGCCGGGGCGAGCGGAGCCACCGCCACCACGGCGTCGGACTAGCCAGGTTGTGAAGCAGCGCGCCGTCCTCCTCAGGAGGACGGCGCGCTGCTTCATGACGGGATATCACCGGGCAGGGCCAGCGAGCCATCGGCGCAGCGGATTACCAGACCGTCGGCGAGCAGGGTTGCCAGCGAGCGCCGATACTGGTCGGTGTCGTGCCAGGCCGATACGAGGACGCCGGGCGGCACGGGCGCCGCCGAGGCCCGGAGCACAGCCAGCAGGCGCCCGCGGCACTGCCGGTCACTGCCGCGATAGGCGGGTGCGGGTCGGCGCGGAGGCATGGCGGGCCGTCCCAGGCCCAGCCAGGCGCAGTCGCCAGCCAGCGGACATTCGGTGCATCGCGGTCGCGCCGCCGTGCAGACGAGGGCGCCGAGTTCCATGAGGCCGACTGACCACCTTGCCGCCTGCCTGCCGTCTTCGGGGAGCAGCGACTCTGCCAGCCTGCGCTCCGCCGCCGTCGGAGCTGCGGGGGGCAGGAAAGCCCCGGTGACCAGCCTGGCGAGCACGCGGCGGACGTTGGTGTCCAGGACGGCATGACGGCGGCCGAAGGCGAAGCTGGCCACGGCGGCGGCGGTATACGAGCCCACGCCGGGCAGGGTCTGCAACTGTTCCACCGAGGCGGGTATCTCGTCGTCGTGACGGGTCGTGATGAGGACAGAGCTGGCGTGCAGGCGAACGGCGCGCCGGGGGTACCCGAGCCGGTCCCACTGGCGCACGGCGTCCGCCGGACTTGCCGCGGCGAGCGCCGAGGGCTCGGGCCACCGCTGGAGCCAGGCGGCATGCGCAGGAAGGACCCGGCTGACCGGGGTCTGCTGCAGCATGACCTCGCTGACCAGGATCGACCAGGCGGTTGCGTCAGGCCGGCGCCACGCCAGGTCCCGGGCGTGCGCCGCGTACCAGCCGGCGATGATCGCCGCGAAGTCAGAAGGCATCTGCGACCGATCCTCGCACCACGCAAGGGCTAGATCGGGCTCGGCGGGCCGAATCCGCATAAGCCGCCCGCCACGCGCCGGCGGGTCTGCCCGCCACTGCCGGCCTGCTCTCGCATACTTCCGGTATGGCCGACACTCCGCGCCGCCAGCAGCCGGAACGCGCCGCTGTTTACTGGCGCCGGCGCGTGGCGGTGCTCATCATCAGCATGTCCGCCCTGGCCGGGATCACCTGGTCGGCGGCGGCTGGCCTCGGCGGCCTGGCCCGGGCCAGAACGGCTGCCGCAGACCCCGCCCGGATCTCAGCGCGATCGCTTCAGCATGCATCGACCGCCGGGGTCGCGTCCGCGGGCGTGCACGGTAACGTCGCAGCCGACAGCCGGGTGGCGGTACCGGTCCGTCCTGGCCGCTCCTGCCCGGTCAGCGACGTAGCGGTCACCCTCTCCGCAACCAGGGTGCGCTACTCGCCGTGGCAGCAGCCCGGGTTCGCTGTCGACGTGGTGTCGTCGGCGAGCTACCCGTGCTCCTTCGACATCGGGGCGGGGCACGTGCTCCTGCAAATCTCGGCTGGGCCAGCCCAGGTATGGACCTCGGCGGACTGCGCCGAGGGGCTGGCGTCGCAGTCGGCGACGCTGGAGCGCGGCGTGCCGGCCGTGGTGCCGATGACCTGGGATGAGCAGTACTCCTCGCCCGGCTGCCCGGTGCCGGGCCGCGCCGCCCCGGCCGGCAGCTACATGGCGAGGGCGACAGACGGGTCAGCGGTCAGCAGCGAGGTGACCTTCACGATCAGCTGACGCCGCCACGATCAGCTGACGCCGCCCCCTCCGGTCAGGAGTAGCGCTCGAGCAGAGCTGCCTCGGCGATGCGCGAGAGGCCGTCCCGGACGGTCAGTGCCATCGCCTCGTCGACGTCAGCATCGTGCTGCAAGTCCTGCGCGCTCGCCGAGAGCAGCTTCTGCAGGCTGCCGAAATGCCTGACCAGGCGGTCTGCGACGAGTTGCGGCAGCCGCGGGATCTGGCCGAGCAGCCGGTACCCACGCGCGCTGACGTGCGCGTCCGGATCAACCGCGCTCCGCAGGCCGATCGCCGCGGCCACGGCGGCCAGGTCAAGCAGATCATCAGCGCGGAGGCTGGAGAGCCGGTCAGCATCGGTGCCCGATGCCAGGCCGGCTGGTTCCGGCCCGTAGTCGTGGAGCAGCAGCTCTCGCTCACGGCTAGTGCCCGTGGTGAGCTCGTCGAGTTGCAGGCCCAGCAGTCCGGCGTCCGTGCCTAGCTCGACGAGGTAGCCGGAGATCTCGTCGGTCACCCTGCTGACGAGCTCAAGCTGCTGGGCCACGATCGCGATGTCGGCAACGGTTGCCCGGTCCTCAATCTCCATCGCCGTGAGCGCGCGCGTCGTGTCGGCCAGGCGCCGCTTGTGCCGCTCCAGAGTGGCGAGCTCCTGGTGTGCCCGGGCCAGCAGCGCTGCCGAGTCCTGCAAGACGTACCGTTCTCCGGCAGCAAACACAGCGATGGTCCGCATCGACTTGCTGACGGAGATGACGGGGAAGCCGGTCTGCCGGGCGGCACGCTCCGCCGTCCGGTGCCGGGTGCCGGACTCCTGTGTCGGGAGCGCAGGGTCGGGAACGAGCTGCACGGCTGCCCTCAGAATCCGCCGGGCACCCGCGTCGAGCACGATAGCGCCGTCCATCTTCGCCAGCTCGCGAAGCCTAGTCGCGGAGAAGGCAGCGTCGAGCTCGAAGCCCCCCGAGCAGATCCGATTGACGGCGGCGTCCGAGCCCACCACAACCAGGGCGCCGGTGTTGCCGCGGACGATGCGATCCAGGCCATCCCGCAGGACGGTCCCCGGTGCCACCATCGCCAGCGCCGCGCTCCGCCGTTCATCCCGGCCGATGCTCACTGAATGCACCTACCTCAGTGCCGTCGCTATCACGCGCAGTCTAGCCACCGGGCCACTGTGCACCGAGCGCAGCGACGATGGCCGAGCGCACGTCAGGGACCGCTGTGATCCGGAGGCGACTGCCTGTGCCGCTTTCCGACGTGACGGCCTCCAGGTGCCTCGGCGGAGCGGCCACGACTCCGGACGCCAGGACCGATCCGGCCGGAATGATCGCGCGGCGAAAGCCCAGCCGCTCCGCTTCGGCGATCCGCCGCTGGATGCCGGTGACCTGGCGGATCTCGCCGGCCAGCCCGACCTCGCCGATGGCGACGAGATCGGACGGCATGCTGACGTCGGCGATCGAGCTGGCGACCGCGAGGCCCACGGCGAGATCGACGGACGGCTCGGTCAGGCGCGAACCGCCCACGGTGGCGGCGAACACGTCGCTACGGCCTATGCGAGCGCTCGCACGCCGCTGCAGAACCGCCAGCATCATGGTCACTCTGGCGGAATCCAGCCCGGAGACAACCCGCCGCGGTGGTAGTTCAGCGACGGCCGCGCTCACGAGCGCCTGCACCTCCGCGAGCAGCGGCCGCCGGCCTTCGAGCGTCACCGTAACGCACGTGCCGGATACCGGGTCGTGCCGCTCGGACAGGAACAGCCCGCTGGGGTCGGGCAGGCCGGTCAGCCCGTCCTCACCAAGCTCGAAGCAGCCGAATTCGTCCGTCGGGCCGAACCTGTTCTTCTGCGCCCGCACCATCCGGAGCTGACCGTGCGGATCGCCGTCGAAGTGGAGCACGACGTCGACGAGGTGCTCGAGGGTGCGCGGCCCGGCCACCGAGCCATCCTTGGTGACGTGACCAACGAGCACGGTGGTCAGTGTGCGCTGCTTGGCCAGCGCCGTCAGCGCGGCAGTGATCTCCCGCACCTGGGTGACGCCGCCCGGCACGCCGTCGAGGCGAGCGGCGCTGATCGTCTGCACCGAGTCGACGATGAGCAGCGTAGGGTCGACCGCCTGCACGTGACCGAGCACGGCAGCGAAGTCGGTCTCAGCGGCGAGGAAGAGAGAGTCGCTGACCGCCCCGATCCGGTCGGCGCGCAGCCGCACCTGCGCTGCGGACTCCTCTCCGGTGACGTAGAGCACGCGGCCGGAGGCCGCAGCAAGCGCTCCCGCCTCCAGCAGCAGCGTCGATTTCCCGACGCCCGGCTCGCCCGCCAGGAGCACTACGGCGCCGGGTACCAGCCCGCCGCCAAGGACCCGGTCGAGTTCGCACAGTCCCGTCGGACGCATCGCCGCAGCAGCGGCATCGACCAGCGCGATCGGCACGGCGGCCGTGGCGGGCACGGCTGCCCGCATCTGGACGCGCGACGCGACCCGACCGAGCCTGTCGGCCGGTTCTTCGGCGACCGTGCCCCACGCGCTGCAGTCACCGCAACGGCCAGCCCACTTGGATGTCCGCCAGCCGCAGGCGGAGCACTCGAACACGGTTGCAGTCGCCGTCCTGGGCATGCTCGGACGGTATCGGGAACCACTGACAGTCAGCCGGGACGCGCGAGCAGGGACCCGCTAACCGGCAGCCGCATACCGTGCGGCGGCGCGGACCAGCTGTCCGACCGGCATAGGCTGAGTTCTAGGGGGGTACGGCCATCCCGGACTGGGCCGCCGCCGGTTGCCGGAGGAGTTGCGAGTGCGCAGGCCACGAACGTGACAGGGATCAGGGTTGCGCTGTCGACCGCCTCGGTGTTCCCGGAGCGCGCGCCAGACGCGTTCGAGACCGCGGCCCGGCTTGGCTATGACGGCCTTGAGGTCATGGTGACGACGGACCCGGTCAGCCAGGATGCCTCCGTTCTGCGCAAGCTCTCTGACTATCACGGCGTCCCGGTCGTTGCGGTGCACGCGCCGAATCTGCTGATCACTCAGCGCGTGTGGGGACGGGACCCGTGGATCAAGCTAGAGCGGTCGCGCGAGCTAGCGGAGGCGCTCGGTGCCCGAATCGTCGTCGTGCACCCGCCATTTCGCTGGCAGCGTGACTATGCGCGGTATTTCCAGGCCGGAATCGCCGAGATGTCCGATTCGGGAAGCGTGACCTTCGCCGTCGAGAACCTTTATCCCCTCCTGCGCGGCGAGACGGAGATCGCCGCTTACGCTCCGCACTGGAACCCGATCGAGATGGATTCAGCCGCCGTCACCCTGGACGTCTCCCACGCCGCCGTCTCGGGTTCTGACGTTCTCGAGATGGCCAGACAGCTCGGCGGCCGGCTCGCGCATGTGCACCTGGGTGACGGTACCAAGCCGGGCCTGCCGGACGAGCACCTCGTTCCCGGCCGAGGCACACAGCCGTGCGGCGAGCTGCTGAGATGGCTGACCCGGACTGGCTTCACGGGCTACGTAGTGCTCGAGGTGAGCACGCATCGGGCGCCTACGCTGGCCGACCGGCAGGCTGACCTGGCCGAGTCCCTGCAGTTCGCCCGTCAGCACCTCGCGTCGGGGCCAGCCTGGACGGCGCAAGACTAGCCATCGCCCGCTATGCCTCCAGGACCAGCGTCACGGGGCCGTCGTTGACGAGCTCCACCTGCATGCTGGCACCGAAGACGCCGGTGGCTACGGTCGCCCCGAGTTGCCGCAGAGCCGTGGCGAACGCGCCCACCAGGGGCTCCGCGACGGGTCCGGGCGCAGCGGCGCTCCAGCTCGGCCTGCGGCCCTTTGCGGTGTCTGCGTAGAGCGTGAACTGGCTGATCACCAGGAGCGGTGCGCCGGTGTCGGCGCACGACTTCTCGCGGGCAAGGATCCGCAGGTGGTAGATCTTGCCTGCCAGCGCAGCCGCCGTGCCAGCGGTGTCTGAGTGGGTGACGCCGAGCAGGACTACGAGGCCAGGGGCGCCGAGCTGACCGACGACCTCGCCGGCAACGGTGACGCTCGCCCGGCTGGCTCGCTGCACGACTGCACGCACGAGTCGGGATTCTGCCACGAGAGCGGGCCCGGTTAGACTGCGGTCGCTCTTAACCGCTCCGCGAAGGAGGGCGCGTTCGGCATGGCTGGCGACAGCACGACACGCACGCAGGGCACGCTGATCACCGTCGCGCCGACCGGTGCCGAATCGGAGAAGGACGCTGTCCCGGCCCTGCCGGTAACCCTGGCGGAGCTGGTCAGTACGGCCATCGAGTGCCAGGAAGCCGGGGCGGCGGTGATCCATGTGCACATCAGGGACGACGAGGCCAGGCCTACTCTGGATCTCGCGCGGCTGACTGACACCGTGCGAGCACTGCGCGAGGCCAGTGACCTCGTGGTGCAGCTGTCCACGGGGGGCGCCGTGAGGGACAGCTTCGACCGCCGGCTGGCAGTTCTCGACGCAGGTCCTGATGCGTGCTCGCTGACGTGCGGCACGGTCAACTTCGGCGCGGACGTCTTCATGAACCCGTGGGGCTTCATTACCGAGCTCTACGCTAAAACCCAGGAGCTTGGCGTCGTGCCCGAGTTTGAGCTGTTCGATTTCGGCCACATCGCCACGTTGCACCGCCTCCTGGCCGAGCGTGGACAGCCGGCCGGCGGTCACGTGCACTGCGACCTTGTGATGGGAGTTCCTGGCGGCATGCCGGGGAACGCGGCCACGCTCTTGCAGGCTGTCGCCGCCCTGCCGCCCGGCGCGACGTGGTCGGCCACCGGGATCGGGCGGACTTCGCTGCCGGTGCTGTTCGCCGCGCTGGCGGCTGGCGGCCACCTGCGCGTCGGCATGGAGGACACCGTCACCTATGCCCGCGGCCGGCCTGTTGCGAGCAACGCCGAGCTCGTGGCACGCGCCGCGGCGGCAGCCGAGCTGGTCCAGCGGCAGGCGATGAGCCCGGCCGCGGCACGCACAATGCTGGGGGTGCCCGATCGCCACTGAGCGCCTGGCTGATCCCGGCGCCGGAGACGCCGCCGCCAACCCTGTACTGGCCGAGGTGGTCAGGTCTGGCTTCACCGAGTCGGTGCATCGCGGCACAGTGGCCGTCCTCGCTGCGGACGGCTCCGTCCTGCTGACTCGTGGCATGGCGACTGTGCCGCTCTACCCGCGGTCGGCCAACAAGCCCTTCCAGGCTGCGGCGATGGTCGGCTGCGGGCTCGATCTGGACGGCGAGCTGCTGGCCCTCGCGGCGGCGAGTCACTCGGGTGAGGACTATCACGTCGCAGGAGTCCGCAAGATCCTTGCCGACGCGGGTCTGACCGAGGAGGATCTGCGCTGCCCGCCAGACCGGCCGCTCGATGAGCGGGCGTGGGAGGCCATGGTCCGCGCCGGTGCGCCCGCGGACCGCGTGCACATGAACTGCAGCGGCAAGCACGCAGCCATGCTGGCTACCTGCGTTGGGGCCGGCTGGCCCACGGCCACCTACACCGATCCAGGGCATCCGCTGCAGCAACGCATCAAGGCCGTCCTCGGCAGGCTTGCCGGGGAGCCCGTGACGGTAGTCGGGGTCGACGGCTGCGGCGCCCCGCTGCTGGCTATTTCGGTGCTGGGTCTGGCTCGCGCGTTCCGGGCCATGGTGCTGGCCGCGCCCGGCACGCCAGAGCGTCGCGTCGCCGACGCGATGCGCGCGCACCCGGAGTGGACGTCCGGAACCATCCGGCCAGAGCGTGCCCTGATGGCGGCCGTTCCCGGTCTGCTGCTGAAGTCCGGTGCCGAGGGCGTCCAAGGATTCGCGCTGAGCGACGGGCGCGCCGGAGCCTTCAAGATCGACGACGGTACCGTGCGCGGCCGTGTCCCGGTCACTGTCACCCTGCTTCGCAGGCTCGGGGCGGACACGGAACCCGGAGCTGACCGGGCGGTGCTTGACGAACTCGGCACCAGCGCGGTCACCGGCGGAGGCCGGGTAGTAGGCGAGATCAGGGCTGCCCGCCAGCAGCTGGCGTGGTAGCCGGCTGGCTCGACGGCACGGGGGCGGCGCTCGCCGGCGGTGCGGACGAGCCAGGGCTGGGTGACGGCACCGGGGTGTTGCTGACCGGCGGCACGGACGGGCTGGCTGACGGCGACGGCGACGGCGACGTTACCGAAGTCGGCAGGCTGATCAGGCAGCCTTGGCTAGCGCCGGTCTGCGGGAACGCCATGGCCAGCCCGTCCGCGAAGTACAGAGCGCGCTCGTAGTATCCGGCCGAGGTGTAGTGGATGCCGTCGCTGATGAACCAGCTGCGCGCGGGCAGCGCGGCCCAGTTGAACACCCGCATGTTCGGGTACCGGGTGCAGGCCTGCGCCAGTGCATCGTTCCACTTCTGCATGTCCGTCTCTGAGTAGGGCCCGGACGATAGCAGCGAGACCACGTTCACCCACATGACCGGCTCGCCCTGGGCGATCTGCATCATCTCGCTGATGCGGGTGGCGAGGCCGACATTCGAGCCGACCGCGACATCGGCCGTGTCGTTGGTGCCGAGCGCGATCACCCAGCAGCCGTGGAAGCCATGCCTGACCAGGTTCTGCGCAGCCTCGATGCCATTGGTTGTGCCGGGCAGCGTCTCGACGACCGACCGGGCGCCAACGACGTCGGTATACACCGTCTGCACGCCGACGGCCTCGTAGCGCGCCTGGATGCGATCAGCCGGATTCGGCAGGTAATCCGGTGAGACCAGCCCGTCAGACGTTGAGTCGCCAATGTGGGCGACCGATGTGCACGACGTGCGCAGATCCCACGGCTCCACCACGGTGGGTGACGGGCTCGGCGCCGCCGCTGCCCGCTTGGCCTGCCTGGCGGGCGCAGGCCGAGCAGTGCCGCCGCCAACGGAGTTGCCGACCGCAGATGCAGACAGGCCGCCGCTGCCGCCAGCAACGGAGCTCGCGCTCGTGGTGGCTGGTATACCGCCGACGCCCGCCATTCCGGTGCAGGCGACCGCGAGGACGCCGGTCGCGGTGGCCGCGGCGGCCACTCGGGGAGCGCCGGGGCGCTCGAGACGGCGCTCGCGCAGGCGGCGCCACGCGCGCGCAATCGCGCCACGCCGCACCGGCTCCTCGACAAACCGCCAGGACAGCGCGGCCAGCACGATCGTGGCAGCGACTTGCCCGGCCACTCTCGGCAGGCTTTCCGGGGCGTTGACCGGGGTTGTCAGCACGATGACCGGATAGTGCCAGAGGTAGATGCCGTAGGAGCGGACCCCGATCCACCGCAGCGGGGGCAGGCCGAGTGCTGCTCCCACGACGCTGGCGGGACAGGCGACGGCCGCCACGGCCGCTGCCGTGGCGAGGCTGAGCAGGACCATCCCGCCTTGATAGAGGAACGGGGAATACTGGCCGACCCGCCAGGTCATCAGGACGATAACGGCCAAGCCCGCGAGCGCGGGGACGTCAAGAAGCCAGGCGACCTTTCGCGTCGTTCTGCCAGCCCTGGTGCTCGGCCACACCATCGCCAGCGCCGCACCGATGAGCAGCCCGGCCGCCCTCGTGTCGGTGCCCTCATACACCCGGGTCGGGTCCACGGCCGGGTGATAGAGCACGTACATGGCGATGGCCGAGGCGGCGGCGAGAGCCAGGGTCGGCACCGCGAGCCAGGCGATGCCGTCGGAGCCGCGACGGCGGATGCAGAACAGCATGAGTAGCAGCAGCCACGGCCACAGGAGGTAGAACTGCTCCTCGACGGCGAGCGACCAGAGATGGTCGAGCGGCTGCGGGGGCGCGAACCTGGCGAAATACGACTGGTTCACGACGATCAGGTACCAGTTGCTGGAATACGTCGCCGCGGCGGCAACCGCGCCGCGCAGACTTCCGAGCCGTACCCGGTCTGCGACAGTGACCCAGGCGGTCACCAGGACCAGCATGACAAACAGGGCGGGCAGCAGCCGCCGGCCGCGGCGGATCCAGAAGTTCGCCAGATGCAGGCGGCCTGTGGCGGTCCAGCGGCCAAGCAGGAGATCGGTGATCAGGTAGCCGCTGAGCGTGAAGAACACGCCGACCCCGAGCAGACCTCCCGGCGCCCAGCTGAACTGCTCGTGAAAGGCGATCACAGTGAGCACCGCGATGGCCCGCAGGCCGTCGAGCCCTGGCATGTAGCGCTGGTCCGAGCCGACAGGCCTCGGCATGAGCTCCCCCCAGCGTGCGCTCGCGTGCCCTGGGGAGGTACCCGGAGGCTCCTGATGACTACGTATGGTGATCGGCAAGCTACGGTCAATTACTGGCCACGCCCTCGCAGCCGTGCTCTCCTACAGGTAACGCGGTCCACCAGGGCGTGTCTGACGGCCGCCCGCGGCCCGTTTGCAGATGCAAGCACAGCGGTGCCACACTGGCGCTATGAGCCCGGTGAACGTGAGCGCGATCGGCGCGTACATCAGGGAGCAGCGGGAGCAGGCCAAGATCTCCCTGCGTCAGCTGGCGCAGTCGGCCGGCATCTCCAATCCGTACCTGAGTCAGATCGAGCGCGGCCTGCGGCGCCCGAGCGCGGATATCCTGCAGCAGATCGCGAAGGGCCTGCGAATCTCTGCAGAGGCTCTCTACGTGCAGGCTGGCTTCCTGGAGGACCGGCCGCCGGGCTCGCTCGTCCGCGAGGCAGTGCTCACCGACCGCGAGCTCAGCGAGCGCCAGAAGCAGATGCTGATCGAGATCTATGACTCGTTCCGGAGGCAGACTGCCCTGGCCAGGGCCGAGTCTGGCGAGCTGGCAGACGATGATCCTGACATGCAGCCAGAGGCCGCGGAACTAGCCTGGCCCGAGGACATCAGCCCGGCAGCGCTCCGAGCCGGGCCCCGGAGGCTCGCCATCGCGGGTGATCCCGAACCGGACGACGAGCCGGACACGGAGTCCGACAGCAGCGGCGGGACGGTCCACCCGTTCCCGTCGCCTGGTCAGAACAGGTAGCGTGACATCGTGCCGATCACCAATCCAACCGCGCAGTCGATTGTCAGCCTGTTTTTCTGGGCCCTGGCGGTTGCCGCCTTCGTCATTGAATGCTGGGCGTTTGTCGATGCGATCATCCGCCCGACGGCGGCGTTTCCCGCGGCGGGCAAGCAGACCAAGCCGATCTGGCTGCTCATCCTCGGCGTTGCCTTCGTCATCGGCCTCGCCGGGGCGCTGAGCTTGCTGTCCCTGATCAGCATCATTCCCATCATCGCGTTCGTGGCCGCGGCGATCTACCTGGTCGACGTCCGGCCCAAGGTCAGAGCGCTGAAGACAGGCAGCCGCCAGGGTCCGTACGGTCCCTGGTAGCCCTCGCCGGCCGATCGGAGTCGCCCGATGACCGAGGCGCAGTGGCGCACGCACCGGCTTGAGCTCGACGATCAGACACTCCGCGACTGGGATGCGGTCGTGTTGGACTCGGGCCCGGACGGGATCGTGCTCGATCGGTCCGCCTTCTATCCCGGCGGCGGCGGGCAGCCGCCCGACGAGGGCGTGCTGCTGTGGGGAGGCGTGCAGACGCGGATCGCGGGCGCGCGCAAGGGCGACGACCTCTACCTGATCCCGGCCGAAGGCGACCCGCTGCCGCCGGCCGGCTCGGCGGTTCGCGGCGCGATCGCCGACAACCGGAGGACGGCGCTGATGCGGACCCACTCCGCCCTGCATGTGCTGTGCGGCGTCGTCTTCCGCGACTACGGCGCGCTCGTCACGGGCGGCAACATGGAGCCGCTGGTGGCGAGGATGGACTTCGATCTGCCCGAGCTGCCCGACGGGTTCCGTGATGCCGTCGAGGCGGCATGCAACACCGAGGTAAGCGCTGACCGGCGC
>Ga0123356_10000547_pt1 | contig 41588 bp, 29 predicted proteins | sample TergutEmb28metaG_2_FD_92546 | JGI IMG/M metagenome (GOLD analysis project Ga0123356, IMG submission 92546) | Embiratermes neotenicus P3 segment gut microbial communities from Petit-Saut dam, French Guiana - Emb289 P3 | ecosystem: Host-associated > Arthropoda: Insects > Digestive system > Gut ...
GTGAAGGGGGGGCTAACTGCAATGCCCCAACCCCGGTAGGGGGCCTCGCAGAGCCCCGGAGGGTGTTTTTTTGGTTACTTTTTTGTCACACAAAAAAGTGACTCGCCGGGAGGCGAAACCTACAGCGCCCGCGCAGCGGAAATGCCCGGGCCGCAGGCCCAAGAAAACCAACGCTCGAATGGGCGAAAAGAATATTTCTACCCCCCTACAGCCCTGAGCCCTAAACAACTACCACCCCCCGGCTACGCCGGTACCCCTCCCCGGAGGGGAATTTTAAAAACAGCCGGGCCGCAGGCCCAAGAGAACCCCCCCCCGGGAGGGCAGAAGAGTTGTTTTTTTTAAGCCCGCCGCAGGCGAAAAATACCCCCCCCTTTTTTAGTTGAGCCCTACAGGAGTGTTAGCGGATAGGGGGAGGGAGGAGGCTCGGGCAGGTTTAGGCTTAGCGGCCTTAGCAGGGGCGGGGGCGCCCGGCCAGACATTCAGCTGAACGCCCGGCAATAGGGTTTTGTTTTTGCGCAGCAACATTTTATTCCAGTCGGCGAGGTTTTCGAGCTTCACGTCAAATTTACGTGCGATGGACCAGAGCGAGTCTCCCCTGACAACGCGATAGGTACGAGGCCGTTTGCCCTGGAGTTGGGCAAAGGAATTGTTTTGGAGGGGGTTGGAAAGCAACTCGACTTTGGGGAGGGCGAGGGTTTGGCCGACGCGCAGGGGGGTATTGGGGGGAAGGCCATTGAATTGGGCGAGGACTTCGGGGTGTATTTTGGCCTTAGCGGCGATTTTGCCAAAGCTGTCGCCCTTGCGGACGACATAGGGTTGGGCGTTGGATTTTTGTTGGGTGGACAGAGGAGCGAAGGTTTGGGTAAAGGCCTCTTTGCTTCCTTTAGGGATACGCAGGGCATAGGGGTTAAGGTTTGAGGCCGGCGGGGTATAGCAATGCAGCAGCTCCGGGTTCAGCTCCTGCAAGGTTTCCACGGAGCTGTTGGTAAGGCGGGCGATGACGTTTAAGTCCGCGGCGGTTTCCAGGAGGACTTCGTCGAATTCGAAGAGGGGTTGATAGGCGATTTCCTCGCGCTCAAAGCCGAAGGCCTCGGGGTGTTTGGCGATGAGGGCGGCGGCGATGAGTTTGGGGACATAGTGTTTGGTTTCCTGGGCGAGGTTGCTGGCCTCGGAGAGCTCCCAAAAGTCCGTAGCGGCATGGCGTTCCATGAGGCGGCGCACGCGGGTTTCGCCGGCGTTATAGCTGGCCCAGGTGAGATACCAGTCTCCGGTTTTACGATAGAGTTCCGTTAAATAGCGGGCGGCGGCTAGGGTAGACTTAAGGGGGTCCTTCCGCTCATCCACCCAGAAATTTTGTTGAAGGCCATAATAGGCCCCCGTCGTAGGGATAAACTGCCAAGGGCCGGCGGCGTGGGCCCAGGAATAGGCATGGGGTGAGAAGCCGCTCTCAATCATCGCCAAATAGACGGTATCTTTAGGGAGTTGGGCTTTTTCGAGGAGAGGCCGCATGAGGGGGGCATAGCGGGTGGAGCGTCCCAGCCAGCGGACGAACCATTTGCGGCCGTTGCCTTGGAAGAGTTGCACATAGCTGGCGACGAGGGGGCGCATTTCCAAGGGAATGTCATAGCGCTCCTGCACATGTGCGACGTTGAATGCCTGTATGTCCGCAACGGGGGGGAGAAGGAAGGCCAGGGGCTCCCCCTCGGTTTCCCAGTGTTGCAAGCCGGCTTCCAAATAGCTGCGTACGGCATTCGCATAGCCCAAGCGATAGAGGGTGGCGCGTCCGAATGCAGGGGTATTTTCGTCCAAGTCACCTTGTTGGAGAAGGGCCAAGGCCTCCGTCTCCTCAGGGGGGTGGAGATGGGGGAGGGGCCCCACGTTTTCCGAGGGCTCCGGTTTCAACACAGGGGCCGAGGCATGGGCTCCCGCGAGGAAGAAGATGGCGGCCAAAAGTTGCATGGACGAGGAGAGCATAGACGGAGTATTTCCCGAGCGCAAATTCAAAGGGTATGCGCATGTAAGCAATTATGGACAATATTGGGTTACGTAGCTAAAGAAGCAAGAGGAAGGGGTTGTTATGATAAGTCAAAGCCCTAGGGCAGAAGGGGAGGGGAGGGCAATGGGCTTGCCTATTGGGGCGGTTAATGAATATTTTCCAGGGATGAGCGTCCAGGGAAGAAAGACAGGGAGCCGACGATGAGCAGAAGTCAGTTATATGGGTTTGTGGTTTTGCTGGGGATGCTGGGGGCGACAGAGGGTTTAGCGCAGAGGCAAGGGGGGAGGACGGACGGGCCGGAGAATTCCGAGTGGGGGCATGGGGGCTATTCCCGCTCCACGGTGGGTTATTTTTCGGTTGCGGTGGACTGGGGCGCCAATTTTGCGGTGAAGAAGTCCACAGCCTCGGGGACGCCGCTTTATGTAGGGGGCACAGGCTCCTATTGGATAACGGACTGGGCCCTCATGGGGGTACACCTGAACTATGCTTTTAACACGGAGCGTTTTATGGCGCTGATAGGGCCGACGTTTCGGACGGACACGTGGATAATGAGCTTTCATGCGAGTTGCAAGGCAGGGCTTGCGCATGACGGGAGGGATAAGAACTCCCGGTTTGCGATTTCTCCGCAGCTTGGGGTGGACATGGTGATTATACGTCATTTGCTGATAGGGCTATTGGGGGTATGGGACTTACCCATAGGGAAGGGGAAGATGCCCTCCCAAATACGTGTAGGCCTTAACCTAGGGTGGCGTTTCTAATGAAAACCTCCCTAGGGTTGGTGGCAGCCTTATGTTCCATACAAGTGTGGGCGGCGCCCTCGTTGGCGCTTTTTCCCTCGGGGCAGGCGGAAACCATTCACATTGTGAATTGGCAAGCCAACGACTTGCCGAAAATTTATGAGCGCTCCTCGCAGCTTCCGTTGACGGACGCGGAGGTATTGAGCCTTGTGAAAGCCCAATTTACGCCTTCCACCATTATAAAAATGATTGAGGAGCGGCGTTGTGCCTGTGATGCGAGTGCAGAGGGGTTGATTCGGCTGAAGAAGGCGAAGGTTTCGGAGGAGATTTTGAAAGCCATTTCCTTGCATGCATTGAAGCCCAACCGAGCGCTGCATTTGCTGGTGAGTTTGGAATTTTCGGGAACCAGCCGGGAAGCCCGGCAGTCCTATGTCTATTTTTTCATAGAAGACGGTGAGCTGACGCGGGTTTTTCGAGTGGACGTCAACGAATTGCTCAACAAGCGTTTTTTGCATGAAGAGGAATTGGACCGCAGCGACTTCATGCTGACGAAGAAAGTCCGCCGTATTCGTCTGGCAGGCGTATTGCCCCTCAAAACCTATGGCAAAAGGCAAGTCCTCGTGGTTTCGAGTGCGAACCCTTCGTTGAAGCACCCGGAGCAGTTGAGCGAGAAAGAAAAAGAGCGCGCAAAAGCTTATAGCTTTGAATATCCGCGCGCCTCATTGCAGAGTGTTTGTGAGTTGTCCATTGCGCACAAGCAGGACCTCATGTTGGCGCACCAATGGCATTTTGTGGACAGTCGTTTTCAGTGCGAGTGGAACTAGGGAAGAAAGATATGAGCGAGCAAAGAAAAACATATGGTATTGTTGTCCTCCTCAGCGTTTTAGGGCTGGCCCTAGGTTGTGGGGGGCCGCGGGCGTTTACACGAGGCGCCTATGAAGACCCCAATGAGATTGAGATGTTGTCTGACCATTTCAACGAGAACGACTTGCAGTTGATAGCCAAGAAAATGGTCGGTTCTCTGGCCAATTCAGGCTATTTCGTCACCATTCAAGGGCGCCCCATTATTATTATAGGCAAGTTTAAAAACAGCACCTCTGAGCACATCGACATGCGCTCCTTGGCGGACAAAATTCAGGTGAACCTTGGGCAGACGGGCAAATTTGCTTTTCAAGACAAAGCCGCCCGCCAGGAGATTGCAGAGGAATATGAATACCAGCAGTCGGGTTATGTTGCCGCGGAAGCCGCCAAGGGGCCCGGGCAGCAGGCCTCAGCGGACTACCTGATGACGGGTGAAATCAGCTCCATTATTCAGGAAGTAGGCCGCGATAAACTGGTATACTATAAAATGACGACCAAACTTCACAACCTGCGCTCCGGCGTTATTGAATGGACGGATGAGAAGGAGTTGCGCAAGAAGTTTGAGAAGAAAAGAACCCGTTGGTAACCCAAGCTGCCGAGGGCAGAATGTCTGCATACAGAGGGGTTGTGCTTTTGCTGTGCAGCACGGCCCTGTGGGGTTGTGCCAATACCTATATGTTGAAGACAGCGGGTGCGCGTGAAGCTTTCGTGCACCACAACCCTGAGGGAGCGGTTGACTTGTTGGACGAGGCCTTCCCCAAAGGGCCGCCTGAGAATGACAACGTCCTCTATTTGTTGGACAAGGGGACATTTCTCCGAGCGGCAAAGCGTTGGGATGAGAGCAACCGGTTTTTGGCGGAGGCGGAGAAACTCAACGAGGCTTTGGACGCCGTTTCTGTTTCCGAGGAGGCGATGGCCCTCGTTTCGAATGAGGGCGTCAAGGCCTATAAGGCCGAGGATTTTGAGAAGCTGATGGTGTCGGTATTCAAAGGGCTTAACTATACGGAGAAGGGGGAGGAGGAGGGGGCCTTGGTGGAGATGCGCCGTGTAGACGAGAAGTTTAGGAAGATGGTAGCCGAAGAGAAGAAGCCCTATGAGCAGTTGGCCATAGCGCGTTATGTGAGCGGCATCCTCTATGAGAATGCCGGGGATATGGATGCTGCGGCCATTGACTACATACAGGCGGCCAGGTTGCAACGTTTGGGTTTAGCGGCGGAGCCTGCATTACGTTTGGCTCAGCTGACGGATAGGGAAGACGACTATAGGGACTTGCTCAAAATATACCCTTCGGTTCCGCATAGCCCCCTATTGCCCTCGGAGGGCCAATTGGTTGTGCTTGTGGAGATGGGGTTGATAGTGGAGAAGCAGAGCAGCAAGCGGACGGTGGAGGGGGGCCAGGAAGACCAAATTTTGGTTGTCCCTGTCTACCCGGAGCGGCAGCGGAAATTTCCGAAAGCGAGGGTAGTGGTGGGGGGGCAGAGCATTGGGGCGGAGGTTATCAACTCTCTGGATGAGGTGGCGCGTATTCATTTAAACGAGCGGGTTAACCGCCTGGTAGCGAAGTCTCTGGCTGTTTTAGCTGTGAAGGGGGGCATTGCCGCAGCCATAGGGGCGGCAACGCGAAGCACGGGGTTGGGAATGTTGGCTTTTGCGCTTTTGGCCTCGACGCAAGAGGCCGACACCCGCTCCTGGGGGAGTTTGCCGGCCGAGTTTCAGGTAGCGCGGGCGCGTTTAAGCCCAGGCAAGCACGTGCTAAAGGTGGAAACTCCTGCCGGAAGCAGCGAGCATGAAGTTGAAATTAAACCAAGACGGGTAGCTTTGCTTGTACTAAGGCTGTTTTGACCGTTTTCCAAGGCCTTCGTTTGCCGTTGAAGGGCCCTGTTTTGTTTGAAGGAGTTGTGTTGATGAAAAAGTTTCTATTGTTGGGTTTTATGCTTGCGTTGCCTGTATTGGCCGACGTGAAGCTTGGATATGTGGATTTGCAGCGTGCTTTGCGAGAGGTGACAGAAGGCCAGCAAGCGCGGCAGAAGCTTGAGAAAGAGATTGAGAAGCGCAAAAAGGAACTGGAAGCGGAAGAGAACAAAATAAAGAACGAGCAAGAAAATTTTCAGAAGCAGGCCGCGATGATGAGTGAAGCGGCCCGTGGCCAGAAGGTGGCGGAGCTGCAAACCACGGCCTCTGCGTTTTTTCAGAAAGCCCAAAGGATGCAGGATGAGATGGCCCAAGTAGAGCAAAAAGAGCTTAAGAATATTTTTGATAAAATGGAGCCTATTATTACCGCCATAGCCCAGCGGGAGGGGCTAACCCTCATGTTGGAGAAAACCAACTCAGGGTTGGTATGGGCGCCTCCAAGCATAGACTATACCAACGAGTTGGTACGCACCTATAATGAGAAGCACAAGGCAGCCGCGCCGCCGGCAGCCAAGCCTCCAGCAAAGCCGGGTACGCCTGCGAAATGAACGCTTCCAAAACGCTTGGGGAGATAGCTCAACGCATAGGGGGTGAGGTAGAAGGGGACGTCCACGCCGTGGTAGGGGGGGTTGCGAGTTTAGAGTCCGCGGGCAAGACGCAGCTTTCCTATTTTGCGAGTCCCCGCTACAGGAAGGCCTTGTTGGGCACACGCGCGTTGGCGGTGTTGGCCCGCAAGGATGCGCCCCCTGTGGAGGGCATGAATTGGATACGCGTGCCCAACCCGGCGCTTGCCTTTGCGCAGGTGGCCGCTTGGTTTCACCCGCGCGCCCCGCGGCCGCCCGGCACAGACGCTTCGGCGCGCATACACCCCAGTGCGCAGGTACACCCCAGCGCCTGCATTATGGCCAACGTATTCATCGACAAAGGGGCGGTGATAGGCGCGCACTCGGTATTATTCCCCGGGGTATTTATAGGCGAGGGGGTGGTGCTAGGGGAGTCCTGTTGGGTTTACCCCAATGTGGTGCTAATGGAGGGGGTGGTGGTGGGCCACCGCGTCACCCTTCACGCGGGGGTGGTATTGGGCGCCGACGGTTTTGGCTATGCTTTTGATGCGGAGCAGAAGGCGCACGTCAAAATTCCGCAAGTGGGCATTGTGCGCATTGAGGACGACGTAGAAGTGGGGGCGGGCACTTGCATTGACAGGGCGACGACGGGGGAGACGGTGATAGGGCGGGGGACGAAGATAGACAACCTTGTCCAAATAGGGCACAACGTCCACATAGGGCCTTTGGGGTTGATTTGCGGCCAGGTGGGGATAGCCGGCTCCGTCAAGGTAGGGGCCGGGGTAGTGCTGGCAGGGCAAGTAGGGATAGCGGACCATTTAACGATAGGGAACCGGGTGATGGTTTCAGCCCAAACGGGGATAGGCCGCGACGTAGAGGATGGGGCGCAAGTTTCAGGCTACAGTGGTTTTAGGCACGTCGACTGGTTGAAGTTTATGTTGTCTGCCCACAAGTTGCCTGAGCTGCTAAAAGAAATAAGCCGTCTCAAGCGGCGCCTTGAAGAACTCGAAAAGAAAGAAGACCCGTGAGCATGGACATTCGTGAAATTCAGCAACTCCTTCCCCACCGCTACCCTTTTTTGCTGGTAGACCGTGTGGAGACATTTGAGCCGGGCAAGCGTTTGGTGGCCTTCAAGAATGTGACTTTCAACGAGCCTTTTTTTGGGGGGCATTTCCCCAACCACCCGGTGATGCCGGGCGTCCTCATATTGGAAGCATTGGCGCAGGCCTGCGCCATATTGGCCTATAAAACGGCCGAGCTTTCTCCCGAGGAGAATGTTTCCTATTTGATGGCGATAGACCAGGCGAAGTTTCGCAGGCCAGTGGTACCCGGCGACAAGTTGCTGTTGACAGTCACCACTTTACGCCGCAAGGGCGCCGTATGGAAACACAAGGGGGAGGCGACGGTAGACGGCCATTTAGCGGCGGAGGCGGAGTTTATGGCTACATTAAGGCGCAAAGAGGCAGGGGACAGTTTATGAGCATACACCCTACGGCGATGATACACCCTGAGGCGGAGATACACCCTGAAGCGGAAGTAGGCCCCTATTCCATTATAGGCCCCCGCGTACGCATAGGGGCCAAAACCCGTATTGGCCCGCACGTGGTGATTGCGCAGGACACGACGATGGGGGAGGAGAACCGGATTTTCCAGTTTGCCTCGGTGGGAGAGATACCCCAGGACTTGAAATATGCCGGGGAGCGGACGCAGCTTGTCATTGGCAACAGGAACACCATTCGCGAATATGCCACTTTGCACATAGGGACGGAGGGGGGCGGAGGGCTAACCCAGCTGGGGGATGACAACCTGCTGATGGCCTATGCCCATGTGGCGCACGACTGCAAAATAGGAAACCACTGCGTGTTGGCCAATGCCGTCAATTTGGCCGGGCATGTAGAGATAGGCGATGGTGTTATTATGGGAGGCCTGTCCGCGGTGCACCAGTTTACGCGCATAGGCAAACATGCCTTTATTGCAGGGGGCTCCATGGTAACGATGGATGTACTCCCCTATTGTATTGCGCAAGGAGACAGGGCCGAGTTAGCGGGTTTGAATAAGGTAGGGCTTTCGCGCTACGGTTTTAGCCAGGAGCAGCAGGAGCGCATTAAGGAGGCCTACCGCATTCTCTTCCGCTCTCAGCTGAGTTTGAGTGAGGCGCTGGATCGCCTGAAAGCCACGCATGCGGGGCAAGCAGAAATAGATGAGCTCATCCGTTTTATTGAAAGCAGCAAGCGCGGGATGACTCGTTAAAGGGGAGGGCTTTTTGCCCTCCGGGCGGGGGGAAAAGTACTTTCTTAGGGGGGTATTATTTTAGAAAAAAAATATTTTTTTAGGGGGGTACTTTCACCTGCGGCGGGCTTGTATAAAAAATTCCCCCTCCCCCCTACTACTAACCCTACCCCCCGTGCGAGGCCCCGGCTGTCGGCCCTCGCCTCCGGCGTTTCTTTGGCAGCACCCCATATTGCCCCCCCGCGTTGTTTGGGGTACCCATAGGGGCTGCCGCCCTACCCGGTTTTTGGGGGGGCAGTCAAGGGAGGGGGTGCTGCGTTTCATGGAACGGGGGCGAGAGGGGGCTGCCGGCATGAACCCCTTCGCCCCCAGCTCATCAACCTCCACATTTCTACCCGTGTGCCGCAGCAACTCCATTCAACCTTAAGCCGCTCTTAGAGCAGTGCCTTGAGGTATTGCCCCGTATAACTCTGCGCTACCTGCGCTACCTCCTCCGGCGTCCCCTGGGCTACCAAATAACCCCCCTTAGCCCCCCCCTCGGGGCCTAAGTCCACTACCCAGTCGGCACATTTAATGACGTCCAGGTTGTGCTCAATCACCAAAACGGTGTTTTGCGCCTCCACCAGTCGGCTGAGGACGCGAAGCAGTTTTTGAATGTCGTCAAAGTGCAGCCCCGTCGTGGGCTCGTCGAGGATATAGAGGGTTTTTCCTGTGGCCACCTTGGCCAACTCGCGCGAGAGTTTCAGGCGTTGGGCTTCGCCGCCCGAAAGCGTGGGGCTGGGTTGCCCAAGCTTCAAATAGGAGAGGCCCACGTCCTCCAGCGTCTGCAGGACGCGCGCAATTTCCTTGTGCACCTCAAAAAAACTTGCCGCCTCCCGCACCGTCATTTCCAGCATTTCAAACACATTCTTCCCTTTGTATTTCACCCTCAAGGTGGCGTCGTTGAAGCGTTTGCCGCCGCACACCTCGCAGGGCACAAAAACGTCCGCGAGGAAGTGCATCTCCACGCGCTTGACGCCATCGCCTTGGCAGGCTTCGCAGCGTCCCCCCTTCACGTTGAAGCTGAAACGGCCGGGGGCATAGCCAAAAGCCCTGGCCTGAGGCGTTTGGGCCAGCACCTCGCGTATGCTGTCAAAAACTTTGCTATAGGTGGCAGGGTTGGAGCGCGGCGTACGGCCGATGGGTTTTTGGTCAATGGAAATGACTTTGTCGAGGAAGGACAGGCCGCGCAACTCCTTGTGGGCGCCCACCACCGTTTGGCTGTCATGCAGGTGCTTCATGAGGGCCGGCAGCAGAATGTTATTCACCAACGTGCTTTTGCCCGCCCCGGAAACCCCCGTAATGGCCGTCAGTGTACCCAGGGGAAAGGCCACATCAATGCTTTTGAGGTTGTGCGCCTGGGCCCCCAGCAGTTGCAGCTTTTGCGTGTGGGCAGGGCGTCTTCGTCGGGGTATTTCAATTTTGAGGCGGCCGGAGAGAAAGCCTCCCGTCAGGCTTTGGGGGGTGGTTTGGAGGGTTTGCAAGCTGCCTTCGGCGACAATGTGGCCGCCTTGTTGGCCGGCATGGGGGCCGAAGTCCACAAGGTGGTCCGCCGCCCGAATGGTTTCCTCGTCGTGCTCCACCACCAAAACGGTGTTGCCCAAGTCTCTCAACTGCTTGAGTGTGTCCAGCAGGCGCGCGTTGTCGCGCTGGTGCAGGCCGATGGAAGGCTCATCCAATATATAAAGCACGCCCGTCAACTCGCTGCCCATTTGGGAGGCCAGGCGTATGCGTTGCCCCTCCCCTCCGGAGAGTGTGGCGGCACTCCTGTCCAGGCTTAAATAGGACAGGCCCACGTTGCACAAAAACCCCAAGCGGTGGTTAATTTCCTTCAGCAACTCCCGCGCAATGGAGGCCTCGTGTTTGGAGAGTTTGAGGTTTTCCAAAAACTGTTTGGCCTCCTCAATGGACAGGTTTGTCAACTCGCTGAGTTTCATTCCGTGGAGTTTGACGGAGCGGGAGGGAGGGTTGAGGCGCTCGCCGTGGCAACTTTGGCAGGCTTTGTTGCTGAAAAAGCGCATATAATATTGCCGCATCAATTCGGAGCCGGTGGCTTTGAAGCGGCGCATCAACATGGGGAGTATTCCCTCCCAAGTCTGGTCCCACTGCCCCCAGGAGGCGTGCTTCACACGAAAGGACTCGCCGTGGCTTCCCTCCAAAAGCAGCGTACGCGTCTTTTGGGGGAGTTTTTCCCAGGGGCAGTCCAAGTCAATTTGGAAGCAGCGCGCGAGGCTTTCAATGAGTTCCGCCGTCCAACCCTCGCCTTTGGACATGGAGGTGGCCCATACGCCGACGGCCCCCTCACGTATGGAGAGTTTGGTGTTGGGAATAATCAGCTCCACGTCCATTTCAGGCTTGGTGCCCAGGCCGTTGCAGTCCGTACACATGCCCAGAGGGTGGTTAAAGCTAAAGCGGGCCGGGGTTAACTCAGGGAAGGAGAGGCCGCAGGGGTGGCAGGCGTTTAACTCGCTGAAGACGCGCCCTCCCTCCCCCTTCTCGTCGGCCAACACCAAAGAGCCCTTCCCCTCGCGCAAGGCGGCCTCCACCGAATCCGAAAGACGCTCCCCTATTCCTTCGCCCATTACCAAGCGGTCTATCACCAGCAGAATGTCATGCTTGTGTTTTTTGCTGAGCGAAAGTTTTTGCTCCAGAGAAACCAGCTTGCCGTCAATGCGCGCGCGCACAAAACCCCGTTTGAAAGCGTCTTGCAGCAAGTCTTTGAATTCCCCCTTGCGTTGCAAAACAAGCGGCGCCAGCAATTGAAATTTCTGCCCCGCAGGCAGCTTGAGAATTTCATCCGTAATTTGCTGGGCGCTTTGGTTGCTGACGCGCTGCCCGCAACCGGGGCAATGCTGCACCCCCAAAGAGGCATAGAGGACGCGCAGAAAGTCATGGATTTCCGTTACCGTCCCTACCGTGGAGCGCGGGTTGGAGGAGGCGGCCTTCTGCTCAATGGCAATGCTGGGGGAAAGCCCGCGAATGCTGTCATATTTGGGCTTCTCCAGTTGCCCCAAAAATTGGCGGGCATAGGCCGACAGGCTTTCCACATAGCGCCGCTGCCCCTCCGCATAGAGGGTGTCAAAGGCCAAACTGCTCTTCCCGCTCCCGGAGACACCCGTAAATACAACCAGCCGGTATTTGGGTATGTTGAGGGAAATATCCTTAAGGTTATGCTCCCTAGCGCCTTTTATACGTATACATTCATTGCTCTGCATGCTGGCCCGGCATACAAGCGCAAGCGGGGCCGGCATACAACCCTCTGTCGCAGTTTCAAAGCGCTTGGGGGAAACCTACCCTATGCCTCTGGCCCGCTAGCCCCCTGGGTTTAGGGAGGATATATTTAGCAAACTACGCAAATATGAATGCATTCGGCATAGGGGAAGAATTCAAAAAAACAGGAAGTTAGAAGGCCACAGGGGCGTACATTTTTTCTTGGAAAAGGGGAGAAAGAAGCGTTTAAGTCAGCCCCAATGGCGTGTAGGAGGGCGGCGCTGGGGGCTTGGCCGTCGAGGCGTCTTCCATTGTTTGGCTTTGTTGTTTTTTGACGGGAGGTTTGCTGTGAGAGATGGCCGGTTTTTAAGCTTAGCCCTGGGGGTTATTTTAGGAATGTGGGGGTGCGAGGGCTGTCTAGGGAAAAAGTCAGAGGCGCCCGGTAGTGGGGGGGAGGGTGTGGTTTCCGAAAAAATGCGTATGGAGGGTTTGGAGCCTTTGCCCTTGCCGCCCCTCTTGGAGGGTGCGCCGGCGCCGGCGCCCGCAGAGGGGTTGCAGGTGGTGGCCAGCCGCGCCCAAAATGCGGAGGGGCAGTTTGGCCCGACGGTTGTTTTTTCGGAGCCTGTGCAGGTTTTGGATGGGGAGCCCATTTTGGCAAACGGCCGGCCCTTTGCTTCCATGGAGCCTGAGTTGGAAGGGGAGTGGCATTGGTTGGGCTCCACCACGGCGGAGTTTGTCCCCGCCAAGCCCCCCGCGCTGTCGACGGAATACACCGTACATATTCATGCAGGGTTGAAGGCCCTCAACGGAGCGGAGCTCAAAGAAGCCCATTCTTTTGGTGCAGAAAATGAGCGCGTCAAACTTCTCTCGCTTTCCCCTCGTGCGGATGATTTGCGTTTGGCCTTGTCTCCCAAAATAGAGTTGGTTTTCAACCAGCCGGTGAATGAGAAGCAATTGTTGGAGCGAGCTGTGCTCAAACAAAGTGGGGATGATGTGCCCGTTTTGTTGCAGCTTGAGAAGAAATTTACCCAAAGAGAACGCTTTGAAAAGGAGCGAGAGGAGGCCCAGGCACGCGGCGACTCCACAGAGGATTACGATCAGATGTTGGCGGATGAAAGCTCCTTAGCGGATTTCCTGCGGCGGACAACCTATGTGCTGACGCCCGTTCGCCCTCTTGGATTGGATAGACAAGTCCATTTCTCAATGTCTCCCCTGCAAGCAGCGGAGGGTGTGTTGCAAACCGAAGAGGGCGTGGAGCGCAACTGGCGCACCCACGGGCCTTTGCGCATGGGAAAGATGGAGATACATGCTGCGACGGGGCCGTTGAGCATTTTCTCCAACAATTGTTTGGACAGAGATTCGCTGAAGGAGAAACTCAAAACCATTCCTCCGGTGACGGTGTTTGACAGTTATTGCAACACATATGGTGATTTAAACACCGTCGTCTATGCCTCCTTTGCTCCAGGCACCTCCTATGAGATACGGCTTGAGAAGGGACTCAAAGACGCGTTTGAGCAGGAGTTGGAGGCGGATTTTGTTGTCCAAGGAACGACAGCGGACTTGGAGCCCTCTCTCAGCTTGGGCGGCAGCAATGCGCTGGTTGAGTTGAGCCAGCTTGCAAAAGGCCTTCCACTTTTTTTCCAAAACCTTGAGCGGGCGGAGCTACGGGCTTGGCGGCTGGATGCCAAAGAGTTTATGCGTGTGCATAACCAGCTAAACCTGGCCTACCGAGATAACCCTACTTCTTCTATAACGGAGCTGTTGGGAAGGGGCCCTGACATACAGAAGTCGCTCAAGCTGAAGGCTGCTCGAAACGTCCACGCTTCCCACAAATTGAATTTAGAGGAGTTGTTAAAGAACCCTCAAGAGGGAGGGTTTATGTGGATACATGTTTATGACGCCGCAGACCGCTCCACGCGGCGCGCTTCCACCTTGGTGCAAGTAGCGGATTTCATCGTCCACGCGAGGATAGGCAATGCAAGCTCCCTGGCCTGGGTAACCGGTATGCAAGATGCCCAAGGCATTGCGGATGCCGACATTCAGTTGTTGGACAAAAACGGCGAACTGCTTTGGGAGGGGAAGAGCGACCAGCAGGGGTTGGCGCCCATGCCGGGGTGGCAAGCGGAGGCATTGAATGGGGCATTCTCTGAGGACGCCTCTGACAGTGAGCTTTTCATTGTGGCCACGAAGGGGGGAAAGACGACGGTGACAAGCACGCGGTGGGAGATGTTTTCTGCGTGGCAGTTTGGCATGAGCGGTGGTTGGCTTTCGAGAGGTTTTGAGCCGAAGGGGGCACTCTTCACAGACAGGGGCATTTATAGGCCGGGCGATGAGATGCACCTAAAAGGCGTCGCCCGCCACATAGAGCTTGGCGACTGGAAGACGCCCAAAGCAGGCACGCGGGTGGAGGTGAAAGCCCAATGTGGAAACGGCGAGAATGTCCTTTGGAAGAAGGAGACGGAGTTGTCTTCCTTGGGCACTTTTTCCGTGACAGAGCACATTCCCAAGGACGTTGATTTGGGCACGTGTTGGATTCATGTTGCGCAGAACGACAGACATTATACGAGCGCTTCATTCATGGTTGAGGAATACCGTGCGCCGAAGTTTTCCGTTGTTTTGACGCCGGAGAAGAAAGCGTTGCTGATGCAGGAGCCTTTGAATGTCCAAGTGGATGCGCGCTATTATTTTGGCTCTCCCATGTCCGAGGCTCCCCTGAAGTGGAACGTATTTAGGAGCCTCAAGCCTCTGTGGTTTGAGCAGATGCCTCTCTATGTTTTTGGAGAACAAGCGGGCTATTGGGAGGAAGGCGGGGAGGGGATGTCCCGTATTGCCTTTGGGGGGGGCAAGACAGGGAAGGGGGGCGACTATGCCATTTCCCTTCGCTCCGTAGATGCGCCTAAGGAGAGCGCCTATACCTATACGATAGAAGCTTTTGCGACGGATATAGACAGGCAAGCGGCGGGGGGGGCTACACATATTTCCATATACCCCGCGGCCTATTTGGTGGGTTTAAAACTACCGAGCACCTACCCTCAAACAAACAAGCCCAGCGAGATAGGCATATTGGTAACCGACACCGAAGGCAGGCCTATAGCGGGCCAACCAGTAGAGCTTCGGCTTAACCGCATAGAGTGGAAGCTGATAGAGCAAAAGGACGCGACGGGTGGGTTTAGGACTTTAAATGAGAAGCAGGAGGTGGAGGTACAGCGTTGCAGTTTAAGGCCGGAGGCTTCAGGCGGCGTGTGCACTTTTGTTGTTGCTGAGCCCGGCTACTATGTGGCGAAGGCGGAAGTGAAGGATGAGAAGGGGCGCATACACCGCACAGAAGACAGCTTTTATGTTTTGGGGGAGGGGTTTATTTCCTGGAACCGAAATGAGGAGCAGACGTTGGAGTTGGTGGCGGACAAGAAGCTTTATGGTGTGGGGGACACGGCCAACATTCTTGTCAAATCCCCCTACCCTGAGGCGACGGCCCTGGTGATGGTAGAGCGCGATGGCGTCATGACGCAGCGAGTGGTTGAGTTGAAAAGCTCCCTGCACAAGTTGGAGATTCCCATAACGGAAGAGATGATACCCAATGCTTTTGTCAGCGTATTGGTGATGCGTCCGCGTATGATGCAAGGAGGGATAGAAGCCGGTGGGGATGCGGGGCGTCCTGCGGTGAGGATGGGGCTTATTGAGTTTAAGGTTGAGAAGAAGCAGAAGCGTTTGACGGTGGCCCTCAAGACGGACAAGCCAAGTTACAGGCCGCAGGAAGAGGTGGTGGTGGACATAGCCGTTTCGGATTTTAAGGGCAGTGCGGCGGATGCGGAGGTGACTTTATATGTTGTGGACGAGGCTGTTTTAGCGCTCACCGCCTACAAGACGCCGGACATTATTGAAAGCATATATGGCCAAAGGGGGTTGCATACCCAATTAGCGGAGCCTTTGTTAAATTTGGTTTATAAGCGAGCCCAAGAGGAGAAGGGTGAAGACGAGGGGGGTGACGGAGGAGGAAGGGGAGGGAGGAAGGCGATAGAGGTGAGAGGCGAGTTTAAGACGACGACCTACTTCAACCCCAACGTGTTGACGCGCAACGGTGTGGCGCAGGTGAAATTCAGACTTCCCGACAACATGACGAAGTTTCGCGTTATGGCCATAGCGGTTGGCGAGGGCAACCGTTTTGGCAAGGGTGAGACGCATTTCCTCGTGAACAAGCCGTTGATAGCGCAGCCGGCCTTGCCGAGGTTTTTGAGGATAGGTGATGAGTTTGAGGCGGGAGTTGTTGTCCATGCCATGGATGTGGGGATGGGCAAGGCGGAGGCGACGGTGAGTGCGCAGGTACAGGGCCCCATACAGTTGTTGAGGGGTGAGAGCAGCAAGAAGGTGACGGTAGTTGCCGGCAAGCCCCAGGAGGTACGTTTTCGTTTTCTAGCTTTAGGCGAAGGGGATGCAAAATTTATATTCCGTATAGAGATGGGCAGCCTTAGCGACGGTGTAGAACAAGAGCTTTATATAGAGAAGGCCGGTATTCCCCAGGCCTATGCCGCCTATGGGGAGATAGACAGTGGGGGCGTCAAGGAAGTGGTGAAGAAGGTGGAGGGGATGAAGCTTCCCGAGGGTGTATTGGAGAGTTTTGGGGGGTTGGATATTCAGCTTGCTTCGACGGCCATGGGCAATTTGGAAGAAGGTTTTAAGCAGTTGGTGCAATACCCCTATGGGTGTGCGGAGCAACGTGCTTCCAGGCTGATTCCGTTTATTGCGCTCAGGGAGATTGCGGGCCTATTCAAACTGCCATGGCCTGACAAGAGCGATGCTGCTTCAGAGTTGACTTCTCTATGGAACCGTTGGCGTGCGGACGAACCGAGTTTGCGCAAGAATGCGCACCCGGATGTGGTGATTCAGAAGAATGTGGACGAGTTGCTAAGCATGCAAGCTTTGGATGGGGGGTTTCGTTATTGGCCGAGCGCCCATTGCTCCAGCCCATGGGTGAGCGGTTTTACAACGCTTGCTTTATGGAGGGCGCGGGAAGTGGGTTTTGCGGTTTCTCCGGAGAAGTTGCTTCAAGCCGAGAAATACCTGGAAGCGGTTTTAGGTGGGCGTATCGCAGATTGTAATTATTGGAAGGCAGACATAGAGGCGCGTGTTATGGCCGCCTATGTATTGGCGCGCATGCAAAAGCCCAAGCCCAGCTACTACCCGGAGTTGCTAAAGCAACAGGACAAGCTGACGAGTTTTTCAAAAGCCTTGTTGGCGCATGCTTTGTGGATGGGGAAGAAAAACCGCTCTTCAGCGGAGAAGTTGCTCAAAGAGTTGTTGTCGAAGGCCCGCGAGACGGCGAAGACGGTTTATATTGAAGACAGCCGGGACTTGGAGGGTTTTTTCGGCTCTCCCATACGGACGACAGGGGCTGTTTTGCAGACTTTGGCTGTGGTTTCTCCCCAGCACCCCTACATAACGAAGATGGTGCGTTATTTGGCGGAGGATTCGCGGCGCAAGGACGGCTCATGGGGCTCAACGCAGGAAGCCGCTTTTGCTCTCATGGGGCTGATAGACGTCTTACGTCAGAAGGAGAGGGAGGAACCGGATTTTATTGCCCGTACACTTTTAGGAGACGAGGCTATTTTAGAAAAGGTGTTGAAGGGCAGAAGCCTTAAGGCGGAGAACATACAAATTCCGATGGAGAAATTGCTGAAGTCCGGCGTAGCTGGCGAGTCAAAACCCCTTGCTTTCGAGAAAGAAGGCGCAGGTGTCCTCTATTATTCCGCGCTCCTCAAATATATGAGCAAGCAATTGCCGCAAACCCCTGTGGAGCATGGCATTGCCGTGCAGCGTTGGTTTGAGCCTGAGGGCAAAAAACTTCAGCTTAAGAAGTGTTGGGCAGGAGACAAGGTGCGTGTTGTGGTGCGTGTTGCGACCAACCAACTTCGGAATTTTGTGGCGATAGAAATTCCTTTGCCTGCGGGACTGGAAGCCGTTAACGCTTCGCTGGCGACTTCGGCTGGGTTGACGGAGCCGGAAAGCAACTACCCTGTTTGGGCGTCTCCTTTCAACCACGTGGAGCTTCGAGACTCGAAAGTGGTGTTGTTTGCGGATGCTTTGTCTCCGGGAACCTATGAATACCGCTTTTGGGCGCATGCGACGACTCTTGGGAAATTTGTTTTAAAACCAGCGATGGCTTCTTTAATGTACCAACCCGACGTATGGGGAAGCACCGCCGGCTCCGTTTTTGAAGTGTTGCCTTCTGGCGCACAACCTTGAGCCCGACATGTGCCTCAAGAGGTTGAAGCTTTTGAAAGTTGCTGCAAGCTTTGTGCTGGTGGCGGCTTTGCTTTTGGGCGCATGGGTAATGCAGCCGTTGCCGCCGGGTTTTTTGGATTTGCGTCCGGTTGCTTCGGTGCGGGTTTTAGACAGGAATGGAAGCCTTATACGTGAGCTTCCCACGCAGCAAGGCCGCTCCATTGTACTGTCTGAAGAGGAGATTCCCCCCCATTTTGTCCATGCCCTACTTGCTGCTGAGGATGCAGGGTTTTATGGACACATGGGCATTTCTCCAACAGCCATTCTACGTTCCCTTTGGTTAAATATAAAAGCGGGGAAGGTGGTGGCGGGGGGCTCCACCCTAAGCCAACAGTTGGCCAAAAAATTGGTGCCGCGCAGCAAAACTTGGGGGGGAAAGTTTCAAGAGGCCTTGTGGGCTTTGCGCCTGGAAGCGCATGCAAGCAAGAAACATTTGTTGATGCAATACAGCAACCGCGTCGAGTTTGGAAACCAAACCGTTGGGCTGGAAGCGGCCTCATTGCTTTATTTTGGCAGGAGAGCGCAGCACTTGTCTTTGGCGCAGGCGGCATTGTTGGCGGCGATTCCTCGCAGCCCCACGGCCTATAACCCCTACCGCCACCTTAGCCATTTGAGGCAACGCCAGTTGTGGGTGCTGGAGCGCATGTTTGTCAACCAATTCATAACCGCAGAAGAGTTGCAGGTTGCCAAAGAAGCGCCTTTGGATTTTTCATCTTTTGTGGCGGCGTTTGAAGCGCCTCATTTTGTCGAGGAGGTGGTGAGAAGTTTAGAAGCGTTACATTTGGGAGATGTCGTTGTTTTAGAGACCACTCTGGATTTGAGCCTTCAAAAGCAGGTTGAAGAGATTGTTCAGAAGGAGCTGAAAAAACTCGCAGACAGGAAAGTTTCCTCGGCAGCGGTTTTGGTTGTTGACAATGCGACTTCCGAAGTTTTGGCCTATATAGGCTCCAAGGATTTTTTTGATGAGGAGGGTTTAGGGCAAAACAATGGCGTGCGCATGCTTCGGCAGCCAGGCTCCTTGTTGAAACCTTTTGTTTATTTACAAGCCCTGGAGAGCAAGCGGTTTACAGCAGCTTCTGTTTTGCCGGATATTGAGACGGACTTTGGTGCGTCGAAGGGTGCATATAAGCCGAAGAACTATAACCAAAAAACACACGGCCCCATTCGTCTGCGAGAAGCGTTGGCTTCCAGCTATAACATTCCGGCTGTTTTTATAGCGGAAGCATTGGGGGCGAGCACGGTTTTAATTGGGTTACACAAAGCAGGGTTTCACTCTTTGTCCAAGGATGCCGTCCACTATGGTTTAGGGCTTGCGTTGGGCAATGGGGAGGTTTCTCTTTGGGAAGTAGCGCAAGCCTATGCAGGTTTGTCCAGAGGGGGTTTGCTTTTGCCACTCCAAACGCTTCGTCGAGGAATTCGTGTTTCAGGAGAAGAAGGTTTGCCTTGGGTGGACACGCCGCCTCAAAGGTTTGCGACTCAGGAAGCTGTTGCGTTGTTGGCGGATATTTTGTCGGACAATGGCGCGCGTGTTTCTTCTTTTGGGTTTGACAATTCGCTTCAATTTTCATTTCCGGTTGTAGCGAAGACAGGAACCTCGAAGGGCTATTCAGACAATTGGGCTGCGGGCTACACGCGGGAATATACGGTTGCTGTGTGGGCTGGGAATTTCAATGGAAGCCCCATGCAGGGTATTTCAGGCATTTCTGGTGCAGCGCCCATATTCCACCATGTCTTGAGTCTTTTGAGCGCCAAGCAGGTTCCAAGCGCGCTTGCCGGAAAGAATTTGTTAAGTCGGCAGCGCATATGTCCTCTGTCAGGCCAGCTGTTTGGAGCGCATTGCACAGCTTTTGCAGAGGAGTGGTTTATTCCAGGGACAGAACCTCAGCAACATTGTGCTATACACATAGGTGTTTCTCCAAACCTTCCGAAGGCATTGGCAGAACAATGTATGGCCTTAGAGAAGCGGATGGGGGGGCTGAAGGATTTTGGGGCAGTTTTCAGCCGTTGGGCGAAGGACTCAGAGTGGACAAGGGATTTGGATTTATTGGCACGTTGCAAAGCGGAGGGCATAGAGGCTGGTTTTCAGGAGGCGAAGGGCATTCAACTGTTGATGCCCAAAGAGGGGGATGAGTTTAGAATGATTTCGGATTTGCCGGCACAAGCACAAAGGATACCCATTCGTATTCAGGCGCAGGGGGCCCAGGAATTGGAGGTTTTTCTAGACGAGGAATGGGCATTAACGGTGGCGATACCGTATTCCGGGTGGATTCCGGCCAAGGTGGGGGCACATGTGCTGAGCATTCGAAAGAAGGGGACTGCAGAGGAGTTGGCGCGGGCCAATTTTGTTGTCAGACGAAGCGACTTATGAACAAGCCATGCCTCCACATATTCACCACTGTCGAGCAATTGGAGCAGAGTTTGAAGCAAGAAGCGCGCAAGCATGGGGCAGCTTGTGCGCAAAGCCATATGCTTTTGAGCCATTTCATTGAGCAGTGCATTCCTTTTGAAGAGAAGCGTTTGTGCACGCCTCAAGAGCAGGTGTTGATTGCTTGGGAGACCGTCCGTCGGCATTTTCGAGACAACAGAGAGCACGAAGCCGATTTCCGTATTGCGCAGCTGTTTATAGAGCAATTGAAAAGCATTCGTCTGCAGGGTTGCTTGTTGGAAGACTGGAGGCAAGTTTCTTTCAAGTTGAGAGGACAGGCTTTGCTTTTGTGGTTTGCAGATGTTTGGGAGACATATGCCGCACTTTTGTCTGCACGTTTGTTGATGGATGAAGTGGACGTGCTTTATGCGGCCATTGACGAACTCAACAAGCAGAAACTTCCAAAGCAGTTTTGGTGCAACTCCAAGGTTTTCATTCACAACCTTGTGCAAACAACGCCTTTGGAGCAGCGGTTTTTTTTTGCTTTGGACAAAGCCCTCTCCTCTGTGGGCGTCGAGCTTTTTCTTGAAACCTGTGGTGTTGACAACCCGGAGTTGGATGGGCTTGTTGACGAGTTGCATGCTGGGTTTGAGCGAGACGCAGAAAGCTCCAATTTAAATTTAACAAGAGATGTTTTGGATGCGGCGTCCCCTGCTTTTGAATTGTGCAAACATGTGTTTCGCGAAACGCTTCCAGAAGCGAGTGAGCTTCCATGGGATTGTTTTGTTGCTCCCAATGCCTGCAGAGAGGTACGAGAAACAACAAGGCGCATTGCCCACTTGTTGAAGCTTGGAGTTGCACCCGAAAGCATAGCTGTTGTGTTATGCACGGATGGGGTTTTGGCGCATGCTGTGTGGCATGAATTGTCCTCGCATTCCATTCCCGCCCATATACAGGAAGAGGTGTTGCTGTCTTCCTGTGCATTGGGGAATGCCATTTTAGGTTGGCTTAAGTGGATAGAGGAGGGCTTCCCGGTTGAACAAGTCCACCTGTTTTTTTCGAACCCGCTTTTTGAAAAGACATTCGTCCACCATGACGATGTGGGCATTTGGCTGCTAAGAGCAGGCATAGGCCGCCACTCCAAACAAGAGAGTTTGGATGAATATGTTGTCCGCCTAAGCCTTCTGCAAGAGAGTGAGCCTTCAAGCAGAGGCTTTATTGAAACACTCAAGAGGCGTGTTGAAGTTGCCAAAAAGGCTGTCGAGCACATTCTTGAAGCAGGGACTTTTGAAGACATGTTGGACAGTTGGCACTCAAGTCTTCAGAAGTTAGGCTTGAATTTAAATGCGTCAACAAAACCGTTTCAAGCAGAGAAAAACGTTTTGTCTTTGCATTCACAATTTGCGCTGAGCCTGTTTGAAACACAAGTCCACCGAAGAAGGTTGGCTCAAGAAAATTCCACAAAAGCTTTTTTTCGACACGCATTGTTGGATTGGAAGTTGAGGCTGAAAAAAACCGGAACCCACGCCCAGAAACTGACGCGCAAAGAGTTTTCAGAGTGGCTTTTGACGAGTTTCGGAAACGAAGCGGTACGCATTCAAGAACCGAAAACGGCAGGCGTGACGGTTGCGCACCACAAAACGATGCGTGGCCAAAAATACAGACACGTTTTTTTTCTAGGCATGAAAGACAAAGCTTTTTCTCCCCCCCCCAAACATGCGTTGATTCCTGAAGCGCTGCAGTCTCTGGTGAATGCAAACAGCGAACGGATTTTCTTCAGAATGCAAAGAGGAGAAAGCCTCCATAAACTTCCTGAAGACATTGTTTTGGAGCGGCGGAGTTTTGCACAGGCCGTTGTTTGTGCGACGCAGAAGCTGTGTTTTTCCTATTCTCTTGCGGAACCTGGCGGCAGAGACGTTGTGCCTTCGCTATTTTGGAAAGAGGCCTTGCGCATTTCCAAGAAGACGGTGCCGACTTTTTCTCAAAGGAGTTGCTTCTCCCAGCAATGGGGCGAATGCATGACAGACTCTGACTTTCGTGGACATGTGGCCCAAAAAATTCGGCGGAGTTTCTATGAATTTGGGCAAGCAGCGCCCATGGTTGAAACCTCGCTTGGACAGGAGTGTTGGTTTGCGGAGCTTTTGGAGAAAAGCGAAGCGCAGCGAGAACGGTTTTATTTCCAACGCGACAGGACGCGGGCGGCAGGAGCCTATACGGGGAAGGTATTCAGCCCCAAGACAGAGAAATACCTAGAGGCCCTCACCCAACTTCCCTGGAGTGCCTATGCCTTTGGCAGGCTGGGGGGGTGTGCCTTTTGGTTTTTCATGGAGCATGTTTTGAAGGGGGAGGTTTTTGAGGATTTCAGAATGGATGCTGGGCCCAAAACCAAGGGGGTTTTGCTTCACCGCTCCCTGGCCATGCTTGGGGAGGAAGGGGGGGTGGTTTCCCTATGGAAGGAGAGGAAAAGCCTTAGCGAGGCGCAGCTAAGAGAGAAGCTGGGAGAGGTGGTGAGGGCGGCCCAAAAGGCTGTGGAGCCTTCGCATGGTTTGCTGCACCCGGAGTTATGGGCCTTGTGTTGCGAGCAAGCGGAGGAGGAACTTTTTGAGCTTTTCAACTCCCCAAGCCTTTTCCCTTTAGGGGCACCTTCGCAGACATTTGTGGAATGGCGCTTTGAAGAGACAGCGCAGTTGGAAAGCGGCTGCACCTTGGCTGAGCCGGATTCCAAGAAGCACGCCCTACAACTGGCAGGCCGTTTGGACCGTTTGGATGTTTTGGACGATGACTCTTTGGGTGTGGTTGACTACAAACTGAGCAAGCGGGGAAGCAAAAACGAATACCGAGAAGGTTTGTTGCGTGACGATTTTCAGTTATTGCTTTACCTGTTTATTTTGAGAAAGAGGGGAAAGGCGGCCAAACGCGCCGCGTGGGTTTTTATTCGAGAGAAGGCGCATTTTCTCCTCGAAGAGTTGATAACCCAGGAAGCCCTGGATGAGATTTTAGAACAGGACTTGGCGACGCGCCTTGCTTTGAAAGAGAAGGGGAGGCCGAATTTGCTCAACCGCATAGAGGAATTGCTTTCCAAAGTGAGGGGGGGGGATTTTGCGCCGCTACCCGTGGATTGTGGGTATTGTCCATTAAAGAGGGCCTGCCGCGTTGTTAAGAGGGCAACCCTTAGGGTGGAGGAAGGAGGGTGAGTTTGCAAACAGAGCCGGTTTGTCCAACATGGGCGAAGTTGCTTCGTCTGGACTCTAATTTGGCACTCATAGCGAGTGCAGGGACAGGGAAAACCTACAACCTCATAAGCCTGTGCCTCCACTTGTTGGCTGGAGCGCGTGAGCGGGGCCGAATACAACCCTCCAAACTCTGCCTTGTGACATTTACGGACAAAGCCACAAAAGAAATGCAGCACCGTCTTGAAGGGCGCCTTAGGGCCTTGTGCGAAGAAGAAGCCCAGGAGCCTGAGTTGAGACAGTCCCTTGAAGAACTTGGCTTGCCCTTTCCCTCTTTGGACGAGTGGAAAAAAATACACGCGCATTTGCCGGCAATACAAATTGGAACTTTCCACAGCCTTTGTCTCAAACTCATTCAACTCACCACGGGCGCCTCGTTGAGGGCTGAGTTGTTGAATGAGGTGGAGGCCAGTGCCTTGTTGGAGCATTGTGTCTCTGAAACTTTGTTGAGTGCTTTGGAAAGCAAGCATTCTTCAGCGCGCCATTGGGTGAGGGAGGCAGGGTTTGGAAGTTTTTCTCGTCGCCAAGGCGTCGTCTATTGCCTAGGGAGGACACTGGCTTCTCTGCGTGAAGAAGGGCTTTGTGCCAAACAGTTGAGTTTGGACTCTCCAGAAGTTGTCAAACAAAAATTTCGGTTTGAATTTCAGAAACTCGCTGCATGCGTCGAAGCGCTGTTGCTGCTTGCAGACCAGAAAGCAAACCAGAAAAAAGCCATTGGCCGACTCAAAGGAGAACTGCTTGAAACAGCCGAAAACCTGCACCTCCTTTCTCCGGAAAATGCGAACACCTTGGCTGTGTTGAGAAAGATGGGCGAGCGTTTTCGAAGCTCCCGCAGCGCTGACATTCAGCCTCTCAAACAGACACTCAACGCACTTGAGGCGATTTATTGGGAGCAGCAACTCCTTCCCACAGAAGAACTGGCCATTGAGTTGTTGGGACAAACCGAGTTTCGGTTGAAGCAAGAGTTATATTCCAGGAACAAAGCGGATTTCACCTCCTTGTTGATGGATGCCAGAGATGGGTTGAGGGAATTTCCCGAGCGGCGTTTGGCCGCCCAGCGCCAATGGCAAGCGTTGTTGGTGGATGAGTTTCAAGATTGCAACCGACTTCAGCTGGAGTTGACGCTTTTGCTTTCAGAGAGGCGTGACGAAGTCCGCACCTTGCCCTCGCAAAAAGAATGGGTAGACGCTTTGCCTTTGGAGCCGGGGTTTCTCTGTATTGTTGGAGACCCCAAGCAGTCCATTTATGAATTCCGCGGGGCCGATGTGGGCGTATTTTCCATTTTAGCCAACAAATTAAAAAGCGAGGGGGGTGAGTTAGGTTTTTTAAAAAACTCATTTAGGACTCAGAGGAAGCTTATTGACTTTTTCAATGCGTTTTTCCCCAAGTTGTTTGCTCCCCTTGCCGAGAGGCGCGGCTTTGAGGTTGTCTATGAAGATGAAGCCGACAAACTTTTTCCGGTGAGGCCGGCTTGCGAAGGCTTGCCTTGCGTCATTTGCCTGGAGGACTCGACACTTGGCGAGGTTTCCCTGGAGGAATGGCGTTTGAGAGATGCGCAGGCGATGGCGAAGTGCCTGAGTGAAATATTCCAAGGGGAGCCCCTAAAATATTCAAGCGTAGCCATTTTATTTAGGCGGCTCCACTATGCCCCTATTTATTTAGAGGCACTGGGGCAGGCCAACATTCCGGCGAGGATAATACAGGGGGCGGGATTTTTTGGTGCGCAGGAGATTTTGGATGTGGTGGGTTTTTTGACATGGCTTGAAGATGAAAGCGACTTTGTCTCCAAGCTGGCCGTATTGCGCTCTCCTTGGGTAGGCCTCAGGGATGAGACGCTGTTGGTTTTGTCGCAGGGGGGCCTCTTGGGGGATACAGAAATACAAGGGGAGGATGCAGGAATAGAGGGGGGGGGGTTAGAACCCCATGAAGAGGAGGGGGCTTTCAAAACCCGGGAGGAGGCGCAGCGCTACCGAAAATTTTCAAGGGTATTTGCTTGGCTAAAGAAGGAGAAGCACAGGCTGGGGGCAGCGGACATTTTGCGCATAGCGATGGAGGCGACGGATTTTTGCCAAGCGCTGGCGAGTTTTGAGGATGGGGAGCAGGCCCTGGCGAACGTGGACAAGTTTTTGGAAATGGCTTTTGAGCATGACGCCAAGCACCCTGGGGACAATGCCGGTTTTTGCCGGAAAATTTGGCATGCCATGCACGCGGAGCAGCGGGAAATGGCCTCAGAAATTTTTCAAGACGATGCGTTGAATGTTGTCTCCCTGTGTACCGTACACCAAGCCAAAGGACTCGAATGGCCATGTGTTGTTTTAGCGGACTTAAATGCCACAGCGCCGAGTGAAGGGGGGAGTTTGCTTTTTGAGAGGCGTTTGGGGCTGGCCGTTTCCGTCAAGGCCCTCTCCCGGAAAATAGAAACCGAGTCTCAGAAGATGAAGGCTTTGCAAAAGGAGCTTCGGCTGCGGCGGCAAGCGGAGGCAAAGCGCCTGCTTTATGTCGCCATGACGCGCGCCAGAGACCGGCTTGTGTTGGGGTTGACGGCTTCTCCTCAAAGTGGAAGTTGGGCGCAGGCTGTCAGCGAAATACTCCGTCCCCAAGCCGCAGAAGACTTGCCCCCAGCGGCCTTGGACGAGGCCCTCAAAACGGCGTGCTGGGACACAGCCAACATGCCCAAGAGACATTTAGAGGCGCGTCTTGCAAAGGATGCCGAAGAAAGTACGGAGTGCATTCCCCATTGGAAGCCCAGCCCCTTGCCGCTTCGCCGCGAGGAAGTGGTTTTTTCAGTCACCCAGCTGCAAGAGTTTGAGCGTTGTCCCCGCCGTTTTTTTCTCCAATACCATTTGGGCTTGGAAGCCGGTTTTTCAAAGCAAGCATTTCCAGAGGCAAGGGAGAGGGAGGGCCCAAGGGAGAAAGGAGAGAAGGGCCTGAGCGCCCGTGAGAGAGGAGAAATGACCCACCGCCTCCTGGAGCGTATGCCCTTGGCCTGGGCAGGCGATGCCCAAGCCAAGCAGCATTTGCAAGGCCTAGCGAGGCGCTTGGGTTTGCCGTGGGAGGAGCAAATATTCCATTGGGTAGAGCGTTTTTGGGCCTCAGAAGTAGGGGCATTATTTTTAAAGGCCGGGGAAGAGGGGTTGCAAAGGGAGGTACCCTTCTCATTGGCCATAGGGGGTGAAGAGGAAGGGAGGGGTGAAGGGGGAGGAGGGGCCGAGGACTGGGTTTTATTTTTACGCGGCCAGTTGGACGTCCTCATAGAGTGCGAGCCCAACCACTGCCTCATTGTAGACTACAAGACAGGCGCCATAGAAAACCCCCATACCCATGCGTTGCAGTTGGCCTGTTATTGCGAAGCGCTGCGCCGTGGGAAGCCGCATACGCACATACAAGCGGCCGTTGTTTTTCTGCGGGAAGCTTCGCCCAAGCTGCATTTTTTGGAAGAGGGCAAACTTTCTGCCTATGGCGCCGCATTTTTGAGAAAAATGGCCTCCAACATTTTGGAGGCAAGGGCGTCTAATGTTTGGCCAATGAGAGATTCCAAAGAATGCCGAGCCCTGCAGTGCCCATATATTTCCTTCTGCTGTCCCGTCTAAATGCGTTATACAGGCGCCATGTCGAACGTTACTGTTGTTGGCGCCCAATGGGGCGACGAAGGCAAAGGGAAAATAGTGGACTTGCTGACCGAGCAGGCGGATGTGGTGGTGCGTTTCCAAGGGGGTGCGAACGCGGGCCACACGCTGGTAATTGGCAACGAGAAAACCATTTTACACCTGATTCCCTCCGGCATTATGCACACGGGGAAAACCTGCGTTATTGGCAACGGGGTGGTGGTGGACCCGGGGGTTTTGTTGAAAGAGATAGAGATGTTTCGCAAGCAAGGGGTGTTAAAGCGTGCGGAGCAATTGCTGATTTCCGAGCGAGCCCACGTTATTTTCCCCTGGCACCAGCAATTGGACGTGTTGCGGGAGAAGTCCGCCAAGGACAAGGCCATAGGGACAACCGGGCGGGGCATAGGCCCGGCCTATGAGGACAAGGTTGCGCGCCGTGGCATTCGAATGTTTGAGTTGCTTTCGCGCGAGCGGCTTTGGGCGAAGGTGAAGTCCCGCGAAGAAGAAATAAGGGACGAACTGGCGCTTTGGGCAAAGAGAACCCAAAGCCCCCTCCCCGAGTTGGATTTTGAGGAGGTGGTTGAGCGCTATTTGAAATATGGGGAGCAGTTGGCTGAGTTTGTCAAAGACACCTCTTTGTTTTTGGACACGCAGTTGCGCCAAAATGCGCGCATTCTGTTTGAAGGGGCGCAGGGGAGTTTGCTGGACATAGAGCACGGCACCTACCCCTTTGTGACGAGCTCCGCTTGTGTAGCGGGGAATGCGGCCGTAGGCTCCGGTTTAGGGGCCCATGCGGTAGGGCATGTGGTAGGGATTTCCAAAGCCTACACAACGCGGGTAGGGGGGGGGCCCTTTCCCACGGAGTTAAAGGATGCCTTAGGGGAGAAGTTACGCAAAGACGGTGGGGAATATGGCAGTACGACGGGCAGGCCGCGGCGCTGCGGGTGGTTGGATGCGGTGGTATTGCGTTATGCAGCGCGCACCAACGGGCTTTGGGGTTTAACGTTGACGAAGCTGGACGTGCTTTCCGGGTGGCCTCAGCTGAACATTTGCGTAGCCTATGAAGTAGCGGGCAAGCGCATAGAAGAGATTCCGTGCGACATTGAATTGTTGGCGCAAGCTGAGCCCATTTATGAAGTGCTTCCGGGGTGGAGCCAGTCGCTTAGCCAGGCACGCACATGGGAGGACTTGCCGGAGAATGCCCAAAAATACATACGCAGGATAGAAGAAGTCAGCGGCATTCCCGTTGTCGGCGTTTCTGTTGGGGCAGAGCGCAACGAAACCATCCTCCTGCAAAACCCCTTCAGCTAGGGCTCCATTTTGCCGTCATACGGCTTAAGGCTTATTTTTTCAAAGCCTCGCCTTCCTTGTCTGACGACACAACAGAAACGCTGTCCCCGACAGGGGGGGGGCCCATACCCGAGGGGAGGAGGAGGAGGGGGGGGTTGAAGTTTATACAGCCGCATAGGGGGGGGCACGCACTGAGCGAGCGCTGCCGGCATGTGCGGGTTATAATCCTTCCATGAGCATGAAGGCCTTAGCTAGCTGTGTGGATTGGGATGAATTGAGGAGCAATTGCGGGGAAGACGAGGAATTGCTGAAGGAGCTGGTGCAGATTTTTCTTTCGGAAAGTCCTCAAATGCTGGAGGACATTCGCCGAAGTTGGCTAACCGCGGACGCTTTGGCCCTCAAGCAGACGGCCCACCGTCTCAAAGGCTCCCTGGTGAGTTTGGCTGCCAATTCGGCAGCCCAATGTGCGCAATTTTTGGAGCAGCTGGGCTATGAAGCGAAGCTTGAAGGTGCAGGCGAAGGGGTGGCCGAGTTAGAGCGTCGAATGTCAGCGCTTCACGCGGAGTTGAAGCAGGCGGTTTAAAACCTATAACCGGCGTTGGTTTTGTTTTATGCCGGCAGCGGATACCCAGCGGCATGCCGTTGGTCCGTATTTTGCTGTTTTGGTCTTAGAGTGTGTCGAAGGCCGGGTGCTCGGCATTGCCCTTGGCCAGCGCCATGGCCACCCAGAAGGAGGGCACGAGGCCGACCGGTTTGCCATTCAGCAGGAAGAAGGGAGTCCCTTCAATGCCATGGCTTTGGGCCAGGGCGATGTCGGCATACAACCTGGTCAAAGCGTCCGGCGAAGCCATGCAAGCCTCCAGCTGGGCGCGTGAGGTTTTGCCGCTGGAGGCAACGGCGAGCACGTCTGCGCGGGTTTCCAGTTTGGCCATATGGAACAAGGCGTGGCGCAGTTGTGCGAAGTCAGCGGCGCCCTCCAGGCAAATTTGGGCCAAAGCAGCCGAGCATTGCACGCCCTTGGGGGGGCTATCCGGGAGGAGGAGGGGGGGGGAAACAGAGGAGGGGTGGCACTCCCTATCAAGGGGGTAATAGCGAGGCTCCACGGCGATGCTGCCTTCTGGGACGCTGCGCAGCAATTGAGCCAGGACGGTTTCCGCGGTTTTGCAGTGGCCGCATTTAATGTCCGTAAAGTCCTGCAAGACGACGGGGGCCTGTCGATGGCTGCGGCCCGGCGTAGGCGCAGCGACAGGGCGGCCGGGTTTGGCGAGGAAGGCGGCGCGAGCCTGTTTGAGTTGGCTGCGTGTTTTGGTGTCCAAGCCGGCGAGGAAGTCCTCCAAGCTGGGGGGGGTAGCGGAGGGGTAGCCGGCAGGGGTAGGGGCAGAGTCATTATCCCCCGAGGCCAGGAGTGGGCTAGGTGGGGGGGGCAGTGTTTTCTCTCCGAGGGGTTGTAGGAGGGCAGTGGGGAGGAGGACGAAGGCGAGGCAGAGGAGGGAGGCGAGGGGGAAGCTGTTTTTAGCCAGGTGGCTATAGAGGGGGAGGAGGGCGAAGGCGCAGAAGGCATAGGTAAGGACGAGGGCGAAGGTAGCCATGCAGCTAAGGCAGACGGAGCCTGCCTGCCAGGAGACATAGGCGAAGAGGGCGCAGGAGAGGGTGCCGGCGAGGGCCCAAAGTCGGGCGCCCCAGGTGGTGATGCCGAGCCATGCTGGGTTTTTTTTGAAGCAGAGGCCTGCGGCCCAGGCGAGGGCGCCCAATCCCCAGACGAGGCCCCAAGCGGCCACGGGCAAGCCGAGAGTGGACTGCACCCAGGCGGCGAAGGCGGTATCCCACACTTTTTCGCAGTTAAGGGTTTGGTTAATGCTGCAAGCCGCACTTCCCCCCTGGCGTACTTTCATCAATTCCAGCCATTGCCAGAGGGCCAGGGCGGACATGAAGGCGGCGCTCAGGAAGAGTCCCACGTGCGAGGTTTTGGAGAGTGGCAAAGCGCGGGTTTGCTTCGTCATAGGGAGGGCTATACACCAAGGAGGCGGGCAAACGGAACGGGTTTCTCAGGGCGGAGCGTAGGGGGGTAGTTTTAAGGGGGGTGGGGTACTCAGTCCGGTTTTTGCGGGGGTATCGTCAAAGGTTTTTGGGAGGAGGCGCCCGAAGATTTTTGAGGGGGCGTACTCAAGGCTTTTTGGGAAGCGGTAGCCGAGGGTTTTTGAGGGGGGGGTGGAGGAGAAAGGCTGGGGGACTTTTGGGAGAGTACCGGAGGGGAAGAGACTTTAGGGGCAGCCCTTATGGATTTTGCAGGGGGGGTGCTAGGGGCCTGTTTTTTAGGTGGCGGCAAAGTCACCACCCCGACGAAGCGCGAAGCGCCCACCATTTCCACCGTACGGTTGGCTTGGGCAAACCCCGTCTGTTTCAATTGGACGCCCAGCAAGCAGGCATCCGCCGCCAGTGCAATGGGAATGCCTGCTGCATTTTGGATAATGGAGTCCAAAGCGACAACAACGCAGTTGCCATGGCCCAGTTGGCTGCTCATCTCAATAATGATGCGCGAGGCCGAATTCAAATCCGTGCCTTCTGCGAGAATGAGGCGGACGGGACGCTCCAAATAGGTTTCGCCTGCTCGCGCCAAGGCCTTGGCCAAGGGCACGACAGAAAGCCCGGGCGCCGCAGGGAGAATGGCCAGCGAGGACCATTCTTTCTTCTGGGTTGCAAACCACAATTTTTGAATTTCGTTTGAGGCAAACTCAGGAAAGCCAGGGTTGGGAGAAGAATTCAAAATTCACTTCCTTTCCGAACGGAAGAAACAACGGCCTGCGTAAACTCTGCTCTGGTGAAGGGCTTGGTTAAATAACGTTTGGCGCCCAACTCCTCGGCCTGAGCCCTGTCTTCAGGCAAAGTCCGCGCACTCATGACGAGGACAGGAATGTCGTTGAGGGCTTCCACGCGCATGAATTCCAATACGTCATAGCCTGAAGATTCCGGCAACATCAAATCCAAAACCACCAAAGTGAAGGAGGTCTGTTTCAGTGCAGCCATGGCGCGCCTGCCGTCGGGCGCCTCCACAACTTCAAAGCCCAACAGACGGAGATAGCCCTTCACCAACTTGCGCAGCGAAGGGTCATCTTCAACCAAAAGGGCTGTTTCAGTGGTTGCTTCAACCATTAATAACTCCCAGAATATTCTATGGTCAGGCTCAAGCCTATACGCCACTGGTTGGTTCGAACAAGCACAGGCTCCGTCTCCGTCGGCATAAATTGTGGCAAGGAGGCATAGTTTCCTCGCAGCTCCGTTCGAAGATAGGGGTTAAACCTATAGCCGATGGCGGCCTCCATAAAATAAGTTGTCATCGCCATCTGCTCCGCTATTAACCCCAGCCCCTTCCCCATCCCTCCTCGCCCTTCTGCATAGACATCCTCCCACCGCCATCTTAACCCTACACTGGCCTCCGCACGCTCATAGGCCGAAGCCGTATAACGGTCCAAAAAAGGCGCTATTTGCCCAAGCGCGTCCATGTCAAGGCTGTGCGTCTCCCAAGCAAAATGGCGCAAAAAACGCAAAGCCACATAGGGGGCTGCGCTCCATTGAAAGGGCTGCTGCGGGCCCAATATGGTTTGTGTTTCGCTAGGGTCTTCAGAGGCAGGAATTTGCCCAGGCGCAGGACGCCCGCCATAGGCAGAGGCGCCCGCCGAAAGCTCAACGGTGGTTTGCTCGTCGAAGCTGTGCCTCCATGTTTCATAGACGTCCACGGTGCCCGCCTCGGCACGGTTGGACAAGAAAAAACCATAACGTCCTGCCAACCTCAAAATCAGCGTGTCGTTGGCCGTCATTTGCCACTCTGTCTGCAAACCGAAAAAAGGCGTACGCGCCATCGGCAAATAGGCCCGAGACTCTGCCCCTAACCCTCCCCCCCAGCCATAACCTATAAAAGCCAATACCATCCAATAACGTGAGAGCGGTATTTCAATGCCCGCTTCTGTTTCCAACTGCACGTCCGTCAAAGCAAAGGTATTCGCACTTTGACTGGGAATGGGCCGAGGGTTCAACGGAACGCCAGGCAATGCGGGCGCCCCCGTAAATGCAGCCAACAAGTCCATTTGCCCATAGGAAAAAGTCTGCCGTACATAGGGGCGCGCCGCTCCTTCTTTGCGGTGCTCTGCAAGCCAAGCAAGCCGGTGGTAGTGCTCAAAACGCCTTCCCGGGGTGATGCGCGTGACAGAGTTTCCGGCAGCATCCGTATACTCATATTGGTGAGGCCCGGCGTTCACCTCCCGTAGACGCAGCATGGGGGCATAAATCCCTGAAAAATGCCAGGCCCCCCCCCACAGCTCCGTCTCTGCCAGCGGAAGAAGCTCCACATCCACGGCATGGTTGGCTGTCAGCGTATCCATCCCCTCATAGGGGCTGCGCTCTACGGCTTCAGCCCGCGCAGAAAGGGTATAAATCCCCTCTAGCTGCCCAAAGGCAAGCCCCGGAAACAGACAGAGGAGGGAAAAAAATCCCATGTTATTCCACCAAAACGACGTCACCCGGCCTGAGTTTGAAACGGGCAGCTTCTCCTTCTGCTCGCGAGAGCGCCTCCCAGCCAAACAAAATTCGAATACGGGGCTGCCCCGGTTTTTCCTCGCGGAGGACAAAAATGTTCCGCTTCGCAAAATTCGTCATCCCACCTGCTGCCGCAAGCGCCTGCAACACACCGGAGCCGCTCGCCAGCGTATAAATGCCCGCCTGGTTCACTTCCCCAAGCACAGAAATGGAAAGCTGGTGGACTTCTTCCAATGACACCGTCACAGAAGGGGTGTTGATGTATTCTTTGAGGCGGACCTGCAACTGCTGAGCCAGCGCCATCGGCGTATAGCCCGCTACCGTTACTTCGTTCAGCAAGGGAATCGACAAACGCCCATCCGCACGGACACGCCCTTGCGCAGACATGTTGTCGTGCTGGAAAATGCGTATGGCGATGATGTCTCCAGGGCGGATGACATATTCCCCATCCGACATGCTGGAGTCTTCATAGCGATCCACCAATATATAACTGCCCTTCACAGGACAGGCCGCCACCAACACCCAACAAAAACAGCCTAAAACCCAAAGCTTCCCCTTCATAAAGGCAGAAACCCTAGGAGGCCGCGCGTTCTTTTTTAAAAGCCATGCGTACAAACTCATACATCTCCTGCAAGTTGACGGCGCGCAACAACACCGCCAATAGAAAATAGGCCACAGCGTCCACTCCTATACGGTATAACACGTTCCAACTTGTGTAGGCCGATAACCCTAGGTCCAACCCAACCACCGTGGCACAGACGGCCCCTGTTCTCAACAACACCTCCGCTGAGCGCCTATCAAAACACCGCTTGCCCAACGTCGCAAACATAATCAGCATAATCCCCCCCTCCGTAAACAACTGGATAAGGGACGCCCCTACCCCGCCCCCGCCGGGGCCCAGCCATTGCAAGGCGGGCCGGAGAAATAAGGCATTCAACAGCGGGTTGAGCAGCATTCCTGCAGCAGAAATCCAAACCAAAGTCCAGGCGCGCTCCTCCATAATGAGAGCGGTCGCGGAAATGATGGATATGTACATAAATGTATAAACGGGGGCTAGCAGGCGCATGGCTAAAATGGCTTCACGGTATTTATCCCCCGCAAGCGTCAATATCCAAAAGTCCGCCCCCAGGGCGATGAAGAGGGAAATGGGGACGGAAATGCTCAATATCAACTCCAACATCCTGCGCAAAACTTGGTTGAATTCCTCCTGGGAGCGGTGACGGGCCCGCGCAAACAAGGGCATCACTACCCAGCCCAAAAAGGGCGTAATCAACAAAGCAATGCTGGCCAAACTGGAGGCGGCGCCATACCAGCCGGCTTCTTGGTTCCCCACGAAAAAGCTCAGCAGGCTGACGTCCACCTTGTTGTAAATTGTATGGAAAATTTGGTTTAAATAAAGCGGCAGGCAACTCAACAACACCACTTTGAGCGCCCCCAAACGTAGGTTGACAAAACGCAACCCCAAATGTTTGCGGGCCAGCCACCAGCACCCCAGCGACTCCAACAGCTTGGAGCCCAAAAGCGCCAAAGGAATCCCCTCCAGACGCTCCACCACAAATACCGAAAATAAAATCCCCCCACCCCAGAGAATTTTCCCGACAATGTTGTTGACGGACAAACCATCCACAGTGCCGCGCGCATGCAGCAACGCCGCCAGGCTTTCTTTTATGATGGAAAAGGTTTGGGCCACACCAAACAGCAAGGTGACGCGTACCTCCAAAGCGGAGCGGCCTACCCACCACATGAAACCCGTAATGCCCCCCAAAAGCAGCACCGTCATCACCAGACGGAAAACCATGACGGCGCCAAAAAATTCATTCGTGTGCTCAGGGCGAACCGGAATTTCTTTGCGTATATAAACATCCATCCCCAAGCTCAGCACCACAAAACAGGTGGTCGCAAAAGCCTCTGCAGCGTTTTGAAGCCCAAAAGCTTCGGGGCCCAACCACCGAGGGAGGAAAATGCGCATGCCCAGCGCAATCCCCCACGTCACCATCAGAGAGCTTCCGAGTTTGATGGCGTTTCGAATGGAAAGCAGAATGTCGCTTGAAACCTTCGGTGAGGCCGTCACTTTAGCTTGCACCCTTGCCCGTTAAAACCACCGGAATGGTTTTTAAAATGAGGTTGATGTCATTCTTGAGGCTCCAATGATCGATGTATTGCATGTCCAAAAACATCCACTCCTCAAAAGAAATTTGGTTCCTCCCTGAAACCTGCCACAGACAGGTGAGGCCAGGGCGGACAGAGAGACGACGCCTTTGCCATGACTCATATTGCGCGACTTCCGGGAGGACCGGAGGCCTGGGGCCCACAATGCTCATGTCCCCTCGCAAAACATTGATGAGTTGAGGCAACTCATCAATAGAATAGCGACGAATAAAACGGCCTATGGCCGTGACGCGAGGATCGTTCTTCATCTTAAACACAGGGCCCGTCTGCTCATTCATATGCGCCAAACTGGCCTTCAGCGCTTCTGCGTCCACCACCATGGAGCGAAACTTCAGCATGTTGAATTTTTTGCCGTGGACCCCCACACGCACTTGCTTGAAAAAAATGGGGCCGCGCGAAGTCAGCTTTACCAACAAAGCCACCAACAAAAGCAAAGGAGAAAGCACAAGCAACGCCAAAAACGAGCCTGCAATGTCACAAACGCGCTTGAAAGCCATCTGCACAGGCTTCATGCTGATGGAAATATAGTGGATATAGCCGTCTGCCAGCACCTTCGCCGCTATGGGCCTGGCCCTGTCCAAACGAAAAGAATAGGCAGGCAATGCAAAAGGAAGCCCAAAACGCTCGCATACCTTAATGGCCTCCTGCATCTCTTGGCCGTGGCGTAAAGCATTCCCGGAAATATAAACCTCCCCTACCGCAACCTTCTGTAAAACAGTTTCTAAATCCAAAACCTGCCCTAAAACGTTCCCCTGTAAACTGTCCGTAACACTCTCGTCTTTGAAATATAAAAAACCTACCACGTGCCTGCGGCCCCGCTTCTGAAGATCTTCACCCGTAATCCGGCCCATGGGGCCTATGCCAATAATCAGCACTTCATCAATGGGCGCTTCCCGCTTGACGACTACACGCCGAATCAACGTGCACGCAAGAAGCGATACCGGCCAATAAATGAGGATGAACGGTAATACGTGCGGAAAGGCGCTCTCGTCCTTCATCAACGAGTCGAGTATCAACAAAAAAACCGTGCAGCATAGCGACAACAGAGAAAGCAATGCCCAGTCGTCCAACAAAGCCCTGTCTGCCGCCGAATCATAATAGCGCAGAACAACACTTCCAAACAGCCACACAAATACCAAACCAAAACCTACAGCAAAAAATGTGAAAAGACTGGGCACCATCCTCCCCCATAAGGACAGAGCAAGGGCGCCAAACAGCCACAACAAGTCCACCACCAAATGGAGACGAGAGGAAAACCCCGGCGACAAAAATCCTCGGTGCCGCATCATTGGAAATACACCTCTTTGTGTTCACTTGGAGTATACATTATTATAAAAACCACATTCTCCTCTTTGTGCGCATAGCCTCTATGGCAAAGAACCTCTTGGATGCAAAACAATCTTCCTCTCTTTTGAGTCTTTGGGGCACCCTAACCCCCATAACCATGGAAGGCGCCTCCCCTGCCCCCGTTCCTCGCTCCCCTCCCCCCCAGTTTAATGGCTTTCATCGAGCTTATGAAGGTTATTGTTCCGTTTTAATTTTTGTATCAACCCGTTATTCTACATGCTGGCCTTTACATTTCCATCGCTTCTCTTTCCCATGAGGTGCTCCTTTGAGTGTTTCGGCTCCCGTTCGACTGCGCTTTGGCCATGTCCTGGTGGATGTGTTGACATTTCATGAGGCATTGCAACAAATTGCCTCACTCGTTGAAAAACGTGAAGGGGGCTTTGTCGTCACGCCCAATGTCGACCATGTCGTCCTTACAGACAGCCACCTTGCCCTCCGCGAGGCCTATGCCCATGCCTCCCTAAGCCTCGTGGACGGACAACCCCTCGTCTGGCTGAGCCCTTGCCTAGGTAAAAAACTGCCTGAAAAAATATCCGGCTCCGACTTGGTATGGCCCCTCCTGCAAATGGCAGGACAAAAATCCTGGCGCGTCTATTTCCTCGGCACTACCCCCGAAGTGACGGCCAAAGCCAAACAGGTGGTGGAAGAGCGCTATGGGACACAGGTGGTCGGCTGTGACTCCCCCTTCTTCTCCGTGGATTCGACACTCGAAGACAACCAGCCCACCCTCGACAAAATAAAAGAGGCCAGGCCGGACATTGTTTTGGTTGCCATGGGCGCCCCCAAACAAGAAGTTTGGATGCACCGCTTCCGCCAACACTATGCGCCGGCCGTTGCCTTGGGCATCGGCGCAAGCTTGGAGTTTGTTGCCGGTACGGTGCGCCGCGCGCCCTCCTGGGTTTCACGCTGCGGGCTGGAGTGGGCCTATCGCCTGCTCAAAGAGCCGCGCCGACTGTGGCGACGCTATTTGGTAAATGACCCTAAATTTTTAGGCATATTTTTACGTACCCTACGGCGGCCTAAACATGAAAGGGTGCTAGGGCTGCTCCCCCCCCCTACGCAGCGGATAAACCCCTCTGAGGGGCCCCCTGTCCCCCCCTCCTCTCCCCCGGGGGCCCCCCCTCCATGAAAGCCGTGTTGCAACGTGTCCTGCAAGCCTCCGTCCATATAGACGGGCAAACCACCGCTCAAATTGCCTCCGGCATTCTGGTGCTGCTCGGCATTGACAAAAACGACACGGAAGCCGAGGCCGCTTTGCTTGCCCGGAAAACAGCTGAGCTGCGCCTCTTTGAGGATGCGGAAGGCAAAATGAACCTCTCGGCTGTGGATATGAACAAGGCCCTGCTGGTTGTCAGCCAGTTTACGCTTTGCGCCAACTTACAAAAGGGGCGGCGGCCCAGCTTCGCGCAGGCATGTCCGCCTGAATTGGCCAAACCCCTCTGCGCCTGCTTCTGTAGACACCTGCGCCAATATGGCCTCTCTGTTTCCGAAGGCGTTTTCCAGGCCGAAATGCAAGTCCACCTTATTAACGACGGCCCCGTTACCTTCTGCCTGGACAGCGCCCTCTGGGGCTAGGGGGGGGCTAACTTTCGGTTTTAAGAGGGGTAGGGTTTAGGAGGGGAGCGCGTAGGTTTTCCAAAGCCTCCTCCTCAAGGCCATAGGCGGCTTCCAGCAAGTCCAGCAGCTGCTCCTGCCAAGTTTCGCCGTCGGGACATTGGAGGATGACTTCTATGGGGAGGCGCTCCTCGGGGGGGAGGGGCTCTGCGTCCAGGGGGTTAGCCGCCGCGTCCAAGGTTTCAACCAACAAGTCTCCGTCTTTATGAATGCTGTAGCGTTTTCGCATGGGTATCCTTTTTATCGCCCCTAGCAAAGCTTGCCTGCTATAGAAAGCCTTGCATGAAAGTGTGTATACTCGGCGCCGGCTCCTATGGCACAGCTCTCGCGGCTGCTTTGGCTCCATTGCACAAAAACGTTGTGGTTTGGGACAAAGATTTGGGCGTGTTGGAATCCATTGCCGCGCATAGGGAAAACAGGCGCTACCACCCGGGCATTGTGTTGCCGGAGAACATTCATCCAGTATTTACGGCGCAAGAAGCGGTGGAGGATGCGCAGATGGTGTTGTTGGCGGTGCCCTCGAATGCCATGCGCAAGACGGCCTTGCAGGTGGCCGATTTTCTGCCTGCGCACATACCCATTATTGCTGCGGCTAAGGGGATAGAGGAGGGCACCCTATTGACGATGACGCAGGTATTGGAGTCCTGCCTGCCGGAGCCTTTCCACCCCTATATTGCGGTGCTTTCAGGCCCTTCGTTTGCGAGGGAAATTTTGTTGGGGCACCCCACGGTAATGACGGCCGCAGCGCGCTGGGACAGGGTTGCGCGCAACTGCCAGAAGGCCTTTGCCTCGCCGGTGTTTCGCATTGACATTTCCAGCGACATTATAGGCGTACAAGTAGGGGGGGCCCTCAAGAATGTGGTAGCGATTGCAGCGGGGATAGCGGAGGGGTTGGGTTTAGGGCACAATGCGAGGGCGGCGATTATGACAGGGGGCCTAGCGGAGGTAGCCTTATTAGCGGTACGTATGGGGGGTAACCCCATTACCCTCTATGGCCTTTCCGGCATGGGGGATTTGGTATTGACATGTACGGGCGCACTTTCTCGCAACCGGAGCACGGGTTTTGCATTGGGGCAGGGGCGCAAGCTTGGGGAGATTCTCGCGGAGTTGGGGCAAGTAGCCGAAGGGGTGAGCGCCGCGCACAGCGCCTATGTGCTGTCGACGCAGAAGCACGTCAGCATGCCCATATGCCACCAGGTATACCAAGTCCTCTATGAGGGAAAGTCCCCTGAGCAAGCCATTAAGGATTGGATGGCCCTCCCCAGTCCTGAGTTTTAAGGGGGTATTCACCCTATGGATAAACCGCCGATAGCGGAAGCGATAGGGCTAACGAAGCATTTTAATACCCATATAGCGTTAGAGGGGGTTAGTTTTAGCCTCCGCGAGGGGGAGGTATTGGGCATATTGGGGGCCAACGGCTCCGGCAAAACAACCCTATTGCGTATGCTGGCGGGGTTGATGAAGCCGACGGCGGGGCAGGCGCGTATTAGGGGGGAGGACATAGGGGGCCCCTCGTTGGAGGCGCGCCGTCAGGTGGGGTTTTTAACGGGCAACACGCGCCTTTATGAGAAGTTGACGCCCAGGGACATTTTGCAGATTTTTGGGCAACTCTATGGCCTGGAGGGGGCTGTTTTGGCGGAGCGCATCCACGGCTTGGCTGAGGAAATGCGGCTGCATGCTTTTTTGGACAAGCGTTGCGGGCAGCTTTCCTCGGGCATGCGCCAGCGGGTTTCGGTAGCGCGTGCGCTGATTGCAGACCCCAGCCTTTATATATTGGATGAACCCACGGCTGCTTTGGACCCTATGGCCTCTCATGACATTGTAGAATTGATACGCAAGGCCAAAGCCCGTGGCAGGGCTGTGGTATTTTCCACGCACCGTATGGAAGAAATAGAATATTTATGCGACAGGGTATTGTTCCTCCGTGAGGGCCGTGTCGCGACGCAGGGCAGCTTAGAGGAATTGAAGCGACAAAGCGCCCAAGCCAAGCTGACGGACATTTTCCTGTATTTTGCGCAAGGTGGCCTATGAGGGGGAGGGGGCTAACATGGATACTTTTTAAAAAGGAGTTACGCGAATTTTTAAGGGATAAGCGGGCGATATTTTTTACCCTAGCCATGCCGGTATTGGCCATGCCTTTGGCCTTTGGGGCCATTTTAGGCGGGGCCTGGTTGGCGAAGCAAAGCCTGGCCGAGGAGACGCTGCCCGCCGGTGTTGCCGAGAGGGACATTTTGCATGCCCTGCAAAAGCAGCCCTTGGCGCATACGCCTTTGCATGTGGAGACGCGCGAGGAAGCGCTTTTGAAGATGGCCCACAAGGAGCGTTGGGCTTTTGTTGAAGCCGAGGAGGGGTTTGAGGAGGGCGACTTCCAACGCTCCTTGAAGTTGCGCCTTTATTATACCCGGCAGCAGGAGCGCTCCAAGGAGGTGAAGGAGCGTTTGGGCAAGGCGCTGGAGGCCATAGGGCAGGAGCGGCTGGGGTTGCGTTTTGAGAAGATGGCGCTTTCCAAGGAATTTGCCAAACCCCTGGTGGTGGAGGAGATAGACATAGCGCAGCAAAGCCCTTGGCTGGAGATGTTGGCGGTGTTGATAGGGTTTAGCCTGGTGAACACCCTCTTTATGACTTCTGCTAACCTAGCGGTAGACTTGCTAACAGGGGAGAAGGAGCGGGGGACGCTGGAGACTTTGCTGTCCGCGCCGCTCAAGCCTGGGCACATATTGCGCGCCAAGCAAGCCATTATGGCCCTATCCGCCTTATTTTCGGCTTTTTTAAACCTGATTATTTTTATAGGGCTATGGCTTATAGCCTCCTGGGTATTACCGGAAGAGGAGGTAGGGCTACAACTCCAGTGGGGGCCCTTAGTCTTTTTAAGTTTATGTTTTATACCGGCGGCTTTTTTAGCCGGCAGCATGTGCATTGCCCTAGCGAGCCGGGCGCGTACACTGAAGGCGAGCCAGACGGCAACCTCTCTGGCGGCGATGGCGGCGTTGATGGCCAGCACGGTGGTGGTGTTGCCGGGCATGGAGCTTTCCTGGTTTTGGGCCTGGGTACCGTTGGTGAATTGGGCGTTATTGGCGAAGGCCTGTGTTTTTGGCAACCTGGAATATGGCCCTGCGCTCCTGGTTTTGGCCCTCAGTCTCCTTTGGGCGTGGTTATTCCAAAAATATGCCGTCCGGGTATTCCTCGACGAGCAGAACCTGTTTAGCGCCCCCCCTCAAGCCTAAGCCGGTTTTGGGTTTAACCCTCTTGTCCCCGTCCAGCGAAACGCAGCGCCTCTCGTTTGCACTCCCCCCAAGTTGGCAGCGGGCAGCTCGTCGTGTTCCAAGAAGTTTTCGGATTGCTGCCAAAGAAGCGCCGGCGGCGAGGGCCGATGGCCGGGGCCCCGCACGGGAGGTAGGGTGAGTGGGGGGTAGGGCCTAAGTTAGACGTAGCATAGCGTTAATGCGAAGCACGCTAGGCAGGGGTGCGTACGGCCCGCTTAACGGGCAGCGCAGGGGGGCCACAGTCTAAATGCCTCCAGCCTCGCAGAGTGGTTTTTCTTGGGTTACTTGCGCCCCCCTTGGGGGGTCGGGGGGGGAGGAACACAGCTGCCCTGCGGCGCATCGCGCCGCAC
>Ga0123356_10000548_pt1 | contig 41569 bp, 33 predicted proteins | sample TergutEmb28metaG_2_FD_92546 | JGI IMG/M metagenome (GOLD analysis project Ga0123356, IMG submission 92546) | Embiratermes neotenicus P3 segment gut microbial communities from Petit-Saut dam, French Guiana - Emb289 P3 | ecosystem: Host-associated > Arthropoda: Insects > Digestive system > Gut ...
AACTCACCAATAACTAATCCTAAAAACGCACAACTTGTCGTTTCCTGTCATTCTGTTAATATAATGACAAACAAGTTTTTACGCCGTGACCAAATATGGTTTTGTGAAAAAGATCAATACGGCGCAACTAATTTGTATTCTTTAGTTGAATATAAAGTTGAAGAAAAAGGAACTGTACGAAAAGACTCATCCTACAATAAAAATTATTTATATGGAAAGTACGGCGCAGTTCCGTATATCAACGACATACTGTTGCAGACAGGGTTTGATAATAAATGAAACGTGATAAATCGTATCGAAGTTCAAACAAATTAACCCGTCGTGAAAACACCTTGGAAATGCGCCGCATTCTGATCGTTTGCGAAGGTGAAAAAACGGAGCCGAATTATTTCAAGAGTTTTCCGGCAAACCCCGAAGTTTATGATCATATTGATATTCGCGGAACAGGTTACAATACGGTATCTTTGGTTAAAAAAGCAATCAAATTAAAAGATGGCGCTTTGAGAAAAAATGCGCCCTATATAGAAGTATGGTGTGTTTTTGACAAAGATAATTTTTCTATCGAACAATTCCAAAATGCTCTTGATCTCGCTAATAAAAACAAAATCAGATGTGCTTATTCAATAGAAGCGTTTGAGATATGGTATATGCTGCATTTCAATTTTTATCATACCGCTTTATCAAGGACACAATACAAAGAGAAGCTTTCTGAGCTATTAGAAAAACCATATCAAAAGAACGCTGAATATATGTACCAGCTGCTAAAAAAGCGGCAGGAAACTGCGATAAAAAATGCCAAGAAGCTATTCTATCTGCAATCTAATCAACAGTTGTCAAATCAGAACCCAATAACGACAGTATTTGAGTTGGTTGAGCGTATTGTTGGAATATAAATTTATTTGTTAGATTGGAAGCCTGCGGCGATGGAACTCCGAAGGACCGTGAAGCTCTCAGGCGAATTAATCTTGATGAATATGATGGTGAAGTACTTCTTATGAAAGGATATGTGCCCAAGGATGAAATATGTGACAATGGAATTATCGAAATCGTTTGAGCATCGTTATAAATTCGGTGCACGCATTTATAATATACAGAAAAAAGTATTTGGAAAAGTCACCATATTTTTGGATTCAGGTTGTTTCAACACGATGATTCCAAGATACCTCGCTGAACGGTCGGGACGCTCTTTGGGATTTAAGATGGCTTACAGTTTGGGCGGTTGTGTTATAGATGCAGAGGCTTTCTCCATTGATAAAATTATGATCGGTGATATGATATTGGAGCGGGGTTCTGATAAATGTGTTTTACAGAACACAAGTTATATGTATTGAGAAGCGCTGTTTAAAAAAGTTATATTAATTACATGACACAAAAAACCTCACTTCCGCTTTCTGTCAGAGTTTTTTTCAAGTTTTCTCTTTTGTTAATATTCGCGGCGTCAATATTAACACTTTCGAGTTTGTCATGTTCAAACAATCCGGCAGACAATGACAAAGATCCTAATGTTTCGGACTCGGCTGCTATTGCCGATTCGTTGGATATTTTAGAGGCTGTCGCGGCGGGTTTTATTCCGATATATACGTTTCAGGAGTTGTGTGAAATAGGTAAAGCGGATGATCTCCCCTTAGACGGCCGTTACATGCTGATGAATGACATAGACGCGTCGCCCAGCCGCTCTTTAAATAACCGCAGGGGATTTGAGCCGATTGGGATGAGAACTTATCAGGAGAATGGGGTATATTCAGATAACCGTAATTTTACCGGTGAGTTTGACGGCAGGGGACGCACCATCAAAAATCTTTATATCAGCCGCTCAGACAGCGCAATTGTAGGTATGTTTGGGGTTATCAGCAAAGGCGCTAAAATACGCCGTCTTCATATTGAGGCAGATTCAATTATTGGAAGAACAGACGTGGGCGGTATTGTTGGGAGGGCTGAAAACGCTTTGATTGACAGCTGTTCTTTTAAGGGGGATGTAAAAGGGAGGTACTGGGTTGGCGGTATTGCGGGAACTGCCGTTACTTCCACAATTACCCGTTGTATTTCTAATGGAACAGTGTTCAGCGATACTATTTTGGTTTTTGGAGGAGCCGCAGGCGGATTGGTTGGAGAGCTTAACAGCTCGCTTATGGAACGCAGTTACTCCGCGGCGGATATTACAGGATATTATAATGTCGGCGGTCTTGCAGGCCATAATTACAAAAGCGAAATTACTCTATCATACGCGGCCGGAAGCGTTAACGGGGTAAGAGATAGTTATATCGGCGGTCTTGCAGGCAATGTTTATGATGGAATCGTCAATCAGTGCTATTCAACGGGTAAGATAATCTGGGTATCGTCCGGTAAAGCGGAAGCGGGCGGACTTATTGGACGGGTTTCCAGGCATTCAACAGTTACAGACAGCTATTGGGATACGTCAAGTTCCCAGATAAGTGTATCTTGGGGTACAGTGTCGATAGATACCGCAATAATGGTGGGCGGAGAGCCCAAAGATACCACAATAACAGTTGACGGCGAACCAAGAGATACCACAATAACAGTGGGCGGAGAACTCAGAGATACCACCATCATAATAAGAGGCGAAATAGGGATAGATACCCCGCGCATGATGCAGCAAAAGACTTATGTTGGATGGGATTTTAATACAATATGGAATATAGACGAAGGAAAGAGCACGCCTTACTTTATGTGGCATGAGAAGCTCTAAGCTTTAAGTTCTTTTTTTGCCCCTGCAACTCTCTCAAGTAAAACTATAGCCGCCGCTCCCGCAAAGCAGAAAATAAGCGCGAATATAAACGTGGAGGCATCCGGCGGGAGAGCGTTGATGTTTGTTTGTACGATAGAATTTTCTACAAGAGTTATCCCCTGTGTTCCTCTGACGTATTTATCCATAATCACAGTCTCTTTAAAAGGCCACAGCGCATAGAGCGACCCGCCGAGAAGTCCGATTACAAATGAGATAGTCGCGTTATAATAGCGGTTGAAGACAAATTTAATAACTTTTGAGAAGAGGAGCGCTCCAAAAAGCATACCCAAGCCAAATAGCGCGCAAAACAGCATATAATCAAGCTGAAGAGTTTTAAGCCCAGATACTGCGGAGATGACGTCGTAATATTTACCCATAAGCACCATTACAAGAGATCCGCTTATTCCGGGAAGTATTGCCACGCATACCGCTATGCTTCCGGTAATTGCGGCTTCCGCAAGCTGTCTGTTCGTGTAAAGTCCGCTGTATTTAAACGGCGCTCTGTCGGCAAGAGTGATTTCACCCGATTCAACGGCTTCATTTATCATCTCATAACGCTCAGATTTTTTAATTGCGTCCTGTACCGGATTGCCTGATATAGTGAGCGTTAAGGTGATAAGCGCTCCAAGCGCGAAATGGAGCAGAAAATGCGGTTTCTTTGCCTTAAGCATCTTTACAGAGAGGAAAATGGCAACTATTATAAGTCCGAAAAAGAATCCGTAAAGGTTTGTAAATTGATTTTCAAGCAGATATTTTATTAAGCTCGAAAACAGAAGTATAGTTGTGCCCGCTCCAAAAAGCAGCCGTATCATAAAAGGAATGTCAAGAGCGGCAGCCTCTTTATTGAGTGATACCAAATGCGTTTTGCGTTCTTTAGAGAATACCGCGCCGAATCCATGAAGCACAAGCAGTTTGACGCTTGCCGCTTTAAATCCGCTGATAGCGGAAATCACCCTCTCATAGAGCCCAAGTAAAAAAAGCACCGTAACGCCTGAAACACCAGGAATCAGATCAACAACTCCCATCAACAGTCCGGTAGCATACTCTTTAACCCAACGCAGCATTCTTTCTTCCACTCTCTCTCCCAATTCCCCTCCTTTGGGAGAGGTGCCCAACAGGGCGGGGTGGTTATCTTTTACCTGTCATGCCAACTACATCTCTAATATCAAAGCATAATACGCTATGGAGCAATTATTATTCAAATTATAAACCTTACAATTTAAAAAAAATCCTGCGTACCCGCAATCACAATGTCAACCGTCCCATCCGTGCTGACCGATAAGCGGAACAAAAACCACTTTACCTGCGGAGTAGGAGTGCAGTCCATCCTCGCGTTTTTTGTAGACCATCAGTTCCTGTTCGTCGCGGCTTCCGGTTGGGATCACCATTATACCGTCGTCGGCGAGCTGCGCGGCGAGGGTGCTTGGGGTTACCGGAGCGCCCGCCGTAACGATAATTCTATTGAAAGGAGCCCAATGCGGCCAGCCGTTTGTTCCGTCGCCGATTTTAAAGTTGACATTTGCGTATCCCATGTCTCTAAGCCTTATCCGCGAGCGTTCGCCAAGCTCTCTATGGCGCTCTATTGTGTAAACACGGCGGGAAAACTGCGCTAAAATAGCGGTCTGAAATCCTGAACCTGTTCCTATCTCAAGTATCTTCATATCCTTTTCATCAAGCTCAAGCAGCTGCGTCATCAGCGCCACTATATAGGGCTGGCTTATCGTTTGCCCAAGACCGATGGGGAGCGCGTTATCTTCGTATGCTTTCATGTACATACCGCTGTCTACAAATTGATGACGGGGAACTTTACGAAACGCCTCAAGCACCCGTTCATCAGTTATACCCTTATCTTTTAGCTTTTGTATAAGCCGCTCTTGCAGTGTTGCTATATTCATCTTATCGTGTTACGCTGTTTTCGCTTTTTAAAAAAGTTGATTTTATACCATAAGGCCGTAACCGCTTTCACCCATCGCAGCGTATCTGCAAGGTGTGAGATATGGCTTGGCCCTTTCAAATATAATGTCTGCACAGGTACAAAATGGACTGGAAATTTTTTGGCGGCGGCTTTCATTATAACTTCACTCTCCATTTCAAAGCGCTCGTACTCTATATCAATTGAATTAATCAACTCCGCAGAGTACAAACGGTAGCCGCATTGACTGTCTTTTATGCGCACACCGGTAAAAAGCGTCATAATAATTGACGTAAGCCGGTTGGAAAAAATCCTTGCAAGAGGCATTATACCGGGACGCATATTACGCGCTCCTATGCAAATTCCTGTTGTTGGATATTTTATAGCTTTATTCAAAAAAAGGTTTATGTCGGAAGGGGAGTGCTGACCGTCGGCGTCCATCGTGAGAATCCACCGCGCTTTTTTGTGCGTTATAAGATGGGTGAATCCGGTTTTAAGCGCTTTGCCCTTACCCCTGTTTTTTTCATGACGCAGACACTCAATACCATTGCTTCCGCACATCTCGTAAGTACCGTCTTTAGAGGCGTCATCCACAATAAACAGATGTTTTTTAGGGACAAATTCGGTTAATAGTGTGTCAATGAAACGCTTTAACGGTTCGGCCGACTTATAAGATGGTATAAGGAGGTATGTGTTCTGCGGCCATTTGTCTATTGTCCGCAGGCCGCTGTTTACTGCGCTCATGAAGCAAGGTTCTCTTCAAGCAGCTTTGTGAACGTTACTAATGTGTTTTCGCTGTCGTTATCGTCTGTTACAATTGTTGGATATATTGGTTCGCTTAAAGTAACGGTTATTTTTGTGAACGGCTTGGGGAGAAGGAATTTATCCCATGATTTAAGACGCCATGCGCTCTCTGCCGTTACCCTTATGGTTACAAGCGGGCACTTACTCATAAGAGATATTTGCGCGGCGCCCGGTTTGGCTATTTCCATCGGCCCTTTGGGGCCGTCTGGGGTTATTCCTATTGAGCCGCCCTCTCTTAAAATTTTGACGCTCCGGCGAAGCGCGGCCGTACCGCCCTTGTGAGAAGAACCAAAAATTATTGAATGCCCCCATCTTCTGGCGGTTTTAGCCGCGCGCTGCCCATCTTTACTGGGGGAGACTATAACGCTTTTGCCTGTATTGCGGAATAGATAAGCTACAACAAAAAGTGTGGAATGCCAAAAAGAGTAGATTGAAGGAGTGCTTCGCGGATCGTATATATTAACACTCTGCGGCATGATAACTTTCACGCGCCATGTCATACCAATAAGCGAGCCTATAAGCCACATTAATATGGGAATAAACTTTTTTAATACGAACATAAGTTAAAAATATACGGCCTTTGCATCATACATGTCAACCCTTTTTATAATATATATGCAAAAAACACTTGCCACGCCTGACCGTAGTAATGTAATTTAACCATAGAGAGTAGTTCTATATGTAAAAGACGGGAGCTTTTGATTAGTTTATATGGATCAAGAATCAAAAATATGGTATATCTTAATAGATAATAAAAAACAGGGCCCCTTTACAATTGATGAGGTTGTATCAAAAGAGCCGATAACACGGGAAAAATATACCAAAGGGCCTCTTGTCTGGAAAGAGGGCATGTTCAGCTGGCTTCGCGCGGCCGATGTTCCAGAGTTTAACTTCCGTTACAATCCGTTTTTGAATGAATCGGCCGCTGCCGCAGAATCTGAGCCGCCGCAGGAACCCGTACTCTCAAAAAACGATGAGAATGCCGCTAATAAAAGCGGCGAGAACACCAAGAAAAGCGGTGATAACACTGAGAGCAGCTGGCAGCAAACCGCAAAGCGGTATGTTCACAGTATTATTGAAAAATTAAAAAACAACGTTATTAAAGAGTTAAAAAACAAAGTTCAAAACTTCAAAAAAGATAACCCGTTACTGACTGTGGGTATAGCAGCTGCCATAGCCGTGATTTTTATCTGTTTTATCACCATTTCAATTTACAGTCCTATTGTAAACAAACGGGGAGAGAAGAGACTCGCCGCCGAGATTGAGCGAAGAGAGAGCGCGTTTAAAGAGGTATTGGAACAAAGGGAGCAGGCGCTGCGGGACAGTTTTCATATAGTTGAGCAGGAGAGGCTCAAAGAGATTGAGCAGGAACTTCTAAGAAAAGCTAAGCAGGACAGTATAGCAAAGGCTCAGGTAAGAAGAAAACAGACGGTTTCGCCCCCGATTGTACCCAGTTCATTTACAGATCAAAGTAATGGCAATACGTATAGAATAAGAAAATTCGGAGATAATTTTTGGTTTTTAGAAGATTTGGATAAAGGCAGAAGATTCACATGGCGGCAAGCGGCGGAGGCTTGCCCGTCAGGGTGGCGTCTGCCAAGCGACAGAGAGTGGAGATCGCTTGCGTCTGCCTTAAAAGGAGGCGCCGGCACTTATTTTGGTTCTAACTACTACTGGTGGAGCGACGCGGAAGGTACAGACTCCTGGTATATCTCCGGCGGAAATCTTGTCTGCTACAGCGGAAACGATAACAGAGACGCTGTTTACAGGGTACGCTGCGTCAAAGATTGAATTGTCCCGGCATTAAATACAGATAATCACCAAATTGTTAAATCATCAGAGTTATTTTTGTACACTTTTTGAGTTTTACGATGTATAATTATATTATAGGGTACCTCTAAAAACTACCATGCCCGCGCTTCCTCACGGCTGCACTACAGCCGTGAGGCCGTCCGGGAGCACAGGCGCGGCAGTTTTTAGAGGCGTCTTATAGTAAGTAGTTCACGAGAAAATTCCATTTTACATACTCATAAATATGAGAGGGATGCGTTATGCACGCTAAACAATTAACGGTATTGTTTGTTTTTGCGCTGTTTGTGACCTCAGCGTTTTCACAGGTTATTCGTACTGTCGCAAAAAATGATGGTAACGCTATGTTCACTTCTGTTCAGGCTGCTGTAGACGCGTCAAAGCCGGGTGACATAATCGAGATTATTGATCTTGAAACTTATGAGGAACAGGTGACTATTGACAGCACTAAGGGCGGTATTACTATACGGTCGAGTAATCCTTTGAGCCGTTCCAAGCCGGTTATCAAATGGCAGGATGTTACAAATAGAGACCCGCTCACCTCCAGTGCCGCTCAGACGCCGGGTAACCGCACGACTTTTGAAGAGTGCGGCGCGCTGCGTATTATTGGCGCGATGAATGTAACGATTGACGGTATAAGAATCAGCGGCGGCGGCGCGGCGCCTTTTGCCAGCCCCGGCGTTTGGTGTACAAGAAGCGCTAACGGAACGTATGGCGCTCCCTGTCACCCTCTTACTCACGGCAACGCGGCAATCGCTATTGTTGTGGCCGGCGGCGTTGTAGTCAGAAACTGCGATCTTGACAGCGCGTATTTTGGTATTGCGGTAAAAGACAGAAACAACGGCGGTGTTTTTGCTAACCCAAATCCAGGCGATGGAGATCAAACGGTTCCCTTGGGACGCTTTGGGCGGACTGGAAATCACCTGTTTGAGCACAACCGTATTTACAGAAATTCAGTCGGTGTTTACTTCGAGAGCTCATGGGACTTGGGGTCTACGGTTCGTTACAATCTTATTTACAATAACTTTCATCAGCCCGGAACTGTTGTAAGACAAACTAACAACAACTCTATAACTTCACTATCGGCCAACGGGATGTTTATCGGAGCGACCGGTGCGGATGACTTTGGCGCCGCGGCGATCTCATTCAAAGACAATTTACTCTCGCCTGTCGCCATTTACAATAATACTCTGTATAACAACCACATGAATTTTCTCGGCAACTGGCAGGTTGGCGCTCAGCATCTGCTTTTTAACAATATTTTAGGCAAGACGAGCCTCCCCGCGAACCAGGACCCAAATCAGCCTCAGCCAGGCTACAGAAACCTTATTAAAAATTTTCCTAACCGTATGCACAACAGTGTAATGTCCACTTGGATCGACACAACTCTAAAATATCAACCCGGTGTGGTAATTCCCGATTTTGCCGCCGGTAGTAATGTAAGATTGCTTCAAATGGAGGGGGGTACAGCGGCGGGTCATTCTAATCTGTTTCAGTCGGTAGACCCTGCGGAAGATAATTTTCTGCATCCCGACTGGAGTAACGCTGATGTTCAGAGCTTTATAAGAGGCCAGGGGTGGGCGGCTTACGGCGCGCAAGGCAACGCGTCTGACATTGGCGCTGTACAGCATAGCGGCCGTCAGAATACGGTGGTAAGGATTTTACCTGCCGATGTGGTTATGGTGTCTGGAACTACCGCTGAAGCTAAGTTTGTTGTCAATGTCGAAAGCGGTGCTTTTGAAAACGCGGCAATAAGAGCTATCCGTTGGATTCAGCCTATTCCCGCTAATAATATGGGTGATTTTGGATCTACTGCTACGCCTATTCCGGCAGCCTCCATTAGATCGGTTACTGTGCCGGCGGGTACTACTGTAAATACAAGAGGTGGTACCAATACGATTAATTTCACCGTTCCCTCAGTGGTAGGCTCTGGTTCCCACTATGGTTTCTTTGAAATAGTTGTGGAAGGTACAGACGCGAATGGCAGTCGTGTTACTTCAGATGTAGGATTTTTGCCATTCCGTACGCTTAACCATCGCCTTAGAATTCTGGTACTGCCTCTTGACGGAATGACTCCGCTTACAGAGGTAACTGCCGGTGAACCGGTAAGACTCCACATAACTCCTTTGGAGTTTAATCCTGTAGGAGTTGAAGTTCCTTGGCAGGGAACGCTTGATCAGCTTGCGCTGTCGCTTCTTTCCGACCCTCTCGCCAGATTGTACAATTCGACAACTCATGAAGAGTTTGTGTATACAAATACTTTAGGTCTCGGCGCTAATGTGTTTCCGGTTTATTTCACAACAATAACTGAAGAGACAATCGGCGGGTCCGCTACCGCCGTGATTCAGGGTTTAAAAGTGGTATTTCGCGGAGTGACCAGTATAAAAGTTAACCCAGGCTCAGGTTTTTGGCCGGTAACAAGCATCACAGGCGTACCATCCACTGCCATAGCCGGAACGCCGCTTACTCTAACTGGCATAGTTAATCCGTCTCACGCCACGAATAAAACAATAGCGTGGAGTATCCATCAGGCAGGATCTACAGGCGCTGAAATTACCGGCGGTGTTTTAACCACAACCGGCGCAGGCGCTCTCATAGTCAGAGCTACAATAGCGGACGGTACGGCTGAGGGGGATGATTACACGCAAACGTTTCCCATAACAGTGAGCGAACCGGTGCCGGACTTTGTTCCGGTAATAGGCGTCATAGATGTACCTAGAATGGTGAAAGTATCCGAGCCGTTCACTCTTACCGGTATGGTCTATCCGGCTAACGCTACAAATAAGACAATATCATGGAGCATATTAAGCGCGGGGATTACAGGCGCCCAACTTACCGGTAATGTTTTGAACACAACCGAAACCGGTGATATTATTGCGACGGCGACAATTAAGAATGGTAAAGGCGAAGGCGTTGACTTTGAAGATTTTTTCATTATTACCGTAGCAATAGAGGTGTCTGTTCTTACCCCAAAGCGTGATATAGTTAAACCTCCTGCAGACGTCAAGCCCGACGAGTTCCCCGCTGTACTAATTACATCCGGCGAGTTCACAGCAGGGCCAAATCCTGTAAACAGGCAATCCGGCACGCTCAATTTCTTCTGGCAGGGCAGGGGAATAAAAAACACAAAACTCTCCATTTACGACGCGTCGGGTAATCTTGTAAGAAAGATAGACATAAGCGACAAGACAATCGGAAAATCAGAGAGACGCGCGGTTGGGTCGTGGGATTTGAAAGATTCTAAGGGGCGTGTCGTTTCCGATGGTACGTATGTTGTAAAAGGGAATCTTACCGCGAGAGATGGTAAACAAGAGAAAATTTCTCTTGTTTTAGGTGTGAGATAGGTATGCTCAAATATTATTTTACGTAAGTACGATATCGTTATGACATTACGTTCGCTGTTTTTACCTATATACAGACTCTTGTTCACTGGGGTTATATTTCTGCTTGCCTGTGCGGGTTATTGTCTGTATAGCATATTATGGGTGGTGCGTGTGATAAAAAAGTTTATTATAGCTTGTCTTGTATTTCTGCTTTTCGCGGTTGGGATTGGCATCGCCGCTTATTATTATGCTTTCATGCCTCTTGGCGAAAGCGAAGAGACAGTACAGATTACCATAGAGCGCGGAACCAGTGCGCGCGCGGTAGCCGATTCGCTTGAAACTCACGGTGTAGTGACGTCAGGTCAGGCGCTTTTTTATTATCTTAGATACAGCGGTATTTCATCCAAAATACAGTCCGGTTTATTTACTTTCATAAAAGGCGAAGGCGCCTTAAGCGCGTCTAAAAAGCTTACTAAACCGCAAACGATTGATAAATCAGTGTTCATTAAAGAGGGGTTCACTGTAGAGCAGACCGCAGGCAGGTTTGCCGCGGAGATGGGGATTGACTCTGCGGAATTCGTGCGGTTGTGCGGTGACGCTGAGTTTATTAAATCAACAGGTATTGAGGCTAACTCCCTTGAGGGTTATCTCTTCCCTGATACTTACCGTTTCTCAGAGAGCTGCGACGCCGCGCTTATTATCCGCAGAATGACCGCCCGTTTTAAGGAAGTTTGGGCAGCTGTTGCGGGGGATAGCGCGATAATGAAAAAATATAACTGTCATCAGATTATTACTCTCGCGTCAATTGTGGAAAAAGAGGCCACGCTTGCCTCAGAGCGGGGGAAAATCGCGGGGGTTTTTCATAACAGGCTGCGGCTTGGATGGCCGCTTGGCGCTGACCCTACTGTGAGGTATATATTCCGCAAATTTGACGGGCCGCTTTACGTTTCGGAACTTAATACAGATTCTCCATATAACACACGGCGTTTTAAGGGGCTGCCTCCGGGCCCGATTTGCTCGCCGGGACTTGGAGCTATTAGCGCGAGCGCAAAGCCTGACACCACAAAAGCGATGTTTTTTGTCGCGCGTTGGGATGGAAGCGGAGCGCACGATTTCTCCGTAACAAACGCGGAACATGACCGGAAAAAATTAGAAATAAGAAGAGAAAATGAATTACGCCTCAAAAAGAAAGGCACTCAATAGTGAAAGTTGCGATGCGGGATGTTTTTGTAAAGTTGGGCTTTTTTACAAGGCGCTCAACAACGAAAGTTGCAATGCGGGGTATTTTTACAAAGGTTAGCGTTTTTGTTTTGGTTATGATAACGCTGTTAAGCGCTCAAGAGAGTTTACAACCGCGCAAATTAGTTGACGCTCATACGGCGGGGGTTCTCCCCAAATCCCATTACGATCTTGAGTGCCGCTTTTACCCGCCTGGAAATACCGGTTATGAAAGCGGTGTGATGATGGGGCTGAATGTCGGCCTCACAGACCGTTTTACTGTCGGTCTCTCTTACGGCGGCGAGGGAATTATAGGGCGGCGTGATAACGCGAGAGGAAATCCGGCGCCCGGCGTCCTTGTAAAGTACCGTCTTTTTGAGGAGGGTTTAGCTCCCCCCGCTCTTACTTTGGGTTATGACCACCAGGGGCACGGCGGTATTGCAAACAGCAGGGATTTTGGTTATGACGGATACATATTTAAGTCACCAGGTTTCTTTGCGGCCCTTAGCAAAAATTACATTATGCTTAACATTATACAAATAGGACTGCACGGAACAGGTAACTACTCTCTTGAAGAGCGTCAAAATGTAAGCTGGCCAAACGCGATGGGCGGAGTTGATATTACTATTAACGACGAGCTCACGCTTGTTGCGGAGTACGATTGCGCGTTCAATGACAGAACCGGTTCAAAAGATAAATATTTCTCACCCTTTAATGGATTTTTCAACGCGGGAATCAGATGGGCGTTTTCTCACAATTTTCAGCTTGAATTTGATGTAAAAGATATTTTTGAAAATAAGCGGCGTACTGTGGGGTTAGATCCCAATGGTGATAGAATTAAAACAAAAAATGGCTGGAGCAGAGAGATTAAGGTGCTTCACTACTCACAATTTTAATTATGATAGAACTTCTCGCCCCCGCCGGTTCATTTGCGTGTGCTGAGGCCGCGTTTACGCATGGCGCGGACGCGGTGTACGCGGGTATCGGTAAATTTAACCTCAGGGCGCACTCGCCTAATTTTACAATTGAAGAGTTTTCAAAACTTATTGAATTAGCATCAAGTATCAATAAGCATGTTTATGGCGTTCTAAATATCATGCCCAATGAAGATATGCTCCCTGCGCTTGAAAATACGTTAAGAGAGCTTGCGAGGAGCAAGCGGATGCCGCACGCTTTTATCATAAGTGACCCCGGAGTTTTATCACTTGTTAAAACAATATGTCCCGGTGCCGAACTTCACTTAAGTACGCAAAACGGCGTGTTTAATTCGGCGTCCATGCGGTTTTGGGCTTCACAGGGGGTAAGCCGCGTAATTCTGCCCAGAGAGCTGAATATTGAACAGATCCGCCATTTGTCATCCCTTAACATAATGCAAACAGAGGTATTTGTACACGGAGCAATGTGTGTCTCTGTCTCAGGCCGCTGTCTTTTGGGAACATATTTCAACGCGAGACATCCGAATCTTGGCGACTGCTCTCAGCCATGCAGATTGAAGTACCGCATTACTCCCGATGATCCCACCGTAAATTTTCCTCATGAAGGATTTATTGCGGAGGAATCAACCGACGATGAAAGTGTTTACCTGCTCAACTCAAAAGATCTCTGTACAATCGGTATTCTCCCGCAGATTGTACAGAGCGGAGTAGTATCTCTAAAAATTGAAGGGCGCAACAAAAGTTCCCATTATGTAGCTTCTGTTGTTAAAGTATACCGTGAAGCTCTTGATTTATGTATTAGTGATCCGCAAAATTACAAAGCGGCAAAATGGTGGACAGAAGAACTCGAAGCTCTTGACCACAGAACCTACACGACCGGTTTTTACATAGGGGAACCGGTAAAACAAGACCTCTTCGCCTCAAAAGCGCAGGCGGGCTACCGTCTTGTAGCCACAGTAAAAGCTATTGTAAACGGCCGGCCTGTAATAGATGTCAAAAACAGTTTTTCGTCCTTTGAATCATTAAATGTTCTTCCCGTAAAAAACAGTCTTGCTCCTTACGAACTCACCTTTAAACATATTGAAGAACTTGATGGTAAAATCTGTGACAGAGCAATCCCTAACCGCCTTTTTGTGATTGACGGCTGCAGTGAGAAACTGCGGGTAGGGGATATGCTCAGGAGAGTGGTTGGCGATGATGCGTAAATCGCAATTACTGAACCGCCGATCAATCCGGTGCTGTGCCGTCCGGCAGCCTCACGGCTGTCGTGCAGTTGCCGGGCGGCACAGTGCTGGACTGATTGGCGGCAGTATCAATACCCAATAAAGCAGGCGCTGCTCACTGCGATAGTCGGCAGTTCTCTTGCGGTTTTTCCAAAAGCCTCAACTCTTATGTAACATTTTTCTGTTAGTGATTCAGATGGTATTGGGATGTTTACATCATAAGTATTTGGTTCTAATATTTGGTTAAGGATGATTTTTTCCTCATTTACATTTGGGTTTCCCATAAATACTTTTAAAATGTTGATTTGGCCGAACTCCTGTGTGCTTTTTGCGCGGGCGCATAAATTCTTCACATTATCATCGGATATTGGTTTTGAGCTGATTAACGATTCATGCGGAAAACGTGAATCGCAGATTGACACAAATGGGCCGTTTGTTAAAAATGCCGCTCCATTTTTTATCCCGTCAATTACGTCCTTACGGTCTTTTGGTTTTCCGTAGATTCCTGTGCGTACAAATCCCATATACCGCTCGGCTCCTTCATAAATTTGCAGAAATGGTTTTCCGACAGCCCTGTAGCGGTTAAAATCTCCGTGAGCGTCGCTTCCCGCGAGTATTGGGAGTTTATATCCTTTTTGCAGCATGTTTATCCAAAGATTTTTGCCCCGTTTCCATGATTCAAAAAAGCCGCTGTTTACAGCTTGTATACCTCCAAGACCGTCGCAAATGTCACTGTTTTCCCATGTCCCGCGCCCAAGAAAAAGTCTTTGGAGAAGCCCAGCCTTTGAACCGGGATGCGCGGCGAATGAGACGCCGCCCTGCCTGTTTATTTCGTCAACCGCTTCCTTGATTGTCAATTGCTTTTTGAAATGAACATTTTTTCTCGCTCCGTCAAGCGTTCCGGGAATATATTCCGATATCCCAAGTCCGCAAAGATGCACGACGTCGCCTCTATTATTGACAACGGATATTTCTTCTCCGGGAATGATAATGACCTCCCCTTTAAAATTAGCCGTTTCCGCCATAAACATCTTCCACAGCTGTAAATCTTTGTCCTGACGAAGATAATCATCCGGTAAACAGGCAACATCGTAAGAGTGATCTGTTACGGCCGCAAAATTTAAACCGCACGCCGCGCCCATTCTGTCAATCATTTTAATAGGAGGGCCGAATTCCACATGACTTCTTGAAAACTGCGAATGAGAGTGGACGTCGCCAAATCCGCACCACTCGTCTCCCGGATATTTCTCCTCAGCTATCAAGCAGCGGAATGGAAGTTTTGTAGAGGTTACAAGATTGTCATTTAACACAGTGATTATACGCTTTTCAACGCGTTTTTTTTTAATTTTGCGGTATTTTAAACAAGCGTTAACAAACAGCTCTCCCGAAGTAAATTCTGTGCGCGGAATGTTGAGTATAAAAGCGCTCATCTGCTTTTTTAACGGGTGATTAATTAAGGATTTTTGGATATCGTCAATATGATAATTTAAAACTTTTGGTTTTTCGCTGTTTTGTGAAAGAGTTATTTGAATAGATTCAATTTGTATGGGGTAGAGATGGATATCATTAATGAGAAGGGCTAACGGAAGATTATTGCAATCGGGTATAAGCCTGCGGGGCAGATCAAAAATAATTTCAGGCTCTTTACGAAACAACGCGCTTGGCGAGAATCCCCAAAATCGAAAATGGGTTTCAGCGTACAGCGCTATCGGTAAAAATGGGATATTCATCATAATTATAATATAGCTTTTACAACTCTGTCTCTGCCCGCTAAATCTTTAATTACTGTGATATTTTTCCACCCGCCGCCGCGTAAAATTTTTGGAACACTCTCTCCCTGATCATATCCTATCTCAAAATAAACGCGCCCTCCATCTTTCAAATATTTTGGCGCTTTTGAAGAGATTTCTCTGTAAAAATTAAGACCGTCTTCACCGCCAAAAAGCGCGCTGTGAGGTTCATAATCATACACACTTTTATCAATAGTTTTCATTTGGGATGATGATATATATGGTGGATTGCTGACTATAAAATCAAATTGACTGGCTAATTTAAAAGCGCTCAGCATATCAGCGCATAACAGCTTAACGCCGTTTGAAACATTGCGGGAAGCGGTTTTAAGGGCATTGAGCGAGATGTCAATCGCTATTGCACTCCATAAGGGATTATTTGCTGTAAGTATGGCCGGGATGATTCCGCTGCCGGTACCAATATCAACAAAATAAGCTGTTTTATTATCTTTCTCGCCGCTTAATACCGTCTCAATAAGCGTTTCTGTATCAGGTCTTGGAATAAGAACGTCACGGTTTACAAAAAATTCACGGTCATAAAAGTAAGCTTTGCCAAAAATGTATTGCAATGGTTCACTATCAAGCCGACGTTTGAGTACAGATTCAATCCTGCTTAACTCTTCTTCGGTGATCTCTTTTGTTGACTCCGTGTAAATTTGAACGCGGGAGATATTCAGTGAGTATTCTATAATCAGTTCAGCGCCGCTTTGCGCAAGTTCTCCCAGAAGCGGGGTTAGTGAGTTATTTAGCTTCCGCAGTAATTCTGCTATTATCATTATAAAAATTTATTCGTTATTTTTAATACGCTCATTAAGATCGGCAATAGAAAGCGCGTCAATCAATTCATCCATATCGCCGTTAATCAGCTTATCAAGATTATAAAGAGTAATATTGATCCTGTGATCTGTCACGCGGTTCTGCGGGAAGTTATAGGTGCGGATTTTCGCGCTTCTGTCGCCTGTGCTCACCATATTTTTTCGTGAGGCTGATTCCTGCGCTTCCACTTTCGCAAGCTCCACTTCGTAAAGCCGCGTCTGTAAAACTTTCATCGCTTTGGCTTTATTTTTAATCTGCGACCGTTCGTCTTGACAGGTGACGATAAGCCCTGTTGGAACGTGCATGATGCGCACCGCCGAGTATGTCGTGTTGACCGATTGGCCTCCGGCTCCGCTTGAACAAAAGGTGTCTATGCGCAGATCATTTGGGTCGATGTGTACTTCAAACTCATCGGCTTCGGGGAATACAGCTACAGACGCGGCGGAGGTGTGAACCCGCCCCTGCGTTTCGGTAAGCGGCACGCGCTGAACGCGGTGTACGCCCGATTCATATTTAAGAACGCCGTAGGCGTTATCGCCGCTTATGTTAAGGATAATCTCCTTTACAGCGTTCAGGTCGCCGTAACTTGAGGAGAGAACTTCAACGCTCCACCCTTTTTTCTCTATGTAGTGCATATACATTCTGTAGAGGTCGGCAGCAAAGATTCCCGCTTCTGTTCCGCCTGTTCCCGCGCGGATTTCAAGAATCGCGTTTTTCATATCTTTTGGGTCGCGGGGGACAAGAAGCATTTTAACTTTTTCTTCGTACTCTTCAAGTTCAGGCTCCGCGCTGCTTAGTTCTTCTTTGGCAAGCTCAAGCATTTCCTCATCACTCTCATTTTGAAGAATTTGACGCGCGGAGGCGATATCGCTGATAAGTTGAAGGTATCTCTTAAAAGTCGGCAGACTGCGTGTAAGATTATTGTACTCGCGGCCGATTATCATCATTTTTGACGGGTCGGAAGTAACTTCAGGCGAAGCCATTTTCTGCTCTAACTCATTATGACGCCGTAAGACGTTTTTTACCTTTTCAGCTATCACAGCGCCGCCTTCAGAGCAGTTGAAGCTATCTCTAATTGAGTGTTATCGGGAGTTTTGGTGGTGATTTTTTGCAGCCACAATCCTGGTTTTATAAGAAGCCCCACGACAGGGAAGCGCTGATACCGGTCAGAGAGTTTTAACATTTCGTAAGAGAATCCGCTTACAAGCGGAACAAGCACAAGATGAACCCCAAGCCTGTGCGCGACATTTACAAACGGGCCTATATGCTGAATATAGATCGCGTCAATTATCGTAAACAGCAAAATACTTGAGATCGCTACAAGTATCAAAAAACTTGTACCGCAGCGCGGATGGACGGTTTTATATTTTGTCATGTTGTCAAGAGTGAGTTCCTTGCCGTCTTCGTATGTAAAGATAGCCATGTGCTCGGCTCCGTGATATTCAAAAACCCGGCGCATCTCTTTCCATAAGCTTATGGCCGCAATATAGCCCAAAAATAGAGTAATACGAATTATTCCGGCGGATAAATTAAAAAGCAGCGGTGACTCTCTGATAAACTCAACGCGGTTTACAGTCCACATAGGGGCGTACATGAAAAGCCCGATTGATATTGCGAACGCAAATATCATATTAAGAGCAAAAAACAGTTTATCTTTCGCTGAGTTCTCTTTTTTGACGGTTACAGCTTCGTTTTTCTCTTTCGCTTTCGCCGCTTCCTCATCCTCAACCGCGATATCGGCGCTGCGGGCAAGAGCTTTGTAGCCTAATTTAAATGATTCAAATAAATTTATCGCTCCGCGTACAATCGGGACGCCAAAGCGAGGTTTTCTTTTAGTCAATGAGACAAAAGGCAGCTCCTCAGTTGTCACACTGCCGTCCATTCGGCGCAGAGACCACGCCACTTTCTCTTTACCGCGCATCATTACACCCTCAATAATAGCCTGACCGCCTACTTTATTTTTTTTATCAGCGGCACTAAACCCGGTTAGTACGCTTGCGGGTATTGAGAGGAATCTAAGAGTATATTTTAGAAATGACATTTTTTAATTACCTGCCTGCAATTTTAGTAAGTACAAAAAGGACTTTTAAGAAGGTTTGGATTTGTTAATGCCCTCGCATCGGTACATTCACAAAATAAAAAAACGGAAAAGGATTGCTCCTTTCCCGCCTCAATATACAATACAGGGAACTACTGTTCCTGTGATTTCTGATAGCGCTTACGGAAGCGGTCGACACGGCCTGCGCTGTCGATGAGTTTCTGCTTGCCGGTGTAGTATGGGTGGCAGTTGTTGCAGATATCAATGTGAGCGCTTGTTGTTGTCGCACGTGTTTCAATGACGTTGCCGCATGAACAGGTGAATGACGCCTTCTCGTATTTGGGATGAATCTTCTCTTTCATGTTACCCCTTAATCCTCTCCACGAAATTATATTTTTCGGTTAGCTGAAAAATCAGCAAAAATTAACACTGTTTCATTAATACGTATTACGCGTATCATAAAAATAGCAAGCTACAAAATAGTATATAGCTGCCGGATGGTCAAGTTTTTTTGTAAGTTTTTAATATTGCGAATATGCGGATGGAATATTTTATATTTATCCATAACAATATTGATCCCCAAAATTATTGAAGACACGATTAAATATCGCGCAGCACCGCCCTCAGACTGCACTACAGCCGTGAGGTCTTCGAACGATACGGCGCACCGTGTTTGTCGAGGCGTAAGCCAATATTTAATCGTGTGATCTATAATTGGTACCTCAATAATAACACTCTGAAAAAGGGATAGTTATATTATGATATTCTGTTCAAATCACGGAACAACGGCGGGTATCCACAAAAAAGGGATTATTGCCGCAGTGATCATTGTTTTTATAGCAGCAGCCGTTATTATTGCTCAAAAAGAGCTTGTCAGGCGAAAAATAGCGGCGGGTATTGCCGCGTCTGTGCTTACGGACGAACGTGACGGCAAAACATACCGAACGGTAAGAATAGGCAATAATAGATGGATGGCCGAAAATTTGAATTACAAGACAGATTACTCTTTCTGTTATGGCAATGACAATTCAAATTGCGATAAGTACGGCAGATTGTACGATTGGAACGCGGCGATGGACGCCTGTCCCGCAGGGTGGGTTTTGCCAGGCAGAGATCATTGGAATGATCTGTTTTGGGCGGCGGACGGGGGTAATTATGTTGCCAGTAAAAAGCTTAAATCAAAAACGGGTTGGAATGATAAGGGTAACGGTGTAGATAGATTCAGTTTTTCAGCCCTGCCGGGCGGCTATATATGGGGTTACAGCACTTTCAGCGGTATTGGCGCGTCAGGCAGTTGGTGGAGCAGCGCGGCGAACAGCAGCTGGAGAGGGAACGCCTGGGGTTGGAATATGTACTCAGACCGCGCGAGTATGAACGAAAAACTCTATGAAAACAGTCACGGTCTATCTGTTCGTTGTGTTGAGGATAAATAACTGGAGCTCCCGCCTGCCATCAGACGCAGTAACCATACCCCGAACCAAATAAGTCCCCTCAGACACAATCCGCCCTTTACCATCTGTTAAATCCCAAAACCCCACAACCCGGCGTGTATTACCGCCCCTCCCGTCCTTATTGTCTTAATATTTACCCTGTTGACAACTTGATAAAAAAGAGGCATTTATTCAGGACATATTATTTGGCAGTCGTTCTATACTGGAAATATCAGCCAATATCGCAGAAGAACGCGCCATACATACCGAAGATTTCCAAAGACTTTTATCAAAGCTAAATAACCAACAGGAGCGGTAATTGATCGGAAGCGTTTTGTTGGCGCATAAAGTATATTTGTTCAGATAGGAACTAAAAATGAAGCATCATATTGAAAAATCGGTTCAAAAAAATTACCAAAATCTTCTCGAAAAAATATCGAAGCGCTACGTTCAGGGACAAGCGCAAGCAATTCGCGCAGTCAACGAGTCTATTGTTAGCACAAATTGGGATATAGGCAGATACATAGTTGAATTTGAACAGGGCGGGAGTCCCAAAGCAAAGTACGGCACAGGTCTTTTGGAAAATTTATCAAAAGACTTATCTTTGCGGCACGGCAGGGGCTTTAGCAGGTCAAATTTGAACTATATGAGGCGTTTTTACCTCTTTTATCCAATTTGTGAGACACTTTCTCACAAATTGTCGTGGTCACATTATTGTGAACTGGTGAAAATTGAGGACGAGTTAGAACGGTCATTCTATTATCAGCAAAATCTCTTGGAAAATTGGGGCATTAAAGAGCTAAAACGGCAAAAAAGAACAGGTTTGTTTCTACGGCTTGCTGCTTCTAAAAACAAAGATAAAGTATTAGCCCTGTCCCAAAAAGGTCAGATAGTCGAAACGCCCGATGATTTAGTAAAAGATATTTATGTTTTTGAATTTCTCAAAATTCCTGAACCATATATTGTTTCAGAAAATGAACTTGAAAGCCGTTTAATTGATAATCTTGAGACATTTCTTTTAGAACTTGGCAAAGGCTTCACCTTTGTTGGCCGACAATACCGAATTACGATTAACAATAAAGCATATAGAGTAGATTTGGTGTTCTATCACCGTATATTACGATGCTTTGTTCTCATTGACCTTAAAATTAATGAGGTCGAACACGGCGATATAAGTCAAATGAATACGTACATGGGCTATTTTGATAAGGAAGAAAATGCAGAGGGAGATAATCCGCCAATAGGTATAATTCTTTCAAGAGAGAAAGATCAGTTTTTAGTGGAATATGCTACTTATGGAATGAGCAGTCAACTGTTTGTCTCAAAATACAAGTTGTATTTACCAAATAAAGACGAGTTGAGACATTTATTGGATAGCCAAAGCGAAGAGATATAGTGTTTTTTGAAATAGCCGCTGTTTGAAGCGTCACCAAGTTAGATTAGCATAACATTTTTCACCGATGGAAATAATCCGTTCGCAGAAAGTTCGTAGAAAAGATACACAAACAGTCTTTTAGTGTCCGGTAAAAAAATAAAACTGGTTCCTGCGCCACTACATTTACTGTACGTTAAAGGGCGTTTGGGAAACGGGTAAAATACATCTTAGGTGTGTTGATGTTTGGCTAAGGTGTTTTTTTGATTTTGGGGACGGAGTTGATTTTTATTTGTACACATTCTGTACGTGTTCGAAAAATATGCAAGTCCGCTCCTCAAATTTTAAATCAACTGGCTAAGAGAGATTTTACCAATCAAATAATTACGGATGATTTCGTAAATCCTTTAATTATTTTTTATTAAATATCATTGCCCCGTCATTATCTGTCAAAATAAGTGTGTTAGCATCAACAGAATAATTTCTTGTATCATTATTAAACCTTAAAATCATTTCATGTATTATATTATTAATTTCTTTTTCCGGTAATCCTTTTTCAGTAAAAATAGGTCTAACGGCCACAATTAATTCATTTGCAGTATACCATTTTGAATCAAGTTTTAAACCCATATTGACAAATAAGAGATTGGCTCCATAGATATGTGTAATATTAAAAGTAATTGTTCCGCTATTTGCAGTATAATTACCTTTCTCAAAGGGAACTCCATCTATTGATGCTTCAAAATTTCCGTTGTTTAATCTAAATTCCAATTCCATACCTTCTTCAATTGCAGCCCATTTCCCATTAAGGCGGTTATCCGATTTGGCTTGAAGATTCCCAATAGCCATAAAACAAAATAAGAATATTAAAGCAAATACTCTCAGATGTAAGTTTTTGTTTAACATAAATTTACCCTTTCTCTTATCTATTAAAATAACGTTTAAACACTTTTTCTGTTATACACGAGTTGCATTTTTTGCACAAATTGACATCTGTTAAAAAAGCAATTTATGTGACTTCGCTATGAATTAAGGTCTATACTTCCACTTCTTGCCTCCACCATTGGAATATGTGCCTGCTTTTTTGCCATTTTGGTTATAAAATTTTCGAAATCCATCTCTTAAAACAACATTTTTGCTCGTAAAATAACAATCCCAATATTGAAATGGATCTTCGGCCATATCTACATTTTCCCCTATGGTAATACTAAGATCGAAGATAAAGCCTTGATTTTTACTTCCTGAACAATTATCCTTAAACGTGTTCCAAAACGCTTCGCTGCCGATGAATTTAACGCCGCTTGGGATTGTTATAGTGGTTATTCTAGCATTTTTAAAGGCTCCGCTGCCGATGGAAGTAACCGGAATGCCCCAAATAGTACCGGGAATAATTAAAGTAAGGGTCTGACCCTTACGCTGTTGGCGTGGAGTTTTAACAAGACCTTGTATCTCTCCATTTAAAAATCGATATGTTAGTTCGTGTTTATAAGTTCCTGCCTTCCTGCCATTTTGATTATAATTTTCGGGAAAAGCATGAAAACCATCTCCGCCAAATGAATTTGAACTCATATTCACATTTGTACCTACGGTGATACTGGTTAATTTATTATCTAAAAATGCTCCCGCCCCTATAGAATTAATACCGTTGGGTATAGTTACCTTTACTAATCCTGTATTCTTAAACGCATCACTACCTATAGAAATAACCGGATCTACCCAAATAGTAGTGGGAATAACGAGTTCTGTCGCGTTGGTACCTCTATTAGCAAAACCTTGTATCTCTCCCTTTGCAAATCTAAATCTGTCATTCATAACAACTTCGCTTCTTTTGATAGTCAGTATTTGAAGAATTCCGTCTATGGCTGCGGCCTCAGCGTCTTTTCCGTTTACACTGGCAACCCGTATAACTAAATTATCGGTTATATCATTTGCGTTGACACTTTGAAAAGTCAGAGTTTTTCTGTCTGGAGCAGAGATACTAATACCAGGACGACCGCTTCTGTTTAATTCCCAAGATCCTCTTGCTTGTAAAGTTTCTCTGCTTATTACGTTATCCTGATTATTCACTAATTCAAAAACTATAGAAAAATTGTTGCTCCGTCCCGCAAAAGCTTTTAGACTGGCAACACTTTGCCGGGGCCAATTAGCTAATCCCCATTCCTGTGCTCTTCCTGTAGCTCTCAAACCATCATATACTGCTTGTACTGCACGTTCTATCGAAAGCGTCCATACGCCGCTGCCATACAAATATGTCTCTATGCTCATGTTTACAGTTTCATTTTCGTAATTTATTTTACCCTGTTTAATCTCGCTTGAGTAAAACAGGGTATAAGGCATAGACTCTATTTTATTAAAATTGTCAAAAAACAGCTCTGTTTCCTCAAGCCTTTTTATCCATTCTCTCCGCCATGCTATATCGTTACGGACATTATCGCCTATATTTCCGCTTGTAATGTTGGCGTTAAGTATAGAAGAACGATTTATCGCTTCTCCCAAAGACGGGTCAAAGGCAGCAGCCTGAAAATAGTAACTCAATGCCGCGACTTCGGTTCCCTGTCTCTGAGCGGTAACGCCTCTGGCAAGAGCAGTTTGCGCGGTTACATAGTTTGCCTGTGTCGCACCGGCGAGTTCAGCTTGCGCTTTTTCCGTGAGCGTTACGCCCATTTTGGGAAGTAACTCAAGTGAAGCCCGCCGTATGCCTGTCAAGTTGTTCAATTCCCAAAAAGTAAAATTTCCTGAATACGAGGCAGTTGTCATTTTGTCAGAGTTTCTGATAATACTTATTTGAAGATTGTAGCCTGTCGGTGTTTTGATAATTTTCCCGTCCATAAAATGGGTTGTGGGTATCAAGTTTCCTAATTCCCGCATCGCTTGAGTTTGTACACTATCGCTGTAAGAAGGTGATTTTAGGATGTGGACATATATAGCTTCACGGCGCTGCCAATCTAATACGTCAACGGCGGAATAACTTGAAAAGTTACTTATGAATTCTCCTTGTATCAATGTTGGGAGATGGCTTTGATTTTCCGCAAGACCGGTTGCATGCGGAGCAAGAATAGTAATACTCATTCCTTTACCGCCGTCTCCTGTCCAGTTCTGTGTAGCAGACGCATTTACAGTATTGACTAAACCTATTACAGCAAACATTGTAAAGATTAAATTCATAACAATATGACGCGAATAATTTACCTTATTCATCTTAATAATTCCTTAAAAGTAAAAATGGTTGTAATTTGGCATTAGTGATAAAGCAACGCCTAAAGCTGTTTTTTTGAGTTTTATCAAAACGAATACAAAAAAGAGTAACTGCTAATAAAGTTGCAGTTATCGGCTTATATAAGCGGTTTAAATCAAAACTGTATGCTTGACAAATGGGGGGGGGGGGGGTAATTCATTGTTGTCAACGGTGCGGGCGGTACGGGACACAATACGCTCACTATCTGCCGGTAAACGGTAAGCATTATAAACCGCTCCCTATTTTCGCTTGTGAGCTTATCGAAACGGCCGTCTTGTTTTTTGATTTTTTCTGCGTGGTTCATTTTGATTTCTCCAAAGCCGTATTGCGCCTTATGACATTATTATATAATCCCATAGGTAATTTTTCAAGGAAAAACATCTTTTATGACAATATTTTACATGGAGTTTACCGCGTGAATATCATTGTTGTTGAGAGTTTTGTATATTATACAGCTATGTCAAAAAACAGAAGATTGCTATAGAGTAAGATGGCGGCCATGTTAACACTCTTCAAATAACGTATACCCCGCCTCTTTGATATGAAGCGCCCCATCGCGTTTGAGAACACTTGAATACAGGCAGAATTCCGGCACTAAAAACGGTTCAGTTTTAAACAGAGAGTTTGCGCTCATAAATCCGGCAAGTTTTTGCGGCGGAGATCCGTTGAGGCGCGCAACCGTTATGTGCGGAGAGAATTTGCGTTCCGCGGGCGGCAGTCCCGCCAACACGACCGCGCGTTCCACATGTTTTTGTAATCGTATCAGATTTTCGTTTTTAGCTATCCCGCACCACAATACTCTCGGTTCTTTTCTTGGCGGGAAAAAACCGACCGACTGGAGCCGCATTGTAAAAGGGGCGAATTTCACAGTTTTCAGAGAGTTATCAATTAACTGCGCGGCGTCTTCGTTGACATCCCCAATAAAACGCAGTGTGAGATGCAGTTGATTTTCAGGAGTCCATCTCGCGCCTGGTATCGCTTCGTATATTTCGCTTATATCATCGCGGATATTTTCCGGCATATCAATCGCTGCAAATAGACGTATCATTATAGCGGGCTATTTTTTACCGTAAAGATTAACTATAAATCTCTCGGCTATAAGCGTTGCCATGGCGGCCATTTTTTCTATCTTTAAGAGCAGCAGACACAGCATGAGAAGAAACGCGATAATGATAATAGACAGAAATACAAATATCACGACCATATATTTAACCCCTTTATGATATTCCTCTTGCCGGATCCATATTCGGAAAGCGTGTTTTTGAAGCGTTGTACATTTTTAGCCCAGCCATTGCGATCATCGCTCCGTTATCCGTACAGAACTTCGGCGATGGAAAGAATACGTTATCCGCGCCGAAATTTTTAATTAACTCATTTTTGAGATACCCGTTGCAAGCCACTCCGCCTCCAAGCGCAATCGTTTTTATACCGCAGGAACGCGACGCTTGATGGAGGTTATTAACAAGAGAACCAACGACAGCTTTCTGAAACGCCCCGCAAATTTGCGGACGGTTCTCTTTAATATACTGCCCGCTGTTTGAAGATATGAAATTTTTAACAGCGGTTTTTAATCCTGAGAAGCTAAAGTCAAGAGAATCTGGCGATGATAAACGCGCAATCGGAAATTTTATTTTTTCTTTTTTATTTTCTCTCTCGTCTGTCGTTCCTGTCTTTTCTTCTTTTCCTGCCTCCTCTTCTATCGCCCGACCCGCAGGGTAGGGGAACCCAAGCAGTTTACCCACTTTGTCAAACGCTTCCCCTGCGGCGTCGTCAACAGTTTGCCCAAGACAGCGGCAATTCCCGTAAGATTCGTATCTGTAAATAGCTGTATGTCCGCCTGAGGCAAGCAGGCTCAAAAACGGTGTTGGAATATCAGGATGCTCGATAAACAAAGAGCAAATATGTCCCTCAAGGTGATTTACCCCTGTTACCGGTATACCGTAAGCGGTATGCAGGCCAAGAGCGAAGCTCACTCCTACAAGCAGCGCTCCCGCAAGACCGGGACTGTCGGTCACTGCGATAAGGTCTAACTGATCTATCGTAAGATTGCAATCCTTAATAACCCGTTTTGTCAGGATATCTATCTTCTCCAGATGAGCGCGGGAAGCTACTTCAGGCACGACTCCGCCGTAAAGCGAGTGCTCTTCCTGAGAGTGAGTCAGGCTTGAGAGAATTGCGCCGTCTTTCATAATAGCAACGGAGGTTTCGTCGCAGGAAGATTCTATGCCGAGAATGATCATAACAAATAAATATACTTAATGGTTATGTTGACGTTGACTCCATCGAATATTATTTTTTCATTATGCAAGAACAGATGAAAAAAGTGCTTGAACAGGCGGCAAGGCTGCAAAAACTTGTCCCGGACGCCGTTCTTGTAGGCGGTTCCGCCGCGTTTGTGTATGTACAGCACCGCTATTCATTAGACCATGATCATATTATTACAGATTTGGAAGAGCGGTTCGATTTAATATTGGACTCTCTTGAGCGTGAGGGCGATTGGGTAACCAACAGGGTGGTTTACGGTAAAATAATTTTAGGAGAACTGGGCGGTATAGAGGCCGGCGTAAGGCAGCTTATTCGCAAAAGAGCGTTGGAGTTTCAGAAAATTCAGATAGACGATTTTTCCCTGAATGTACCGACAGTAGAAGAGATTACCAGGATAAAGGCGTTTCTCATTGTAAAAAGAAATCAGATGCGGGATTATTTGGATTTTGCCGCGCTTACCGACAAAATTGGGATATTGGCGAGCGCAAAAATTATAGAAAATATTGACGAATACTATACCGATGATTCGCAAAACGGAAAACCGGTACTGTCTCAGCTATTGAGGCAGCTTGGCGAGCCGATGCCAAAAGATTCAAGAAGTATTGAACAGCTGCCGAATTACAAGGGGACTGTGGACAAATGGAAAGATTGGAATACTATAATTGAGACTTGCAGGAGCGCAGCTCAAAAGGTTATGGAGATTGACAGCAATGCTTAAATTCAGAAACATAGACGTATCGCCAAGCGATCCGGTTGAAAGATGGGGTGTGGAGGGTATTTTGTGCGCTTTTGAGAGGGGCGGCGTGGAGGATTGGCGCAAAATTTGGAAAAGCGCTTTCACTGACAAGTCGCAAAAAGTTTTAGACGACGTCGCTCAAGTGAAAAAAATGCTGAACCGCGGCGATTTGGGTTATGCGATTTCGCGCTTGTTTTGATTTATTTTTATTTTTTAATAAAAAAGTAGTTGCATTTTTCTCAAATTTATTATATATTATAAGACAGATGATTAATTACAGCACCTTAGCCACCGGAAAGCGGTCTAAAATGCGGGCAAGTTTATACACAGTTCTGTTTATAATTGCTTTGAGTTTTGGGGTTATCGCGCAACAGGGCGCTCCCGCAGCCTCCGCTAAATCCGACAGCGCCGCAGTAATAACTCAATACGCTTCCAATCAGCAAAGACAGACTCTTAACAAACAAAACGGCGTCTATCGTCCGGTCAAAAATACCAACTGGTCTAAAATCAAAGCTCTCTTCGAATAATCTTTTTGTAAAATCTTTAAAGATATCCCAAAACCTCATTATACTTGTTGCTATATATATTGATATATTATATATTAATTTAAAGCCGTAAATAAGATTTATATATTAAAGGCTCCTCTAAAAACTGCCGTGCCTGTGCTCCCGGACGGCCTCACGGCTGTAGTGCAGCCGGCAGGGAGTGCGGGCATGGTAGTTTTTAGAGGTACCATTAATAAAAACACTAACTAAAAAATCCCTGTAAAGGAACTGCGTTATGAGTTTTGAAAAGCTGCTAAGACCGGAGTCAGTTGCGGTTGTCGGTGCGTCTGCGCAAGCCGGCAAAGTTGGATACGAGATCTTAAACAACGTTATAAGCGATGGGTTTGCGGGGCCGATTTACCCGATTAACCCCAAAGCGGATGAGATACTGGGTAAAAAGTGCTACAAAACTCTTACAGAGGTGCCGGGACCGGTTGATCTCGCTATTGTAGTGATTAAACGAGACCTTGTTATCCCCACGCTTAAAGAGATGGGCGAAAAAGGGACAAAAGCCGCTATTGTAATTACCGCGGGATTTGGCGAAACAGGCGAAGAGGGTAAAAAACTTCAGCAGGAAATTATAGACGTTGTACGCAAGTACGAAATCACAATGGTCGGCCCTAACTGTCTTGGTTTGCTTAACCCCTGGCATAAGCTCAACGCTTCGTTTGGAGGTACGGCGGGTGTGCCAGGCGGCATAGCGCTTATCTCACAGTCCGGCGCGCTGCTTACTTCAGTTCAGGATATCGCCGCTCAGGAGAAGCTTGGATGGTCGGTTCTCGCTTCAATTGGTAATAAAGCGTCACTTGATGAAGTTGACTTCTTGGAAGGTCTTAGAAACGATAATAATACAAAAGTTATCGCCGGATATCTTGAGAATATTACACGCGGACGGGATTTTATCCGTGAGGCTGAGATCGTAAGCAAAGAGAAGCCTATTGTTCTTTTAAAATCAGGCCGTACAGATTCAGGAGCAAAAGCCGCCGCTTCACATACCGGAAGTCTTGCGGGATCAGATTCCTCTTACGCGTCGGCGTTTGACCGGGTAGGGGTGATCCGCGCGGATTCCATAGAGCAGCTTTTTGATATTTCGATGGCGTTTTCATATATGCCTTTACCTGAAGGCGACCGCGTTGCTGTAGTAACAAACGCGGGCGGCCCCGGTATTATGATGTCTGACGCGCTTGAAATGCTTGGCCTCAAGGTTGCGAAACTTGACAAAGAGACTACAGACAAGCTGCTTGCAACGCTTCCGCCGGCGGGTTCTGTGAATAATCCGGTTGACGTTCTTGGCGACGCGACAAGCGATATGTACGGCAAGGCGATGGACATAATAATTGAGAGTCCGGCCATTGACAGCATGATTGTTGTCCTCACGCCGCAAAAAATGACAGATGAGGATAACGTCGCTAAAAAAGTGATAGAGCTTTCAAAGAAATATAAGAAGCCGATATTTACTTGCTTTATGGGAGCGGGAAGCATTGTTAAGGGCGTGGAGCTCCTGCGCGATAACAAAATCCCGCAGTACAGTGTACCGGAACGCGCGGCTAAAGCGATGCTTGAGATGGTCAGATACGCAAACTACAGAAAGCGTCCCGCGCGTAAGGTTGAGGAGTTCAAGGTGAATAAACAGGTAGTTGCGGACATTATAGCCAATTACCGCAAAAAGGGAATGAATGAGATAGGCGAGGTTGACGCGAAAGAGATCATGCGCGCTTACAATTTCAGTGTTCCTGCCGGTAAATTAGCGAAAACGGCTGAAGAGGCGGGCAAGTTTACCGATGAGATGGGCTATCCGGTAGTTATGAAAATTTCAAGCCCGGACATCCTGCACAAGTCTGATTCCGGCGGTGTAAAAGTTGGCTTAGCTGACCGCGGCGCTGTTGTAAAGGGGTTTGAGGATATGATGGCTGCCGTGAAACAGAAGGTGCCGAATGCTGACATTCACGGCGTACTTTTAGAAAAGATGATAGGAAGCAAGGATGACTGTGAAGTGCTCATTGGAATGAACAAAGACCCGCAGTTCGGGCCGATGATTATGTTCGGCTGGGGCGGCGTTTACGTTGAAGTGTTGAAAGACGTATGCCTGAAACTCGCGCCGCTTACGGCTGACGAGGCGATGGAAATGATTGCAAGTACAAAGGTCAACAAACTGTTATTGGGCGCGCGCGGTTCCAAGCCTAAAGATATTAAAGCGGTAGTAGAAAACCTTCAGCGAATCTCGCAGCTTGTTATGGATTTTGAGGAGATAGCCGAGATCGACATCAATCCATTGAAAGTTGGTGTTGATGGAACTGGGGCAACGCTCTTGGACGCGCGTATTATTCTTACGAAGTAAAGTAGAAAATTGAAAGAGGATGTATTGAATGGCAGGCCTTAGCGCCTGCCTTTTCTATAGATCACACGATTAAATGTGTCCGAAGACCTCACGGCTGTAGTGCAGTCTGAGGGCGGTATGGCGTAATATTTAATCGTGTCTTCAATAATTACAGTTTAAAATCGCTGCTTGTAGGCAAAGAGTCAACCCCGCCCCCTTTTATCCCTTTGTACAAGGCCGCGGAGTTTGCGAGTCCCGCCGATTCAAACGCGTCGCAGCCTATGGCTATGCCGTGCAGGTAGCCGCCGTTAAAAGCGCTTCCGACAAGAGTGGAGGAGCGAAAGGTTTCTGAGACGTCAGGCACGGGAAATTCTCTTATTTTTTTATCATGTCCGACCATACAGCCCTCTTTTCCCATTTTCACCACTACAATATCTACACCCCTGTCCCAAAGAAATCCAATTATTTCAAACGGTTTATCATGTCCGAAAAGCGCCTTTGACTCTTCGGGTGATGAGATGAATATCACGTCGATGAGCGGCAGTACGCTCCATAAACACTCTTTCGCGTCATCAAGCGATTCCCAGCGGTGAAGCCGCAGATTGGGATCATAGGCTACCATTATGTTATTGCAGTGAGCGTAATGAAACGCCTTGAATATTGTACGGCGTGTATCTTTTGATACGGATTGCAGTTCACTTGAGGCGTATACGATTTTACTGTTTTTAATTAAATCGTCGTAAACCATTGATGGCTCTATATGTTTCGCGGCGCTGCCGGGGTGATGGATAAGGTACTCGCGGCTTTCGGGGTGGCTGCTGCTTGTGAAATAGAGACCGTTAAATCCCTGACGGCAGGTAGTAACATGGTCTATATTTATCCCCTGAGAGGTGAGTCTGTCGCGTATAAAGCCATAAAACGAATCACGGGCGACGGCGGAGAGCAGCTGCACGCTTGAGCCGAGCCGCGCCGCCGCCGCGGCTGTTAAAAGATCAGCCCCGCCGATATCCTTTTTAAAAGAGTCACATTTAACTATATCGCTTTCGCAGGCAAACTCCACGAAACATTCGCCTATAACGAGTAAATCATAATCTTTTTGGGGAAGTAACATTAAACGCGCCTGTTAGTGTAGATTTATGCCATGTACCAGTATAGTTATAGAAATATAAAATACTTTTCATGATGATACAACCGTTTTTGTGATTAATTTTTGCTTTTCGCCAAGCTGTTAAACGTCTCGTCAAGAGTTTCAAGTATTTTACGGGCGGCGATTATGTTTTGCGGGTCTGTTCCCTCAAGCAGATAGTAGCAGCAGGCATAGAGTTCCGCGAGGATTTTTGAGTTTTCATCTGTTTTGTCAAGCGCGAGTTCAAGTTGAAATACGAGATTCTGCGCTTTTTCAAGATCGCGTTTAGAGTCCTCCTCAATACTGTTTTTAATAAGCGATATCGCCTTGCGGTGCATAAAGCAGACAAGCCACTTTATGGTTGAGGTGAGTACCTGCATATCTCCGTAGCGTGAAGCCGCTCTTGACATTATAGTCATATACTTTTTGTCATTCCATTACTCAAATGTAAGACATTTAGCGCATAAAGAAAGTTTTTAGTTCTAAAAACTAAACACTAAAAACTAAAAAAACACGCACTGTTTATTTTACGTTTTGCTACTTTAACAATCCAAGCACATTATTGCGGTCTATTTCCTGAAACCGGCCGAAAGTTCTCGCGCTGCCTTCGTTCATAAACAGCTCTTTTATATGACCGGAGGCGTTCAGCGCGGTCTTTAGGTCGGAGTTAAGAGGGTCTGCGTTTTTAGCGGCAGGTTTTCCGCCCTGCTGCTGCGCCCCTATTTCAAAAAATTTCACAATCATCTCTTCAATATTCAAAAAGGCGCTTGCCGCAGACTGATGAGTTGAAACTGAAAGCGGCTCTTTTGTTTCGTCTTCTTGTAAAGAAGCAAACGTCTTAGGATATTTTTCTTCAAGCTCCCCAAAAATAGTTTGAAAACGCGCGGCGGAATCATCTCTCTCTTTTTCAGATAGTATGTTTTGAGACGCGTCTGCCGCAAGTTTTCTCATCTCTTTAAGAATATTTAATACGAATGTCTGTTCATCATTAAAATTGAGCTTAAACGGCAGAGGCGATGCTTGCTCCGATTCATTTTTTGCGCTTTTGAGTTTAAAAGTTCTGGAAGCGCCGCTGTAAGGAGTTTCGAGAGTATCCGCGTCATCATTTTTGCGCTTTTTTGCGCTTTGCACGGTATCTGAGAGCCCCTTAAGAAAAACGCCAAGCCCCAGAGCGCTCTTCCTTAACGGAGTTACCTCTTTATTCTTGCGCGGCGCATGCGTTTTTTCAATTTCGCGGATCATCATATTTTATAAATCCAGATCAAAAAATTAAGGGTACCTCTAAAAACTACCGCGCCCGCACTCCCTGCCGGCTGCACGGCAGCCGTGAGGCCGTCCGAGAGTACGGACACGGCAGTTTTTAGAGGCGCCTTTAAGCCAAAAACGGCTTGGGTACATCTTCCCCTTATCATTATCGGCAGAAAAGCCGTTTTCCTTTAGCGATTTTTTCAAAAAATTAATTTTTTATGATTTTTATACTGTGTCACCGATAAATTTCGCACTGCACCGCACGCAGCTGCACGCAGTACCGTGAGGCTGCTTAGCGGTACAGTGCGAAATTTATTGGTGAATTGGTATAGGAATTGTTAAGAATGTACTTTTGCAGATCATTTTCATCCTCAGCAGGCGCTGCTTTTCTCATCCATAAATTTGTATTGATCCCGCTGATGGAATCGGTTTTGAAGCCGCGTAAAAGCAGATGCAGTGAGCCGCCGAGATTTTGCGCCGGATCATAGCGGTTTGCAAGTACGCCTTTGAGGTATTTGTGAAGGGCGCGGCAGTAGATTTTTGCCTGTAAATCATAATGACTGTTTATACAGTGTCGTCTTATCGTTTCCTGATCAAAAAAGTTTAGATTATCGCTTTTCCAGTCAACAATATAGTATCGGTAAGGATGGGGAGTATAACTTTCATTTCTTACCCGGAATACAAGATCCATAAATCCGCCTATCCAGTGGGGCGGTGATGAGAGTAGAAATTCCATTTCAGGTATGCGGTTGTGTTTTGGAATGCCGGCTATATCTATTGTAACGCCGCAGGGGAGTGATAGCGGCGCGGTCAACGCGTTTTTTATGTATTGTGACGCTTCTTTTACAGCGTCTTCACTCTCTTCTATTGATGAAAGATTAAGGACGCCGCCGCGTTTAAGATATTTGGCTGTTATATTTGCGAGATAATTTTCATCTCCAAGCGCTGTACGTAAGTCGGGTATACTTAAAAGTTCTTCGATGACTCTATGCAAAGCGTCGCCAACGGCTCTTCCGCCTGGTAATTTTTTTTCGTTGTTTTCGCTTACAGTATCGTCGTCAGAATATTCCTCACTTTTGTCAATATCGCGGTGAGAGTTTAATTTGCGGCTGAGCTGAGAGTAGCTTGTTTGTATAGTTATAAAAGGTTTTAAAAGCAGGTTTGGAATCTCTTTGGGAATCGCGGATGAACTTTCCGTGTTCGTTTTTTCATTATGAAAAGAGTTATTGGAAAGATCAGGTGATAAAAATTTATCTTCGTCAAACAGTTCCGTATATGGATTTTGCTCTTTGATAAGCTCTTTTAAACGCGGCGAAAGCTCTCCCTCTTTTTCCGCGCCGCGCATTACTGCAAAAAGCATTACCTGCGGTCTTGTAAGGGCGACGTATAAGAGGCGCCGGCGCTCCTGCTTTTGAGAGATATTGTAACTGTCAACGGCTAAAGAGAGTTGAGGATTTTCTTTGGGATTATTAAGGTAAGGAGTAAGTTTTCTTATTTTGCCGGTTTTATCATTCCATATCAGAAAATTGGGAGATTTAGGCAGCTCTTTTTTTTCTGAGTTTACAACGAAAACGACAGGAAACTCAAGTCCTTTCGCGGCGTGCATGGTGAGGATTTTCACGCTTGATTTTTCGGTAGAGAGAGTGTGAATATTTTTGTCGCCGCCGGCGCTCTCTTCGTTTGTATAGAGGCGCTCAAGGTGGCCGATAAGCGGATGCAGTCCGCAATTTTTGCTGTAGAGCCATTCTATACAATAATCTACTGTCTGTCGTAAATCAGCCAGGTGCCTCTCCCCATCGGCAAGCAGAATAAGCCTCTGCCTGATTTTTGTTTTCTCAAGAATACTTTTAAAAAGCTGCGCCCATAATTGTTTTTCGGCTAAAAAACTCCAATTATGAAAAGCGTGAGCGGGACAGCACATCTCATCATTGCCGTATTTAGGATCAGAGCAGGGGTTTAAATCCCGCCCAGGGTTTATAAGATGAGGCGCTATATTAAAAAAATGCGTAAGCATCGCGCTGATTTGCGCGCCGTTATCATCTTTTTTGCCACTATCATATTTTTTGAGGACTGCCGTAAGCAGCGCCCTCAAATCACGCGCCATTACTGAATTAAAAACACCCTTTTGCTTATACTTTATACAAGGTATACGCTGAATCCTCAATTCATCAATAAACGCTTCCGCAAGAGCGTGAGTTTCAACGATTATCGCAAAATCTTTGTAGTCAAGAGTCTGATTTTTCCATTTTAAGCCGTTGGGGATAGAGACAGTTTTTCCTTTTAATTTCTTGATAGCATTGCATATTGCCGCTGCCAGATTTTTGCGGTCATCAGTTTTATTATCTGTCGTCAATGAGATAATTTTAATCGCTTTTTCGCCGAGCGGATATTGAGGTAAATCTGTGCGTACCGGCGCTCTTGCGCTCTCATCCGCCGAATAGGTGATACTGCCGGCGCCGCTGCCGCCGTCACCAAAAAGAAACCAGTCTTCACCATTATCACATTCGGATTTAGGGCTGAAAACAGCGTTATATCCGTTTATAACTTCCGGCAGTGAACGGTAATTGTCAATTAAGCTGTAAACAGTTCCGCCAAGCTCTGTAATAGCTTTTTTAGCGTTTATATAGCTTTGTATATCCGCGTTTTGAAATGAGTAAATAGATTGTTTCGGATCGCCGACAATAAACATTTTCGCGCCGCTTTTTGGCGGATTGTCTTCATCTAAAAATATTTTTTTAAAAATATTCCACTGAAGCGCGCTTGTATCCTGGAACTCGTCAATAATACCGTAACGCAATTGTGAACGCAGAGTTTTAAGCAAGGGAGCGTCTTTTGTATAGAGCGCCTGAGCCGTCAATTGCAGCATATCGTTATAGGAGATGAGTCCGTTTTGTTTTTTGTATGATTTACAGCGTTTGGCAAGCGATTTACCCGCTTCACTAATTACTGACAGTAAAAGCTGCGATTGTAAATTGTTAAATTGTTCTGTTTCGTTAATGTAAGGATGATTTTTTATTTTTTCGGATATTTCGTCAATAACCGCCGCGTATTCTTCGATATTTTTACGGTTAGCCTTTGTATAAATCCCCTTATTTCCCAGTTTTTGAGGGTTTTTCAGGTATTTAGTATCATAAAAACCGTTTGCCGTCATCTTCTCAAACCGCTCAATCAATTTACAGATAAGCTCCTGCCTGTCAGCTTCCAATTTTCCAGATTCACGAAGATCAAAAAGCTGTTTACAGTATTTTTCAAGAGTTATAATCAATAACGTTTCTGATTCTTTAATTTTCACATAAGAGCTTTTTAATTCTTTAATAATATTGTTAATATTTATCATATCGTTATTGGATTGAGTATTAATACTTGACAAAATATCAATTGATAACCCGTCGTCATTTATAAGCGCAAGCGCGATTTTACAGATTAAATTAAAGTGTTTTTCCTCAAACTTTACACCGTACCGTTCAAGTGTCCGCATCGCCTGAGGTATGTTTGTCTTCTCATCCTGCCACTCGGTACGCATTGACTCGCGCAGCAGCCCCTGCACTCCCTCTTCATCATCTGTAATTTGCGTACTGAAGTGTATTCCTGTTTCAAACGGCCACGTTTGCAGAAGCCGCAGGCAGACGCCGTGAATTGTGCCTATGAGCGCTTCGTGCATATTGTTAAGACAGGTTTCAAGGTGTAATATCAGATTTTCATTAGATCTTTCGGTACGCAGCTCTTTTATTCTTTGTGAAATTCCATCAATAATGCGTTTTTTAAGCTCGCCAGCCGCTTTTTCGGTATAAGTAACGAGAAGGATCTCTTTTAGCTGAATAAAATCGTTATGAAAGCCGCTTTTTTGCTCAAGCATTCTTATAACAAGCTTTACAATTGTATAAGTCTTGCCTGTTCCGGCGTGCGCTTCTATAATTCCGTGCCTTAAAAGGTCAATATCGTTGGGCGATGATATACGTCTGTTTTCACTCATATATCTGCCATCCATCTATCAAGTATTGGCGCAAAGCGCAAATCCGCAAGCTCTCTCAATTCGGCGTCTGTAAGCTGCGGCGCCTGCGCGTCTGTCAAGCTGAAAGCGTCCATATAGCATTTGTAACTTTTACCGCTCAGAAGTTCATCTTTAAACGTATTGACATTAAGTTCTTTCAGCTTTTCGTTAAAATCACGATGATCTTTTTTATCACCTATTATCTTCTTTATGACTTTAAACGGCAGATATTCGCTGCGGTTTTCTATTAACATCTGCTCTAAAATCATCCCCAGCCATATTTTTATCTCACCTGATTTTTGCGGATTAACTTTCATGTGAGATATTTGTACATCCGGTTTATCGTGATTGAGCTGTATCAGAGAGAGGGGGAGTTTACCCGCATATTCCTGTTCGTAAATCCACTGCGCGGCTCCTTCAAGCCAGAGATCATTATTATCGGCAGCTTCTCCCTCTTTACTAAATGTTATGACCGCCGCGCTTTTTGCCCCGTTTTTTCCCTCTTTTGGAATGAGCGCAAGGGGATGAATGCCGGTTATTGAAAAAGAGCGCTTATTTTCATTTGTAATAGTCAAAAAACAGGGCAGATCGTCTCTGTTTAAAGAGAAGTCACAATCTTTAACAAGTTTGTGATCTGTAAAAGTTGATAAGAGCTTAAGCGCTTCCTCAACGCATCCCTTACTCCATTTTATGAGTTCGTCTCTTTCCATGCGGCAGAGATACCCTTCAGGCGCTTTGCCTGAAACTATATGGATTTCATAAATATTCTCAGCTATTGAGGCGGCTTTGCGTTCAAGGGTCTGCTTATCATTTATGATATTATTATCACTGCCGGGAAAGAGAAGCTCAAGGACAGCGCTCCATAGATTTTTCCTCAGTCTTGCCAGATAATATCCTGAAACAAGCGGTTCGTCACCCTGCGGCATATCTTCTCTGTTGTCATCAGGCCCTATTCCAAGAGTTCTATACAGATGATATTCAAGCGGATTTGAGAAGAAGCGTTTTATATCGTTAAGATCAGTAGTATATTCATTATGCAAGCGGTCTGCCGTTGGGGCGCTATTAATCGCGCCCGTACTCGCTTGTGATCGGTGTTCAATCCTAATATTTGAATTTAATGCCGCAAGCTCGCGCTGAGTTTTATCCCATGTTCCATGCGGACGTCCCGCGTGTATGGGGATATCAAGCGATTCATGAACAACCCAGGGAATTTCTCTGCGTACCGCGCAGCGCGTCTGTCCATCTTTAACTATTGATACTCCCTGATTAATTAGATAATCTTCCAATTCTAAAACAACGCTTGAGGGCTGCAATATCTCATCTTTCTGCATATCGCGCGCTTTGTATGACAAGACAAGGCTCTCTTTTGCCGCGTGAATGAGTTCAAGAAACGCAAACCTGTTCTCTTTCACAACGTCTGAATCGCCGATAATCCGCTTTTCAGTGAGTAAATCCCATTTTCCTTTGTCATTTGTACCTGGAAAGGCGGAAGCGTTGAGTCCGGGAACAAATATTACTTTATGAGGAACAATAAGCGATTGCTTAAGCGGCGCGAAAGTAACGCAGTTCCAGTTAGAAGACGGTGACGGCAGTTCCTGAGGAAGACATGTCTGTACAAGCGCTATAAATTCGTCAGTCGTTATATTTTTTCTCTTCGCAATACTCTCCTGAAACGCAATCTGTTCAATTCCTTCAACTGTTTTCTGCCTGATTTTCTCTTCCGCGCCCGCCTCTTTTACCTGTTTATTATTGGGGATTGCGCCAAACCAGTGCCAAACAGCTTTTTTCATTAATTCCACAGCATCGCTTATGTTAAGCGTGGAATCGTTTTTGTTAAATTCATCAGACAATGCGTCAAGTTCTTCAAGTAAAACAGAAAAAATCTCGAATGCTTGAATTTTATATTCGGGAAATTCGCTGTCATCATCATTTCCATTAACGGCGGCAGCCGATTTTAACGCGTAATCAATGACGTTTTGACGCAATTGATCCAATCCGTATTTAAAAGTATGAATATCTGTTACCGCCTCACCCTTATCTCCCATCCGCTTACGCCCGCAAGCGTCATACCCGCGATACATCCCTAAATCCTGCGCCCACCGCTCCCATATTCTAACCATGCTCAATGAGAAATTTCTGCCCGCCTGTACAATCGGGTTTCTCAGAAGCTCAAAAATCTGCGGGCGGTTAAATTTACCGCCGATAATATTGAGCAGATTGCGCATACCCTGATTAACCAAACTTGACGCGCCCGATTCGCCGAGTATCGTAAATGGAATGTATTGCTGATCATTTTGGCTGTACGCGCCAAATACCCGCAGTATGTGGGGCTGGTAAGCAGACAGATCCGGTATGTAAACCGCTATTTCATCGAATTTGTTGATTTGTTTGTTATGAACCATGTCTAAAATAAGTTCTCTGAGTTCCTCAATCTCACGGCTTGCGTCTGGAGACGCGAGGATTTGCAGAGAACGGTCGTTTTTCATATCGTTATTGAGGATGTAAAGATTATTCTCCCGCAATAACAGTGATTTTTGAAGCGATTGTAAAAGCGTTTGCGGCTTTACCTCATCTTCATCTTGAAAAGCGGGGCTGTAATATTGAAAATTCCACTGAGCCTGCGGACACCATAAATAGATATTCTCCTTGCCGGCGCTTCCCCATAATTTTAGAAGCGTATGGTCTTGTGTATCCTCAAATAGATTCAGTTCAGATTTATCATAATCTTCACTGCGCATAGGTTTAATAGCGCCCGATTTTTCCGGTGAATTATGGCGAAAGCTGACTCTTGACGCGCGCTTTCTGCTTGTGTCAACATCTTCCCAAAACTCCGCGCATGGGTTAGTGAGAAAAAGGTGCATCTCCACTCCATCCATCTGCGATATTTCTACAAGAGTGTTGCGGTGGAAATGGCTTATTTTTGACACGTTGAATAAAATTATTTGTGATCCCGGATTACACCAGGCGCGTTTCTCATTGACGCGTATCTCACGTCTCTTTCTGTAAAGATGGGGCAGCGTTATCCATATTTTTTCACCGCTGTTATTAAGACAGTTAAAAGCGTTTCGGTAAAGATCTTTTTGCCAGCTTTCATGTTCAGAGTCATGGAAATAATTTTTCCCGTAAATCCACTGATGATCAATACCGTAACGCCCCCATTGCATAGCGGACTCATTCCATACGCTTGGCCTGTTATACTCATATTCAAGAAAAAGAGCTGCTATTCTTGCGGAGAGCTGTACACGTTTCAAAGGGTCTATTCTGTTAACGTTATCACCGTGGCAAAGGTAACTTTTGAGAGGTTTATAGATACTGCCGCCAAGAAGAGTCTCATCAAGAAGCGCTTCTATAACCTGAGCTAACTGATTCGCGTCAAGTAAACTAATATTTTCTGACGGATGAAGAGCGTTCCACAAAAACCGTTCCAACGTGACAAGACGCGCGTTTGCTACGCATCCAAAACCATCATCAACGATATTATTATCCTCTGATAAACAGTGAAACTGCCCCTGCGCTAATCTCATACTGAGCCACTTGCCAATCGCGGGATTTGGAACTATGATAGTTGGCTGATGAAAAGGGTCATCCCAAATTTCTCTTACAAGCTTTGAGGCAAGCGAAACAAGCAGCTCGGCGTTGGGAGCGAAAATCAGATTGAGCATCTTTTGATTAATCCGGAGATAAAATAACGTAAAAATATTAAAATAGTTTTTATCCGGCAGGAGATATGGATAGAATATATTCTTAATCTTAAAAAACTGTAAATCGAATTTTTTATTGCATTAACGAAAAGCATTAATATATAATTATAAACGTGTTGCTTTACGATATAATGTATTGTTTGTTTGACCGGATTGGATAGATGTAATGCGGGGAGGCGGAGCGTAGGGCTGCGGGGTGGAGCATAGGGCGATGCCCTATGATAATGATTATGGGCTTTCAGCCCGATAAGGAGGGTAAGCGATAATGTCAATTGTATTTGATGGCGGGATTTTGCGGATGAGAGGGATTATTGCTTTTCTGCTTGCTGCGGTGTTTTTTGGTTCTTCGGCTTTCGCTCAAAGGGTTCCGATAAAAAACGTCGCCGTAATAGAGACAGAAATAGACGAGCGTTCCGGCGCGGCGGATAATATAAACAAAGCGGAAGTATCGGTAATAACCAATGAGATCCGGCGCGCGGCTGTTAATAATCTGCCAAGAGGCCGGTTTAACGTTATGACAACGGAAACGGTTCAGTCTATGGGCGCCGCCGTTTTGGAAGAGTGCGCGGAAGAGAACTGCGTGATAGCTCTTGGAAGCAAGATAGGCGCGGATTATATAGTACGCGGGATAATAAGCAAATTCGCGGGAGATTTAACGGTTACGGTAGAGATGTACGAAACCGAATACGGGATGCTTGTGGCTACGGCGGATCCCGTTCACACCGTGAATTTAAGAGAACTTTTAGAAAAAACCACCACGGTTTGCGCGGCAATGTATAAAAAGTTTTTGGAGACAAGTGCTCCGGCGGCTCCGCAGCAGGCGGCTGCGCCGCCGCCTCCCGCCGCCTATACGCTTACAACAAATGTAACCCCCTCTTTGGGCGGTACGGTAACGCGCAACCCGGATCAAACTAATTACGCTCCCAAAACACCGGTCATCTTAACGGCTGTAGCGGCGGATGGATACCGGTTCACCGGATGGTCTGGAG